>Ga0193733_1000793_pt1 | contig 9927 bp, 7 predicted proteins | sample U1s2metaG_FD_145076 | JGI IMG/M metagenome (GOLD analysis project Ga0193733, IMG submission 145076) | Soil microbial communities from a riparian zone of the East river system, Colorado, United States - U1s2 | ecosystem: Environmental > Terrestrial > Soil > Riparian zone | place: USA: East River... | reverse complement strand
TAGACGATGTCAATGCCTCTGTAGACGGCAACGACATCGTCTACCACGGCTACTTCGACATCGGCATCGCCGTGGGCAGCCCGCGCGGGCTGGTCGTTCCGATTCTGCGCGACGCGGACCAGCTGAGCTTCTCGGAAGTCGAGAAGAAAATCGCCGACTTCGGCAAGCGCGCGCAGGACGGCAAGCTCACGATCGAAGAGCTCACCGGCGGAACGTTCTCGATCTCGAACGGCGGCGTGTTCGGCTCGATGCTCTCCACCCCCATCATCAACCCGCCGCAATCGGCGATCCTGGGCGTGCACGCGACGCGCGAGCGGCCGGTGGCCGAGAACGGCCAGGTCGTGATCCGGCCGGTCAACTACCTCGCGCTCTCCTACGACCACCGCATCGTCGACGGCCGCGAAGCGGTGCTGTCGCTGGTGGCGATCAAGGAAGCGCTCGAGGATCCGGCGCGGCTGTTGCTCGATCTTTAAAGACTGAATGTCCCAATCCTTTGACGTTGTCGTGATCGGCGGCGGGCCGGGCGGTTACGTCGCCGCGATCCGCGCGGCGCAGCTCGGCCTGAAGACCGCCTGCATCGACGACTGGAAGAGCGCGGACGGGAAGCCCGCCCTGGGCGGTACTTGCACCAACATCGGCTGCATCCCTTCCAAGGCGCTGCTGCAGTCCTCGGAGAATTTCGAGCAGGCGGGGCATGGCTTCGCCGAGCACGGCGTGCGCGTGAAAGGCCTGGAGCTCGACCTCGCCCAGATGCAGAAGCGCAAGGACAAGGTGGTCAAGGCGAGTAACGACGGCGTCGCCTATCTCTTCAAGAAGAACAAGATCGCGTTCTTCCACGGCCGCGGGAGCTTCGTCAAGGCCGGGACCGAAGGCTGCGAAATCGCCGTGAGCGGAGAGATCCTCTCGGCGCGCAACGTCATCGTCGCCACCGGCTCGAGTCCGCGCACGCTGTCGGGGGCGGCATTCGACGAGAAGCTGATCCTCAGCAACGACGGGGCGCTCGCCATTCCCGAGGTGCCGAAACGCCTCGGCGTCATCGGCGCCGGGGTCGTCGGCCTGGAGATGGGCAGCGTGTGGCGCAGGCTCGGGTCTGAGGTGATGATCCTCGAGGCGCTGCCGATTTTCTTGAGCGCTGCCGACGAGCAGATCGCCAAGGAAGCCTGGAAGATCTTCACCAAGCAGGGTCTGAAGATCGAGCTCGGCGTGAACATTACGGGCGTGAAGGTAAAAAAGGACGTCACGGTCGAATACACCGACGCCGAAGGCAAGGCGCAGAGCGCGATTTTCGATCGGCTCATCGTCTCGATCGGCCGCATCGCCAACACCGAGGGCTTGAACGCCGAAGCAGTCGGCCTCAAGTTCGAGCGCGGCTTCGTCGCCGTGGACGAGCATTGCCGCACGAGCCTCGCCGGCGTGTGGGCGATCGGCGACGTGGTGCGCGGGCCCATGCTCGCGCACAAGGCGGAGGAAGAGGGCGTGGCGGTGGCCGAGCGCATCGCGGGCCAGAAGCCGCACGTCGATTTCAACACGATTCCCTGGGTGATCTACACGACGCCTGAAATCGCCTGGGTAGGGAAGACCGAGCAGCAGCTGAAGGCGGAGGGCATCGAATACCGTGCCGGCACCTTCCCGTTCATGGCCAACGCCAGGGCGCGGGCGCTCGGCGACACGAGCGGCCTGGTGAAATTCGTCGCCGACGCGAAGACCGACGCGGTACTCGGCGTGCACATCATCGGGGCGTTCGCCTCCGAGCTGATTGCCGAAGCGGTGGTCGCCATGGAATTCCGGGCGAGCAGCGAGGACATCGGCATGATCTGCCACGCCCATCCCTCGCTTTCAGAGGCGATGAAGGACGCGGCGCTGGCGGTGGATAAGCGCGCGCTCAACATCTGATGAGCGACAGCCCGCCGGAGACCGCCGAGAAATTGCGGGGCTCCGCGGAGACCCTGTCGGTCGTCGGTCTCTACCACGGCGCGCTGGAACGCCGCAGGTTCAAAAGCGATTCCTCGCAGCTGCGCGCAGTCGAGCGCCTGCAGCAGCTCTACGAGGAGTGGACCGCCTACAAGGCGCGGCGCAGCAACGCGCTCTGGCGCCTGGTGGTGCATCCGCCTCTTCCGCGCGGCGTCTACCTCTGGGGCGGCGTGGGCCGAGGGAAGAGCTTTCTCATGGACAGCTTCTACCTGTGCCTGCCGCTCGTGCGCAAGCGCCGCGTGCATTTCCACCACTTCATGCGCGACGTGCACCGGGAGCTCGAAGAGCTCAAGGGCAAGGAAGACCCCCTGGAGGCGCTCGCCGGGCGCATCGCCAAGCGCTACCGCCTCATCTGCTTCGACGAGATGCACGTCAACGACATCGCGGACGCAATGATCGTCGGCCGGCTGCTCGGACGGATCATGGACCTAGGGGTGGTCTGTTGCATGACCTCGAACTATCACCCTGACGAGCTGTACAAGGACGGGCTCAAGCGCGAGAACTTCCTGCCCACGATCGAGCTCTTGAAGAAGCGCCTCGACGTCCTGCACGTCGACGGCGGCGTCGACTACCGCCAGCGCATGCTGGAGGACGTCAAGGCCTACCACTGGCCTCTCGGCGAACGAGCGGACCGCGCACTGATGGAGAACTTCAAGAGGATCGCCGAGGTGGAGGAGGAATTCCAGGGGCTCGACGTCGAGGGGCGCGTCATCCCCTACCGCCACCGCGCCGGCGGCATCGTCTGGTTCGATTTCAAGGTGATCTGCGGCTGGGGCCGTTCGCAGCACGATTACCTCGATCTCTCCAAGCGCTTCCACACGGTGATCGTTTCGGAGGTGCCGCGGATGGGGCTGAAACTCGCCGAAGAGGCGCGGCGCTTCACCCTGATGGTCGACGTGTTCTACGACAGCCGCGTGAAGCTGATCGTCTCCGCGGAGGCGGTTCCGGACAAGCTGCTCAAGATCGACGAGGACCCGGGCGACGCGCAGCTGCGCGCCATGGTGTTCGAGTTCGACCGCACCGCGAGCCGTCTCGTCGAGATGCAGTCGCGCGAGTATCTCGCAGAGCGCCGGCGCCCCCCGGATTGAAAAGCGGGCCGGCGCGCGCTGCCTCGCCGGTATAATCGCTCATGGGGAAATTCAAGGCCTACCGCATCCGCGAGATCGAGAAAAAAGCCGTTGCGCGCTTCGAGGAGCTCTCCCTCGAGGACCTCGACAAGGGCGAGGTGGTGATACGCGTCGCGTATTCGAGCGTCAACTACAAGGACGCGCTCGCCGCGACCGGCGCGGGAAAGATCATCCGGCGCTTCCCCTGCGTCGGCGGGATCGACCTGTCTGGGACGGTGACGGAGTCGGCCGACGCGCGTTTTTCGCGCGGGGACGCGGTCATCTGCACCAGCTACGACCTCGGCGTGGCGCACGACGGCGGTTACGCCGAGTACGCCAGAGTCCCGGCGGACTGGGTGGTCCCCATGCCGAAGGGAATGAGTCTTTTCGAAGCCATGGCCCTCGGAACGGCCGGGTACACCGCCGGCCTCGCGATCGTGCGCATGGAGGCGAACGGCCTCGCGCCCGCCAAGGGCCCTGTCGTCGTGAGCGGCGCGACCGGCGGAGTAGGCTCGATCGCGATCGACGTCCTTTCGCGCCTCGGCTATAGGGCGGTGGCGCTGACCGGCAAGGAGAACGAAGCCGACTACCTCGAAGGGCTAGGGGCGAAAGAAGTGATGTCCAGAAAAAGCCTCGATCTTTCGAAAATCAAGCCGCTCGACAAGGCGACCTGGGCCGGGGCGGTGGACAATCTCGGCGGAGAAGTGCTCGCCTGGATGGCGAGCACGATGATGCCGGGCGGAACCATCGCCTCGATCGGCCTTGCGGCGAGCATGAACCTGAATACCTCGGTCGCGCCTTTCATTCTGCGCGGCGTGAGCCTGCTGGGGATCGACTCCGGGGCCACGCCCATGCCGCAGCGCCGGGAGGTGTGGCGGCGGCTGGCGGGCGACATGCGGCCGGCGCACCTCAAAGAGATGACGCGAACCATCCCGTTCGACGAGCTCCCGCGGGCGTTCGACGGCCTTCTGAAAGGCGCGGCCAGGGGACGCATCGTCGTCGATTTGGCGGCCTGACATGAGCTCGAATCCGGGCGGGACGCCCTCTCAAATCCCGAAGCAGCGCGTCCTTCTCGTGGACGATTCCAGGATCGTCCGCACCACCCTCTCGCGTCTCATACGCAAGAGCTTCGACGTGCGGGAGGAGGCCAACGGCGAGGCCGGCTGGCAGGCGATCACGACCGATCCCTCCATCGCGGTGGTGTTCTCCGACCTCCAGATGCCGGTGCTGGACGGCTTCGCGCTTCTGGAACGCATCCGGCAGTCCGAAGACCCGCGCGTTCGCGGCATCCCCGTGATCGTGATCTCGGGAGACGAGGAGGACGCCACCAAAAAGCGCGCGCGCGCGGCCGGAGCGAACGACTTCATCACCAAGACCACCGACGGCACGGAGATCCTTTCGCGCATCGATAATCTCCTGCACCTAGTCGAGGCGAAGCAGCAGCTGGTCGTCAACAAGGAGGCGCTCGATCAGACCGTCACCCGCGACCCGGTCACGGGGGCCTTCACGCCGCACTACCTCGCCATCGAAGGCGGCAAGCATTACTCCCACGCGAGGCGGCACGGCGGGCCGCTTGCCGTCCTGACCTTCCGGATGGACAGCTATGGCGAAATCACCCAGAAAGTCGGGAAGAACGTTGCCGACCAGCTGCTGGCGAGAATAGCCAAGCTCGTAATGGGAACGCTGCGCGCGGAGGATTCGATGGGACGCACCGCGGAGGCGACTTTTGCCTTGATCTTCCCGGGGACCTCCTCGCAGCAGGCGCTCGCCTTTGCGCGCCGCATGCACGATCAGCTGGACAAGGCGCAGGTCACCTACCGCGACCAAGTGCTCAAGATCCGCACGAGCATCGGCCTCGCGGCCCTCGACGTGGACTCGGCTTCCTCGATCGAGGACCTCATGAAGATGGCGCTGCAGCGCCTGCAGGATGCGGCGAGCCGCAAGGCCCAGCGCACGGTCGACCAGGAGGAAGTGAGTCCGCTGAAGCCCGCGACCTTGCCGAGCGACATCGACCGGGCGGTGCAGGTCATCGAGCACGCCGATGCGCAGCAGCTCGGCGACGCGGCCAGCGAAATGCTGCGGCGAATGCTCCCTTTCCTTCTGGCCGTGTGCCGGCGCCTCAATGTCGAGCTTCCGCTGGACAAGATCACCCAGGCGCTCAGGAACCATCTGAAGTAGCGCCGCAAGGGCTTGCCCGATGACGACTTACCGCGAATTCCATCGGCGATCCATCGAAGACAAGGAAGGTTTCTGGGCGGAGCAGGCGAAGCTCGTGCACTGGGAGAGGCCGCCCGAGAAAGTGCTCGACTATCGCCGGCCGCCGTTCGCCCGATGGTTCGTCGGAGGAGAAACCAACCTCTGCTACAACGCGATCGACCGGCACCTGGCAGCGCGCCGGGACCAAAGAGCGCTCGCCTATATCTCCACCGAAACCGGCGAGGAGCGGAGCTTCAGCTACCGCGAGCTCCACCTCGAAGTGCAGCGCGCGGCGGCGATGATGCGATCGCTCGGGGTCGGCAAAGGCGACCGGGTGATCGTCTACATGCCCATGATCCCGGAAGCGGTCTTCGTCATTCTCGCGTGCGCGAGGATAGGCGCGATCCACTCGGTGGTGTTCGGCGGATTCGCCGCCGCGAGCCTCGCTGCGCGCATCGACGACGCGCGGCCGAAGCTCATGGTCACCGCCGACGGCGGCAGCCGCATGGGGAAGGTGGTGACCTACAAGGCGCTGGTGGACGAGTCGATCAGGCTGGCGAAGCACCCGCCCCGCAAGGTCGTCATTTTCCGGCGCGGGCTCGACCCATCGATGCAGGCCGTGGCCGGGCGCGATCTGGATTACGGCGAGCTGCGCGCGGAGCACATGGACGCAAAAGTGCCGGTCGTCTGGCTCGAATCGAACGAGCCGTCCTACATCCTGTATACGTCGGGCACGACCGGCATGCCCAAGGGCGTGCAGCGCGACGTCGGCGGCTACGCGGTCGCGCTCGCGGCATCGATGAAGCACATCTACTGCGGCGGCGCGGGGGAGACGATGTTCACCACCTCGGACATCGGCTGGGTGGTGGGACATTCCTACATCATCTACGGGCCGTTGATCGCGGGAATGACCACCATCCTGTACGAGGGCGTTCCGGTGCGGCCCGACGCCGGGATCTGGTGGAAGATCGTGCAGGACCACAAGGTGAACGTGATGTTCTCCGCGCCGACCGCGATCCGGGTGCTGAAGAAGCACGATCCCGCCTTCCTGCGCAAATACGACCTCGGTTCGCTCAAACACCTCTTCCTCGCGGGCGAGCCGCTCGACGAGCCGACGCACGCATGGATCGCGGAGGCGCTCGAGAAACCCGTGATCGATCACTACTGGCAGACCGAGACGGGCTGGCCGATCCTGTCCTCCGTTCCCGGCGTGGAAAAGACGCCCATCAAGCTCGGCAGCCCGAGCTTTCCCGCCTACGGCTACGACCTGAAGCTCCTGCGCGAAGCCGATGCCGCCGAGGCCGCGACGGGCGAGAAGGCCGTGGTCGCGATCGTGCCGCCGCTCCCGCCGGGATGCATGTCCACCGTCTGGGGCGACGACGAGCGTTTCGTGAAGACCTATTTCGGCACGTTCCGGAACAAAATGGTGTACTCGACCTTCGACTGGGGCATCCGGGACGAGGACGGCTATTACTTCATCCTCGGCCGCACCGACGATGTGATCAACGTCGCCGGGCACCGCCTGGGCACGCGCGAGATCGAGGAAGCGGTCAACATGCACTCGAACATCGCCGAATGCGCCGTGGTGGGCGTCGCCGATTCGCTGAAAGGGCAGATGCCGCTCGCCTTCGCGGTGGCAAAGGATGCTTCGCTGCTAGGGACTCCAGGAGGACGGGCGCGCCTGGAGAAGGAAGTGCTCGAGACCGTCGACAGGCAACTCGGCGCGATCGCGAGGCCGCGCGCGGTACACTTCGTGTCGCTGCTGCCCAAGACCCGGTCGGGCAAGACGCTGCGCCGCTCCATCCAGGCGCTCGCCGAAGGGCGCGACCCGGGCGACCTGACCACGATCGAAGACCCGGCGGCGCTGGAGCAGATCCGAAGCGCGTTGAAAACTGAACCGGAGCGGAAGTGAAAACCAAACCCTGGCTGGGGAATTAAGTCAATGCCGCACTTGTTCACGTACAGATGTGAAGCTCTACAACCGTAGCTAAACAAAGGAGGAGTACCATGTCGCAGACAAATCTGAAGTCTCTGATGGTCATGTTGTTCGCGCTATGCGCATCGAGCGCGCTGGCGCAGATGCCGAATCCCTACGGCGCGCCGATCAGTCTTGAAAACGCCAAGAAAGCCGCTGCCGCGGCCGAGGCCGAAGCGCGCAAGAACAACTGGAAAATGGCGTTCGCCGTAACCGATATCTCCGGCGATCTGGTCTATCTCGAGAAAATGGACGCCACCCAGACCGGAAGTGTTGCGGTGGCGATCGGCAAGGCGCGTTCGGCGGCGCTGTTCAAGCGGCCGACCAAAGTGTTCCAGGACGCGGTGGCGGGCGGCGGTGCCGGCCTGCGCATCCTGGGGCTGGAAGGCGCGGTGCCGCTCGATGGCGGTTTCCCGATCGTCATGGACGGCAAGATTGTCGGCGCCATCGGCGCTTCGGGCGCCACGGGCGAGCAGGATGCCCAGTGCGCCGCTGCGGGGCTCGCTGTACTGAAATAGGGTTATGTTCAATAAAAGGGGGCATGAGGCCCCCTTTTATTTGTGCTGCGCCCGGACTATTTTTTCTGCTCGAGCGGCATGCGCAGCAGCTTCATCGCGTTTCCGAAATAGATCTTCCGCTTGTCCGCTTCCGGCAGTTTGAGATCCTCGACCGAGCGTATCCCCTCTCGGATGAACATCGGCCCGCCCTCCGGATCGAACGGGCAGTCGCTCGCGAACACGACGCGGTCGGCGCCGAAGAAATCCAGACCGCAGCGCAGCGCCGAGGCTGAGCCGCCGAGCACCGTGTCGCCGTAGAACATGCGGAAGTACTCGATCGGCTTCTTCGACATGCGCTTGAGCACGTCCTCGTAGTTCTCGTCGGCGGTGCGGCTGCCGAGCTGCGCCCACAGGGTCTCGGCGCGTCCGGAAAAATACGGGATCATTCCACCGCAGTGATGCGTGACAATGCGCAAATCCGGGAGCTTCTCGAAGAAGGCCGAGAACACCATGCGCGCCATGGCGATGCTCGTCTCGAACGGCCATCCGAGCACCTGCCAGATCTCGTATTTCGATTTCTGCTCGCCGACGTAGTCGGGGCGCGAACCGGGCCGCGCCGGGTGCATCCAGATCGGCACGTCGTGCTTCTTCGTCGCGCGCTCGAACACCGGGAAGAACTCCGGCTCGTCGAGAGCGCGGCCGTTGACGCTGGTGCAGATCTGCACGCCGCGCGCGCCCAGCTTGGCGATGGCGCGGTCCATCTCCTCGAGCGCCGCCGGAACGTTGTTCATGGGGAGGGAGGCGACGAATGCCGGGAATTTCTTCGGCCATTTCGCGGTCATCCCCGCCATGCCGTCGTTGGCGATGCGCGCAAGCTCGGGCGCGAGCTCGGGCCCCCCCACCAGCTCGGGGGAGGGCAGCGACAGCGTCAGGACCTGCTGCACGTCGGGGAATTTTTCATCCAGCATCCGCACCCGCGCCTCGATGTCCCAGAGCATTCGCAAGGTGCTCATGCGCTTGAGGATGCCCTGATCCTTCAGGTGCTGCTTCATCATGTCCAGGTAAGGCACCGGCATGACGTGATTGAAGATGTCGATTTTCATGATTGTGAAAGTATTATCGTTTCCGGAGTCTTCATCGTTCAGCCCCCTTTTCCTTGGCAGGATGAGGATGGGCGCGGCGTATGGTCGGAGACACGACTTTAGCGGAGACGTGAAAGTCCCAGACCGCAGCGCCGCCGCTTGCAGCGAACTCCGCCACGAGCTTCGGCAGATCATCCAGATTCCTAAAGGTCTTTCCCGGGAGCCCGAATCCGCGCGCGATGCCCGCGAAATCGCAGTAGCCGAACACCGACCCGTCCTCGGGCATCCCCTCCGAGCGGAGCTTGTGCAGTTCGGAGCCGTACGCGCCGTCGTTCATCACGACGATCAGGATGTTCAGCCGATGACGCTTGATGGTTTCAAGCTCCTGCACATGCATCATCAGGCTGCCGTCGCCGTCGAACAGCACGACGGTTCTATCCGGACGCGCCGCCGCGACCCCCATGGCGAACGAGATGCCGTTGCCGATCGCGCCGAACTCGCGGATGGTGAGGAACGTCTCCTGTGGACGCGAAGGCATCTGCGCGAAAAACCATGAACAGTGGCCGCCCGAGTTCACCATCTCCCAATCGTGCGGCAAGGCTTTTTCCAGCGCCTCGACCACGTGGCGCGGGTCGAGCAGCCCCGGCTCGATCTCGAACACGTGGCTGTCGGGTTTCGAATCGCGGATGCGCGCAGCCATCGCATCGCTTCGCCAGCTCCGGTTCCGGGTCGGCAACGCCGCCATCAACGCCTCGACTCCCAGACGTGCGTCGGCCCGCAGGTGATGACGCGCCACTTCCTGACCTTGACTGACTGCGACAGGGTCGATATCGATCTGCAGCATCCTCGCCTTCGGCCAGAGCTGGCCGCCGCCGCCCGCATGGTAGGCGAGCGAGCAGCCGACCGCGACGACGAGGTCAGCCTGCGCGAGGTACTCAAGGCCGGCCTCGGGTGTGAAGCTGCCCGAGATGCCGATGCAAAAAGGATCGTCGTGGAACAGCCCTCTCGCGGGAAGCGTCGTGGACAGCAATCCACCCGTCTTGCCTGCCAACGCCCGGCAAGCGCCCCCCGCCCGGGCTTCGACCGCACCCAGACCGGCC
>Ga0193733_1000792_pt1 | contig 9933 bp, 8 predicted proteins | sample U1s2metaG_FD_145076 | JGI IMG/M metagenome (GOLD analysis project Ga0193733, IMG submission 145076) | Soil microbial communities from a riparian zone of the East river system, Colorado, United States - U1s2 | ecosystem: Environmental > Terrestrial > Soil > Riparian zone | place: USA: East River... | reverse complement strand
TCGTGGTGACTTGATTGGTGGCGGTGTTCTTGGCATCGAGCTCGGAGACGACGCCTTCGTGCCATAACTTCTGCCATTTGTCGTTCGTAATTTTGGCTAGTTCGGCGCTCCCTTGCGCCAGCGAGGCTTGGGAGCGGGCCTGATCAAGCTGATGATCAAGATCAGGTGTGTCGATCTCGGCCAGCAACTGGTCTTGTTCGACGTGCGCCCCGATATCCACCAACCAGCTCTTGAGGTACCCGTTAACACGCGAAAAGATACTCGCTTCCTGCCACGGTCTGACCTCAGCTGGGAGCATGAGTCCATCGGGAGGCGCCGCAGTCGTTGGCGAAACTACCGACACGCTTGGTGTGGCCAACTGATTCGTATCGGAAGCCGCTTGTTTGTGCTGTGATAATCGCGGCACGAAACCCACGACGAGCGCACCGAGTAAGATCGCGGCGCCGATTACAGCGATCAGACGAAATTTGCGTTGACTGGTAAAAGAAGATTTGTCAGGTGGAACTGACCTTTCGGTTCCGAGTTTGTTTTCTAAACTAACGTTACCAAGAGTTGTTGTAGTCATAGGATATAATGGTGGCTAAGTCGCACGAGTAGGCGCAGCAAAACCTTGCGACGGGTTTGTTTCTTCGCGTTGTGCATTCGACGGTGTGGGCGAAGAGCGGTGCAGAAGGCTGAATATCACCGGCACAAACAACAGGGTGGCAAAAGTCGCGATCATCAGACCGCCAATGACACCGCGGCCGAGTGGCGCGTTTTGCTCGCCGCCTTCACCGAGACCAAGTGACATCGGCAGCATGCCGATGATCATTGCCAGCGCAGTCATCAAGACCGGACGCAAACGAGTGCTTCCTGCTTCCCACGCGGCACGCAACGGATCCATCCCTTCCGCTACTCGCTGTCGCGCGAAGGTAACGACCAGCACCGAATTTGCGGTCGCGACGCCCATGCACATGATCGCCCCCATCATTGCCGGCACGCTTAGCGTTGTGCTTGTGACGTGAAGTCCCCAAATCACTCCGGCGAGCGCGCCCGTGAGTGCGGTTAGGATAATAAATGGATCGAGCCAGCTTTGGAAGTTCACCACGAGCAGCAGATAGATCAGCGCGATCGACATCACCAGGCCGATCGCCAAACCGAAGAAGCTCGTGCTCATGGTCAATGCCTGGCCTCGTATGACAATCGAAACACCGCGCGGCAAAGTTTTTTGCGCCTCCGCAATGATTGGTTTGATATCGCTCAACACGCCACCCAGATCGCGGTTGGCAACTCCACCGAAGACATCGACAACCGGGATGATGTTGTAATGCGAGTAGATTGGCTGGCTGGTGGTTCGCGAAAATGAGGCCAGGTTGGACAAGATCTGGCCGTTAGCCATGCCCGGCGTCGAAGGAGCACTAATGGGCATTGATTGCAGCTCCGCCAGCGATTCTATCCGGTACTCCGGCGCTCGGATATTAACCAGGTACTGAACGCCGGTGGTCGTATCGAGCCAGTAGCTTGGCTGGACCTGGCTGCTGCCAGCCAGGCTGAGCAGGATCGACCCGGCCACGGCGCTCTCGGTCAGTCCGATTTCGGAAGCTTTTGTGCGATCGACGGCGAATTGGATTCGTTGCAAATCATCCGGCTGCTGAATCCGAACGTCGACCGCGCCGCGAACACGGCTAATCTTCTCAGCCAGGTCAGCCGCCACTTTATGATCGGCCGCCAAGTCGCGGCCTGTAACCTGAATATCGTAAGGCGCAGGAAGCCCGAAGTTGATCGTCTGCGTGGTAATGTCGGCCGGCAGAAAATAGAAGATAACGCCAGGAAACTGCTGGTGAAGGCTAAGTCGCAGCTGCCTTATGTAGCCTGCCGTAGGCTTGTGGTTTTCTTGCAAGGCGACCGTGATGTCTGCATCGGCTGGCCCGCTGACGCCGCTATCGCTGTAAGAGAGATTTATGCCCGAGACCGGAAGACCAATGCTATCGACAATTCCCTGGAGTTCTTTTGCTGGGATTTGCCGTCTTATCGTGGCTTCCACCTGATCGACAACGTTGGCCGTTTCCTCAACACGCGTGCCCGTAGCCGCGCGCACGTGCAATCGAAACGTGCCCGCGTCCACTGACGGAAAGAAGTCCTGGCCGAGAAATGGTACAAGAACCCAGGAGCCGGCGCAGAAGGCGAGAAAGGCCACGGCGAAAACCCCACGGTGGTTGAGGATTGTGCCTAACAAGCCTCGATAGGAGGAGCGGAATCGATCAAAACCGCGTTCAAAAGCGTGCTGGAAGGCAACGAACGGCCGCACCCAGAAAGTAACATGTCCATCTTTCTCCGACTTCTGGTTATGTCGCTCGAACCACATGACCAATGTGGGAACCAGGGTGCGGGACAGGATGTAGGAAGCCATGACAGCAAACACGACAGCCTCGGCGAAAGGCACAAACAGGTAACGCGAGACTCCGGAAAGAAAGAACATCGGGATAAAAACGATGCAGATACAAAAAGTGGAGACCAAAGCCGGTAACGCGATTTCGCCGGCGCCCTTGAGAATCGCATCCTCCAACTTTTCTCCCAGGCTCATGTGGCGCTCGATGTTCTCGATCGTGACCGTGGCGTCATCGACCAGAATGCCGACGGCCAGCGCAAGCCCGCCAAGTGTCATCAGATTAATTGTCTCTCCCAGCGCGCTCAGCACGGCGATGGAGGCAAGAACCGAAAGGGGAATCGAAATCGCTACGACGATGGTGCTTCTCCACGAACCGAGAAACAGAAGAATCATTAGAGCGGTCAGCGCTCCGGCGATTACTCCTTCTCTGACGACGCCGCTGATCGCGGCGCGGACAAAGACTGATTGATCAGAAAATTCTTTCACGCGAACAGCGCTGTTGACCGTCTTCAGAACGTTAGCCATGGCCTGCTTCGCCCCTTGCACCACGCTAAGCGTGGAGGCGCTGCCGTTTTTGAGAAGGACCATCAACACGCTGCGAACGCCATCCTGCCTGACGATATTCGTTTGAGGATCGTAGCCGTCACGCACCTGGGCCACGTCGCTGACGCGAATAGTTGTGCCATCGACGGTTTTGATCGGCAGATCGTTGAGTGTATCGATCCGCAGCGGAAAGGTGTTAACGTCGATCGGATATTGCGTCGGGCCGAGTTTGGCTGTGCCGCTGGGAAAGACCAGTGCCTGCGCGTTGACCGCGTTCGTTACGTCGGTCTGCGTCAGATTCTTTTCCTGAAGCTTTCTAAGATCGAGATCAATCGAGACGAGCCGTTGTTTGCCGCCGTAAGGATAAGGAATCGCGATCCCCGGGACGGTAATCAATCCGACACGCAACTGATTGAGCGCAATGTCGGCTGCTTGTTGTTCGGAAATGCCGTCGCCGCCGACGCCATACTGAAGAACAGGGACGTCGGATGCGCTGTACTGAATGATCAAAGGCGGCGTCGTCCCGGGTGGCAGTTGTCGCAAGATCGTCTGCGAAACAGCAGTGATTTGGGCGACGGCTGTTGAAATCGTAACACCCGGCTGAAAAAACACTTTGATAATGCCGATGCCGTCATAGGAGTTCGATTCGATGTGCTGGATATCGTTGACCGTGGTCGTGAGCACGCGCTCTTCGGTGTAAACCATTCGCTGTTCGATGTCATGGGCGCTCAGGCCATTGAAGTTCCAGATGATGCTGACCACGGGAATATTAATCGAGGGCAAGACGTCGGTCGGTGTCCGAAGCAGGACAAAAGGCGTGACTAAGAGTAGTAGCAACGCGGCTACTACAAACGTATAGGGCCGACTAAGAGCTAAACGAATGATCCACATAACGTGTCTCCTGTCTGGCTGGGGACTGAGCAGCTCGCTTTCATGTCCGAAAGTTTCGTTCCGCGATTCACAAGCCACCATTGCCCGTCGGTGGGATTTTTCCCTCACCAATATGAACTGATTTCGGCTCCCTCTTTGGAGAGAATGATCTCTTGAAGCGGAAGAGAGATTCTCTTCCCTTTCGGAACTTTCACGCGAACTCGATTCTCGGTGGGGCCGTTTGCGCTAGCGCTTTCCGTCGCGGCGCGATTCCGAAAAGCTACCCCCGGTGATCACGACGAAGAGAAAACGGCGGTTGCTCTCACCTCATTCGCATTCAGCAGCTCTCTTTATTTGAGAGCGAGGATCACGGCACCCATCAGCACAAGTCCGCCTCCAAGCCAATGATGCCACGTTAGCGTTTCGCCAAGAACAATGGCCGCAAAGAGAATTGCAAAAAGGACACTTAGTTTGTCCATCGGCGCAACGCGTGATGCTTCTCCCAATTGCAAGGCTCGGAAATAGCAGAGCCATGAAAGACCGGTCGCCAAACCGGACAATATCAGAAAGAGCCATGTCCGGAATGAGATGTTTCCGAAGGACCAATGCGCCCGGCTAAAGGAAGCGATCAACCAGGTAAAAAGGAGAATCACAGTCGTGCGAATTGCCGTGGCAAAATTCGAATCGACACCGGTGACTCCGATCTTCGCCAGAACAGCAGTGGCCCCTGCGAAAACTGCTGAGAGCAGCGACCACGCGAGCCAATTATTCATTTACGCGGCTTGCCTTGACTTCTACCCCTGCTTCTTTTTCGAGGGCCTTAATCAAGGCGGAAGCGTTTTCATTTCCGAAGCCGAGTGCAACCGCCGATGCGAGATTTTTTTCCGCAACGCGCAGCGCGGGAATGGGTGAGTGCAGACTTTCAGCAAATTTTTCAATAAGGTCCGCGTCCTTGAGCATGAGCCTGAGTGCGAAACTCGTTGAAAAATCGCGTTTCAAAATATTCTGACCATTGCTCACGAGAAGAGGTGAACGGAAATCGGCGACCTTTACGACTTCCATTACGATGTTCAGATCAAGCCCCGCTTTTTGCGCGAGAACGAGGCCTTCCGCGAGCGCTTCCATTTCCAACGCCACAATGAGGTTTCCCACAAGCTTCATAGCCGCGGCGTTTCCATTCTTGCCAAAGTAGTGAACGGTTTGGCACAAGTGTTCCAAGACCGGTTTCACCTTTTCAAAGACGGCCTTGTTGCCCGCGGCCATAATCCAAAGCTTGGCGTTGGCGGATTCAGTTTTGCTGCCAAAGACGGGCGCATCGAGAAAATCGACACCGCGCTTTGCGTAAGCTTCCTGTTCTCGCAAACTCATCGCTGGAAGAACCGTGCTCATGTCGATCGCGATCTGGCCTTCCTTGATTCCACTTAGAATTCCTTCCGGGCCAAACACAACTTCCTCGACGGCCTGGTCGTTACTCAAACTGTACATGACAAGATCGGCGTCGCGGACGGCGTCCGCCGGAGTATCGGCGACGCGTGCTCCCTTTCTGGCAAACGGTTTACATTTTGGAGCGCTACGATTCCAGACGGTAAGTTGGTAGCCGGCTTTGAGAAGGTTGGACGCCATGCCGCTGCCCATGGTTCCGAGACCGAGATAAGAGATTGTTTTTATCATATCTGAATACCTCGAAGATTCTTCATAGGAGTAAGACCAGGTGTGTCATGTGTGTCGCGTAGTCAGTGTACAGTGCATCTTATTTCGCTTCCTTGTTCGTCGGGCTGGGATCAATCAAAGTTAAATCCGTGTCCGGATCAAAACGTTTCTGCATTGTTACCGGGTCGACGGTGACCATTACTTCCAGCGTCGGGGATACGTATGCAGCGAGAACGTGACCTCCCTGCGTTGTTCCGTCTGAATTCCCCACCAACATGTGCGTATGGACTACGGGCTTTTCTTGATAGAGCGCGATGTCACCGCTCATCCCAATCACTTCGTGTTGACCGTTGATGGGAATCTTCTTGTACATTTTGCGCTGAGGATCAAACCACCCCAGCGTTGCTCCATTCACCGCTCCAATGGCGGTGAAATGGGCGCTGGTAATGTGGTACTTCTGCGCAAACTCCAGCAGTCCGGAAAACGCCTCGTCTCCCTGGTAGAAGATAACGGCGTATTGTTTCGTCGGTTCTCCAGGGTTCAGCAGTTGAATCTTCATTCTGGGAGCTTTGCCTTTCGGACCCGCATCCGGTGGCGCTACATATTCAGTTGCGCTGTCCTGCGAATACGCTGCTGTGATGGCGATCCCACCCAATAACAGTGCATAACTGAGTTGCTTTACTTTGATCATAGAAGGTTCTTTTCCGTTGTTCTCTGGTGTTTTATCTTGTGATGTTAAGAGCTAAACGAATGATCCGCATGACGCGTTAGTCTTTGCCGAGCGAGGTGAAGCCGGATCCGTGCTGTGAACCAATTACCGGCTTCAGCCGGGAAAGAATTGCTTCTTTGCTAGTCGTCCCAAAAATTCCAACGCGTTCTTCGCCATCGACGAAGTACAAAATCGTCGGAATACATCGAATGCCGTACCACAACCCGAGGCTGGGACTGCGATCAAGCTTGACCCGGGCTACCTTCAAATAATTGAGGGATTCACTGGCGATTTCCTCCAGGACTCCGTCCAACGTCATCGACGGAAGGGTCCATCCAGGGGCAAATTCAACCAGCACCGGTTGACTGGACTTCAAAACTTCGGCCTCAAAGTTTGTTTCAGTTACTTCGACAGTCGATTTCATTCGCCACGCTAAAGTTTAAAGTCACACTCCTGCCACGGCCCGTGTGGAAGGGCGCAAAACTGTTTTGGTTGTGCCCGTGTCGCGAGTCCGCGGCGGCCGCACCAGGACCGGCAGTAGAGTTGAAACCGCCATGACACCGGCGATGAGATGCAGCGCGCCGCGATACGACCCAGCTGTTTCGCGCATGTGGGCGATGAGGAGGGGACCAAACACGCTGGCAAATCCCCACGCCGTCAACATCAGACCGTAAATCGGCCCGACATTCTTCGGCCCAAAGTAATCAGCTGCAAATGCCGGCATCGTGCCGAATCCTCCGCCGTAACACATCAACACCACAAAGGTAACGATCGTTTCCAACGAGGCTGTTACGATGTTTGGGAAGAACCAGAACAGCAGAGCCTGGCCAACAAACATCACGAAGAATGTAACTCGTCTGGTGATCAAATCGGAAATCCACGCCCAGAAAACTCGCCCGACTGCGTTGCCGATACTCGCCAATCCGACCATGCCTGCGGCAACTACCGCACTTACTTTGGTTTCTTCCTGAAACAGCGGCGCCTCCTGCGAAATGATTGAGATGCCAGCGCAAGTATTAAGAAACAAAAGCAGCCAAAGCGCCCACCACTGCCAGGTCTTGAGCGCCTCGCTCAACGTGAAATCACGGTCTGCGCGATGCGACGTTTGGTTCGGTGTCGGCGTCCAGCCCACAGGCTTCCAACCATTGGGCGGATTCTGCATAAACAATCCAGTTATAACTGTCACGATTAGATATGCGATCCCGAGATAAGCGAAGGTGCTCAAGACGCCAACGCTCTGAATGAGTCGCGTAGCCACGGGCGCTGTGATGAGTGCGCCCGCTCCGAACCCGCCGACCGCAATGCCGGTAATCAGTCCCCTGCGATCCGGGAACCATTTCACCAGCACGGCGACTGGAACAATGTAGGCAAGACCGAGACCGATTCCGCCGATTACGCCGTAACTGAAATATAGCCACCACAGGCCACGTGAGAAGCTGGCCAGAAAAACACCCAGTCCGTAGAGCGCGCCGCCGGTCAAGGCAACCACGCGCGGTCCTTTGCGGTTCAGCCACAAGCCGCCGAAAAATGCAGCAAAACCCAGGACAAAGATGCTGATAGTAAATGTCAGCGTTACTTCCGAAATGCTCCAGCCAAATTGCTTTGCCAACGGAACGCGGAAAACACTCCACGCGTACACCGCACCCAAAGCGATCTGCAAAAACACTCCGGCGATTGCAATCGCCCACCGACTATTAGTTCGCATAAATTCCTCCTATCACAGGGGCATTACAACGCCGCCATTTTTGGGAATTGCATCGAAAGTCGCTTTGTCGATGTTCAGGTGCGCCATCACCGCTTCCGGCGGTGTATGAGCCAGCCACACCGAGAAGGAAAGGTCCTGAAAACGATTGACCTTGCCGAACATCTCCAGAAACACCAGATCTGTGTCGCCTGTGTTCTCGACGTAATGGAGCAAAGTCTTCTGGACGTAACCGACATCGCCCTCTTGAAAGTCCATCGTGCGAGCCTTGTTGCCTGTGTCTACCACGGTCATTCGCCCCTTGCCGTTAATGTAGTACTGCCACTCGTCCGCATTTGGATGCCAGTGCAATTCCCTCAGCCCACCCGGATGAACGGTGACAAGTGCCATCGCGGTGGTCGAGACTTTGAAATTGCTTGTATCAACAATCCGCACCTCGCCACTTTTCGTTTTCAACGTCGGCGGCATTTGCATCGTGCGAAATGCAAAGTTCTGCGGCGACCTTCCACGTGTACCGGCTGCTGCCTTCTGATCGGCATCCACTGAGCCCGGAACATCCGCTTGGAAAATGAACAACTCTTGTTTCGGCACATTCTCGAACGCCTGTTGGTCGACAGCGAAATTCTTCGCCAACACGTCAGGGGGCAGGTGTCCTATCGCGTCGCTCAACAGGACCGTTTCTGACTCTGAAAAATTGCCGTCGTCGAAAACGAGCATGAACTCGCATCCATCGGGATTCAGGCCTTGAATGGAGTGAGGAATTCCTGACGGAAAAAACCAAAGATCATTTTTGCCCACATCGGCGACAAAACTTTTGCCGTCCAGATCGATGGCGGTAATCCGTGCGTTTCCGTAAAGCATGATGGCCCATTCGCCGGCCGTGTGCCAATGCAGCTCGCGGAATCCACCCGCTGTCAGTCTCATGTTAACACCGGCCAGGGTCTTCGAGACGGGAAGCTCCCGCACCGTCACCTCGCGTGACCATCCGCCCTCATAGGTGCGCTTGTTGGCAAATGAGAATGGATATTTGAAGTTTTGCACGAGGCTTTTCGAGTCCGTACTCGGCGGCCAGATCGAATCCGGATTCTGCCCATCCAGCGCGGGATTAGACGGTCCTGGATCGCTGTTGCTTCGATCCGACCCGTGTAATTCTGCCCCGACTACTTTTTGCAGCCCTGTTAGTCCGCCCGCCATAACCGCGGCGGCTCCGAGGAAATTGCGACGAGTTAGCTTGCTCATAATTATATTTTCTTACGTTTCTGAGTTTGTTTTTCTGATTTAAAATTGATTACCTCATGCGTTCCAGCAGCTGCTTGGTCAGCAAGTACCCTGTTCATTTCGATGTTTGAGAGCGTTGTCCGAACCCGATCATGCTCTTCCTCTCCGATGACGATGATGTGATCAGGCGGGTAAGGTTTGCCGGGATAGGGCGACCGAAGTACCCCAAACGCGTTCGAAGCGAAGATCGATAAGAAGATCATCGCTATCGCGAGAGGATAATTCGTTTTCATAAAAGAATGTTATCGGTCCGTCGAATCAGTTTCTACGACGCGTCGGTGGGATTTTCTGGTACAACTGAAGGAGGGATTGCGACTCCCTCTTCTGAGGGTCGATCTGCGCTTTTCAAAAATCGGCCGCAGAGCATCGGCGTTAGCGTTAACGAAACGATCCCGGAAACAAGAATCGCAGCGCTTAACGTGACCGTGAATTCGTGATACAAACGCCCGATCAATCCGCCCATGAACAAGAGCGGGATGAAAACCGCGACGAGCGAGAGACTGATCGAGATCCCGGTGAACTCGATTTGGCGGGCGGCTTTGTAAATCGCTTCGTACCGTTAGCTCAGCAGAATCGGCAGTAGTACGCCGAGGCCGAGGGCGAAAAACCAAAGCGCAGGCGCGGCGGTGCCAAGCGGGCGTTGGATGCGCGCGAGGCGTACGGCGTAGCGCGGGTCGAGGCGCATCCAATCCTGATGGCGACGTTCTAGCAGTAGGAAGACGCACGCGGTGACTGCGCCGTAGAGTAGATGGCCGAGAAGAGAAGAGAGAGCGGCGGCGGCGGCGGTAGTAGTCCAAGTAAAGGAAGCTCCGA
>Ga0193733_1000791_pt1 | contig 9935 bp, 6 predicted proteins | sample U1s2metaG_FD_145076 | JGI IMG/M metagenome (GOLD analysis project Ga0193733, IMG submission 145076) | Soil microbial communities from a riparian zone of the East river system, Colorado, United States - U1s2 | ecosystem: Environmental > Terrestrial > Soil > Riparian zone | place: USA: East River... | reverse complement strand
ATTTCAGCAATGCTTCGGTGAGCGCTTTGCTGGCAGCAAGATGCAAATAGGTGAAAAGCATCTGGCCCTGGCGCAGAAATGGAAACTCAGCCGGGAGCGGTTCTTTTACTTTCACGATCAGATCGGCGCGCGAAAAAACCTCCTTTGTTGCGTCGACTATCTTCGCCCCGGCCTTAATGTATTCCTCGTCCGAGTAACCGGAGCCGAGGCCGGCGTTTTTTTCCACGAGCACGGAATGCCCGCGGCGAGTGAGTTGATTCGCGGCCGAAGGCAGCAACGCGACGCGCTGTTCCTGCTCTTTAATCTCCTTCGGGACGCCGATGACCATGAGAGAAAGTGAGAAGTGATTAGTGACAAGTGAGAAGTAGGAAGCAAGCGCAATTACCTCTCACATCTAACTTCTCACCAATCACTTCAGTTCAGTGACGGATCATCCGGCGCCGCCGCCAGCAGCTTATACCAAGGTCCGAGACCGCGCATGATGTCGAACCAAAGTTTCGGCAAACGCTCGGGCTTGAGCACGGAGCGGCTGGGCTTTTGCAGCAGCCAGGCTTTCTGTTCCATCTCGGCCTCGAGCTGTCCCGCCTCCCAGCCCGCGTACCCCACAAACGCGCAGATCGAGATAGGATTCTGGCCGGCTCGCTCGCTCGCCTCCTCTAAACCCACATTGTGATTGAGCTTGAGTCCTTCGCCCTTGTGCCATTCGAACGCCGCAAACATCAGTTGATTTTTCCCCACTGGTCCGCCGAGAAAAACAGGTACGCCGGCAAGACCTTCAGGCGGCGTCTCGCTCACCAGATCGGCCACGTGTTTGTCGAGCGGGCGATTAATGATTACACCCAGCGCGCCGTCGTTTGGATCGTGCGCGGAAATGAAAAGCACCGTGCGCCGAAAATTCGGATCGAGCATATTGGGATGAGCGACGAGCAATGAACCGGTGAGACTCCGCGGCGTTTCGCCTCCCAGATTACGCATGCAAAACTAGAACGCTCGAAGCGAGTTTACGCAAGCTTTAGGTTGCGTTTCATCTCTTCCTATCGCTAAGCGGCGAACGCCGCAAGCACCAAAGATCGACAACTTCTTTGCAAACCCTGCACCGCGTCGCGTAAGTTCATGCAAAATTTTGTTGCGACGACCCGTAAGCTCGATTACTAGCAACGCAGTTTTCCAAGATTGTTCTGGGGGGAACAGCCGCCCTTCACGCCCATCGGGCGTGGGGGGCGGTACTTTTTTAATGACGAAATCCGAATGACGAAGCACGAAAGAATTCGGCATTCGTCATTCGTGCTTCATCATTCCATGTCGTCCTCGGCACGAGTCTCCTGGCCCACGGCGTTGACGTTGGTCGTGCTTATCGTCGCCGCGGCCGCGGTGCTCATTTTCCTGCGTGTAGAGAGCTGGCCCGCGCGAACGGCCGAGCAAAGCACCGCTGGGCTGGAGAAATTGGGCCGGGACGTGCGCGCGGCTTTCATCGACATCGCGCATTTGCAACCGCGTATCACGATCAACAATCGCGTTTATCTGGAACAAACCACGCCCACGAGCGAACTCGTCATTCTTTCCCGCCGGATGGAAGTCGAACACGAGTTGGTGCATACCTGGGCGGGAAGCTCGAAGCGCGTAAAGCTGCACGGCACGTTCGCGATCAAAGCCGGTTTCGATTTGCGCCATGACCTGGCCGTCGATGTCCGGCCGAATGAAATCGTCGTCCAGCTTCCACACGCTCAGCTTCTCGGCGTCGAGCAGGATGCGGTGGACGTCCTCGCGTTTGAAAATGGTTTTTGGAATCGGATTTCTGCAAACGATCTGCAAAGCGAATTGTCGATCTTGCCCCAACTGGCCCGCCAGAGAGCGGCAGAAAGCAATTTGCCGGCGGAAGCCGAACGCGCGTTGCAGCAGCAACTCAACGAGCGCATTCACACGCCCCAACCGCTCAGACTGGTTTTCACAGGCGCGGTGAAGAAGGATTAATGATATGCGATAAGTGACGAGTGAGCACCAATCGCCCGTCACTTTTAATCGATGCCATTGAAGAATCGACTCTTACTGGCCAGCCTGCTCATCCTTCTCGTGAGCCTCCTCGCGATTTGGTTCGCGCCATTTGCTGTTTCCCATAGCCTTCGTCTTTGGATTTGGTTGAAAGCGCGGGAGCAAAAACTCACCGTCAAGATCGACCAGATCGACGCGCCGTTGTTGCGCCCGGTGGTGGTGCGCGGATTCCGCATAACCAGCGAGCCCGACGCTGCATTTCACATCGACGTGAGCGCTGCACAGGCAACGGTGAATTTGAATCTCAAAGCTATTTTAATGCGCATGGGCGGGCGCGCGATCCGAACCCTTTCAGTTGAAGGATTGCATGCCCAGTTGCGCCGCAACCATGCAACGGGGACAACGCTAATGGAGAGCGGCTGGGCAACGTTGCAAAAATTGCTTCCGGACAGCCTCAATCTCGGGCCCTTCGATTTGCGCGTCGAAGATGGGCCCACCGTGATTTTGTTGCGCAGCGTCTCACTTTCCGCCAGTCAAATCGAAGCCGGCCGCTTCAGCGTGGACGAAGTGACAATTGCATCGCCGTGGTTTCGCCAAACTTTTTCGCAACTGCGCGGCGCAACCAACTGGCAGGAAACCCGCTTGACCCTCGGCGGCCTCAGCCTGACGCGCGGTCTCGACGTTCAAGCGCTCACCGCAGACTTCTCGCATCTCGGCAACCAACGCGTCGGACTCGAGTTCGATGCCGAGGTGTTCGGCGGAAAAATTCGCGCGAGCATTTCAAATGAGTGGCGTTCTCGTCACTCAAATTGGAACGTGGTGGGATCGGCAACCGATATTTCTCTAGCGCAAACGTCACGGATCGCGTGGGCGGCTTGGTCCGTGCTTGCAAGTTCACTTTTCGGGGCAACCCGCGCAACCCGATGCGCGCGACCGCGTGGCTGTGGACGGAGTTGACCGGGCTCACCTGGCGTGAGCGCGCCGCCGACGTGATCATGCTCGGCGCCGCGCTTTACAATCGACAAATCGAACTTCAACAGCTCTACGTGAAGCAAAATACAAATCAGTTCACGTTGAGCGGCGAGGCCTCTTTTCCGACCAACTCATCGGATTGGCTCCGGCCGGATTTTCGCGGCGACATTTCTGCCTCCATCGGTAATCTCGGTGATTTTGCCAGTCTGTTTGGCGCCGACCCTGGCGACTTCGCGGGAGAGATTGCCATCGACGGAACCATGAATGCTCGCGATCGCAAGATTGGCGGACATCTCGCAGTAAGCGGCGCAGCGCTGAAGATTTTCAAAACGTCGATCGATACCTTGAGCGCGAAGCTGAATTTGAAAGCGACGGAGATCGAGGTCGAGCGTGTGGAATTGAAGCGCCAGAGTGACTTCGCCCACGCGCAAGGCACGGTGGACACCGTGACCGATCATCATTATGCCGGCACACTTTCCGCCGCGCTCGCTAACATCGCCGATTACGCGCAGGCGCTTCCGGCTTCATGCCGCGACGCCCTGCGTGAAGGAGCTATCACACTCGATTGGTCAGGCAACGGCAATGCCAACTCACATTCCGGCGCCTTTCACATCAATGGCCGCGGGATTCGCGTCACTCTGCCTAACGAGTTAGCGCCATTCGATGCCCAACTCGACGGCGCCTATTCGCCGGGCAATCTTTTTTTCCGCCAATTACACCTCGCAAATGAGCATGCCTCTCTCACCGGATTTGCCACCGTCGCGTTCAAATATTTGCAACTGCAAGCGCTCGCTTTCGACTTAAATGGCAAGCCAACGTTACGCGGCAATTTTTTCCTTCCGCTTTCGCTCTCGAAAATCTTCCAGGGAAGCAGCCTGCTCGACGCGCTTGATGCCGAGCAAAAGCTCGATCTCGATCTTGCCGTCGAGCCGACAGATCTCGCGGAACTTTCCGCCGCGTTCACCGGAAACGCTGCAATGAGCGGAACTTTCGGCGCCCGATTGTCGATCTTCGGCGGTCTGGATGCACTGCAAGGCTGGTCCGAGATGCATCTGCGCGATTTTGCCGTGGCCAACGATCCGGCGCGTCTCTCGAGCGACGCGCAGACGCGATTCGTTTCCGGAATGATGACGACAAAAGCCGGGTTTCTTTTTCACGGCAGCGATCCAATCTCGCTGGATCTCAGTTCGCAAATTTATCTGGGCCAGGAACGAAGTTGGGCGGCGCTCGAACCGATCTCAGCAAACATCGATTTTCCAGCGATCTTCCTCGTGCAACTGCCGCGCTACTTGTCACACGATTTGTTTCGCGATGGAATCTTGAGCGGTAAGATGTCCATCTCTGAAACACTTCGTCACCCGAAGATCTCGGGCGATTTGCAACTGATAAACGGAAAATTGATCGGTATGCTGCTGCCTGCGATCGTGGCTTCCGGTCGGCTCGCTTTCAACGGCAAGACCGCGTCTCTCGATTTCGCAAACATCAACACGCGCGATGTCGATCTTTCCGTCCGCGGAGAAGTTGATTTCAGCGATTTAGAAGCGGTCGCAATAAAAGTATCCGGGATTCAATCCATCGTTGATTTGACTCCGCGCGCGGAGATCGATTGCATTGCTGGAATAAATCTTATGTCTGCTCCGCAAACGGAGGTCGCCTTTCCAATGATCGACCGTCTCGATTTTAGGGGCAGCGCGTTCCGATCAGATTGGACAGTTACATTGTGCGAAAACATCAATGGCCGATCATTTGGCGCGCTGGACAAAAGTGATGCAACTCGAACATTTCAGTTCTGTCGTGGCGCGCAACCAGATGAGGAAATGTTAGTGCTCGGATGTGAGCCGCGACCGCACTTTTCCCCCATCGTTCGCCCGCAAAAACGGGCCAAGCATCGTTAAGTCGCAGCTGGATCGACAGCAATCTTGCGGCGCTCGGACTTAGTCGTCACCAGCCAGCGAGAAAGTTTTTCCTCGAGCTCGCGTGTCAGATCGACACGGAAATCTGCGCCGGCATCGACGCGCAACGGATTGCCCGCCGGCCGATCGAAAAGCAATTGCACGCGACGCTGACCAGGAGAACTGGCGAGAATTTCGCGCACTTCACGCAGTTCGTCTTTTGTGGTCGCTGGAGAAAACTGCAAAAGCACAGCCGGCTCTTCGAATGGAGTTGTCGATCTTTCATTCGCGCTGCCGTTGGGGTTCTCCGCCGACAGTACTTTCACTTTTTGTGCCATGGCCCGAAGCGAATCGCCGCGCGCATCGACCGTTCCCTCAATTTCAACAACGCGACCGGGCCCAAGCGCGTCGGAAACTTTTACGTAAACATCATTCCAGACGACCACTTCGAGCGTCGCGGTTAAGTCTTCGATCCAAACAATAGCGAATGGCTTGCCTTCTTTTCGCGTGAATTTCTTATCGATCTGCGTAATCGCACCCGCAGCTCGGAATTGGGCGCGATCGTCCAGTTCGCCTAACGAAGCGATCGTTCGATAATTTTTCGCCGCAAAAAGATCGACATAGGCGTTGAGCGGATGTCCCGTGACATAGAAACCGAGCAACTCTTTTTCATAGGAAAGCTTTTCGTGATCGCTCCACGGCGCGACCGATCTTCTTCGTGTCGATGTTATCGACGCGGCGATTTCATCGAACAACGAGACTTGGCCTGCAGCCCGATCGCGATGCGCGGCCGCGGACGAGACGAGCGTGTCATCGATGCAGGCAAAAAGTTCCGCGCGCTCGCGACCAAGAAAATCGAACGCGCCGGATTTAACCAGACTCTCGAGCATTTTTCGATTTGCGATGCGGGAGCCAAGTCGCCCGCAAAAATCCTCCAGCGAAGTGAAATCCCCGCCGCGCTCCCGTTCGCGGATCGACATCTCCATCGCGCTCTCGCCGACATGCTTGATCGCTGCCAGTCCATATCGGATCGCCATCGTCCCGTTTGTTGGTTCCGGGATAAATTTCAAGCCGCTGTGGTTCACATCTGGCGGCAAAATCGAAATTCCCATGCGCTTGCATTCGCCGACGAAGACGGAAATTTTTTCCGTGTCGTTAATTTCGTTGCTCAACAGACCGGCCATGAATTCGACCGGATAATGCGCTTTCAAATAAGCCGTCTGATAACTGATCACGCCATAGGCTGCGCTGTGGCTCTTGTTGAATCCGTAACCGGCAAATTTTTCGAGCAAATCGAAAATCGCGTTCGCTTTTTTCTCCGGGATTTTGTTTGTGCGCGCGCAGCCTTCGATGAAATTCTTTCGCTCCTTCGACATCTTCTCCTTGTCTTTTTTGCCCATGGCGCGGCGGAGAAGGTCGGCCTGGCCTAACGAATAACCGGCGAGCTTGCTCGCCGCCGCCATCACTTGTTCCTGGTAAATCATGACCCCGTAAGTATCGGCGCAGATTTCTTTGAGCAGCGGATGCAGATATTTGATCGGCGTGAGGCCCTTTTTTGCTTTCACGAATTCCGGGATCAGTTCCATCGGGCCCGGCCGATAGAGCGCGATCAACGCGATGATGTCGTCAAGTTTGCAAACGCCGAATTGCTTCGACAAACTGGTCATTCCGCCGGATTCCATCTGGAAGAGGCCGATCGTGTCGCCGCGGTTGTAGAGGGCGAAGGCCGCGGCATCATCGAGTGGAATCTCCTTCAGCGAAAAATCCAGCTCGCGTTTGTGAATGAGCGTCACGGTTTCCTCGATCGCGGTGAGTGTTTTGAGCCCAAGGAAATCCATTTTGAGCAAGCCGAGATCGTTGAGCGGCCCCATCGGATACTGGCTGACGATGTCGTTGCCTTTCACATCGCGACAAAGCGGGATGTAATCGGAAAGATCGCGATCGCCGATCACGACACCGGCCGCGTGCACGCCGGCGTTACGCGACAAACCCTCCAGGACTTTTGCGTACTCGAAAAGCTGACGCGTGGCTGTCTCGCTCGCGACTGCTCTTTTCAGTTCCGGATTTTTGTCCACCGCTGAATCGAGAGTGATATTCAACTCGTTCGGGATCATCTTCGCGATGCGATCGGCGTCCCGATAGCTTAGCCCCATGACGCGGCCGACATCGCGCACCACGCTTTTCGCTTTCAGTTTTCCGAAAGTGATGATCTGCGCGACGCGACGCTCGCCATATTTTTGCCGCACGTATTCGAGAACCTCGCCGCGGCGCGCTTCGCAAAAATCGACATCGATATCCGGTGGCGAGACCCGGTCCGGATTTAGGAAACGCTCGAAAAGAAGTCCGTATTGCAGCGGATCAATATCGGTGATGCCGAGAACGTAGGCGACCATCGAACCTGCTGCCGAACCGCGCCCTGGCCCGACCGGAATGCCGTGCTCTTTGGCGAAATGAATGAAATCCCAAACGATGAGCAGATAACTGACGAAGCCGGTTTTCTCGAGGACATCGAGCTCATAATCGAGGCGTTTGATTAATTCCGGATCGTTCGCGGCGCGTCCGCCATAACGTTCGCCCAGACCCTTATAACAAAGCTCGCGCAAATAACCGTTTCTCGTTTTTCCCGGCGGCACCGGGTACTCCGGGTATTTCGAGCGCCCGAATTCAAGATCGAGATGACAACGTTCGCCAATCTCAAGCGTGTTCGCGATCGCTTCGGGAAAATCGCGAAACAACTCGCTCATCTCCGCCGGCGACTTGAAGTAAAGCTCGGGCTCGTAGCGCAGCCTGTTCTTGTCCTGCACCATCTTCGCGGTGCCGATGCAGAGCATCACGTCGTGCGCCGCATGATCGCTTCTTCGCAAAAAATGCACATCGTTCGCCGCGACCAGACGGAGCGCGAACTCTTTTGCCAGTTGCGGCAGCACGCGGTTGCATTTGTGTTGCGCTTCCATCCCGTGGTCGTGCAACTCGATGAAAAAATTCTCCGCCCCCAGAATGTCACGATACTCCGCGACGGCTTGTCTTGCCTTGGCCATGTTGTCCGCCTGGATCGCCGAACTAATTTCGCCCGCCAGGCAACCGCTCAATCCGATCAGTCCCTTGGAATGCGCCGCCAAGAGTTCCTTGTCGATCCTGGGTGCATAATGAAAACCGTCGAGATGTGCGGTCGTAAGCAACTTCACCAGATTGCGATAGCCGGTCTCATCCTGCGCCAGCAAAGTGAAATGATAAGCGGCGTCGCGCCGCGACCCGGGCCGATCTTTGTGCGATCCGGGCGCGACATATGCCTCGCAACCAATAATCGGTTTGATTCCCGCCTTCGTCGCTTCCTGATAAAATTCGATCGCGCCAAAAAGATTCCCGTGATCGGTGATCGCCACCCCCGGCATCTTGAATTCCGCCGCTTTCTTCATCAGCTCCCTCATCCGCACCGCGCCATCGAGCAGCGAATACTCGGTATGCAGATGCAGATGAACGAAGGAGTCGCGGGGCATGTGGAGTCAGTATAAATGCGAGATGAGGACGGGCAACAAAGCCAAATCGTTACATCGTCGCCTCGTTAAATCGTTACATCGACCATTCGATTCTCGATTGACCGATCACGAATCACGAACCCGAAAAACGATGCTTGCATTCGCGCTTTGACATTGCTATGAGAGCGCGTGCCGCGCTGGGCTTTCGATTGAAAAGGCCGGTTCGCTGGCGAGTTTACATCAACATGAAAAAACTGGAAGCGATCATCAAGCCGTTCAAGCTCGAGGAAGTGAAAGAGGCGCTGGCTGAGCTCGGGATCGAAGGGATGACCGTGACGGAAGTGAAAGGGTTCGGCCGGCAGAAAGGGCACACCGAGATTTATCGGGGCAGCGAATACACGGTGGATTTTCTGCCGAAGGTCAAAGTGGAAGTGGTTCTCGCCGATGACATGGTGGAGAAAGCGGTCGGCGTGGTCGTGGCCGCGGCCAAGACCGGAAAGATTGGTGACGGAAAAGTTTTCGTGCTTTCAGTGGAACACGCGGTGCGCATCCGCACGGAAGAGATCGGCGAGAAAGCGGTTTAAAATAATGACGAAGCTCGAATGACCGAATCTGACGATTTGCGGATTCGGCATTAGTCATGCAGCCATTCTTTCGGATTTCGTCATTCGGATTTCGTCATTTCCTCCATCAGCTCTCAACCCTCAACATCAAACTCTGAAACATGGCTAAAGAAAAAACTGCATCCGACGTCGGCAAGATGATCAAGGACAACAACGTTAAACTCGTGGACTTCAAGTTCACCGATTTGCCCGGCACCTGGCAGCATTTCACGACCACGCTCACTGAATACAACGAAGATATTTTTACCGATGGCCTCGGCTTCGACGGCTCGAGTATTCGCGGTTGGAAGGTGATTAACGCGAGCGATATGCTCGTGATTCCCGATCCCACCACGGCGTGGATCGACATCTTCAACGCGGAACCGACGTTGAGTCTTATCTGCACGATTGTCGATCCCATCACGCGCGAGCCCTACGATCGCGACCCACGCGGCATCGCCGAAAAAGCGGAAGCTTTCTTGAAAAGCACCGGAATTGCCGACACCGCGTTCTTCGGACCGGAAGCGGAGTTTTTTATTTTCGATGAAGTGCGGTTCAGTTATGCGGCGAATTCATCGTTCCATCTGGTCGATAGTGTGGAAGGACATTGGAACAGCGCGCGTGAAGAATTTCCAAATCTTGGTTACAAGATTCGCCCGAAGGAAGGTTATTTCCCAGTCTCACCGATGGACACTTTGCAAGATATCCGCAACGAGATGTGTCTCGAACTCGAAAAAGCCGGTGTCCCAATTGAAAAGCAACACCACGAAGTCGCCACGGCCGGGCAGGCGGAGATCGACATCCGGTTCGCGCCGCTCAAATTGATGGGCGACTCGATGCAGTATTACAAATACATCATTCGCAACGTCGCCAAGAAGCACAACAAGTCGGTGACGTTCATGCCCAAGCCGCTCTTTGCCGACAACGGGAGCGGCATGCACACGCACATGTCGCTCTGGAAAGATGGCAAACCGCTTTTTGCCGGCAACGGTTACGGGGGCCTG
>Ga0193733_1000790_pt1 | contig 9944 bp, 9 predicted proteins | sample U1s2metaG_FD_145076 | JGI IMG/M metagenome (GOLD analysis project Ga0193733, IMG submission 145076) | Soil microbial communities from a riparian zone of the East river system, Colorado, United States - U1s2 | ecosystem: Environmental > Terrestrial > Soil > Riparian zone | place: USA: East River... | reverse complement strand
CAATAAGTCCGGCGAGCAACCCGGCGGATAGCGCTTTCGTTCCCCTCATGTCGATTGTCGATCTTATCGCGCGCTCCGCCGCTCGATGTCAAATCCAGGCGGTGAAGCCGCATTTTAGTTAGCATCGCCCGGCGGAGCGGCCGATCCACCACATCAGCCCATGTTCCGCTCGAACGCAATCCGCAACAATGTCGCGATAATCCGCGCGCCAGCGACAAAGGTTCCGCGCAAGGTGCCGGAAACTTTCGATTGTCCGCCCGTCCGGCAACGATGATTGACCGGCACTTCGAGAATGCGCAGTCCAGCGCGTGCGGCCCGCATCTGCATCTCCAGGTTCCAACCGTAGGTTTTTTCTTTCATAGACAATCGCTCGAGTGCGTCCCGCCGGATGGCACGAAACGGACACATGTCGGTGTAACGAACGCCGTAGAGAAATCGCATGATCAACCCACCGATCCGGCCGGAAAAAATCTGTTGGAAATTCATGCTGCCCGGTTCGCGTTTGCCGCGCGTGCGCGATCCGATCACGAAATCGTGAGTCCCGGCCATAACTGGATCGACTAGTTCATCCAAGAACTCTGGACAATCACTGCCATCGCCATCGAGGAAAACGACGACGACATCGCATCGCGCGGAGAGAGCGCGCACTCCCGCCATACAGGCGCGTCCATAACCGCGCCGCGGTTCCACAACGACCCGCGCACCCGCGTCGCGCGCGCGCCTGGCCGTGTCGTCATTGCTGCCATTATCCACCACGATGATTTCGTGCGCGATGTCTTGCGCAGCCACTGCTCGCACAACGCCGGCGATCGGTTCTTCTTCGTTGAGCGCCGGAATGATCACCGTGACCCAACCCGAAACCGCGACTGCCGATTTCATCGCAGCACGAGCCACGCGCTGGTGAAATAAAAGAGGAGCGCAAAAAAATCCGCCAGCGCCAAAGTAACAGGCCCGGCCGAAATTTTTGGATCCAGTTTCCACCAATGCAGAAGCGACGGAACCCCGAGTCCAAACAGGCACGCCGTCACTAGCGACACCGCGATGCTGCCGCCAATGACGAGTGCTGCACGAATCTCATCGCGCCAAAACCAAACGATGGCCGCGACCAGCGCTCCGCACGCGACAGCGAGCAATAGTGCAGTCATCATTTCACGTCGAAATGCGGTTGCGAACCAGCGCCGCGTAACTCGCGCTGAACGCAGCGCCTGGATCGTCACGCTCATCGACTGCATGCTCACGCTTTCGTTTAAGCCGAGGACCATCGTGAGAAAAAACGCGATCACGAGACTCCGCGCGAGTGTCACCTCAAACGCGCCGGCCAATAGCGCGCAGATCGTTCCGCTGGCTACCGTCGCGAGCAGCCACGGAAAACGATAACGGAACATGCGCCAGGGCGAGGCGTCCCGCACCTGCGCGAGATGGAAGCCGAGTGTCTCGAAAAAATCCGCGCGCGCGACGTCCTCGCCTTCGGTTTCCTGCGTCTCGAGCACGCTCTCCATAAAAACGTCTGCATCAACAACTCCGATGATGCGCCGGTCCGCATCGACGACGGGAAAAGCAAGAAACTTGTAGAGCACAAAAAATTCGCATGCTTCCAGAACAGTGGCTGTGGCTGGCAACGCGATCACCCGCGGCACCATGATCTCACGCAATGGCGTGGCCGGAGCGGCCGTGAGCAAACGCCGCGTCGGGACCACGCCGACCAACCGCATTCGCTCGTCCACGGCGTAAAAGTAAATAACGCGCTCGCCGACACCCTCGCGCCGAATGGTTTCCAGCGCCTTCTCCGCGCTCGCACCCGCCTGGAGCAAGGGGAAATCTTGGCGCGCATAGTCAGCGGCCGGCGCGTTGAAATCAATTGCGCCCGCAAGTTTCATTGCCGCGCGCGTTCCACTTGATGGACGATGCCTTTGTTGCGCAGAATTGTTGCCGCTTCGCTGAAATAATCACGAACGCTGAATTGCGATCGAATCCAATCGAGATAGCGCGCGATGCCGGTTGCAAGATCGACATGCGGCTCATAACCGGCAGCGCGGACTCGCGTCGCATCAGTCGTGAGGTGGCGCATTTCGCCAGGACGAAATTCACCGCCGACCTCTGGTTCGATGTCGATCTTGAGCGCGTCAGAGACGCGGTCGACAATTTCACGAATGGTTGTGCCTTTTCCACAGCCGACATTCACGGCCAATCCATCGAGCTTGTCCGTTTCGGCGGCGAGCAAATTCGCGCGCGCGATGTCCTCGACAAACGAAAAGTCACGTGTCTGTTCGCCGTCTTCGTAGAGAACCGGCGGCAAATTGTTGAGCAACCGGGTGCAGAAAATTGCGATCACTCCGGTGTAGGGATTGAAGATTGATTGGCGCGGTCCGTAGGTGCAGGAGTAGCGCAACGCGACTGCCGGAATGCCCATTTGTTTTCCCCAAAGCAGGACGAGTTTTTCCTGATCGACTTTTGTGAGACCGTAAACGGTTTCGCCGCCGACCGGCGCATTTTCCGGAGTCGGCGCGCTTTTGGTAATTGCGCCGCAGATCGGACAATGCACTTGCCAGTCGCCTTTGCGTAATTGCTCGATTGGCCGCACCGGCGGAAAAACGAGTCCGTGATTCGGGCAAATGCCGGCACCTTCGCTGTAAACCGCCTGTGATGACGCGACGATAATCTTTTGAATCGATAATTTCTTTTCGCGGATCACTTCGAGCATTTGAGCGGTGCCGAACGAATTGACATGAACGTACTTCGCGATCTCGGGCATGTATCCGCCGTAGGCAGCCTCGTGAAATACGATGTCAATATTGTCGAGTGCGGCGGAGACCGTCTCGCGATCACGCAAATCGCCTTCGACAAATTCGACGTGCTTGTTTATCCAGTCCGGTTTGCCGCGCCGATGCGTTTGCGGCTCAAGATTGTCGAGGACGCGGACCGTCCAGCCTTCGCGAACAAGCAGATCGGCAAGGTGTGACCCGATAAGACCAGCGCCGCCGGTGACGAGCGCTCGTTTCATTCTGTTGCAGGCCAAATCCGGTCGCGGCCCTCCCGCTCGATCAGCTCACGCAAAAAACGTCGTGTTTTAGGCGCGACCTGATCCGTTGCGTTTGGGTTCAGCAATTCATCGCACAAACGGCGCAATGTGGCGCGATCGTCGACATCGTAGCCAGTCGGCAAAATTTTGACTTCGAGATCGAGCTCCGCGGCGCGCTGCATTGTCTGCTCGAGCACGCGTTCTGTGCTCCAATCGATTTCCTCGAAAAGCCGGCGATGATCCTGTTTCAGTCCGATCAAATAATAGCCGCCATCATCCGCAGGTCCGAGCACGACGCGATCGCCGCGGATCGACAACATGTTCGCCGCTTCAGCATAGACGCGCGACGGAACCGTCGGGCTGTCCGAATCGATCAGACAAACGGATTGAAATCCAATTCGCAAAAGATCTTCGGTCGCGGCAGCGAGTCGTTCACCAAATCCATCATCGCGCTGCGGCACGAGCTGGAAATTGCCCGGCAAGATGTCGATGTACATCTCTTCCGCGCCGATAGGAGTGTAAACCGCGATGCCTTGTACATTTTTATCCGACGCTTCCGTGATTGCGGCGGCGGTGTCGCGAAGAAAACAGGTGTTGAGCGCCGCCGCTTCATCCGCAGTGAGCGGCGGGACGAGACGCGTTTTCACATGACCGGTGCGCGGCGCTTTTGTCATGACGGCGAGCGCACAGCTCCGAATGCCTTCGGGGCTAATTTGCTCTATGAGCTTAGGGTCGAGAATGCGATGAGCCAACTTCATTCTGCCGGAACCGTTCGCCTCCAGCGCGTTCAAGCTTTTTCGCAAAGAGCGTACTGATAACGTCCGTCCTGCCAGGTCTTGATCTGCTTCCATGGCTGCGCCATGAACAAGTTCTCGAATGCGCTGGCGGAAAAAACAGTGGCCTTCTGCGGTTCCCGGTAACCATTTCCTGAATGCATGACGCCAGCCAGCAACCACATCGCAAAAAGCGGGAGCGACGCCCAAAACGCGTAGCGCGGTTCAGCCACGAAACAGCGACCTCCCGGTTTTAAAACGCGATACATCTCCGCGATGGCCCGAGTCGGTTCTGGCAAAACGGTGAAAAGCCGCGACGCGATCAACGCGTCGAACCGTGCGTCCACACATGGTAGGTGCAAAACGTTGACACACTCAAAGAGGCAATTTGAAAGTCTGATTGCTGAGGCGCGTTCGCGCGCCCATCGCAATTGGTTCTCCGACCGGTCGACCCCGGTGACTGAAATCTGCGGAAACGGTTGGGCAAGCCGGCGCGAGTAAAAGCCGGGACCGCAGCCGAACTCGATCAATTCTGTTCCGGACGTCGGCCGACCGCTTGGCCAAAGCGCTGCGATCATACGGTTGGTATCATCTCGGAAAAGGTGCTCGCGAAAAAACGCATACAGCCAGGCCACATGCTCGAAGAGACTCTCACTCTGGTCGCGATTCTCCGTCCGCGCCGGAACTATCGGTGTCGATGTTTCATGGCTGGTGATCGAACCATTAGCACGAGTGATGGTGCGTGGTCGCATTGGTTTGCTAATTCGCTGACTTGTTCACCGCTGGATTTCTAATCTGAGTTCTTTATTTCAGTGAGTTCTTCTCCTTCTGACTGCGAATAAAACTCCGACCGTCCACCGCGGTCGGCTCGGAGCGGGAACTGTTGATAACATCTCTAACATTGGCCGACAAATACTCGTTGCGCGGAAAGGGACGAAACTTATTCGGAGTTATTCGAAGTTGTTGGCTTCTTGCTGCGCCATCATTTAACAAAGACAAAATGCACATCACCAACAGAACGCTGATCATCACGATCGCGTTGGCTTTTGTGGTAGCCTGTTCAGCGCAACGCGGAGACGAGCCTTCACTCACACAAATTCAGCAGATTTTAGCTGGGAAGAAGTATGTGGATCTCACGCACGCGTTTGAGCCGGGTATTCCGCGCTGGCCAGGATTTCCGGATGAAACGCGCAAGACGATTTATTGGTACGACAAACGAGCGGACACGATGGGCAACGGATTTTTCGCTGAAGTGTTCACCCATGTCGGACAATGGGGAACACATGTTGATCCGCCAGCGCATTTCAGCAAAGGTTTGCGCACCGTCGATCAAATCGATCTCAAAGAAATGATTCTGCCGTTCGTCGTTGTCGATGTTCACGAGGAGGCCGCGAAAAATCCGGATTATACGCTGACGGTCGAGCGGTTGAGAAAATGGGAGATAGATCACGGGCAAATCCCGGTCGGCGCATTCGTAGCGATGCGGACCGATTGGTCGAAACGGTGGCCGGATGCGGCCAAAATGGCGAACAAGGATGCAAACGGCGTCGCGCATTATCCTGGTTGGAGCTTGCCCGCGCTCAAATACCTTTACGAAGAGCGCAAGATTACCGCTTCAGGCCACGAAACCACCGACACCGATCCCGGCATCGCCACGACGAAAGACGATTACTCGCTCGAGAGTTACGTTATGAGCACGAACCATTATCAGATCGAGTTGCTCACTAATCTCGATCAAGTTCCCGAGAGTGGCGCAATCGTGGTTGCCAGCTTCCCAAAACCCAAAGGCGGCTCGGGGTTTCCAGCGCGCGTATTTGCAATTTTGCCCTAATTTCGCTTCGCATTTGACCCAATCGTTGCGTGGCGTTAATCGCAAGCGCGATGGATTTGCTCGGGGAAGGTTAGATGCCATGCTGTCAAAGACTGTTGGAGTTTAGACTCGATCCCCTCCGTGGTCGAAAATGTGGTTGGTCAGTTGACCGAAAGTCGCGGCACGAACGAAGATAGGCGCTGAGTCATGCACATCACCGACATCATGCAGGGTGATTCTCCCACATTTTCGTTCGAGTTCTTTCCTCCGAAAACGCCGGAGGCGGCCGAGATTCTCTATCAAACGATTCGCGATCTCGAATCGTACATGCCGCACTTTGTCAGCGTTACTTATGGTGCCGGCGGCTCAACTCGAGATTTGACCCATGATCTTGTCGAGCGCATTCAGACCACGACAAAACTGGATCCGATCCCACACCTGACGTGCGTCTGCCACCAGGAAGACGAGATCGAATCGATTCTGATTCGATATGCGAAAACCTGCATCGGAAATATTCTTGCACTCGGCGGCGATCCGCCGCGGGGATGCAGGTACGATAAGTCTGGCGACGCCTTCCAACATGCGATCGATTTGGTTAAGTTCATTCGCCGGTTCAACGAATCGGGCGCGCATCCGGATCGCCGCGGTTTCGGAATCGGCGTGGCCGGTTTTCCCGAAGGACATCCGGCGACGCCGAATCGATTAGTCGAAATGGATCACCTCAAAGCGAAAGTCGACGCCGGCGCCGACTACATCGTCACACAACTATTTTTCGATAATCGCGACTTCCTCGACTTCCGCGAACGCTGTGCGCTCGCCGAGATCCACATCCCCATTATCGCCGGCATCATGCCGATTACTTCCATGAGCGGATTCAAACGCATCGCCGAGCTCGCCGGCGGCACACGCTTCCCGGCCAAACTTTTGCGTGCTCTACAGCGATGCGAAAACAATTCTGAAATGGTCAGCCGCGTTGGCGTTCACTTCGCTTCGGAACAATGTCACGATCTTTTGGATAGCAACGTTGCCGGTATTCACTTCTACACACTCAATCGTTCCGACGCCACGCGGATAATTTTTGACAGCCTCGGCATTCCGCGTCGGCGAAAGGCGCAGGCCCCGAGCGTTTAGTCGGCGATACTACCCATCTTCACCGGGGTCTGGCCTCTACTGAGCGCAAGGCAGACGGAGTTTTGCATCACGAAGCCCGGGGAATTATCTGCCGGTGGCCAAGGAGTGCGGTTAGCGGAGAAAATAATTGCGCCCACGCTAAAATATTTTCCGGGCGTCTATTTGATTGCGCCATTCTTACATTACGAGACGACGAGCGAGTTGGCGAGATTTGCGCGAAGGCTGTGACGCACGCAGAATCTCAGGATGTTCAAAATCCGCCGAGCGATTTACTGGCAGTTCGGAGGGCTGGTGATCGCAGTTGCCCTAATTTCCGCGCTTTCACGGTCTTTCCCCATTGTCGATTTCGTCGCGGCGGCGCAAATGCGCGTAATGAACTGGGGCACTTGGGGTGCGATCTGTTATCCGTTGCTTTTTGCGGCTTGTAATATCCTCCTGCTTCCGGGCGGTGTTCTGGCCGTCGGGGGCGGTTTCTTTTTTGGACTGTGGTGGGGATTTCTCATCGTATTCGCGGGCAATGTATTGGGCGCAGCAATTTCGTTTGCCCTGAGCCGTTGGGTCGCCCGACGATGGTTTCGGCGAAGGCTTTCGCAAAACGCTACATTGCGTGCCTTGGAACCGGCCTTGGAACGTGAGAGTTGGAAGATCATTCTCTTAAGCCAGTTGCATCCGCTTTTTCCCACGAGCCTACTGAACTATCTTTACGGTCTGACGCGGCTTCGGTTTGTTACGTACATGCTTTGGGCCTCGATCGGCCGGATGCCTGGGCTTTTTTTGTATGCGTATGTCGGGACCTTGGGCCAATTTGGGCTTAAGATGATGCGCGGGAAGAGTCATCCACGCGTAGTTGAGTACTGGACATGGGGAGGCGCCTTTTTTATGACAGCATTACTCTTACTCGTGCTGGGTCGCATTGCGTCTCGAGCCGTCAAAACGGCGCAGACGGCATCGACAACGTCGCACCGCCAAACCAATCGACAAGAAGCGTCGTGCATTGTGCTACATCATAAATGATTTATGATAAACGTGTTATGCCTTATAAATCTTTGATCGATGCAACACGTAAAATCGTTTCGACGATCAATTGTCCAACTCGGGCATGGGTGAAATTTATCCAGAAATCTAAGGATGTTTAAGCTGCCGACTGAATACGATGTTTTGGTGGTTGGAAGCGGCCACGCTGGGATCGAGGCGGCTTTGGCGGCGGCAAGAATGGGATGCCGAACGTTGATGCTGACGCAGAATCTGGACACGATTGGTCAGATGTCGTGCAATCCGGCCGTTGGCGGATTGGCAAAGGGCCATATCGTGCGGGAGATCGACGCGATGGGGGGCGCGATGGGTCTTAATGCCGATGCTACCGGAATTCAATTTCGCATGTTGAACAAGTCCAAAGGCCCGTCAGTCCGGGCGCCGCGCGTCCAATGCGATAAAAAGGCTTACCAATTTCGGATGAAAGCCGTTCTCGAGCGCGCGCCCAACCTCGATCTTAAGCAGGCAACAGTTTCCAACGTTCTCGTGAAAGACGGTGCCGTGAGCGGCGTTGAAACCGATCTTGGGCTAATGATTCTTGCCCGCACTGTTGTCATGACATCGGGTACCTTTTTGCGTGGACTTCTGCACGTGGGCGAGAACAGCAAACCGGGCGGCCGCATGGCTGACGCGAGCTCGGCCTTGAGCGAAAATCTTCGACGACTCGGCTTCGTCGTCGGCCGATTTAAGACGGGCACTCCATGCCGCCTGAATCGCCGCTCGATTGAATTCTCGCAATGCGAGATTCAGCGTGGAGATGAGCCGCCTCCGAGGTTCGCGTTTCATGCGGACGCGACAAGTCCTATAAACGACATTTTTACTCTTAATTACAGCAACGGCAGGGGCGAGTTCCATGTGGAACAACTCCCCTGTTGGATTACCCAGACGACGCCTCACACCCACGAGATCATCCGCTCGAATCTGCATAGGTCGCCTCTGTACGGGGGCCGAATCAAGGGTACCGGCCCACGATACTGCCCCTCGATTGAGGACAAAGTGGTTAAGTTTTCCGAGAGGAGCGCCCATCAGCTCTTTCTCGAGCCGGAAGGCCGTCACACGGAGGAATATTATGTCAACGGCATCTCGACGAGCTTGCCGTACGATGTTCAGCTCGACTTTTTGCACACTATTCCCGGTTTGGAACGGGCGGAGATCATGCGGCCCGGCTACGCAGTAGAATACGATTTTTTCCCGCCGACACAGCTGTTTCACACGCTGGAGACAAAGCTCATCCGAGGACTTTATTTCGCTGGGCAAGTGAACGGAACTTCGGGCTACGAAGAGGCCGCGGCACAGGGGCTGGTGGCCGGTGCGAATGCGGCCCTGAAAGTTCAAGGTCGCCCACCGTTCACGTTGGAAAGAAGCGAAGCCTACATTGGCGTATTAATCGACGACTTGGTCATCAAAGGAACTGAAGAGCCGTATCGGATGTTCACCAGCCGCGCTGAAGATCGATTGCACCTTCGGCAGGATAATGCTGATCAACGATTGACGAAGCGCGCATTTGAAACAGGCCTCGTCGATCAAAATCGCTGGATCGCTTTTCAGGAAAAGATGGACCTGCTAAACAAAGTCCGACTAATCGCGATAAAGAGAAAAATTAACGGCTTGCTGATTTCCCAGCTGCTGAAGCGGCCGGATTTTCATCGCGAGAACCTGCCGAAGGAAATTGCTTCGCCTGCGCCGGCCGAAATCTGGGACTTAATCGAGACGGAATTTAAGTATGAGGGATACGCCGCGCGGCAGTCTGATCAGAACCGTGAGGTTGCACGGCGAGGTCTTCAAAGGATTCCAGATGGCTTTGATTTTGGGAAAGTCATTGGGCTCAGCTCGGAGACCCGGCAAAAGCTCTCAGCGGTTCGGCCCACCTCATTGGGTCAAGCGGCACGGGTTAGCGGGGTTACGCCAGCCGATGTAGCTATTCTATGTATATGGCTGATCAAAAACAACTTACAGATTACAACCCCGTAAAATCGACGATCAACCAGAGCGCAAGCTAGAGAGGTTTCGTGTTTACGATCGGTGGTATCGCGTTGATCAGCTATTTAATTGGTTCCGTACCAGCTGGATATCTCGCTGGTCGCGTCGCTGGCATCGATATTCGCAAGTTCGGCAGCGGCAATATCGGCGCGACCAATGTGCTCCGTGTTTTGGGCAAGCGTTACGGCTATCCAGTATT
>Ga0193733_1000789_pt1 | contig 9949 bp, 6 predicted proteins | sample U1s2metaG_FD_145076 | JGI IMG/M metagenome (GOLD analysis project Ga0193733, IMG submission 145076) | Soil microbial communities from a riparian zone of the East river system, Colorado, United States - U1s2 | ecosystem: Environmental > Terrestrial > Soil > Riparian zone | place: USA: East River... | reverse complement strand
CGCGGCACACTCGGATTCGAGGACCGGCGCCTTAATACGCGCGGCCACAGCTTCAGCGTCGAGGTGCAGGCGGCGCAGGTGACCAAGTACCGCCTGCAGAGCCGCTATAACGTGCCGATCGGCGACCCGGCGGTAGAGAAACTGACCCTGGGGGGCTCGGTCGAACAGCGCCAGCTCGCGGATGTGACCACGCACACCCTGTCGGTGGGTCCGAGCGTCACCGAGGTCACCGGCAGCTGGCAGCACGTATGGCTGCTCTCCGCGATGCGCACCACCAGCGACCTGCCGCTCGGAGCGGAGTTGCTTCCCGGTGCGCATACCGATCGGCTGCTGGTGCCGGGAGTGGACCTCGCTTCGGTCCCCAAGGGGTACCTCGGCGAGGCGCTGTTCGAGCATCCGTTCTTCGCCGAGCTGCGCGGCTCGCACAGCTCGCTGGGCTCCGATTCCAACTTCATCCAGCTGCACCTGCAGGCCGAGCGGGTCTTCCATCTCGGCAGGAAGTGGCATCTGCTGCTGCGCGATGAGGTGGGTGCGAGCCTGGTGTCGGGTTTCAGCCAGCTGCCCACGGTGTTCCGCTTCTTCGCCGGCGGCGACAACAGCGTGCGCGGCTTCGCCTACAATGATCTGTCACCGACCGAGGCGGTGTGCACCCAGGATCCGACCACCAAGCAGTTCCTGCGCAACCCCGACGGCAGCTGCCAGAAGGTGGACCAGTTCATCAAGGTCGGCGGCAAGGATGTGATCACCGGCACGGTGGAGGTGATCCGCGATCTGCCCAACAGTCTCGGTATCGCCGCCTTCTTCGACTACGGCAACGCCTTCGACAGCTTCGCGCAGCTAGCGCGCCACTGCGCACCGGTGGCAGGGCTGCACGCGCAGCAGCAGCAGTGTGCCTCGCTGCAGTATTCGGTCGGCATTGGCCTCAGGGTGCGCCTGCCGGTCCTGACGCTCGGGGTGGACATCGCCCAGCCGCTGTCGACCAGCCTGCGCTGGGACGCGAATGCCCAGACCTTCCGGTCCGTGCACCCCGGCCCGCGCCTGCACATCAACTTCTCGCCCAGGCTGTAGCGATGTTCAGCCTCCGCCGCCTGCTGCTCGCCCTCGCCTCTCTCCTGATCATCACGGCTATCGTGGCGCCGGCGGCACTCATCTGGTCGGCGCTCTACACCACCGGCGGACTGCAGTTCGCGATCCGGCACATACCGCACCACCTCGCCGGCGTGCAGCTCGACATCGTCGGTGTCAGCGGCACGGTGGCCGACGGCCTCGCCGTCGAGCGCGTCGAGATCGATCACGATCTGGTGCACCTGAAGTTCGAGGGCATCGAGGGCCGCGTCGACCTCATGCCACTCATGTTGCAGACCATTCGCGTCGCCCACGGCTCGGTGCGCAGCGCGCTGATCCAGGTGAAGCGCCGCACCCGCCCGCCTACCCCCGGTGCGCCGCTGTTCCTGCCGCGCTGGCTGATCATCAGCGCCGAGCAGGGGCGGGTGAGCAGTGCGACGCTCACCGTTCCCAACGGCTTCCGTCTGGATGCCACCGACATCAGCGGCGCCGCGGTCGTCCGTCACCGCGTCATCCGCTTCTTTCAGGCCGAGGGCCTGCTGGGAGGCGAGGCGCGCGTCAGCGCGATCGGCGACCTCATCGCCGCCGATCCCATGGGGCTGGAGGTCAAGGGGCGCATCCTGTGGAGCCCGGCGGGACAGCCCGCCTGGACGGTGGCCGGCAGCGCCCGGGGCGATCTCAACATCCTGCACATCGTTGCGCACACCGACAGCCCGTTGCGTGCCGACGTCTCCGGCCAGGCACTCGATCTCACCAACCACTGGCACTGGGAGGGCGATGCGGTGGTGCGGGATTTCAATCTGCGCGCCTGGGGCCTGAGCGACCTGCTCGGCAGCATCACCGGCCACCTGGCCGGCAGTGGCGACGCCACGGGCTTCAGTGCGCACGGACCCGTCAACCCCAGCGGACTGCGCGCCGGGCTGTTCCAGGCGCAGGTCTCGGGCAGCTACGCCGATCGCGTGCTGACCGCCAGGCACGTGGAGCTGCGCCACTCAGGCTCCGGGGCCCTGCTGCGCGGCGCCGGCACCATCGGCATCGACGGGCCGCGACTCGATCTGAGCGGCGAGGTGAGCGACTTCCGCTGGCCGCTGGTGGGCCGTGATCCGGCGCTGTCCGGCGCCTCCGGCTCCTTCACCCTCGCCGGGGTCCTGCCCTACCGCGTACGGCTGAGCGGCAGCGCCCGCGCCGCCGGCCTGCCGCTGATGCCGCTGGAGGTGAGCGGCACGCTGGGCAAGGACAGCTTCGGCTTCGATACCGCGGAGATCGACCTGTTCGGTGGTCACGCCAGCGTGAGCGGCCAGGTGGTGTGGTCGCCGCAAGCGCTGTGGTCGGTCGCCGGCCGCATCGCCGCCATTAATCCCGGCGCGCTGCGGCCCGATCTGCCGGGTAGCGTCAGCTTCATGCTCGGGGCCTCGGGACGCGGCCTGGACACCAAGGGTGATCTCACGGCTTCGTTCAATAACCTGAACGGCAAGCTGCGCGGCGTGGCGGCGAGCGGCTCGGGTACCGTGACGCGCTCCGGAAACACCTGGGGTTTCAGCGAGGTGCGCGTCGGCCTGGGAAGCGCCCGCGTGGCGCTCGATGGGCACATCAGCGAGCGCATGGATCTGCGCTTCGCCGTTTCCGCCGCGGACCTGAGCTTGCTCGCCCCCGGCACCCGCGGTGAGCTCAAGGCCTCGGGGACCGTGCGCGGCACGCTCACCGACCCGGCGATCGTCGTCACGGCGCACGGCGGGGACTTCGACTACCAGGGGATCAAGCTCGAGAGCTTCGACGCGGAGGTCAATTTTGATCCCGGCGCATTCCAGCAGCCCTCGAAGATCGACGCGCGGCTGCGCAAGCTGAGCTACCGCACGCGCACGCTCGAGAGCGTCTCGCTCACGCTCAGCGGTCCGCCCTCCGCCTACGACGTGCGCCTCGCGGTCGCGGCCACCGGTCTCACCGCGAGCGCCCAGGCGCGCGGCGCCTACGCGCACGGGGTCTTCAACGGCGAGCTCGAGGCGCTCGCCATCAATGGCAGCGAATCACTGCACCTCTCGCTCGAGCGCCCAGTCGCACTCAGCGCGGCACCCGATCATTTGCGCCTGGAGTGGCTGTGCCTGGTGGGTACCCCCGGCAGCCTGTGCGCCGATGGCGACTGGAGCGCGACGGCCTGGTCGGCGACCGTCATGACGAACCAGTTGCCCCTCCACACGCTCACCGCCGGTATGACGCCCGGGGTTGAATACCTCGGGACCGCCAGCGCCCTCGCGCGAGTGTCGGGCGGCCCGAGCTCCCCGGTCGTGGGCACACTGCGCGCCGATCTGTCCGACGCCCAGATCGCCCACAAGCTCGCGAGCCGCAGGATCGAGCACACCCGCATCGGCTCAGGCACGGTGACGGTGAGCGCGACAGCCGCGCTCGTCACGGCCCAGGTCGATCTCGGCAACGGCGAGGTCGGCACCATCCACGGCCGGCTGGATGTACAACGCCTCACGCCGCGGGGAACATCACCTGGCGAACCGCTGGCGCATTGGCAGGACATGCCCCTCACGGGCGAGCTGCATGCGCAAACCGCCGAGCTCGGCCTCATCTCACTCTACGTCCCCGACATCGACCGCGCGGCGGGACATTTCAACGCGGATATCCAGCTGGCCGGCACCGCCGGGACGCCGCACCTGGCGGGGCAGGTCAAGATCAGCGACGGCGAGTTCGACGTCTACCAGGTGAACCTGGCCCTGCGGCAGGTGCAGCTGGACGCGCGCTTGAGCGATGCAGGACTGGATTTCGACGGCAGTGCGCACGCCGGTGCCGGCAGCGTCAAGGCGGGCGGCCACCTCGAATGGCGCGAGCTGTTGCCGTACGGGAAGTTTCATCTGCAGGGAACCAACCTGCGCGTCGCGGACGTTCCGGAGGCGCAGATCGACGCCTCACCCGATTTCGAGTTCGACGTCGAGGGGCGCAAGATCGAAGTGACGGGCAAGGTCACGGTGCCGTACGCCAGGATCCAGCCCAAGGACTTCGCCGGCGCGGCGCGCGCCTCGCCCGATGAAGTGATCGTCGGCAGCGAAGAGGAAGATCCGACCAAGCGCGTAGAGGTGATGAGCAACATCACACTCAGCCTGGGCGATCGCGTGACCATCGACACCACCGGGCTCACCTGCAGACTCACCGGCAGCATCACCATCCGCAGCGGCTACGACGCCTTCACGCGCGCGACCGGGGAGCTGTCGGTGGCCGAGGGCAAGTACACCGCCTATGGGCGCAAGCTCGACATCGAGCGCGGCCGGCTGATCTTCACCGGCGGCCCGATCGACAATCCGGGCATCGACCTGCGCGCCATCAAGGAGTTCCCCGATGTCAAAGCCGGCGTCAACGTCCGCGGCACGCTGCTGCAGCCGCACATGACGTTCTTCTCCGACCCTTCGCTGCCGCAGTCGCAGATCGTGTCGCTGATCCTGGCCGGCGGCTCGCTCGAGTCGGCTCAGAACCGCACCACCGGCAACAGCGGCGCGGGCGGTGCGGCGCTCGCGCAGGGCGCCGCGATCCTGGGGCAGCAGCTCGGCTCGCGCGTGGGCATCGAAGACGTGAGTCTCGAGTCCGACATTACCAACGAGACTTCACTGGTACTGGGCCGCTACCTGTCGCCGCGTCTGTACGTGAGCTACGGCATCAGCCTCACGCAGCAGTTCAATACGCTCAAGCTGCGCTACACGCTCGGCGACCACTGGACCGTCAGGACCGAGGTAGGCCAGGCGCGCGGCGCGGACCTGGTGTACTCCATAGACAAGTAGCCGCCGCGCGCCGCCTATTTGGCGCAGTCCCCGATCCGCCGCCCCAAGAGGTTGATGGTCATCGGCCCATGATCGGTCTGCAAGCGGATGACCGCCTTGAACGAGTCGGAGGAGAACGTGCCCTCGAAGTGCGTGGTTGCGCGCTGGCACTGCATGACGAACTTCACCTTGTTGCCGCTGACTGTGTGATCGGTCATCTTGCAGCTCGGGTCGTTGCTGCGCTCCTGCGACAGCTTCTTGCCCACCTGCTTGAGGTCCGCATCGCTGATGCACTGCTGCTGCGTCCGTGGTTTCTGCAGTCCTGCCAGGTAGCCGGGCGGCAGGTGGCTCTGCATTTCCGGCGACAGCGTCACCTGCGAGGTGGACGCGACCTCGTACATGCCCGGCTTGAGGTTCACGGTCTGGGCGTACAACGCGCTGCAGATGACGGCGGCGGCGAGCGCCGCGGCCCGGGCCGCGCCTCTCAAGCGTGGTGAACGCATGATCATCCCTCGCGGTTGGGCGCCTGTGCCTGCGCAGGCTTAGGGCGGCATTGTAGCGCTTCGGTGCGTCGCCGGGCCCGGGCCCTTGACTCTTGTGCATTAAAATGCACAATGCGCGCATGTTTATGCACCTGGACACGGACCCGTGCTGAGCGACGCGCACCAGCTGCAGCGGCGCGGCGCCATCGTGCGCCTCCTGCGCGGCGGCCTGGTCCGCAAGCAGGCCGACCTGGTGCGCCTGCTGAAGCGGGAAGGTCACGGCGCGACCCAGTCATCCATCAGCCGCGACCTGCGCGATCTGGGGGTGCTCAAGGCGAGCGGCCGCTACGTGCTGCCCCCCGACGAGGTCACGCGCGCCAACGGCGACTTCGGCACCCTGGCGCAGTTCGTGCGGCAGCTGCGACGCGCGGGCCCCTCGATCACCGTGCTGCGCACCACCATCGGCGCCGCGCAGAGCGTCGCCGTGGCGATCGACAAGGCCGAGTGGCCGGAAGTGGCCGGGACCCTCTCCGGCGACGACACCATATTCATCGCCACCGCCACCGCGCGGGCGCAGGGCGAGCTCGTCAGCCGCCTGCGCGCGCTCTTCCGGGTCTGATCATGTCCAACAGCGCTGCACGCACCGGCATCACGCCCATCGTCCTCGCCTACTCCGGAGGCCTCGACACCTCGTTCCTGGTGCCGTGGATTGCGCAGCACCAGCGCCGCCCGGTGATCACGGTCACCGTCGACACCGGCGGGATCGATGCGGCGGCCGCGTGCGCCCTGGCCGAGCGCGCCCGCGCGCTCGGCGCCGTGGAGCATCACCAGGTGGACGCCCGCGCGGACTACTTCGAGCAGGTGCTGCGCTTCCTCATCATGGGCAACGTGCGCCGCGGGCAGCTCTATCCGCTGTGCGTCGGCGCGGAGCGCGTCATGCAGGCGCAGACCATCGCACGCCTGGCGCGCACGCTTGGGTCCGACACCGTCGCCCATGGCTGCACCGCGGCCGGCAACGACCAGGTGCGCTTCGAGGTCGCGCTGCGCACCCTCGCCCCGGACCTCAAGGTGCTGGCGCCGGTGCGGGACGAGGCCTTCAGGCGCCAGGACGAGCTCGAGTATCTGCAGCAGCGCGGGCTGCCGGTGCCGCCCACGGGAGCCCGGTACTCGGTCAACCGCGGCCTGTGGGGCGCGACCATCGGTGGCCGGGAAACGCTCACCTCCGGGGGCAGCATCCCCGATGACGCCTGGCTCCTCACCCGCGATGCATTCACGCGCCCGCGCCCCGCAGAGCGTCACCTGCTCAGCTTTCGGCAGGGCCGGCCGGTGGCGCTCGATGGCCACGCCGCCTCTCCGGTCGAGATCATCGAAGCGCTCGAGAGTCTCGCGGCACCGTTCGGCATCGGCCGCGGGATCCACCTGGGCGACACCATCATCGGCACCAAGGGACGCGTGGCGTTCGAGGCGCCGGCGGCGGAGGTGCTGCTCACTGCGCACCGCGAGCTCGAAAAGCTGGTGCTCACCGGCCGCCAGCAGCGCATCAAGGAGCTGGTCGCGCAGCCCTACGGCGATCTGGTGCACGAGGGCCAGCTGCTCGATCCGGTGTGCCGCGACATCGAGGCGCTGCTGCTCAGCTCGCAGCAGCGGGTGACGGGCGATGTGCACCTGCTGTTGCAGAGCGGCAGCATGTTCGTCGAGGGCGTGGAGTCGCCGTTCTCGCTCATGGCGGCCTCGCGGGGCGTGTACGGCGAAGCGGCGGGCGAGTGGTCGGCGAGTGACTCGCTGGGGTTCTCGCGGATCGCAGCGCTCCCGGGTGTGTTCTATACCCGCGCCGGCGAGCGCGCGGCGACGCTGCCCAAGGATCAGTAGCGATGGTGAGCGGCATGCGCAGCGTGGTGGTCGACAAGCTGGCCTCCGTGACCCAGGCCTGCGGTCTGTCGCACGAGGTGCGCATCGCCGCGGACATTCCCGCGCAGGAAGGCGTCGTCATCGTGGTCGAGGTCCTCGACAACAAGTCGATCTATAACACCCTCGAGCTGACCAGCGGCCGCATGGCCAAGCTCGGCAAGGGCGACGTGGTCGCGGGCGCGCTCGGCCACCGCCAGGCGCTGTTCGGCTACTCGGGCCACGTGCCCGCGACGCTGCAGCCCGGCGACGTCATCCAGATGCTCAACATCGGTGGCGTGCTCGGCGTGTGCGACTCCATCAATCCGGAAAAAGGCAAGCCCTTCGACTGCCGTGTGCTGGGCGTCGCGCTCAACTTCCCCTATCTGGGCGAGCGCATCGGCGTGCCCGCGCGGGTGGGTCACAAGAGGCTCGACGCCAACGCCGCGCTCGATACGCGTGGGGTGCCGGTGGTGGCGCTCGCCGGCACCTGCATGGAGGCCGGCAAGACCGCCGCGGCCTGCGCGGTCATCACCCGCATGCGCCACCGCGGCCTCACCGTCGATGCCTTCAAGGCGACCGGTGTCTCACTGCGCCGCGACATCCTCGCCATGGAGGACGCGGGCGCACGCCGCTGCGCGATTTTCACCGATCTGGGCGTCGTCACCACGACGCGCACGAACGGTCCGGCGCTCACCCGCAGCATGCTCAGCGAGCTCGCCGCCGGCAAACCCGACGTACTGGTGTTCGAGCTCGGCGACGGCATCCTCGGCACCTACGGCGTCGATGCGATCCTCGAGTGTCCCGACATCCGCACCGCGCTCAGCGCAGTCATCCTGTCGGCGAACGATCCGGTCGCGGCCTGGGGCGGCGTGAAGCTGCTGCGCGAGCGCTTCCTCATAGAGCCGTGCGCAGTCACCGGACCGTCCACCGACAACCAGGTGGGCGTCGAGATCATCACCACCCAGATGGGCGTGCCGGCCTTCAACGCCATCAGCAACGGCGCCGCACTCGGGGACCGCGTGATCGAGGCGCTCGGACTCGAAGCGGCGGCGGTGCAGTGAGCGCTCGTATCCCCGCCGTGGTGCTCGGCGGTACCGGCTACGTGGCCGGCGAGTTGCTGCGCCTGATCGCCACGCATCCGCGCTTTGAGCTGGCGGCGGTGATGTCCGACAGCCAGCCGGGCGAGCCGCTGGCGGCGGCGTTCCCGCACCTTGGCAGCGCCTACCCGGACGAGCGCTTCAAGTCGCAGGCGCAGGTGCAGGAACTCGTGAGTGAGGCGCGCGCGTGTGCGGTGTTCTCGGCCGCCCCGCACGGGGTGTCCGCTGCGCTCATCGACGCGCTGCTGACGGGCGCTGCGCGCACGGGAGCCCGGCCGCGGGTCGTCGACATCTCGGCGGATTTCCGCTATGCAACGCCGCAGGCCTACGCCGCGGTCTACCGGCAAGCGCACGCCGCGCCCGCGCGCCTGGCGGAATTCACCTGTGCGCTGCCTGAGCACCTGCGGGAGCTGTCGACAACACACGTCGGTCATCCGGGCTGCTTCGCCACCGCGATCCTGCTCGCGAGCGTGCCGCTGCTCGCCGGCGGCCTCGTCACACCGACGCTGTTCGTGAGCGGCGTCACCGGCAGCACCGGCGCCGGAAGCAAACCCGTGGAAGGCACGCATCATCCGCTGCGTCACGGGGATCTCTACAGTTACGGTGCGCTCAAGCATCGGCACGTGGCGGAAGTCACGGCCTGTGCGCGCGCGGCCTGCGGGGTGGACGCGCACTTTGCCTTCGTGCCCCATTCCGGGCCGTTCGCGCGCGGCATACACGTGACGCTGCAGGCGCAACTCAGCCGCTCGCTCGACACCGCAGGGCTGCTCGCGGCGCTGCGCGAGTTCTACGCGCACGCGCCGTTCGTGCGGATCGAGACCGAAGCGCCGCGCCTCAAGAACGTGGCGACCAGCAACTACGCGCACCTGTCGGGGACGGTCGCGGGCGGCACCGTAGCGGTCCTGTGCGCCATCGACAATCTCAACAAGGGTGCCGCCGGCGGCGCCCTGCAATGGATGAACCGGATGTTTGGCCTGCCGGAGACCGCCGGCCTCACCGCAGCCGCGCCCGGCTGGACCTGAGGGCTAAGGGAATGCCGAAGAAAAAACCGGCGGCGACGACGACGGACAGCGGGATTCAGGCGGCAGCCCGGGCACACGACTTTCTCGCCCCGGTATTTTCGCGGTACCCGCTGGAAGTCGCATCGGCACAGGGCGTATGGCTCACCAACACCCGCGGCGAGCGGGTGCTCGATCTCTACGGCGGACATGCCGTCGCAGGCCTGGGGTATGGGCATCCGGCATGGACGGCGGCGCTCGCACGCCAGGCCGAAATCTGTCAATTCCAGAGCAACGCGGTCGCGATGCGGGTGCGCGCGCGAGCCGCGCGGCGCCTGGTGCGCTTCTCGCAGCTGCCCTTCGCCAGCGTGTTCCTCGTCAACAGCGGCGCCGAGGCGAATGAAAACGCGCTCAAGGTAGCGCTGCGCATGACGGGCCGGTCGCACGTCGCGGCCATCGAAGGCGGTTTTCACGGCCGCACCGCTGCGGCGGGCGCGGTCACCTGGGGCGCGCAGGCGAAATGGTACGGGTTTCCGCGCACGCCCTTCGACGTGAGTTTCATCCCGCGCGGCGACACGGCCGCCATTGCCGCCGAGGTCACGAGGCATACGGCGGCCGTGATCGTCGAGCCCGTGCAGGGGCTTGCCGGGGCGGTGGAGCTCGGTGCG
>Ga0193733_1000788_pt1 | contig 9958 bp, 8 predicted proteins | sample U1s2metaG_FD_145076 | JGI IMG/M metagenome (GOLD analysis project Ga0193733, IMG submission 145076) | Soil microbial communities from a riparian zone of the East river system, Colorado, United States - U1s2 | ecosystem: Environmental > Terrestrial > Soil > Riparian zone | place: USA: East River... | reverse complement strand
GTTGTTGTCCACGAAAGCGAGAGTCCCCTGTAGCGGTACCCCGGATCCCTCTGAAGGGGTCGCGCGCACCTGCAGCGCATTGCCACCACGATAGTACCGCTGAATGTCGGGAAACTGGCTTTGCGCGATCGAAAACCTGACCAGGATCGGCTGGATCTGGTTGATCACTACGAGCGGTGGAGTGCTGTTCGCCTTGACCAGATTTCCTTGCCGAACCAGAAGGCTTCCGGTCCGGCCGGAGATCGGCGCCCGGATAGTGGTGTTGGCAACATCGAGTGCGGCTTTTTGAACGTTGGCGCGATCCGCGGCTACGGTGGCGGCCGCGGACGCGGCATTCGCTTCGGCCTGATCCGCCTGCGAGCCGGTAACGTAGCCTTCCTTAACCAGCGCGGCGTAGCGCACGGCATCACGCTGCGCACTCACGGCCATGGCTTGATCCCGCGCGAGTTGGGCTCGCGCCTGATCGAGCACAGCTACATAGGGACGCGGATCGATCTCGAACAGGACCTGCCCGACCTGAACCGGCTGTCCTTCCGCGAACGTGACGCGATTCAGTATGCCATTTACCTGGGATTCGACCGCCACGGTCTGCATCGGCTCGGCCACTCCGTTGGCGGTGACGACGTACGGAACCGACGCGCGTTTCACCGTCGTCACACTGACGGGGACCGCTGGCTGACGCGGAGGGTCTTTTTTCGAGCAGGCCGCAATCGCGGAAAGCGCGACGGCGGCAATGCACGCGGAAACGGTGCGCGCGCTCATCAATTGGCTGGGTTCGGAAGTGGACGCGACACGGCTGAATCAGGGGAGAATGCAAATGGAGCGTCGCCGTGTACTCCTAGTACCCCGGCGTCGCGAGCGAGTTGCGCGAGTGAAGTGTACCACTGCCAGCGCGACTGAACCTGCTGCGCCCTCGCGCTGGCGAGAGCCGTCTGGGCCGTCAGGAGATCGATAATGCTGCCGACCCCTTCCCGATACCGCCCGGCCGCGACCTGAACCGACTGCTGAGCGCTGACGAGGAGGTCATCCGCGGTGGCGACGCGTTGCTCCGCTGTCTGCAGCGCATAGTACGACACGAAGACCTCGGTGATGACCTGTTGGCGCGTCTGCTCGGCCAGCGAGGCCACCGCGTCGGCCTGGGCTCTGGCAGCCGACACGTCGTACTGACGAGAGAAGCCATTGAACATCGGGACAGACAATCCGAGCGATATCGTGTACGATGGGCCCGCGAATGTCGGAGGGGTGGAATATGTTCGTGCTGCATTTCCGCCGAGCGCGAGAGAGGGAAACTCGGCGGCTCGCGCGACACGAACCTGTGAGGCAGCGGCGGCAGCCTGTGCCCGCGCCGCCGCCAAATCCGGACGATTTCGGAGTGCGTCGTTGATGACGCTGTCGACGCTCAATGCGAGAGCTTTCACTGGGATTGCCGCGCCAGTCAACGGCTCGAGATCAAAGGGTAGATTCGCCGGAAGTCCGAGGGCTGAAGCGAGGGAGCCCCGCGCTGCCTGAAGGCTCCCCTGCGTAGTCTCGAGATTCAACTGCTCCTGTGACAGCGCGGTGCGCGCCTGGAGCACGTCAGCGATCGTTGCGAGCCCGACTCTGTTCCGCTGCGTGGCAGCGTTCAGATTTGCCGTAGCTTCTGCTATCGCGGATCGCTCGGCTACAAGCAGCGCGGAGGTTGCCATGTATGTGAAGTAGGCAACCTGCGCCTGGAGTACGGTGTTCTGAATCGTCGCGTTGTGCGAGAGATTCGCCGCGAACAAGCTTTGGCGCGCTCTCTCGATCGAGCCGGAGCGGCCGCCGAAATCGAGCAGCAGATAGTTGAGCGTTATGGACGGTACGCGGTCCGTGCGTTGTCCAGCCGGCCGCGCCAATGTCGCTGGTGATTTGATGCGTGAAACCGTCGCCGCGCCATCTATCGTCGGGTAGTACTCGCCGCGCGCTGAACCGTACATGGCGGCAGCGGCGCGCGCCTGTGCCCAGGATGCGCGTGTCGCGGGATTGTTGCGCAGCGCAAGGTCGACGACATCGACTAGCGTGAGCTGACGTATCCGCTGTTGCAGGTCAGGTGGGACTGCGATCGCGATGAGTGGCGTCACCACCGATTCCGGTTTGATGGCACCCGCGGGAGGAATCCAGGGAACGCTGGGCGATGGTGATGCGCCGGCAGCTCCGTTCACTCGGGGCGGATTTCCGCAACCCGCGACGAAGGAAACCAAGAGCATGGAAATGCCTTGGAGATATCTCGTTGTATGCGACATTATTCCCAATACGCTGCCCACGCCGGTTCTGCTGATCTATAGAGAGGTTTTGTGCGACGCCCGCTTGCACTACATTTGGCGATTCGTATCGACATCGGGAGCCAATGACGAAGTATAAGTTCGCGAAAGTTCCGCCGCGCGGCGAAGGGATCGTTTACAAGAATGGTACGCTCAGCGTGCCGGATAACCCGATCATCCCATTCGTTGAAGGCGACGGCACCGGTCCCGACATCTGGCGCGCATCCGTTCGCGTGTTCGACGCGGCCGTCGAGAGAGCCTACGACGGCAAGCGAAAGATCGCCTGGATGGAGGTGTTCGCGGGCGAGAAATCCTTCAAGCAGTTTCAGGACTGGCTCCCCCAGGAAACGCTCGATGCGATGCAGGAGTACAGAGTCTCCATCAAGGGTCCACTCACCACACCCGTAGGCGGCGGAATACGCTCTCTGAACGTTACGTTGCGCCAGGTGCTGGATCTATACGCCTGCATTCGTCCGGTGCGCTACTTCGAGGGAGTCGGCGCCCCGGTAAAAGAGCCCGAGAAAGTGAACGTGGTGATTTTCCGCGAGAACACCGAAGACGTGTACGCGGGGATCGAGTGGAAGGCGGGGTCTCCCGAGGCGGAAAAGGTCGCGGCGTTTCTGCGCAAGGAATTCAAGAGCGAGATTCGCGAAAAGTCGGCGATTGGTATCAAGCCAATGTCCGAGTTCGGGTCGAAGCGGCTCGTGGAGATGGCTATCAGGTACGCAATCACGAAGGACAAGGAGTCGGTGACCCTCGTGCACAAGGGCAACATCATGAAGTTCACCGAGGGCGCCTTCCGTGACTGGGGATACGAAGTCGCACGCGAGAAGTTTCCCGAGGACACGACGACGGAGGCTGAGCTGACGAAGGGTGGGCCGACCGCGCGAGCCGACGCGGTAGTCATTCGCGACCGCATCGCGGATTCGATGTTCCAGCAGATGCTACTCCGGCCTTCAGAGTACTCCGTGATCGCGACCCCCAATCTCAACGGCGATTACCTGTCCGATGCCGCCGCGGCTCAGGTCGGCGGCCTTGGCATCGCGCCCGGGGGCAACGTTGGCGATGGCGTCGCCGTATTTGAAGCAACGCACGGCACCGCTCCCAAGTACGCCAATCTCGACAAGATCAATCCGGGGAGCGTCATTCTGTCCGGCGTGATGATGCTCGAGTACATGGGCTGGAACGAGGCGGCGACTCTGATCATCAAGGGCGTGGAAAAAGCCATCAAGTCGAAGCGAGTCACCTACGACCTCGCGCGGCAGATGACCGGCGCGACCGAGATCTCGACTTCGGCTTTTGGCGATCAGGTGATCACCGGAATGAAGAGCTGATGCTCGCCGTCAGTATTAACTCGGCGAGTCCCGCCGAAGTCGGAACCGCCCTCCTCGTGGTCGCGCTTCCGGAAAACCCCACCATCGCCGGAATCGCCGGGCTTGACTCCGCCACCCAGGGCGCGCTCACTCGCTCCATCGAGATGAAGGACTTCCGCGGCGCGCGCGATGAGATGCTTCATCTCACTGGGTTCGCGAAGGGTCCGCGGCGCATCCTCCTGGTCGGTATGGGAACGGTGACCGATCGGCGAGCCGCATTCAGACGCGCCGCCACTCTCGCCGCCCGCAACGCCCACCGGCTCGGCGTCGGCGAGATGGTCTGGTACTCCGGACAAATTACGCCCGATGAAACCGAGTCGATAACTGTCGGTCTGATCGCCGGCGCGTGGGAATACGCGGATCTGAAATCCCCGGTGCCTGAAGCAGAGCGCAAAAAGCCGCTCGAGAAGGCGGTGATTCTGACCAACAACACCGACGACAGCCGCAACGGGCTTGCGGGCGGGCAGGCCATTGGTTCCGGACAGAGTCTGGCGCGACGCCTGGCAATGATGCCGGGAAATCTTTGCACCCCCGAATATCTCGCCCAAACGGCGGGCGACATCGCGAAGCGTTACGGCATGGGTATCACCGTGCTCGGACGCAAAGAGATGGAAGCCGAGAAGATGGGCTCGTTTCTCGCGGTCGCGCAGGGAACCCCGCAGGAACCCAAGCTCATCGCGCTCGAGTACAAGGGCGGCAAGCCGAACGCCAAGCCGGTAGTACTCGTCGGAAAGGGTCTCTGTTTCGACAGCGGAGGAATCTCCATCAAGCCGGCGCAGGGGATGGAGTTCATGAAGTTCGACATGTGCGGAGGCGCCGGAGTGCTCGGTGCATTCGAGGCGCTTGGACAGATGAACCCGCTTGTCAACGTGGTCGGCATCATCGGCGCGACGACCAACATGCCATCCGGAACCGCCATGAATCCCGGCGACGTCGTGAAAGCGCAGAACGGGAAGTCCATCGAGATCATCAACACCGACGCGGAGGGGCGCCTCGTTCTCGCCGACTGTCTTTCCTACGCGAAGCGCTTCGACCCGGACGTCGTGATCGACGCGGCGACGCTCACCGGGGCGTGCGTGATCGCGCTGGGCCACACCGCCAGCGGCGTGTTCTCGACAGATGACGCGCTGATCGCCGAGATTCTCGCTGCCGGAAAGCGCGCGGGGGAGCCGGGATGGCCGCTGCCGATGTGGGACGAGTACAAGGAGCATATCAAGTCGGACGTCGCCGACGTCAAGAATTCGGGCGGCCGACCAGCCGGCGCGGTCACGGCAGCGATGTTTCTCAAGGAATTCGCGGAGGGATATCCGTGGGCGCATCTCGACATCGCGGGTACCGCTTATTCGGAGACTGACCTCGTCACGATTCCCAAGGGACCGACGGGAGTCCCGACGGGTACCTTCATCGAGTTCATTCGCGGGAGAGTTCGCTGAAGAGAGCTTCCTGGCCCACGCGCACACCAGCCCGCCTCGGCCTCGTGGCCGGGGCGCTTTTGTACGCGGCTGCGTTTCCAGCCCAGGCACAGGTGCCTCCGCCACCCGTTAGCGTTGTCCCGATCCCGGTCAAGCAAAAAACCGATTCCGGTCCCGACAGCGTCCGCATCAGAGTCGATTCGATCAAGCGAGCCGATTCGATCAAAAGAGCCGATTCGATCAAGCCTCCGATCGGTCGCTTTGCCGACCCGGCGCTGTACGAGATCGGACCCCAGTACGAATGGAACCGCGCCCAGCTTTTTGCGACGGGAGCACTCTCGGTCATCGATCTCCTGGATCGCATTCCCGGCGTGACGACGTTCAGATCAGGCTGGCTGGCCACGCCACAGAGCGCCACCTACAACGCCGATTTCCAGCGCGTGAGAGTGTTCTACGATGGGATCGAGATCGACGATCTCGACAGTCGAACCGGTGGCGTTCTTGACCTCTCGACTGTGCAGCTGTGGTCGCTGGAGCATCTGAGCATCGAGCGAAGTGCCAGCGAGCTGCGGATCTACATGCGCACCTGGCGCGTCGACAATACCGACCCATATACGCGCGTCGACATCGCAACGGGAAACGAGGATACCAACCTGTACCGCGGCTTCTACGGGAAGCGCTTCGACAACGGCGGCGTCCTTCAGTTCGGCGGTCAGCAGTTTGGAGTGGCGAGTCCACGCTTCTCGGGAAGTGGCGATGTGCTCTCGCTGCTGACCAGGGTCGGAATAGCCAGGAAAGGTTGGAGTCTCGATGCCTTCGTTCTCCGCCACCATGCCGTACGGGACATCGAGCGGGCCGCGGTGGGCCGTCCGCCCGTTCTATCGCAAGACGCCACTAATACCGATGCCTACATCCGCGCGGCCATAGGACATGTCGGAAGCGGACCCTGGGCCCAGCTTACCGTGGCATCAATCGCGTTCAAGGGAATCACGGGCCCCGACAGAAACGTGTCGGCGACGGCGTTCGCTGATACGCTCGAGAGAAGGGTTTCCGAGACCCAATACAACGCGAGCGCGGGCTATACCATCGGCCCCGCGCGTTTCGAGGTCGAGGACCGCTTGCGTGCGCTCGGCGGCACGACGTACAACGGTGCGAGCGGACGACTCGATCTCGTGACGCCGATTGGCGTCGTGAACGGCTTCATAGAGCACGATGGATATCGCAAAACCACGAATGCGGACGCGGGGATTCGTGCCCAGCCGCTGCCGTTCATTGCTCTTTCCGGATCGGTCTCCCGATCCACTCCCATGACATCGGGCGTATCTACGCAGGTCAGCACGACCTCTGCGCGTGGGGAAGTTGGACTGAAGCTGTTTGGGCCGTGGATTTCCGCCGGGTTGATCACAACCGACAGGGGAGCGGGATTGGCTCCGATCGTCTATGACACGCTGCTGCTGCCAACCGGCCCCGGCCGAATCTCGGCGAGGACGGCCTCAATCCGTGGCCCGATAGGCGCCGGCTTCGGCATCGACGCCTGGGTAACCAAGTGGGACCCTAACGGGCCGTATCGCCCACAGTACCAGAGTCGGTCCGAGATCAACTACTCGAACGACTTCGCCAAGCGCTTTCCAAGGGGAGACTTCGATATCCGAGTTGCCGGAATCTTCGAGTTTCGAGGGCATACGAACTTTCCGCTGGCCGCGGGCGACATTGAGACTTCTGTCGCGAAGACTCTCTCGGGCCTCCTCGAGATCAGGATCATGCGAGCCGTTCTCAGCTACCAGCAGCGCAACATCCTCGGCTACCAATATCAGGTGGTGCCGGGATTCGACATGCCGCGGGTGCTCGCGATCTACGGTGTCAGATGGGATTTTTGGAATTGACAAACTCATTGTCGCGCCGTAAGATAGGCCCCTTCACATGATATCCAGCATGACGGGGTTCGGCGCTGCGGACGGTACTATCGGCGATGCGCGGGCGAGCGTCGAGATCAGGACCGTCAATCATCGGTTCTTCAGCCCGAACCTCAAACTTCCGGCTGCCTTCTCCCGGTGGGAAGGAGAGATCCGCGAGATTCTCCGTCAGAAGATTGCGCGGGGTCACGTGACTCTGACCGCGCGCTTCGACCGCGCCATCGGCACAGGCCCCGTCATCGACGAGGTTCGGCTCGCTCAATACGTCGTGACCTTGAAGGACCTTCAAAAGAAGCACGGGCTGGGTGGCGAAGTAGATCTTGCCACACTGCTCCGGCTCCCCGACGTCGTGGGTGCCCAGAGCGAGGAAGTCGATCCAGGTGCGGGTGAAGCACTCGCGGCAATCGTCAACAGGGCCGTCGACAACCTGATCTCGATGCGGCGCGCTGAGGGAGCTCAGCTCGCTGCTTTCCTCGTTGAACGCGTGGCCGCCGTGGAGGCGAAGCTGGCGAGAATCGAGCAGCGCGCCCCAATCCGCCTCAAGGAGCAGCATGAGCGAATCAAGCGCACCGTCTCGGACTTGATCGGGACGACGGGAGCCGATCCCCAGCGCATCGCCCAGGAGATCGCCATTCTCGCCGACAAAATGGACGTCGCGGAGGAGCTGGATCGATTCCGCTCGCACCTGGCGGCGTTCCGCGAGACCGCTCAGTCGAGAACCTCGGAACCCGTGGGCAAGCGATTGGGGTTCATTCTCCAGGAAATGCTGCGCGAAGCCAACACCGTCGGTAGCAAGGCGAGCGACGCTCAGATCCAGGAGGACGTGATCGCGACGAAGGAAGAGCTGGAGCGAATCCGTGAGCAGGTGGAGAACCTCGAATGAAGCCCTTCCCGATCATCCTGTCTTCGCCTTCCGGCGGCGGAAAGACCACCATTGCCCACATGCTTCTCGCAATGAGGCCGGATGTCGGCTACTCGGTGTCGTGCACGACCCGTCCTCCGAGAAACGGGGAAGCGGACGGAAGGGACTACCATTTCATTTCCCTCGAACAGTTCAAGCGCGGCCAGAAGGCCCGGGACTTCGCGGAGTCGGCCGAGGTTCACGGTCATTTGTATGGAACCTTGCGGGCTGAAGTGGAGCGCGTGTTGTCCTCGGGGAAGCACGTCATAATGGACATCGACGTTCAGGGGACAAAGCAGTTCGCGCGCGCGTTCCCCGACTCGGTCCTCGTTTTCATACTCCCGCCGTCGGCCCAGGTGCTGGTGGATCGTCTTAAAGCCCGCGGCACCGAAGACACCAAATCGCTCATTCGTCGATTCAAGAGTGCCAAAGCCGAGCTGAAGGCGATAGATTTGTACCAGTACGTAATCGTCAATGCCGAGATCGATTCAGCCGTGGCGGCAGTATCGAGAATAATTGACGCAGAAGAGTTGAAACGCTCCCGCAACGAGTCACTCGATGCGCGGGTCAAGGACCTGATGGACGGTATTCAACACGCCATCGATCAATACTCAGCGAGGAAGTAAATGCAGGTATTCATTCCGAACGAAGTCGCAAAGCACGCGACCAACAAGTATCTGGGAGTTCTGGTCGCGGCCAAGTATGCGCGCGTCCTCAACGAATTCCCGCGCGATCGCTCGGCGCCGGGCGAGAAGAAGCTGACGACACGGGCGCTCGAGGAGCTCACGGACGGCGAGGTCGAGTACCGCGTAGTTCCGCGCCGCCGTACGGAGTAATTACCGCGCGTCCCTTTGCGGGCAGCCGCATCCTCCTCGGCGTCACCGGGGGCATCGCCAGCTACAAGTCAGTGTGGCTGGCGCGTTTGCTTACACAGGCGGGAGCTGGGGTCGACGTCGTCATGACTCGCGGCGCCCGCGAGTTCGTCGGCCCCATCACATTCGAAGCGGTCACCGGCCGCCCGGTCTACACGGAGATCTTCGGACCTGGCCATGCGCTCGATCACATCCGCCTGGTTCGAGAGGCTAACGTGATCGTCGTCGCACCGGCGACGGCAGACTTCGTCGCCCGGGCGGCACATGGTCTCGCCGACGACTTGCTCACAGCGTGCCTGCTCGCGGCACAGACGAAGGTTCTGCTGGTTCCGGCGATGAATGATCGGATGTGGTCCCACGCACAGACGAAGCGCAACGTCGCGCACGCGCGATCGCTGGGCTACGAAATACTGGAGCCAGCCGAAGGTCCGCTGGCGGTCGGGGAGGGAAGCGGGCCGGGACGGATGCCCGAGCCCGACGAAATCATGAGCCACGTCGGACGGCTGCTTGAAGGAAAGTCTTCGCTCAAGGGAAAGAAAGTCATCGTTACCGCCGGCGCGACCCGCGAGCCGATAGACCCGGTGAGATTCATCTCCAATCATAGCAGCGGCAAAATGGGTGTCGCGCTCGCCCGCGCGGCGTGGAGACGGGGCGCTGAGGTCACGTTGATCGCCGGCCACATCGACATTCCGCTTCCCGTCGAGATCCCAACTCTCAACGTCGACACCGTGCAGGAGATGTCGCGCTCGGTTGCTCAAAATCTTCCGGCCGCGGACGTGCTGATCATGGCGGCCGCTCCCGCTGATTTCCGACCCGCATCTAAAGCGCCCGAGAAGATCAAGAAGGGACGCGCTGCTCCGAAAATTGTCCTCGAGCCGACCGAGGACATTCTTCAATCGACCATTCCGAAGCGAAAAAAGAAAAGCGTCATCGTTGGATTCGCGCTCGAGACATCCGACGGCGTGAAAAACGCGAAGGAAAAGCTCAAGGCTAAAGACCTCGACCTCGTCATCCTGAACAATGCGAAGGAGCCTGGCGCCGGCTTCGGCGTAGACACCAATCGCGTTACCGTGATAACACGGAATGGCAAAGAAGAAGAGCTCGACCTGATGTCGAAAACCGATCTTGCGGAAATCCTTCTCGATCGCGTTGAACGGGAGCTCAGTGGACGCTAGAGTTCTGCTGCGTCGCTACCTCGAACAGCGGCG
>Ga0193733_1000787_pt1 | contig 9959 bp, 7 predicted proteins | sample U1s2metaG_FD_145076 | JGI IMG/M metagenome (GOLD analysis project Ga0193733, IMG submission 145076) | Soil microbial communities from a riparian zone of the East river system, Colorado, United States - U1s2 | ecosystem: Environmental > Terrestrial > Soil > Riparian zone | place: USA: East River... | reverse complement strand
GACATGCCAGCATCGGCCATGGCGGTGTTAGCGAGAGCGAGGAGTCGCGCCAAATCGGCGGTGCCGAGATGCATCTGGTCAGCGATGTGGACGGTGATCTGATTGTAGAGCCGCGGCGGCGCGCACAAACTCGGTGTTCCATCGTAGGCCCAGAAAATTCCAATAAAACTTTGCTCGGGCGTGCGCACGCTCGGAGTGTGAACGCCATCTCCGCCGAAAGCTTTGGCTTCGTTGTAAGCCGCCAAATATTCGGCGCTATCCATCGCCGGCGGTGGCGGAACGCGGAATTGAGCGGATGATTGCAGAACGAACGGCGTGCATTCGCCCCAGTGCGCGCCGAGCGCGAGCGGGATCAAACTGATCGGGTCCTGACGCCAATAGCCGGGCATTTGGTTCGGGAAATAATCGATGCCGAAATGTGGCTCGGGAATTTGCGAGCCATCATTTGTGCGGAGCGCGAGAATTGCTGCGGCAGCACGTTGGCCCAACGAAACGCCGTTCGCGCGTTCGTTCTTGTTGCTGACCTTCGCGAGATCGTCGGCCAGGAGAGAGTCGAACGCCGATGCTTGCGACGGATAAAGCGCGACCAATGTGTCGTGCGCCGCTCGCGCGACGGCTGCGTCGAGTGAGACCGACGGTTTCGCCGGCTGAATTCCTGTGTAACTCTGGTAACCGCCGAGCACTGCGTTGACGGAATCGAAAATCGCAATGTGCACAATGGCCATGGCGCGACTGGAGCGGCCGGGTCCAAGTTGCTCGCCAAAAGTCCGCAATTCGCCGGGCGCCACCGGTGTATGATCGAGTCCGCTGGCATTAATTGCGATCGCGTTCCAGCGATGAATAGAGTCGAGCGCATGTTTTGGCGCCAGCGCGGTGCGCGTCGTCTGGACGCCGTTAAAGCGCGGTCCAAAGAAATCACTAAAGCTCAGCGCACTGGCGTTGTTACTGAAACATAAACAAAGCGCCAAAATGATTGCCGAAGATGATTTCATAATTGTTGCGGATTAGTCGCCATTGGTGGCGAGGGTCGAGCGGCAAACAGGTTGCCGCTTTCTACGGAAAAACTCAACTGGAATCGTTTGAACAGAGCGATTTATGCAGCAGGATTCGCACCCGCCTTGTATCTCGGCAGCTCCCGCTGCGCTCGACCGCTACCCTCGCGGCTTTGCCGGCCATGTCGCTCGCCCCGCTCGCTCCATTCGCAAATGCTGTGGCGTGCCAAGTTCGCTCTTTGCGTAAAGCTCCAGCGAGTCAATTCCGCGACAGGCGAACGCGCGTGGGAAATCTATTTGCGCCGCAGCGGCACCACGATCTCTTCGTTGGTGCGCGTCAGAATTACCTGGCCATCCTCGATTCGCTTGACCATGACCTGGTAAATTTGAGTGCCGATCTGGAGGCCGAACTGCTGGCCTTCCTGCATCGATTTGCCATTGATGATCGCAAAATGCGTGGCGCCATCGACCGTGATCGTGCTAACGACGAATGCGCCGGGTGGAACTTCGCCTTGACTGGTTCCGCCACTGCCACTGGCAACTCTTCCAGTCGGCTTCCAGCCGATTGGCGAAAATGGATTACGGGTTCCGGCGTCGAGGTTGAAGGAAGATTTATTTTTGATCGCGACGCGGGCGGATTCATCCGCGCCGAACAGAGCCGGTGCCGCGAGGATCAAGGTCAAGAGAAGTGGAAAAAGTATTTTCATCGCTTTTCAATAACGGTGGTCGCGGCGATGCCGACCTGTTGAAATTGCGGCTCGTTAGGCACAACGTGGATGGTCAGTTTCGTGATGCAAAGCAGCGGCTCCCGGTTCTCGAGCTCAGCGATCGCTTTGCCGAGGGCCGCGAAATCGGCCTGGGGCATCTCGATCAGCCAGTTATATTTGGTCCAGGCCGCAAGCTCGCCTTGTTTGAAGTTCGCGTTGCTCTCTAATCGGGCAACTGCGCGATCGATTTGCTGACTTGCAAAAAAGGTCTTCATCCGAGGTGGAAACCACGCGATCGGCGCGCCTTCCGGGGAGAAAGCCTTGAGTGCGGCAAAACGCGCGGTCGCGTCCTTGGCCTGGTGTTCGAGATTGGCCGCTTTGGCCATTTCAGTTTTCGAGCCGGCGATTTTTTGCTGGCGATCTGCAATCTGGGCCAAGGCACCGTCGCGAATTTTTTGGAGCGGCCCGAGGAAAAAGGTGAAATAAACGTAGAGCAAAAAAATCAAACCCATCGTGCTGAGCAGGAGTTTCTTGATCTGATCTTTGGAAAGTTTAGGAAGATTCATTTTTTCGTTTTGTTCGGCTCGGCGCCGGTGTTGCAGCCGGTTTTGCAGCCGCGTTGGGGTTAAGGGTGATGGACAAGATGTAACGAGCCATCGGCATGTTGGTGCCACCGAGGTTCGCGACGGTTTCAACGTCCTCGAGTGTTTTAAATTCCACTTTCACATCGTGATAACTCTTGCCGAGCTGTTCGAGCAACATCTGGCGCAGATCCTCCGCTGCGGATCGTGGCTCGCGCGCCGCGGCCACGCCATCGATCGTGATCGTCACGCCTTTGTCATCTTCCAAAACTCCGGCCTCCATGCCGGTCAGTTGCGCATTCGGCGGGACGCAACGCGAGAGTTTCTCCAAAAATGGTCCCCAGAAAAAACGATTGTCGATGTAATCGTCGAGGACGCGCGTCGTGTTAATGATATCGGTAAGCGCGGCTGAGCGTTTTTGCGCCTGGGTAACTTGGGGCTCCAGCTTTTTCCAATCGCCGTCGATGGCGCTGAGTTTGGCTTTGATTTCAAAGGTTTGATACGCGTTCCACGCGTAGTAGAGAAAAAGGAGTGCGCCGCAGCTCACGAGCACGAGGATTCCGATCTTGAGCGGGTCACGTTTCCGCTGCCGCTGCTCCAGAATTTCCTCATGCAGGAGATTGAGGTGAAGTGCCATTGCTGCTGGTCAGGTTTTGAGATATTCGAAGGCCGCCCCGCAAGCGACGTTGAGTGAGACAAATTCGTTAGGCAAAGTCTGCCGTTTCGCCGCCGGCAGCGCGACCTCGCAGGTCTCGAGCGGGTCCCAAATTTCACACGGCAAACTGAGTTCGTCACTCAACGCCTGCAAAACCGTTTCCGCACGCGCCAACCCGCCGGAAACAAAAATTCGGTTGATCCCTTCTTCGCGCTGCCCCTCGAAAAATCCAATCGAATTGCGCACTTCCATTCCGAGTCGCGCCAGCGATCCGCGACAGATGTCGGTCATTCCTTCGTCGCCCTGTTGAATCATCAGCCAGGCGGCACCGGCATCGAGCGCGTCCTCGGCCGTGAGGGCGTGCATCAGGGCCTTGCCGCCGTAATCGATGCTTCGGACCAGAACGAGTTCGCCTTTGCTCCCAATCAACACGGTGCTTTGCAGATGTCCCATATCGAGCAAAAGAAACGCGTCGTTCGCGAAGATCTCCGGATAAGCGAATTCGAATGCGTTAAATGAACAGACCGTAGCGAGCTGAAGTATGTCGGCCGAAAGGCGAATTTTATTTGCAGCCGCGACGATTTGTTTTACCTGGCTTCGCAGCATTCCGCCGACGAGATATTTGGTCTTAGTGACAACACCGCTTTGCACGGCCACCTTGGCGCCCGCGGCCGACTCTTTTTCATTTGTCGATTCGTCATTTCCTTGGGCGGCGACCGGAGCGACGTCGAGGACGAAGTCTCTGCATTCCTGGTTCAACACCGCCAGCCCGTTTAAGCGCAGTGCAGTCCGGAGCAGCTCCACCGGTGTATCTGGCTGCTCAATGATGCGTAGTATCGCGCTCGGGTCGGAGACAGCGAAGGCACACGCTTTCGGGCTCCCGCCGAGCTCGTGAATTAGTTGTTTGAGTTCGCCGGCGAGATCGTCGGCCGAGGCGAACTCTTCGGGCACAGGGCGGGACGCTAAGTTGGTCAGAACGAATCGTGAATCGCTCTTTCGTCGAAGCGCGACACCTTTGAGCATGTGTTTGCCCAAATCGATGCCGACAACAGAATCTGCGCGTTTCGCCATGATGCTGCTACCCCCTGTAGCGGGAAACGTGCCTTGCGATGGCGCTTTTTAGACGGCGAATGCATAGACGGCCATGTCGCCAGCTCCAGGTTCAGGCCGCGACTGCCGCCCGATAACCGAAAAATTCCCGCTCCTTAATGATCTGCGCCACTTCCGGCGGCACCATTTCCTCCCAACTTTTGTCACCGGCTTTCAACTTGGCCAACACCGTTGCTGGATAGATGCGCAAGAAATCCTTCCGATAATCGGCGATCTCTTCGATGTAGCAATTGTCGATCAAGTATTGAAAAAGCGCGCGCAGATTCGGGGCAACCTGCACCTTGGTGGCGCTCAAAATCGCACCCGTCGTTTCGTCGATCATCGGATAGACGTAAAGCTTCAGTCCGTGTTTAAACATGCGCCCAAGCGCCTCTAGAATTCCGCCTTCGAGATTGAGGTAATATTTTTCGTCAAGAATCTCGATCAAACTCGGGACGCCCATGACCAGACCGATCATGCGGTTGGTGTAGCGCGAAAGATAACCGGCCAGGCGATAATATTCGCCGAACTTGGAGATCAACACCGTTCGCCCGAGCGCGCCGAGAATGTCCACTCGCGCCAAAAAATCGGCGTGATTGAGCTGACCTTCCGAAAGCAGATTTTCCAGTGTCATCTCCATTAGCACGACCGTATCCTTTTCCGAGCAACCAGCTTCCTTCTGGAATTGGCCGCGCGCGCCTTCGAGCATGTCGTTGGTCGCGTAGGTAACCGGCCGAAAACTGCCGCGTTCGATCAGAATCGCTTTCTTATACAGAATCTCCGAGGGTTGGACCATTTCGCCGTCGGCCGTAAACATGACCGCATCGGTCAGGCCCTGGCTCACGAGCTGTAGATTGATCAGCCGATTATCGATCTTGGCGAAACTTGGGCCGGAAAATTTGATCAGATCAACCTGAATTCTTCCGGCCGCGAGATTTTCCTGGAGCGACGAAATCAACCGTTCCGGTTGGGAATAGTAAAACGCCCCGTAAAGCAAATTCACTCCGATCACGCCGAGAGCTTCTTGTTGATCTGCGTTCGATTCATCGAGCATGCGCACATGAATGATGATTTGACTCGGTTCGCCGCGCGGCTCGGTCTGAAAACGAACGCCCAGCCAGCCGTGCGATTCATTGTGCTCTTTAAAGCTTCGGGCCGCTACCGTGTCGGCAAAAACGAAAAAGGTGCGATCGCCGCCGAGCTTGGCATCAAGGCGCTTAACCAGCAGATCGTATTCGTGATCGAGCATCGTCCAGAGACGCTTGCGGCTGACGTAGCGATCGGTCGGTCCGTAGATCGCGTCACTAAAGGTCATGTCGTAGGCCGACATTGTTTTGGCGATCGTGCCAGCGGCGCCGCCTACGGTGAAAAAGCGGCGCGCCACTTCCTGACCAGCCCCGATTTCGGCGAATGTCCCGTACTTTTTCGCATCCAGATTGATCTGAAGCGCTTTCCGGTTTGTCCCGACGTCCATCTCCGCCTTCATGCAAATTCTGTAGCGGCGATTCTCTACGACTGCAAATGTTGCAGCTGCCGCCGTGTTTGGGGGCAATTCGGCCGATGAAAACATCGGCAGCTGGAGCCTAGAGCCGCACTTGCTCTGCGCTATTTGACGGGATCCACCCGCGTAGGTTGTTCGGTAAGACCGCGTAAACCCAGTCCCCGCGCTGGCTGACAATTTTAATTTCACTGCCGGCCGGCAAGGTCAGGACGCGATTAGCATTGTCCGCAGTGGCAAGGCGCGCTTCGACCTTGTCGCCGGTGACAATGGCCAGTCCCCGACCATTTTTCCCACGGCTGAGTTCGTAGGAAGCGCCAACCGCTATTACGAAGATCGACAGGGACAGGATCGACAATGCAATCGCGCCGCGGCCGCGTCCCCGGCCCAAAACCCAGGTCGCGATCGAGAAAATACCGATCCAAAACGAGATCGAGGCAGCAAGGGCGTATTGATTTTCATCGGCGAACGCGAAAATGCGTTCCCATCGGCTCGGAACCAATTCGAGCGCGCGAGCTTCATCACGCGCAATCCGGAGATTGGCCTCGGCTTCGGGATGATGGGGATCGAGTGCGAGCGCGCGTTCGTAGCTAAGGATGGAGCGACCAAAATCGTTTTTTCGAAAATAAGCGTTCCCCAAATTGTAAAAAAGATTTGGCGTGTCCCGTCCGGAACGGACCAATTCCTCGTAATCGTCGATCGCCGCCTTGAAATCACCGGCGGCGTATTCCTGATTGGCTTTGGCGAACTGCGCGCCCGGTTCCGCCGCCAGGATCGAAGCGCAAAGTAACCACAGACCTGCGCAGCTAATAACTATTCGGTTTCTCATGCGCGCAAACTTTCCAGCAACCTCAAAACTTCATCTCGTTCGTCGCTCGAGATCGTGTTCGCACCGTTTCCGCTTCCACTGAAGCGTAATTCGTCGCTCCGGTCGAAGAGAGTGCGCAATTGTGCCCGTTCGTGTTCACCCAAATCAAATGCCTTCGCGGCCGTTTCCGCGTCCACTGCGTTTGGATTGATCTTTTTGACAAGCGCCGTTTTTACCCGCACGACCCGGGATGCGTTTGAGAAATATTCCTGCGGCGACAATTCAGCTCGCCGTAATTTCCGCAGAAGTTCGCCGGATTCGTGTTGCAACGCTGCTCTGCGTTGCGCCTCGAGATTGTCGATCTTCGCTTGCCGAATTTTCCAGCCAATGAATCCTAACAACAGAATGAACGGCGCTAATTGCGCGATCCAAAAAACCGGGCGCGCATAAATTGGGGTGAAGGATCGGACCCGCCCGAGATCGGTCAGCTGATACAAAATGTCCTGCGGCTTTGCTGTTGGCGCAGGGGTAACGCCCACCGTTGCTGCCGGCGTCGCCGATGTTGCCGCAACTGCCGGAGCTTTTGCGGCACTCGGGGCCGGTGCCGCGCCGCCTTCGACTTGAATCGGCACCGCGTCGCTCCGTAACGTGACGTAGTTTTCTTTGATTGGATCGAAGTAAGCGAAAACTAGCGGCGGCACCGCCGGTTTCTTTTCGTTAGGCGCTATCACCATCTCGAAAGTTTTCTCTCCGCTAATACCGACGTCATCGTCCTGTTTAAATTTCGAAGAAGGTGGATATTTGTGCCAACCCCGTTCGTCCTCGAGTGCGGGCCCATTCATCCGATCAAAATTTCCGCGGCCGGTGATTGTCGATGTTACTGTGATCGGATCTCCCACTTGGACGGTTTTCGGTTTTGCATCGGCGGTCATGGTGAAATTGCCAATCGCTCCGGAGAAATTCGGCGGCGCATTCGGCGGAAGCGGTTTCACGTTGAGCGTGGCCGTTTCGCTTTGAATCGGCAGCTCGATTCGCTCGCCCATGCTGCCAAAGGGATCGCTGAAGAACGGATCCGAGAACGGATCATCTAAATTAAACAGATCGAACGGTGAGCGCGGGCGCGTCGTTCGGGGGGCGCTCGGTCTCCGTGGAAGGACAACAACGGCCTTGGCCGTGACCGGTCCAATTTCAAACTTTCCAGGTCGCGCAGCGGCGATGGCTGTTTTGATCGTGACCACTCGATAGGTTCTGCCTTCGATTGTCTCAAGGGTTTCACGCGACTGCTGCAGTTTTTGGGTCGTGAATCCCTGCCCTGTCAGTTCGGGCTCGCCTTGCAGGCTCGCACGTGCGCGCGGATCGAATCCCAATCGGATTTCGGCCGGCACCATCTCGCCGACGTACGCATCTTTTTTGGCGACAACCAATTCCGCAAAACCAAGCTTACTCGCGGCCTGGGTTTGGCCACTTTGGGTCGAGCCCGCCGAGCCTCGCGAGCTGCTCGATCCTTGCGCCACGTTCAAGACCAGCTCGGGCGTGCGGAGCGAATCGCTTCCGGTGCGCACCGTCTGCGGCGGAATTTTAAATTGACCGGCTTTCAATGGCAGCACGCTGTAAGTATAGGTGGCCGACGACGAATCTCCGTTTCCACCGAAGCCGAAACTAAGACTCGATTCATACATTTGGCCGGTCTGATGAATTTCAAGGCCATCGACAGAAATCGATTCCGGAACCCTCGCCTTGTTTGCGCCGGTGATTTTGATTTCCAACTGGACGATCTGTCCAACGGCCGGCTGGGAATTACTCAGCACCGCCGTGACGGTGGGCGAAGCGGCAAAAGTGGATTGCATCGCTGCAATCGCGATTGGCGCCAAAAACAGAATTCGTCGGGACATCGACATCTTCGTCAACTATCAACCATCAACCATCTGAGGGTCACCAGTCATTATAGACATGGCGTCTGACCTTGCGTTCATCGAGCAGGACCCGCTGTTCCTCATCTTTCATCGACTTCAAAAGGAGCTCGGCCTGTTTTTCACTCATCTGCCCCTCTTTTTCCGGCTCAGCTTCGGCTAGTTGCGCTGCATTCTGGGGGTTCTGCGGCTGCTGGTCGCCATTGGCTCCCTTGATTTCTCCGGCCAATTTTTTTTGCGGTGAAGACGTCGGCGTTGCCGATGGAGTCGCGTTTTCTCCCCCTTCGTCGCCTTCGCCGGGGGAGGGCGATGGCTTTTGATCGTCGCCTCCACTGGGACTCGGCGATTCTTCCGGTTGTTCCTGATCGCGCCCTGATTGTCGATCCTGTTCGCCAACGGACGGACTGGGCGTGGCGCCCGCATTTTTGTTTTCTCCCTTTCCGGGAGAGGGCGAAGGTTGATTCGCTTGCTGTTGATCTTTGCCCGGCGACGGCGACGGAGTTTCACCCGCCTGAGGTTGCTGACTTTTTTGCGGTTCGTTCTTGGCCTGCGCCTGGTTCGATTTGTCCTGGGAGTTTTTGCTGCTTCCTGACTGGTTTTGCGATTGTGCCTGCTGGTGGTGGTGTTGGTGTTGTTGTTGTTGTTGCTGCTGGCTTTGATCTTTGCCGGCATTGCCCTGCGATTGAGATTGTTGCTGGTCTTGGTCCTGTCCGCCGCCGCTTTGTTGCTGATTCTTGTCTTTTTTATTTTGCTGTTGCGGTGGTGGCGTTGGTTTTTGTTTCGGATGCCGTTTCAACCGCTCGATCTTCTTTTTGACCTCTTCCAAATTCGCTTTGGCCGCTTCATTTTTCGGATTCAGTCTCAAAGTCGATTCGTAATGCGCCGCCGCATCCGTCAGATCCTTTAGCGTGGTTTCGTTCGTCTGGTCCATGTCGGCGCGGTCTTCGAGTGTCCGGCCGAGATTAAAGTGGCTGTTCTCCTGAAGTCCTTTGTCGGATGAAAGGAGGGCGTTGCTGAACGATTGCAATGCCTTGTTGTAATCGCCCATTTTGAATGCAGCTGCGCCGGCATCGAATTCGATTTTGTCTTTTTGCGATGAATCCGGATGCGATTGCAGATCTTCTTGGAAGCTCTTGTAGGCGTCGTTGTATTTGCCTTCGCGATAAAGATTCAACCCGGTGGCAGCTCCAAACGCAGGTCTCGCGAAGATTAGAAGCAACGCTGTCGCCGGCACTGCGATCTTTGACCATTGCGGCACGCGAGCACGGGCGCGGACCCGTTTGCGTTCGCCGAGCAAGATCGACATCGTCAGCGCGAGCATTGCCGCGCCCAACGGCCATTCGTAACGCTCAATCGGTCTCCGCCCCAAGCGCGCATCAATGTCGGCCGCTTTCATGCTCGCCAACCCTTGCGCGTAAAGTTGCGACATCGTTCGCGGCCCGTCGTCGAGGTGCAGATAAAACCCGCCGGTGGCTTGAGCGATTTCGCGCAAGCGCTTCTCGTCGAGCTTTGATTTTACAACTTGGCCCGCGGAATCTTTCACGAATGCCGTTCCGCCATCGTCGCTCGTAACGGGAATGAGTGAGCCTTGCGGCGTGCCCACGCCCACCGTGAAAATCCGCACACCGGCATCGGCCGCGGTCTTCGCCACTTTGGCGGCGTCGCCGCTGAGCTCTTCGCCATCAGTGAAGATGATCAGCGCGCGATTTCCGGCGGCGC
>Ga0193733_1000786_pt1 | contig 9968 bp, 9 predicted proteins | sample U1s2metaG_FD_145076 | JGI IMG/M metagenome (GOLD analysis project Ga0193733, IMG submission 145076) | Soil microbial communities from a riparian zone of the East river system, Colorado, United States - U1s2 | ecosystem: Environmental > Terrestrial > Soil > Riparian zone | place: USA: East River... | reverse complement strand
AATAATGCAGCTTTCCTTTTATAGTATGATTCTTCTACAAAAATCTGATGAATAAACAATTCAGTTTAAGAGCAATTATGATGATAGCTCTTCTATCAACAATAATTGGAATTGGCATAACTCCAGTGCTACTGCAACAAGCAGCATATGCGCATATCCATGTTAACCCTAGATTAGTAAATGCACCAATTGCTACATCTGACAATAATATCTACATAGCATGGTCTACTAACAAGACAGGAATTAATGACGAAGTAATGTTTAGAGCTTCTACAGACGGAGGCAAGACATTTGGAGATAAAATTAATCTAAGTAATTCTACCAAGGCTGATTCACAAGATACACAAATAGATGCATCTGGAGATAGAGTATTTGTCACATGGTGGGAAAGAAATGCAACAAGTAACGAACCCGTTGCGAGAATTAGCACAGATAATGGAAAGACATTCGGGCCATTACTGAAGCTTGGAGCTAATGGAACCATTGGCAGTAGTTGAAGAGGATAAGGAGCAACACCTCTTCTTTTTTTATTGAGTTAACATGTGATTGCTTTCTACTACCAAATCACAAAGACGTTTCTTGATCTTGGGAAAAATTGCACCTCCCCTATTTTCCACAAAATTTTTTACAGAAAATCTTTTCACATAAATATGGCATTTTGCTATTAATTGAGTAAAATCTCAGCAGTTGGCCAGATTCTGGTAGTTAGAATTAGTAGCAAAGCCTAAATCAGAGTTTGTGGAAACTGTTGGGGTTGTTGTATTGACTCCGTTGGCGTTCATATAACTTCTTCAGTTGCTACAGTCTCTGCACATGGAGACTGCAGTATATTAATTTTCAACGCTTGACTAACTTAGCGATAATTCGTTAATATCGAGGATTTTCTCTTCTAGCTGCTTCTGCCTTTTTGGCCTCTTCTCTCAATATTCTCTTCTTAGTATTTGTTCATTCTAATCACTTTCTCTTTTCTGTTTTTTTTGGTTGAATACTTCAGGCTAGTCTTTCGATATACTTACTGTAAGAACAATTGACGACATGCAGAACTATTGTTTGACATTTTGTATTATCATCTTTTGGAACTCTGAGTATGGCATATTTTTTCTTGCTTCCAATAGATTAAGAGCATCGCTGCCAACAACATATCTAAATTCGGGTTTTTCAGTTAAAATAGCTTGGACTATAGTCTTTGTAACTTCTTCTGGCTGTGTTGCATTCTCATGATCTGAACTTATTTTGACTCTGACTTTTTGCACAAATTCTGAGTAAGGCGACTCCGGATCTAAGGCTCTTTTAGATAAAACACTTCCCTTCATGAAAAGGCTCAAGTTCATCAAGTTCATACGACATAGATTCACTCAAACCTTCTAGAGCAAATTTGGTGCCTACATATGCGGAGATCACTGGAAATGGTACAAGCCCATTAATCGAACTAACATTTACAATACTACCACCACCATTTTGCAGATTCCTCATGATAGGAAGAACCTGTTGGGTTACTCTTATGACTCCAAAGAAATTGGTTTCAAATTGTGCTTTTATCTCATCCATTGAAAGATCTTCAAATGCTCCGAAGAGACCATATCCAGCGCTATTAACTAACACATCAATTCTTCCTTTTTCTAAAATAATCTTTTCAACTGCATCTTTTACCGAGCTATCGTCAGTGACGTCCAGCTGAATTAATTTCAAAGGTAGCCTTTCAGCACCGGCTATCGATTGGAGACTTGCAGATTTATCGATATTACGCGCTGAAGCATATGTATAAAATCCTTTTCTTGCTAATAGTAGTGAAGTTGCATATCCTATTCCACTTGAGCTACCAGTAACAATGGCAACTTTTTGTCTATCCGCCTCGCTCATACCCCAATCAATGACAGGAAGAAGTTTTTATGTATTATCAAGGTCCTATAATGCAGTATAGACTAGGAAGCGTGAACAGCAGTTTCCCAGGTATTTACATTTAGGAAAATCTTTGGTCAGCAGCTATCAATTAAATAAATATCATCTCCATCCAAGTTCAGTTTTTTAATTATAGGCTGTCATTTATAGAGGACTACATATGGTATACTCGCCATTAAAAACCGAGCAAAGTAAATACCGATCTGTATCATAAAATAGAAAGATTCAAAGCATTAGCCAACAGAAAATCATCACGCCAACCAAATTTCCATTTATCACAAATGAATTTAGCGGAAAACGCGCTCTCGTTACTGGTGGAACTGCCGGAATGGGCAAAGCCATTGTAAGCCGCCTTCTTGACGGAGGAGCCAAAGTTATAACGAGCGCACGGGAGATGACGAACGATCATGAAAATCGCGAATATATATTTGTTCAAGCAGACCTCAGCACGTCAGAGGGATGCACGAAAGTAGTCAATGAGGTCATTTCTCATTTTGGCGGCGTCGACATTCTTGTAAATGTTGTCGGAGGATCATCTGCGCCAAGCGGAGGCTTTAGCGTCTTGAGTGATGAGGAATGGCAAAAAGAGCTGAGCATAAATCTTATGACTGCTGTTAGGCTGGATCGAGGGTTACTGCCCGGGATGCTTAAGCAAGACTCTGGTGTTATTATCCATATCTCATCGATTCAGCGAAGGCTTCCACTTTTTGAAGCGACTTTGGCTTATGCGGCTGCAAAGGCAGCATTAACAACTTACAGCAAGGGATTGTCAAACGAAGTGGGCCCAAAGGGAGTTCGTGTCAACACGGTTGCTCCGGGATTCATTGAGACTTCTGCTGCTCAGGCACTCATCGAACGTTTATCCAAACAAGCAGGAACTGACATGCAGACCGCACGCGAAGAATTAATGAAATCCCTTGGCGGCATTCCCATCGGTCGTCCGGGACTTCCTGAAGAGGTAGCAGAACTGGTTGCGTTCTTGGTCTCGGACAGAGCATTGTCAATCAATGGAAGTGAGTACGTGATTGATGGTGGAACGGTTCCAGCAGTATGATCTCTTCACAAATTAACTACGATAACAAAGTGATACCATGGCATGGCAACGAAAGTACCGAATGATTGATCCTATATCCGAGCAAAGAACGCTCATGACATGAAGTCCTACCTCTACCATTTCTACGTTGACATCATCCTAGGCTCTCCTGACTAGAAGTTGAAAATTAATCACAGATGAGTAATGATACTTCTGATCGCTCTCCTTAAACGAGTTAGACGTGTTTCATTATCATGAAAAAGCTTGAAGGAAAGGTTGCTGTTATTACAGGTGGAAACAGCGGCATAGGCCTAGCCACGGCACAACGGTTTGTTTCAGAGGGCGCATATGTTTTCATCACCGGTCGCCGCCAAAGCGAAGTTGATGCAGCAGTCAAGCAGATAGGCAAAGATGTCACTGGTGTTCAGGGTGATGTCTCAAAACTCGCAGATCTTGATCGGTTGTACGCAGATGTGAAGCGGCAGAAGGGCCATGTCAACATTCTATTCGCGAACGCCGGCCTGGGGGAATTCGCCCCATTGGAAGCAATTACCGAATCGCACTTCGACAAGACGTTCAGTGTCAATGTTAAAGGACTTCTCTTCACGGTACAAAAGGCTCTTCCACTCTTTCGGAACGGCGGTTCGATCATTCTGAACGCATCGACCGCGGCATTCAAAGCCGCAGGTGGGTCAAGTGTTTATGGCGCAACCAAGGCCGCCGTGCGATCATTCGCACGCTCCTGGACTGTAGAGCTGAAAGACCGCAAGATCAGGGTGAACGCCATCAGTCCTGGTCCAATAGACACACCGGGTCTTAGGGGGTTTGTTAGTGGTTTGGCTCAGAGTGAAGAACAGATCGAGCAGGTCAAGACGATCCTTGTATCCGCCATACCAATGGGACGTATGGGAAGTCCTGACGAAGTTGCAAAAGTCGTCTCATTCCTCGCGTCAGATGATAGCAGTTTTGTCACCGGTATCGAACTGTTCGTAGATGGGGGTATGGCACAAATCTAAGTGAACTTTGCAGTTCTATTATTAGTAACCTTGTCAACTGCTTCCTATCCTTTGTAATCCGCTTTGCCAGCATTGCATGCCTCTTCAATCCTCTCCCAAGCAGAGATCGGATCAGCGTGAAGATAATGTGTCTTACTACCATCTATCCAACCCAGCCAATAACTAAGAATTAAATTCAGGGCCAACAATCGAGTCGGTGGAGCTTCTTCATAGGCTAGATCATAAGCGAGCGTACCATTAGTACGGTACTTGGAATAAGAAGAGTTCTAAAATTGTATGGGTTTTGGATGTTTTTAGATACTTCTTAAACTATCTGTTTTATACGAAGATTTAAGACACCATCGCCGTGATATAACTCCCCAACAGCTTTGAATTTACCACCCTTTTTGAGGAGATCTCTGGGTCCCTCATAATCATAATGATTCAATCTTGCGTGCCATTTGCCATTTACCATTATCAAGGCCCTTCCTTGTACGATTTTTTCCACATAAACATCATATGTCTTTCCAGAAATTTTCTTCAAATTATCAATAAGAACAACAGTATTATCATCAAGCCATTCTATCCTCTTTAGTTTTTCAAGTCTGTGAAGAGCTTCTATTACTACAGAATTGTCTACAACAGCAATATTTTCACCTATTGAGTCGAAATCTAATCCCGCTCTTCCACTCCTAACCAATAATGAATGAATCATCCTCGCCGTTTTATCGACTTGTAGCCTAAAATTTGTGGTTAATGCTTCTCCTTCTAAATTTAATAAAGACTTTCTTTTGTTTTGCACAATTTTAACTATATTATTGGTGACATGAGGGATCTGAGTATCATTGAGAAGTTCTGATTTTATTTCCATTTCTTTGAGTTTCTCGTCCATGTTTTCTATTGTTTTATCTAGCGAACTTATGTCATCTGATGTCAAAGGGTCGGTTGACAACGAGTTCCTAATGATAGGTTTAAGTGATGTAAGTAGTGAGGAAAGTGTTTGTTTCATTTTTTGAATACGTCTTTTGCTCGCATGAAGATTTCGTTCATCTATAGTTTCTTTGGCTGCAAGTATAATTACTGAACCAGCCGACATTCTTCCTGTTCTGCCTCGTCTTTGGATATACCTTATTTCACTTGGTATTGGTTCATAAAAAATGACCAAATCAACTTGGGGTATGTCAAGACCTTCTTCGGCTATTGAAGTTGCGACTAGAACATCAAACTCACCATTTCTAAAAGACTCAAGAATCGATGTCTGTTCATCCTGCTTCATTCCAATATCTCCTTGTCTTTTTGCTTGGCCTACAAATCTTGATGCATTTATTCCATTTTTTGAAAGCATCTCAACTATATGCCTTGCAGAATCTCTATATTGAGTAAATATGAGAGTACGTGAATTATTTTGCAGATCGTGATATGGTATGAGATGATTATGACGACGGTTGTAATCTGATCCTGGATCTAACTTTTCTTCTTGTCGGTTGTATTGGCCATCTTTCTTGGCATTACTGTTTTGAGTAAAGTTGGAAGAATGATATCTGTTTCTCAGAAGGTTAACTATATAAGTGATCTTAGGGTGTTCTGTCGTTAAATTACTTACAAGTGTTCGTACCTCCTTTATTCTTGAGTCATTTAGTATTGACTGATGAGACTTGCTACTGCCACTACTGCCACCACTACCAGTACCGCTGGCAACTCCATGTCCTTCCTCCTCAATTCTATCCAGAAATGCCTTAAGTGAATAGGATCCTTGGCTTTCGATTAGTTCAGTACAGTACATAAGGGAAAGAGCCGAGGATTGTTGCATAAGTGCAACATAAAGTGGCCCTCTCTCTTCTTCCATTGTAAGCTCTAGGTTGTATCTAATTTGATCTCCTGCATCTATCAAATTCCTCTTGAAGATCCATCTTGGATCCTTTTGTGATAAGATTCTATGTTGAATCAACCACCTGATCTTTTCATGAAGGATACTCTTCAAATTCGATATTATATACTGGTACTCCGACGGTAGATCAAGGTATTTCCATTCAACTTCAATAGGATTGATGTATTGCCTTACATCAGGATCTTCTTCACTCCTATATTCTACATGTTCAATGAATAAGTTGTCACAAACTTCCTTCATCCTTTGCTTGTCTGAACCTGGACTGGCTGTTAGAGCTAGAATTAACGGATAAATCGACTGTTTCACATACTCTTTAGCTATGAAAGTATATGCATAATCTTTTACAGCTCTGTGTGCCTCATCAAAGACCAATAGCGTAAAGTCGTTTAATGATAACCTATTTTCTTCGATGTCATTTTTGACAACTTCCGGTGTTGCAAAAACAAGTCTGATTTCTGGTTTATTCCATATTGCTCTTCTTGCGTAGGGAACGATCTTTCCTGTAACTGCTGCAATTTGATCTTCCAACATCTTTAATACAGAAAAGAATGAGTTCATGTGCTGTATAACAAGCGGTCTTGTGGGAGCCATTATTAGAACACGTTTATCTTTATAATTGTAGAGAGTGTTAGCACATACAAGTAAGGATATAATAGTCTTACCTAGAGCAGTAGGAAGTATTACAAGAGTATTTCTGTTAAATGCAGATTGAGATATGTTACTTTGATACGTTCTGAATTCAACTGAATTTTTTCGTATAAGAGGATGGCTTATATGATAATTGGATTCCTGGATCTCGTCCTTAAACATTCCTAATTCTATCTAATATATCCTTCACAGATGTTGTCGATAAGTGGAATTATATACGTTTTCTAATTGGTTACACATCTTTAAATCCCATTCTATCATATCTCAAATATATCCTCTGTACTCTTTGGAACCGATTTGATTTCAGGATTCACTTCATCAATGCTACTCGCCAATTCAGAGATTTTGTCGTTTGTTAGAATATTATTTATTTGATCATATTCAGACCTTGATTTAATCACAATCCCGCGCTTTTTGGTAACAGCCCCGGTTGAATCAACTGGATTGATCTCAATAGCAACTAAAGAAGGTCTGCCCTTAAAGGTAGGAAGTTTCAGAAGGAACACGCCAGGTATATTGGTAGCTTTCCTTTCCCAGTCCTTGGCACTTTTCAAGAATTGAGCTAATCTTTCATTCACCATAAATTAATAACATTATCAATAAAGGGTATATAAAACAACATGAATAGCCAAAATGGTAAAGGTAACTCACAGTTAACTTTATGTCAACGCCTATTTTCGATCCGACGTAAAAAAACTCCCTTTTGTTTTCAATTATGGGCGTTATTACATAAAAATGGCGTAACAAAATTCATGTGTGCGATTTCTTGATACACAATCTTTTTATTCAAAATTTAGTTTTGACCAATAGGAATAAAAATATGCCAGCAAGGTGGGAAGGAATAAGAAATGATTTTCCTATCACAGAGAAATATGTATATTTAGCTAATGCAGCTATTGCGCCTATACCTATCCCGGTGTATAATGAATTATCAAAATTTTACAGTGAAGCACTAAATTACGGAGGAACATTCTGGAATGAATGGGCAATCAAAGTCGAAGAGACAAGGGATCTATATGCTAAATTTATTGGAGCTGACAATGGAGATGAAATAGCGTTTACTCATTCTACTAGTGAGGGAATGAATATAATTGCTCATATGCTCTCAGATAAAGGCATTGTAATATCAAATGAATTAGAATTTCCATCCTCTAATCTACCATGGCTTAATAAAAATACAGAGAATATTAAATTCGTAAAGGCAAAGGATGGTAATAAAATACTAATAGAAGATATTTCAAAGGCAATAGACAAAGAGAGTAATAATGTTAATACTAAGAAACCAAAAACAGTCATTACTAGCCATGTACAATATTCTACTGGCTTTAGGCAGGATCTGGAGAAGCTAGGTAAATTAACGAAACAAAAAGGTCTATATTTTGTGGTAAACCCCACACAATCACTCGGGGCATTAGCTTTTAATGTTAAAGATTTCGGCGTTGATTTTATGGCTTCAAACGGACATAAATGGATATTATCATCTTTTGGAATCGGGGCTATTTATATAAAAAAGAAATATTTCATAAACCTTGAAAATTTTAAACCCCCATTTTTTAGTCAATCCGGTCAAAAGATAAAAGAAAATTTTGATAATAACATGAAGCTGAATATATCCCACACTGCGTCAAGGTTTGAAGTGGGCACTCCACATTTTCCAAATATAATTGCATTAAATGTGGCAATTAAGTATATATCAAGAATAGGCATAAAACAGATTGAAAGACGAATTCTCAATATAACAGATTACTTAATAGATAAGCTTCAGAGTTTGAACCTCGAAATTCTATCACCAATAGAGGATGAAAAGTATAGATCAGGAATAATTGTATTTAAGCCAAAAAAGAGAAGGCCTATTGATATTGTTACCGAATTGGAAAAGAGGAATAAAATAATTGTATCAGCAAGAGGAAAGGGTATTAGAGTTTCTCCTCATTTCTATAACAATGAAGATGATATCGATAAGTTAGTTAGTGTATTAAAAGATTATAGTCGTTGATATGGGTATGATTTTAGATGTCCTGCCTACCAATCAACACTCAACAAGGGAGTAAAAGAGATTTGTTGCTGGACACGGAAGTATGTATGTATGTATGTACGGGCGTGTAGTAATCCAATACAGCACTAAAAAATGAATTTCGCTTCGGTACACCTTAAAAGTTTGTATTTGCAATGCCCTTTTTGTTAACATAAACATTTCATTTACATTAATTACAATCAATTCTGATATCGTTCTAAATCGATGACTTGATTACAACACCATCAGAAATTTATCATCTTCTTATTCATTGTCAAAAGCTTTCGGGAAGTATTTCCGTATTACTCTATCCATATCTAGCTTCAAAAATGCATAGATCGTGCAACCTAGAATCGAGAGACTTACTGCTACTGATATTATAATGAACGAAGGATCTATATCACCAGAGATGAAACGATCAACAAAAGGTTTGCCGAAATAAACTGCTCCCCATACTACAATTTCATTTATTAGCAATTTACCTGCAAAAGCAGAAACAACAAATTTCCATGGGCTGTACTTTGCAAGTCCGAGTGAAACATATACAATATCATCTGGTATCGGAGTCATTGCTGCAATAATTGCTGCCTTCCACCCATATTTTCTAGCTAGTTTTTGTAGAGGAATAATTTTATTTTTAGTATTCCTGCCAAGGATAGTATGTCCATAATGTGAGATAAAAGATTATAGTTTTTGCTACAATTATTCCACTTGCACTATAAATAGCGATAAGGTTAGGGTCTAATCTTTTATCAAATACTGCTACAATAAGAATGGGAGATGCCGGGATTGGAACAAATACAATGATGCTTGCAATAAAGCTGATAAGCAATATACCAAGATAGGATAGATTAGCGTCTAGCATATCAAATTGAAATATGTCTTCAATAATTGTCATCATCGAGTATATCATAATACACACTACTTCCGTTTACATTGAATTCTTAGAGGGTATATAGAAATCTTTCAGCATCAGGATGTAAAAAAGCGTGCTCGTACAAAGGCAAAACTCTCGTTTTAGTCTTTTGTTAGAAATCAACAGTAAACCATCAACTGATGATCATCTGGTAGTTGTTGCTCCTACAACCTCTAGCAATAACCGATCTTTTAGGAAGCTATTATAAATATGCGTGATCTATATACATATACTACAATATTTATATTGAAAAAGATAACACGAGGAGAAACTTTATTGCTGGCAGGCTTAGTGTTAATAGTTTTGATAGTATATATTGTGACAGTGCTATTTGTAATCAAATATACCAAGTAGGAGTAATCAAAAACTAATGACTATAATGATAACGGAGGTAATACTACTACATCAGTTGCCGAGATAATTTTTCAACGTCTATGACTTAATATGATTTTATTGTATATCTTAAACAGTTTCTTTTCATCAGAACATAATAACAATAATGATGTTTCTTTGAAAACTAAAAAATTATTACGAGTTCGTTTTTGAATTCCAAATTAAATGAAAATAATAAATCG
>Ga0193733_1000785_pt1 | contig 9968 bp, 7 predicted proteins | sample U1s2metaG_FD_145076 | JGI IMG/M metagenome (GOLD analysis project Ga0193733, IMG submission 145076) | Soil microbial communities from a riparian zone of the East river system, Colorado, United States - U1s2 | ecosystem: Environmental > Terrestrial > Soil > Riparian zone | place: USA: East River... | reverse complement strand
ATCACGCCGAATGCACCGACTGGCACGCGCGTGACCATCGTCGTACCCTATAAGGCGACATGACCCGTGCGGTAATCGCCGACGACGAACCCTTGATGCGCGAGCAGCTGCGCGCGCGCCTGTACGAGCTCTGGCCCGAGCTCGAGATCGTGGCGGAAGCGAAGAACGGGGTCGAAGCAGTCGAGCAGGTCAGCGCGCTCCGTCCCGAAGTAGTCTTCCTGGACATCCGCATGCCGGTGAAGACCGGCATCGAAGCCGCGCGCGAGTTCGCTGCGCTCGACGGCCGCCTGCCGGAGATCGTGTTCGTCACCGCCTACGACCAGTACGCGATCGACGCCTTCCAGCAGGGCGTGATCGACTACGTGCTGAAGCCGGCCGAGCGCGAGCGCCTCGGCGTCACGGTCGACCGTTTGCGCAAGCGCCTCGCCGCGCCGCCGCCGTCATCGGACACGCTGCAGCAGGCGCTCGCCAGGCTGGCAGAGAAACTGGAACCGGCGTCGCGGCTGAAGTGGATCCAGGCCTCCGTCGGCAACCAGATCCAGATGATCCCGGTCGACGACGTGCTGTTCTTCGTCTCCGACGAGAAGTACACGCGCGTGCAGACCGCGCAGCAGGAAGCGCTGATCAGGAAGCCCATCAAGGAGCTCCTCGCCGAGCTCGACCCGGCGCAGTTCTGGCAGATCCACCGCTCGACCCTGATCAACACGCGCGCCATCGCCGGCATCATCCGCGACGAGCGCGGGCGCCAGCTCGTGGCGGTCAAGGGAAGGCCCGAGAAGCTGGAAGTCAGCCGCAGCTACGCCCACCTGTTCAAAGGCATGTGACCCGCTATCCTACCGGCTTGACTGCCATCAATGCGCGCCCCGCGGCGCTGCAGAACAATCCGTCCCTCGAATCGGCGCAAAACCAACATGAAAATCCACGAATACCAGGCCAAGGAAATCCTGCGCAAGTACGGCGTCGCCACGCCGCGCGGCATCCCCTGCTTTTCGGTCGACGAGGCGGTGAAAGCGGCGCGCGAGCTGGGCGGAAAGGCGTGGGTCGTGAAAGCGCAGATCCACGCGGGCGGCCGCGGCAAGGGCGGCGGGGTGAAAGTGGCGAAATCTCCCGAAGAAGTGCGCGAGTGGGCCGGGAAGATCCTCGGCATGATGCTGAAAACGCACCAGACCGGGCCCGAAGGGCAGAAAGTGCGGAGGCTCCTCGTCGAGGAGGGCGCCGATATCAAGAAGGAGTTCTACGTCGGCATGGTGGTGGATCGAGGCACGCAGCGCGTCGCGTTCATGGCCTCGAGCGAAGGCGGCGTGGACATCGAGGAAGTCGCGGCGAAGACGCCCGACAGGATCCACAAGGTGTTCGTCGACCCCGGCACCGGGCTGAAGGACACCGAGGCCGACGGCATCGCGAAGAAAATCGGCATACCGGACGCGAGCGTGCCCCAGGCGCGTGTCATCCTGAAGGGCTTGTATAAGGCTTTCGACGAGACCGATTCGAGCCTCGCCGAGATCAACCCGCTCATCCTCACCGGCGACGGCAAAGTGCTTGCGCTCGACGCCAAGATCAATTTCGACGACAACGCGGCCTTCCGTCATCCGGAGTGGCAGCAGCTGCGCGACCTGGACGAGGAGGATCCCGCGGAAGTCGAAGCTTCCAAGTACGACCTCAACTATATACAACTGGATGGCGACATCGGCTGCCTGGTGAACGGCGCGGGCCTCGCGATGGCGACCATGGACATCATCAAGCTCTACGGCGGCAGTCCAGCCAACTTTCTCGACGTGGGCGGCGGCGCTACCACCGAGAAGGTGACCGAAGCGTTCAAGATCATGCTGCGCATTCCGCACCTCAAAGCGATCCTCGTCAACATCTTCGGCGGCATCATGAAGTGCGATGTGATCGCAGCGGGTGTGGTAGCGGCGGCGAAGCAGGTGAGCCTGCGCGTGCCGCTGGTGGTGCGTCTGGAAGGCACCAACGTCGATCTCGGCAAGAAGATACTCACCGAGTCGGGTCTGCCCATCATCTCCGGTAACAACATGGCGGACGCCGCGCAAAAAGTGGTCGCGGCATCGAAGGGGAAACGCTGATGTCCATCCTCATCAACAGGAACACCCGGGTGATGACCCAGGGCATCACCGGCAAGACCGGTCAGTTCCACACCAAGATGGGCAAGGAGTACGCGAACGGCGGGAACTGCTACGTCGCGGGCGTGAATCCGAGAAAACCGGGGGAAACATACGAGGGCATTCCGATCTTCGCCACGGTGAAGGAAGCGAAGCAGAAGACCGGCGCCAACGTCTCGGTGATCTACGTGCCGCCGCCTTTCGCCGCCGCAGCGATCGACGAGGCGGTGGAGGCCGATCTCGATCTCGTCATCTGCATCACCGAGGGCATCCCGGTGCGCGACATGATCCGCACGAAGTACAGGATGCAAGGCAGGAGAACGAAGCTCGTCGGCCCCAACTGCCCCGGCGTGATCACCCCCGATGAAATCAAAATCGGCATCATGCCGGGCCACATCCACAAGAAAGGCCGCGTCGGCGTCGTGTCGCGCTCGGGAACGCTCACTTACGAAGCGGTGGGCCAGCTGATGGAGCTCGGTCTCGGACAGTCGTCCTGCGTCGGCATCGGTGGCGATCCGGTAAACGGGCTGAAGCACATCGACGTGCTCAAGATGTTCAACGACGATCCGGAGACCGACGCGGTCATCATGGTGGGGGAGATCGGCGGCTCGGACGAGGAGAACGCCGCGCTCTGGGTGAAGGCCAACATGAAAAAGCCCGTCGTCGGCTTCATCGCGGGCGTCACTGCGCCCCCCGGGAAGCGCATGGGCCACGCCGGCGCCATCATCTCGGGCGGCAAGGGCACCGCGCAGGAGAAACTCGCGGTCATGGAGGAATGCGGCATCAAGGTCACGAAAAATCCCGCGGAGATGGGCAAACTGCTGAAGTCGGTGCTGAAGTAGCCCACCGTCCGGCACGTGGCTCGCGCGAATGACATTGCCGATGCGCTGATTGCCGAAGGCAATAAAGCGGAAAGTTCAGGCAAACTGCGCGAAGCTTGCGAGCAATACCGCAAGGCCGTGGCTGCCGCTCCCGACTACGCCAAAGCCCATCTCAATCTCGGCATAGGATTGGAAGCGGCCGGCGACATCGACGCGGCGATCAGGTCGTATGAAGCGGCTCTTGCGATCGATCCGGGCGATGCTTACGCCAATTACAACCTCGGCAAGGTGCTGTGCGAGCGCGGGGATCTCGAGCGGGCCGAGCCTCTGATTCGAGCGGCGCTCGGTCGCAAGCCGGAGTTTCCCGAGGCGCAGGTCGTCTTGTCCAATCTGTACGAATCACGGGGCGACCTAACCGCTGCCGTAAGCGCCCTGGAAAGCGCGCTGAAACAGCGGCCGGACTGGGCCGGGGTCTTGTTCAACTATGCAGCCGTGCTGTGGAAACTGCGCAGACTTTCCGAAGCGGAGGCCGCGCTGCGGCGCGCGATCGCGATCGATCCCGGGCTCGTGCCTGCGTACGGAATGCTGGGGAATATCCTCAGAGGTCAGGCCCGCATCCCCGAAGCTTTGGAAGTCCTCGGCGCGGCGCGAAAGCTTGACCCGGGCAGGCTCGATATCGAATCCACTGAATTGTTCGTGCTCACCTGCTGGGACGAGATCTCCAGCGAAGCCCTTTTTGTCAGGCACAAGGATTTTGGCGCGCGGCTCGAGAGGGCTATTGCGCGGCGATTCGAACCGTTCGGCAATTCCAGGGACCCAGAGCGGCGTCTTCGCGTCGGCTACGTATCGGGCGATTTCAACTTTCACCCGGTCGCGTTTTTCACAATCCCCTTGTTCGAACGGCACGACCGGTCGGCCTGCGAGATCTTTTGCTACTGGACCGGCAACACGGTGGACGATTTCACGCGGCAGGTGCAGGCGCATGCGGACGTGTGGCGCGACGCGGCCTCGATGCCCGATGCCGGCCTGGCCGAGACGATCAACCGCGACGGGATCGACATTCTCGTCGATCTGTCGGGACATAGCGGCTTTTTTCGGCTCGCCGTTTTTGCGCAGCAGCCGGCGCCAGTACAGGTTACGTGGCTGGGATATTTGAGCACGACGGGGATGACGAGGATCCAGTACCGTCTTTGCGACCGGCACACGGACCCGCCCGGCATGACCGATCGGTTTCATACGGAGACCCTGGTCCGGCTCCCGAACAGCCAATGGTGCTACCGCCCCGTCGTTTCGATCGCTTGTTCCGAAGCACCCCCGCTCAAGCGCAACGGCTTCATCACATTCGGATCATTCAGCAACGTCCTGAAGCTCTCGCCGACGAGTCGCAGGCTGTGGACCGAGATCCTGACTCGGTTGCCTGATTCCCGAATCGTTTTTGCCGGGGTGCCGCAAGGCCCGATCCGCGACGGACTGATCCGGGATTTCGAGAAAGCGGGAATTGCCGCGGGCCGGATCGCGATTTTTCCGCGTGTAGGGAGCGCCGATTACTTTCGCTCGTTCAATGACGTTGACGTGGCGCTGGATACGACACCGTACAGCGGCGGCACCACGACCTGCGATGCGCTCTGGATGGGGGTGCCCGTGATCACGGTTCCGGGAACCCGGTCGATATCGCGGAGCACCGCAAGCATCCTTGCGACGCTCGGCCTGAGCGATTGGATAGCGGCGAGCCCGGAGGACTATATCCGGCTCGCGGTCGGGTGCGCCGAAGACCGGGAGACCATCGCGGAGCTTCGCCGAACCCTGCGCGGACGGATGCGAGCGTCGCCACTCATGGACGAGTTGCAATTTGCGCGCGATGTGGAGGACGCTTATCGGCGCATGTGGCGCACTTGGTGCGGGAGCGGAGCAAAGTGAAGAAGGAACGGAACACCCGGGAGCGACCCGCAATCCCGAAGCGCGCTCAGGCGAACTTGGGCGACCAGGGCTCGGCCCATTGCGCGATGTAGCTCTTGAGGAATCTGGTGAAGTCCTCGAAGCCGGGCGGCATCTTCCTGCCGCGACTCGCGATCTGGCAGAGCTCGATCGGCACCACGGGATCCTTGAGCGGATGCATCGCGACGCGGTGGCGGCGGCAGGCCGGGATCGCGAAAGTCGGAATGACCGCGCAGCCGACGCCCGCCTCCACCATCGCGATCTGCGTCTCGAAGTAGTCGAACACCATGTCCGGCGGCTCGCGGCGGCCAAAGCGCTGCAAGTTGCGGTCGATGAGCTGCTGGATCGGATTGGTGGGCCGCGCACCGATCAGGCGCCACTCGACGATGTCCTTCCAGCGCAACCACTGCGGCGGCTCGCTCGAAGGCTGCGCCGCCGGCTCGATCACCATCAAGGAGAAGCGGAAGAGCGGGGTGCGGCGCACGCCGCTCACCGGTTGAAGGAAACAGCCCAGGCCGACATCGATCTCGCCGGACAGCGCCATGGCGACGACGCGCGAGCGGTCGCCATCGTGCACGACGATTTTCATGTCGGGACTGTGCGCTGCGTAGTCGCTGATCACCAAAGGCAGCAGCTTGCTGGCGACGAGCGGCGTCGCGCCTATGGCGATGCGGCGGTTCGCGACGGATGCAGCGCGGCCGATCACCGACGCCGCAGCCTCCAGCTCGAGCAGGCTGCGGTCCGCGATCGGCAGGAACTTGGTGCCGAATTCGGTGAGCGCGACCTTGCGGGTCGTGCGGTCGAACAGGCGGAATCCGAGCTGCCCCTCGAGCTCGCGCACCAGCACGCTCATTCCCGATTGCGTGATGAACAGCTGCTCCGCGGCGCGGGAAAAACTCTGATGGCGCGCAGTCAGCACGAACGCCTTCAGTTGCCGCGAGCTGATATTCATGGCGATGAGTGATGAATTGATGAGTTACTTCAATTTGTGTCGTCAATCACCGGGTGCTAGATTCACCGGTTGCTGGATTCATCGAATACTAGATTTTAACAGTGGAATAAGTAAGTGTAAGTAGGTGTGGTCCCGGGAGGGAAGGCAGCATGAGGGCGCAGACGCGGACGTTTTTGCAGTCCAAATGGCCCACTGCCGCTTTCCACTTCGTCCCCCCGCTCCCCTCGCATCGTCCGGTGCGCCGCAGCAATCTCATAAGCATTTCAAAAGGAGGGAGTAACTTGAGTTTCGCGATCCTGCGCTGCGTTGCGCGAACCGGCGCTCTTGTTTCAGCCGTCACGCTTACGGCGTGGCCGGCCCCTGCCCACGCTGCAGTGCCGGATATTCCCACTGTCGAAGGGCCGATCACCGGCCCGGGCGAGATGCAGCCCGGAATCCGGCCGGGACCGGGCGGGACCAATCTGCAGGACTTCGGCTACATCATGGAGGAGTATTTCGTTTCTGGCGTGTCCGCCGGACAGCCCTACAAGACGCGGCTCCTGCTTCGCAAGCCGCCCAATCCCGAGAAATTCAGCGGCGTGCTGGTGGGCGAGCCCACGCACCGCGGCGGCAACGGCCTGATCTGCCAGTTCGCGCGCTTCGGCATCGGGCAGCGCGGTCACGCCTGCATGACGGTCGCCGCGCGCCGCATCAATCTCAGCAGCCCGGCGACGCCCGGCGCCGGGCTCTACGAGTTCAATTTGGAGCGCTACGGCAGCCTTCGCGTCGCGGACAACCAGGCGAACGAGATCATCGCCCAGGTCGGGCGCCTGCTCAGAGAGAACCTCGCCGGCGGCCCGATGGGCGAATACACGGTGCGCAACATCGTGCTGACCGGGACCTCGGACTCCTCGGGCGCGACGCGCACCTACATGAGCTCCGGGCCGATGCTCGACCACACCGATCTGCGCATGCCCGACGGCGGTCCGATCTACCAGGGCTACTTCATCTCCTCAATCCTCGGCAGCGGGCTCGTCCCGACGATCGCCGACGCGCCGGTCATTCAGATGCCGACGCAGTCCGAGCTGCACGGCACGAACGGCTTTCGCCGCCCCGACAGCGACGAGCCGGCCAACCGTTTCCGCAGCTACGAGATGTCGGGTATGTCGCACAACGACGCGCGCGAGAACCCGGCGTTCACCGGCTGCACGCACCCGAATCTCAGCCAGTTTCCGTACGGGGCGATGACCTTCATGGGGCTGCAGCACCTCATCGACTGGGCGTTGGACGGCACACTCCCGCCGCGCGCGCCCTCGGTCATGGAAATCGACAACGACCTGAGCGACGGCACGCGCGTGGCACTGGACGACTTCGGCAACGCGAAGGGCGGCGTGCGCACGACTTATCTCGATGTGCCGCTGTTTACGTACACCATCCCCAACGGCGGCCCCGGGCTCTGCAACCAGACCGGATATCAGACGCGGCTCCCGGACCTCTACAAGAACTACGGCCAGTACGTCAGCAAAGTCGAGCACCGGCTGAAGGAGCTGAAGGCTTACCAGGAATAGGAGGAGGCAGCATGAAAACCAGGTTGATGCTGTGCGCGCTGCTCTGCAGTCCGGCGATTGCATGCGCGATGCCGATGTGCGCCGATCTCGCGACCAATCCGGCCTACGGCCTGGCGGGACGGCCGGATGTTCTCAATCTCACCGCGGCGCGCACCGGGACGGGCGACAATGCGCGCTGCGAGGTGACCTTCATCTACTCCTCGCGCGGCGGGCCCGAGTTCGGCTACGACGAGGGGGAGCAGCAGCGCGTCACGATTCGCGTCGGCTTGCCCTACAACAGCGCCGACGGCGGCACCGGCGGCAGCGTCGAGGGCGCGTGGAACGGCAAGACGCGCAACCTCGGCGGCGGCGGCTGCGCCGGCGTAATCAACGCGAACGCGGTGATTCCAGCCACCAGCACGCGCTACGTCGGCTCCATGACCGACACCGGACACGTCGGCGGCGATTGCATTTTCGCGCTGCAGCCCACACCGACGCGCCTCAATGTCGGCCGGCTGAACGACTTCATCGTCGACAGCCTGCTCGCGCAGGTGCGCTGGGCGAAGGCGATCACCGAGACCTATTACGGACTCGCGCCGGCGCGCAACTACTGGGACGGCTGCTCGACCGGCGGTCGCCAGGGCTTCGCGCTCGCGCAGCGTTATCCGGAGGAGCTCGACGGCTGGCTCGTCGGCGCTCCGGCGGTGAACTACGGCCGCTTCCGCATCGCGCAGATCTGGGGCCCCATCGCGATGAAGGAGCTCACGGGCGGGCCGATTTCCTCGGCGAAGACCGCGCAAGCAAGCTTGTCCGCAATCACGGCCTGCGACGCGGCCGACGGCGTGATGGACGGCGTCATCGGCGAGCCGCGTAGTTGCAAGTTCAGCGCTAAGGCGAACGTTTGCGGCGAGCCGACCGCGCCGGCGGCGAGTTGCCTGACGCCGCAGGAAGCGGCGGCAATCGACCTCATCTGGGACGGGCCGCGCAATACGTACGGCAAGCAGGTGTTCCCCGGCCTCGAGCGCGGCGCGCAGATCAGCGCGTTGAACGGCGCGGTGCCCTCGCAGACCGCGACCGGCCAGCTGCGCTGGAACCACTCCGACGCGAGCTTCGACTGGACCACGCTCACGCTGGCTGACTACGGCCGCGAAGCGCAGCTCGGCTCGATGACGACCGGCGACATCATCAACACCAACGACCCGCGCCTCGACCGCGTGCGCGATGCCGGCAAGAAGATCCTGATGTGGCAGGGCACGGCGGATCAGCTGATCACCGCGGAGAACGGGCTCGAGTACTACACCCGCGTCGCGGCGCATTTCGGCGGCGGCACGCCGGAGTTCTCGGTGCTGCAGCCTTGGTTCCGCTACTTCCGGGCTCCTGGCGTCGCGCATTGCGGCGGCGGGCCGGGGCCGCAGCCGAATCAGGAGAGCATGTTCCAGCAGATGGTGAACTGGGTCGAGAACGGCGTCGCGCCCGACACCGTCCCCACCTCGGGCGGCGGGCGCACGCGCATGGCGTGCCCGTTCCCGCAGCAGGCGATCTACAGCGGGCCACCCGCAAATCCGAACCTGGCGTCGAGCTGGACCTGCGGCGGCAACGTGCAGACGAAAGAAAACATCTGCCAGTCGATCGTCACCCCGTACAAGCACGAGAGCGAGGACCAGCTCCAGGCATACGGCAAATACAACCCCGCCGCGTGCAACCCGAGCTCGAAAGTGCCGATCGACGGGCATGCGGTGGATGCATCGTCTTATGCGCCCGATCCCGACGGCGTCGACCGCAACGAGAACCAAAGGTACAACGAGTAAAAGGAGGCGAGCATGCAACGACGACTTCTTGTCTTGTGCGTCATTGCCGGGTTCGCTCCGGCGATCGCATCGGCGGAAATGAGCTGCGCTGCGCTCGGCAGCTACCTCGCGACGCAGCCGAACCTTTCGCAGTTCGTGCCGCCGCCGCCGGCGGCGCAAGTGCCGGTGCCCTTTACCGCCTTGGTCCCGGCGACGTCGACGCCGCCGAATGCAGCCCGGTGCGAGGCGAAATTCATCTACTCCGCGCGAGGCGGCCCGGCGAGCGGCTACGCGGTGGGACAGAACCAGCGCATCGGCATCGTGGTCGGGTTTCCGCTCAACACCCTCGACGGTGGGAGCGGCGCGGTGCAGGGCGCGTGGAACGGCAAGGTGCGCAACATCGGCGGCGGCGGCTTGCAGGGCAATCTGAGCCCGATCACCGCTGCGACCAACACCGGCTACGTCGGCTCGAACACCGACACGGGCCATCCAACCGGCAGCCCGGCCTTCGCCGTCATCCAGGATACGCACGAGCTCAATTACGGCACGCTGGACGACTTCCTGGTCGAGAGCATCCACCAGCAATACAAATGGGCGCTCGCGTTGACCAAGGTTTATTACGGCACGGCGGCGTCGCGCAACTATTGGGACGGCTGCTCGACCGGCGGGCGCGAAGGCTTGTCGATGGCGCTGAATTTCGGCGAGGACTTCGACGGTTTCCTGACCGGCGCGCCGGCGAACTTCCATACGCGGCTCCAGGTGGCGACGGTGTGGCCGTTCTGGGTCCAGAAGGAGCTTACCGGTACCGCCACGCTGACTCAGCCGAAGAT
>Ga0193733_1000784_pt1 | contig 9977 bp, 8 predicted proteins | sample U1s2metaG_FD_145076 | JGI IMG/M metagenome (GOLD analysis project Ga0193733, IMG submission 145076) | Soil microbial communities from a riparian zone of the East river system, Colorado, United States - U1s2 | ecosystem: Environmental > Terrestrial > Soil > Riparian zone | place: USA: East River... | reverse complement strand
CTCCGTCAGCAACTGCTCGATTCGATCTTCTTTCTCGAGCGCCGCCAGACGCTCTTCGACATCATCGGCAGCGATTTCGGACTTGGCCTGGCTGTGGGCCTCGGCGTGGGCAACCTTGCGCTTCATGCGATCAAAGGCGCTGGCGCTCGAACCGTTGCCGGCGGCCGTCTTGGCATCGCTGGCCTTACCGACCGCCCGGGCGCGGCGATGCTGGGCGATGAGTAGATCGGCCTTGGCTTGCGCCTCGGTCAGTTTTCTCTCCAGTTGGCGCAGTGCGGTCTTCAGATTTTCTGCCTGCGCCTTCTGGTCCATCAACTGCTCCGCGAAGCCTTGACTCAGGTCGCGATAACTTTCCACCCGCTGCAGGGCGGCGCGGGCCAGGTCGTCTTGTTTCTTGTCAACGGATAATTCTGCTTTCCGCATCCACTCGGCGACTTTGTCTTCATTTTCCCTTTGTCTTTTTTCCAGCAGGTGCTGGTCGGCGACGGCAATCGCCACTTGCGTCTTGACCTGCAGGAGCTGGTTCTGCATGTCGAGGATTACCTGCTTGATCATTTTTTCCGGATGCTCGGCCTTGTCGATCAAGTCGTTGAGATTGGCGCGGACTAGTGTGGAAACTCTCTCTAATAATGCCATGGTGGACTCCTTAATTTAGCTGCCGGTCGTCAGCTATCATCTTTCTGGGTTCGTGGGTTTCGTGGACGGCGGCGCACTCGGCGCAGATGGTGCCACGTAAGCTGCTTCCGATCGCGACTCCGATGGCGATTCCCATGGCCAGCCAGACGGCGATGTGGCCCGCAAGGACGCCGGTGGCGGCGCCGATGCCGGCGCCGAGAGCAATGCCAAGGCCGATTTGTGTCGACCGCTTTTTCATTTTCGGTTCCTCCATACAATCGACGACCATTCCTCAAGATCCGGGTCGGGTGAGGGGGCGGGATGAATCCCGTCCCCTCACGAGAAACATTTCACCCAAGCCATTCCGCTCAGGCATTGTTACGACTTCCCTTGCCCGGCGCTTGGCGGCAGCACGTCCGCCTTCGGGGGCTTGTCGCCGATCTTACGGACCTTGCCCAGCAAGTCCGAGAGCGGCATGCCCGACAGCGTCTCGAACAATGCCGGCACCTGTGCCGCCATCTTTGCAATGTCGCCGGTTATCTTGTTCATCCCGGATGCGTCGCCGTTACCGGTGGAAACAATCGTGATCTTGTCCACGTTGGCCAGCGGGCTGGCCAGGGCCCGGACAATTTCCGGCATGCCGGTGAACAGCTTGTCGATGACCGCCGCCTGGTTGTATTCCTGGTAGGCCTCGGCTTTCACGTTCATGGCTTTAGCCTCGGCTTCGCCCTTCTTGAAGATGATCTCGGCTTCGGCTTCCCCTTGGGCGCGAATCGCCGACGCATGACCATCGGCTTCCGAAATCAGTCGCTGTTTTTCCGCGAGGGCCAGAGTTTCAATTCGCTGGCGCTCGATTTCCGCCTGCTTCAACACGGTCGCGATCAATTCCTTCTCGCGGCGGTTGATCTCGGCTTCCTGAACTTTGACTTGCTGCTCCTTTTCGATTTGCTGTACCTTCACCTGCTCGGCGATGACCTGCTGTTGCATGATGTTGGTCTGGATATCGTAAGCTTTGTCGGCCTGCGCTTGCTGCCGCTTGGTGACTTCGACGTATTGCGCCTTCTTGACCTCGAGGTCACGCTGCGCTTCCGCCTGCTTGGCCAAGGAAAGTGTTTCTGCCAGGACTCGTTCCTGATCGGCCTGGGCTTTGGCGACCGCGGATTCGCGTTGCGCCAGGGCACGCTTGATGGCGGTGTCACGGTCAGCTTCCGCTGTGGCTACGTCGGCATCGCGCTTGATGCGCGCGACATCGGGCTTGCCCATGTTGGTGATGTACTCATTCTTGTCGCGAACTTCTTTGATAGTGAACGAAATGACCTCAAGGCCCATCTTGTTCATGTCTTCGGCGCAAGTCGAACGCATCCGGTCGGAGACCATCTCGGGCTGCTTTACGATCTCCTCGACCGTGAGCTGGCCGATGATGCCGCGCAGATGTCCTTCCATCACCAGGCGGATCAAGCCTTCGCGCTCCTGATCGGTCTTGGTGAGGAACTGTTCCGATGCGGTCAAGATGGACTCCATGTCCGACTTCACCTTAATCTGGGCCACTGCCTCGACCGTGACCGCGACCCCCTGCTTGGTGTATAGATCCTGTTGCGGGGCCACGTCGAACGACATCAGCTCCAACGAAAGCTCGCGGCATATCTGGACCATCGGGAATACCAGCGTTCCGTGACCTTTGACCACGCGGGTTCCGCCGAGCCCGTACACGATCAACGCTTCATGCGGGCCGGCTTTGCGGTAGAGCTTGGCCATGCCGCTCATGAGAAACAGAATGGTCATCACCCCCAGGCCAACGAAAATCCAAATCTCGAAAATGTGTGATATCCCGAACATATTGCCTCCTCTTTCGAGTGCCCCCAACAGACCGGTTAACCACAAAGGGCACGAAGCTACCCGAAGGAATCAATAGGATTCGCTTCGCGTATTTTCGCGTACTTTCTGGTTCTGCCTGATCAAGTTCAAGTCATTCATAATTCTCCCCGGCTCACGGTGACCGAGGAACACTTCTCCGTCGGAAAGCATGATGCGAACGCCCGTGTTGCCCCAAACATAAGCACGCCGTTCTCCCATGCCGCGAATGCCGTAGCCTCCCAATGGGTTCCAGGACGCGATGGCATAGGTCCGGATGCTTTGCAGGGGAATGGAGCGCAGACGGAAGCCAAGAGTGCTGATCTCTACCCCGTGGGCGGTAAAGCGATAGTGGAAACCGCTCCCGGCCAGTGCCGTCACTCCCAGCAGAAGCAACCCGGGCAAAGCCATTACGAAGCGCAGGCCGGGCAGCGGAACCACGACGATCACGCCCAGCTCAACCGCAGTGAGCACCGCAAATGCCACTGCCCACAGGGGAGAAGAGTGTACCTCTTCCGCCTCCGTGACCTCAGCATGCCGGGGCAATTCGGGGCCACGCTTTGACCCCAAAGCAACTGCCACCACAGCCAAGGCCGCGATAAAAACAACCATGATGGCAGGGACAACATTGAGCGGACTGCCGTAACGGTTGTAGTTCAGCACGGCTGCATTGACGCTGAACAGCACACCCATCACAACGTAAAGCATCGCCAGCAGCGACCCCGCCAGGGCGTCTGGCTTACGGACTCGCGTGAGTACCCAGGTAAAAGTCACCAGCAGGACGAACGTCAACCCTACGGCGAACAGGAGCGACGTTTCACGCGACATCCAGCCATTGGGTTGGCCCGACGCTGCGAAATGAGTGGCCATCCTGGCCGGTAGTTGGTCCCAGACCCGACCAATACTGCAAGGCCGCCAAGGGCAGGGCCAGCCAGAGTAGCGCTGTCATGATTCGATAGAACCTGGTTCGATCGGGTCTGTTGTCCATTTCGTTCCTCCCGCCAGCCCCAGCCAACGTCGTCCCCGAAGGAGCACGAGCCATGCCGCTCGCACCTACAGGCAGGGTTCTTCTCCAGAGATTTCCGTCCATAGGCGTACGTAGGCGATTCCCTTTTCGTAGCGAGTAACTACAACTTCAGATCCCTTGGTCACAGCGTTTCCGTTCTCGCAACGGGCGCCGCAGGTGCGCCGCGTGCCGGCTTGCGAGTAGATGATCTCTCCCGTGCCCGCCTCGCGAATCGGAACCGAGACTCTGCCCAGCACGCCCACCATTTCGTAGTCCGCGGGATCCATGCTTTCCTCCGGCGAGATCAATACCCGGCTGAGAAACAGAAACACAATTCCTCCGCCCACCAGGCCGGTGAATACGGCGAGGCCGAGACCGGACACAACCCAAAGGCTGGAGTAGCGCGTAAGCAGATAGCCGGCTCCGCCAAACCACGAGAGAAAAGCAGTAAGCGTGATGAAGTTGAATGGCGAAATATCTCCCGTTGGGCTGTGGCTAATAGACTTTCCACCGCTCACCGGACTTGCCGGCGTATGACTCGCCGCCGGGCCTGGGACCGGTTGTCCATGAGCCGGCCCGTGCATATGCGAGAAGTGCGGAAAATGCAGGCGCCAGCGCAGACCTCCGGCGAGAACCGACAGCAGACTGAACGAGAATCCGACCGCGAAGCAAATGAGATAAAAATCTGCCCAGTTCATGTCCGCCGCCTTTCTTCATGGCCACCGTGCTTGCTCTTGCCTTTGCCCGGCAGCGCGTGTCCGGACGCAGCCTCGGGACGCAGAGCCTCCAACAATCGGTCGGCCAGCCCCGGAGTGTCGAGAATCGCTCCCAACAACAGCAGACAACGCCGCGTGTCTTTCTCGCGGGCAGCCTGGATCAATACTTCGCTCACTTGCGGATCGCTGGCGAAACGCTCCGAACCTTGCAGCAGCCAGACGTCGAGCTTGCCTTCCGTAGTGCGTAAGTCCGATACCAGTTCGGTGTGGTAGCCTTCGGGATCATCCACCAGAAATCCGGGATGAATCTTAAAGAACTTCGCCAGCAGGGTCCGTGTGGATTGCGTCATATGCGGGCGTACCCCACCTTCGATTTGCGACACGTAGGACTGGCTAATGCTCTTGCCCTGTTCCTGGCCGATGGCGCGTACCAATTCTTGCTGGGTCATGGGGCGAGCCAGGCCGCGCAGCGAGCCCTCCACCTCGCGCAAATAGCGTAATTTCTCGGCCAGAGTCATGGTGATATTGCAAATCGCTATATTTATATTTCTATTTGCTATATTAGTCAAGAACTCGATCTGTGGCTTTTTCTTGGCTTTACCGCCGAGGTTTGGCTTGGGAGACGGAGGGCAAGCGCGTTTCGGGCGCGTTCTGCCAGGACAATCTGTTCCCGCGCGTAGCGGGACGCTCGACTCCACATCGGCAGGGACGGGGTTGGCTGTCCACCCTGGTCACATCCCCGTGCCTGAGGGTTTGCCTAGAGCGGTTCAGCTCGGGTGAGCTAGCGTGACTACCACCAACCGAGGAAGGCCGAGCGCATTCGGCCCGGACAAGTGAAGGAGCGGCGAGTGTGCCCCTGTCCCTCGGCGGTTGCTGGAGGCGCTCCTGCCGTCCCACCTCAGTGTTGGGGTCGGTAGGTGAAGCAAAAATCAAAAGCGCGCGGTCTACAGTCCAACTTCGATTCGCGAACGCGGGTCAAGGAAGTCGCGTAGCGCGTCGCCGATGAAATTGAACGAGAGCACGGCGAGCATCACCGTGAGAGCCGGAAAAAGCACGAGATGGGGAGCATCGAACAGGTGGGCACGGCCATCGTTGAGCATGGCACCCCAACTGGAAGTGGGAGGGGCTACCCCTAGACCGAGGAAGCTCATCGTAGCCTCCGCGAGAATGGCACCCGCCATCCCGATTGCGGACTGTACAATCACGGGCTGAATAATGTTAGGGAGAATGTGGCGGACGATGACTCGCAGATCGCTTGCGCCCAGGGCTCGTGCCGCTTCCACAAACTCGCGTTCGCGCGCGGCCAAACCTGGGCTCGGACCAGACGGGCATAGCCTACCCATCCTCCTAGCGAGAGAGCCAGTATCAGATTGAAAATTCCCGGACCACGGAATGCGACAAAGGCGATCGCAAGCAGAATCCCGGGGAAGGACAGAAATGCGTTCATCACCACAACGTTCACGAAACGATCGATGTTTCCTCCGTAATATCCTGCCACCGATCCCACGATCAGGCCAAGGGCGAGCGAGACTGCAACCACGGAACTTCCCACCAGCATGGAAATCCGCGAGCCGTAAATGAGACGGGAAAATATGTCCCTGCCAAGCTCGTCCGTGCCGCACCAGTGGGCGGACATGGGCGAGGAGAGGCGCGCTGGCAGATCGATATGAGCGGGATCCTGCGGCGCGATCCAGGGAGCGAAAAGGGCGAAGCTGACAAAGACGATTACCAACACCGCACCTGTGGCCGCCAGCGGATTATGGCGGGCGGCGCGGGGGAGCGAGATGGAGAGTGTAGACAAAATCAAAAGCCCTGAACCGCACTCAAGAACGGCAAGAAAACTAACTCTCTCTTATCATCTGTGACCCGGTGACTAGGCACTAACGATTGACATTGTAGCGCCGACCGGCGTCCCTCCTGCGCCGCGGCAGGGAAGCCCGCGAACCAGCCGGACACGATACCGGCGCACCTTAGCCCTTCACTGTCTAATCCGCGGATTCAGCACCGAGTACAGCAGGTCGGTCAGCAAATTGACCGCCAGGTAGGTCAATCCAATGGCCAGGATGCAGCCCTGCACCAGGTAGTAGTCGCGATTGGAAATGGCCTGAATAGTCAACCGCCCAATTCCGGGCCAGGAAAAAATTGTTTCGGTCACGATGGCGCCGGCCAGCAGCGCGCCAAACTGCAGGCCCAGCACCGTGATCACCGGAATCATGGCGTTGCGCAGCGCGTGACCATAGACCACGGTGCGCTCGGGAAGTCCCTTGGCGCGGGCGGTGCGAATGTAATCCTGGCCCAGCTCTTCCAGCATGGACGTGCGCACCATCCGGGTAAGGATCGCGGCCAGCGCGCCGCCCATAGTGATCGCGGGAAGCACCAGGTGCGCCAGACTCCCCGAACCGGAGACTGGCAACCATCCCAGGTAAATGGCAAAAAACAAGATGAGTATGGGACCGAGGGCAAAGTTAGGGAACGATAAGCCGAACAGGCTGACCACGCTCAGCAGGCGGTCGTCCCAGCGGTTGCGCCGTTGCGCCGACCGCACTCCGGCGGGAATAGAAAGCACTACGGCGACCAACAGCGCCGCCAACGTCAGCTGCAGCGTGTAAGGATAGCGTTGGGCGATGAGGCGGGTTACGTTCTGATTAAAACGCAGCGATGGCCCGAGATCGCCGCGCAACACGCCTTCCCAATAGTGCAGGTACTGCCGGCCGAGAGGAAGGTCAAGCCCGTAGGCGTGTCGGGCGGCCTGCACGTCGGTTACGGGGGCGCCTTCCCCCAGCATCTGCAGGATGGGATCGCCCGGGACCAGGTGAATCAGCAAGAACACCAGCGAAACGACCAGCCACAGTACCGGCAGCATATAGAGGACGCGGAGGGAAAGGTAGCGGAGCATCAGTTTTCAGTCGTCAGCCCAAGCGTACGAATTACTTAAGTGCCGCCTTCCAATCTATTGGCTGGATTGCGCAGTGGCCCATCTTTTCTCGCATATTTTCAGATTTCGGTTTCTGGTTCTCAGTTCTTAGTACGCGCTTTGGCTGACTGCTTTGGGTGCCAGCTTTTCAATTTTTACCTTGGCGATGCGGTGGCCTTCGAGTTCCTGCACGGTGTAGCGGTGGCCTTCGAAGTCGAAGCTCTCCCCTTGCCGTGGAATTTTCTGCAGCCGGGCGAGGATGAAGCCGGCCAGAGTTTCGAAGCCCGAATCCCGGGGAAGTAAGAGCTGATACTGCGATTCGAGATCACGGATGCTGGCTGATCCTTCGAGGACGATCGCGATCTCCCCTTCGACCAAGTCTTGTTGGGGTGGAGCCACATCAAATTCGTCTTCGATCTCGCCCACGATCTGCTCTAGAACATCTTCCACGGTGATCACGCCGGCGGTCGAGCCGAACTCATCTACGACGACCGCTAGGTGTCGTTTCCGTTCTTTGAACTCTTCCAGCAATTCGGTAAGGACTTTGGTTTCGGGTACCACCAAGACATCGTGCAGGATCTGGCTGATTCGCATGGCCGAGACTCGCGCAGCCACGGGTTGATCGGGCGTGGCGGTAAGCCGGAGACGGGTCCACCGCATCAGATCTTTGGCATAGAGCACGCCAATAATGTGCTCCGGACCGCGCTGGGGATCGTATACCGGAATGCGGGAATGCTGTTCTTCGACCACGCGCCCCAGGGCATCGGAGAGTGTAAGGTCGCCGGGGAGGGAGAAAATGTCCGGCCGCGGCACCATCACTTCGCGGACGGTAATGTTGTCCAACTCCAGCGCCTTATGGATCATCTCTTCCTGAAAGGGTGGGATTTCACCCACCTGGCGGCTGGCGGTAACGATGAGCTTGAGTTCATCGGGTGAGTGCACAGGCCCTTGCCGGATGCGGCGGGACCCAAAGATACGGAGGACCCAACCTGCCGCCCGGCTCATCACAAAAAGCAGCGGACGAGTCAGGGTAAGGAACACATCCATGGGCGCCGCCACCGCAAGCGCGACCTGTTCGGCGCGTTGCAGGGCGAGTGACTTGGGGACCAGTTCGCCCAGGATGACATGCAGGAAGGTGATCAGAACGAAGGAGATGACGATAGCAATACCGTGGGCATAAACCGAGGCATGCGGAAGGTCCTGAACCGGCCCCAGCATCATCTGGGCCAGAAGAGGCTCACCCACCCAGCCGAGCGTCAGGCTGACGATGGTCACACCTAACTGGACGCCGTTAACCACTTCGTCCAGATTCCGGTGCAGCTTTTGAACAATGCGAGCACCGATGCGACGGGCGTCGATTAATTGCTGAATGCGGGTGTCGCGCACGCTGACGAGAGAAAACTCTGCCGCAGCAAAGAAAGCGTTGGCTGCCACCAGCAGCAGGAGCAGAAACACCCGCAGCAGCACATAGGCAATCATGGAAGGCTAATTCTAACATTCCAAAGAGATACAACTGACTTGGACGGCTAAGCTCTTATAAAATCAGGTGCATAGTTACTGGTCTCTGTTCGAGTCCGGCAACCGGTCCGGAGGATTTCCTGCTTCCATTTCGCGACCTGGGGGGTCTAACACATGATGTCTCGATGGGCCAGGACGCCCAGGCTTGGCCGCGCACCGGAATTGTTGGAACAAACGGGAAGCCCAGTTCGTAACTACCATTGACGCAGGCGAGATTTTTTCAGGAGGCGTACGTGAACGGGAACGGCGGCGGCAAGAAGCGACGTAAGCGGCTGATCTACGGCGGAATCGGACTTCTACTGGTCCTGCTGATCGCCGGTGGGTTGATCGCAGCCACACGGGGAGGCACCAAGATCGACCCCTCGAAGCTGCAGAAGGTGGAAAAAGGCGATCTCGCCAAAAGCGTGGTCGCGACCGGTAAAGTCACCCCGATCACCAAGGTTGAGGTGAAGTCCAAAGCCAGCGGAATCGTTAAAAAGTTGCTGGTGGATGCGGGCGATAAGGTCAAGAAGGGTCAGTTGCTGGCTCAGCTCGATAAAGAAGAGATTGAAGCGCAGGTGGAGCAATCCCGTGCCGCGGTCGAGGCCGCAGAGGCCAATGTGAAGAGTACCGAAGCCGACTATGAACGCGCCAAAGTCGATGCCGAAGGGCCGGATGTGCCCCTGCTCAAACGAGCCTACGAACGCGCCACCGGAATGGCGAAGGCAGGCGTGGTCTCTACCTCCGCACTGGAAGATGCGCAAAAGAACTATGAACTGTCGTTGAACAAGCAGAACGTGTCGAAGGCGCAAATGACCGTCCTGAAGGCCAAGACTGCCCAGGCTCAGGGACAGCTGGGGCAGGACCGCGCCAACCTGAAGCAGCTCGAAGAACAACTCAGCTATACCGACATTGAGTCGCCGATTGACGGCGTAGTCCTGTCGCGTGATGTCGAAATGGGCGATGCCGTCAGCTCAATTCTGGTCCTCGGCTCTTCGGCCACCCTGGTCATGACCCTGGGCGACACCAGCCAGGTCTACGTGAAGGGCAAAGTGGACGAAAGCGACATCGGCAAGGTCTACCTGGGCCAACCGGCGCGGATCAAGGTGGAATCTTTCAAGGACAAGACATTCAACGGTGTGGTCACCAAAATTTCGCCCATGGGGGTGGAAAAGGATAACGTCACCACCTTCGAGGTGCGGGTGTCCATCAACAACCCCGGTGGCGAACTGAAAGCTGAAATGACGGCCAACGCCGAGATCATTCTGGAAGAGCACAAGAACGTGCTGCAGATTCCCGAAGGTGCGATTGTTTACGACAAAGATAAGAAGGCCTCCGTCGAAGTGCCCGATTCCAGCGCCAAAGACGGCAAGAAGAA
>Ga0193733_1000783_pt1 | contig 9999 bp, 10 predicted proteins | sample U1s2metaG_FD_145076 | JGI IMG/M metagenome (GOLD analysis project Ga0193733, IMG submission 145076) | Soil microbial communities from a riparian zone of the East river system, Colorado, United States - U1s2 | ecosystem: Environmental > Terrestrial > Soil > Riparian zone | place: USA: East River... | reverse complement strand
TCGATACCCACGTCGAAACCAGGTCGCCCCCGATTTCTCTGCAGCGAGGAATTATCCCACAGATGGGGCCCTCACCCTAGCCCTCTCCCGCAAGCGGGAGAGGGTGCGAACGCAGTGAGCGGGAGAGGGTGCGAACGCAGTGAGCGGGTGAGGGCAGCTCACTTCGGCGCGCCTTCTCCTCACTTCGGCGCGCCTTCTCCCGCCTCGACCATCACCAGCTCGTTTTCGCCCGCCTTGTTCCTGCGGCGAAACGCCGCCGCCTCCCTGTACTCCTGCGAATAGAAGCAGGCGACGCCCTGCTCGAAGGTCGGGAACTCGATGACGACGAAGCGGTTGAATCTCTCCGGGCCTTCGAGAATCTGATAGCGCCCGCCGCGCGTGAGCACCTTCGCGCCGTACTTCGCGAGGATCGCGGGCACGCGGTCCGCGTACTTCTTGTATTCCACGGGATCGTTGACTTTCGCGCGGGCTACCCAATAGGCCGGCATGGGTTTCTCCTCATGAGAGCAAGTCCAGGAATTCGCGGGGGTGGGCGATCACCGCATCCGCGTCCCAGGCGTTCGGATCGCCGCCCTCGCCGTGATAGCCCCAGCCGGCGGCGACGAAACGCATCCCCGCGGCGCGGGCGGCCTGCGCGTCGCGCAGGTCGTCGCCGATGTACACGCAATCCGCTGGCCGCTGCGAGAGGAGCGATGCCGCGAGCAGGAGCGGAGCCGGGTGCGGCTTGATGTGGGGGGTCGAGTCGCCGCTCACGACGCACGCGGCAAGATGGTCCACGGAGAGCAGGTGCAGCAGCGGCTCGGTGAAGCGCTTGCCCTTGTTGGTGACGACGCCCCAGGGGAGCTTGCGCACCTCGATTTTTGCGAGCAACTCGGAGATGCCGGCGAAGAGACGCGTTTCGACGCACAGCTCCTTTTCGTAGAAATCGAGAAAGCGCTCGCGCAGCGCGCGGTAGCCCTCGCTTTCTGGCGTGACATCGAGGCCGGCCTTGAGCAGGCCGCGCGCACCGCTCGAGGTGTGCGGGCGCGCGACCTCGGGCGGCAGGGGCGGGAGGCCCTGCTCGGCGCGCACCCGATTCAGCGCGCGAGCGAGATCGGGAGCGGTGTCGGCCAGGGTACCGTCCAGGTCGAACAAAACTGCGCGGACCCCGGCGAGTTTCACTCGCGCACGCAGTAAACGAGGTAGTTGACATCCGTGTCGGGCCCGAGCGAGTAGACCCGGGTGAGCGGGTTGTAGGTCATGCCCGTGATCTCGCGCACGCTCAAGCCCGCGTCGCGGCAGTGGCGCGCGAGCTCCGAGGGCTTGACGAACTTCGCGTAGTCGTGCGTTCCCCTCGGGAGGAGCTTCAGCACGTATTCGGCGCCGATCACCGCAAGGACGTAGGACTTCAGGTTGCGGTTGATCGTCGAGAAAAACACCCGGCCGTCCCTTCGCGCGAGTTGAGAACAGGCGCGCACGGTGCTCGCCGGATCGGGTACGTGCTCGAGCAGCTCCATGCAGGTGACGACGTCGTAGGCGCCGGGTGAGCGCGCGGCGAGATCTTCGGCCGAAACCGCCTCGTAGTCCACGGCGAGCTTGCTCTCGTGCAGATGCAGCTGCGCAACCTTCAGCGCCTTATCGGAAAGGTCGATGCCTTTGACCCGGGCGCCGCGCCGCGCCATCGCCTCGGCGAGGAGCCCGCCGCCGCAGCCGATGTCGAGCGCCGACTTCCCGGCTAGCTTCGAAATGCGGTCGATCCAGTCCAGGCGCAGCGGATTGATCTGGTGGAGCGACTTGAACTCGCTCTCCGGATCCCACCAGCGGTGCGCGAGCGCGCTGAATTTTTCCAGTTCTTGCGGATCGGCGTTCATATCGCGTTGGGATCGGCGTTCATATCGCGTTGTCATCCTGAGCGCAGCGAAGGATCTGCTTTTCCAAGCAGATTCTTCGGGCTGAGCCCTCAGAATGACATTCTAAGGACTATCCACTATCGGGCGTCGCAATAAAAAAGCCCTGCCTGGGCAGGGCTTTTTGAAGGGGAGAGCTCTTGCTTACTTGACTGCGGAACCGACGGCTTCGGTCTCGACGCGGCGGTTCGGCTCGAGGCACGCGATCAGCTCTTTGGTCTTGCCCGAGCCTTTGCAATCCTTGACCGGCTGGCGCTTGCCCTTGCCTTCGGTGTAGATCCGGCTCGCCGCGATGCCCTTGCTGACGAGATAGGCCTTCACCGAGTCGGCGCGACGCACCGACAGCTTCATGTTGTAGGCATCGCTGCCGAGGCGATCGGCGTGCCCGACCGCGATGACCACCTCGAGGTTGACGGTGCGCAGCTTGCCGACCAGGTCGTCGAGTTTCGACCTCGCATCCGGCCGGATCACGTAACGGTCGAAATCGAAATTGACCGTGGACGCGGTGGTCACCTTCTCCGGCTTGGGCGCGGGTGCGGGCGCAGGAGGCGGAGGCGGAGGCGGGGGCGGCGGAGCTTGCGGCGCGGGTGCCGGGGGCGGTGCGGGTGCGGGTTCCGGCGTGGCTGCACAGCCTGCGAACGCGAGCAGGACAATCGCCGATAGCGCGGTGCTCAGTCTTTTGTTCATGCTTTCCTCTCGTAGGTTGAGGCTCGAGCCGCGGCTCGAGCAGCCTGGGTACGCCCTTGGGAATTCCGCAAAACGCCAGCTTTAAGCTTTTGTTTCTGCTGCTAACTTATTCTGCCACAGAAGGACACGATTATTCAAGCTGCGATTTTCGAATCCGGCGAGCATTCTTTCGCGGACCCTCGGTTCCCCCGCGACCCACACATGCGATACGTGTTCGCGCCCCGCCGCATACACCAGATGCGAGACCGGGTCGTAACGCGGGGCAAGCTCAGGCTCGTCGAAAGCGACCGCGCACAGGTCGGCGAACTTTCCCGGCGCGAGCGACCCGATCGACGCTTCCAGGCCGAGCGCGCGGGCGCCGTGCAGCGTAGCCGCGGCGAGAGCCTGATGCGCCGGCATCGCCTGGGCGTCGTTCCCCACCGCCTTTGCGAGAAGCGCGGCGGTGCGCATTTCCTGGAACAAGTCCAGGCGGTTGTTGCTCGCCGCGCCGTCGGTGCCGATGCCGACGTTGATGCCGCGCGCCAGCATGGCCGCCACGGGCGCGAACCCGCTCGCGAGCTTGAGGTTCGACGAGGGGCAATGCGCGATGGAGGCGCCCTGGTGCGCGAGCATTCCGATCTCCTGGTCCGTGACATGCACCGCGTGCGCCGCGATCAACCGCGGTCCCAGCATGCCCAGCGCGCGCAGGCGCTCAAGCGGCCGCGCCTTGTACCGGGTGAGGCTCTCCTCGATCTCCTGCTGAGTCTCGTGCAGGTGGGTGTGGATGGGAAGGTCGAGCTCTTCGGCGATGGTGACGATCTTCGCAAAAGTCTTGTCGCTCACCGTATACGGAGCGTGCGGGGCCATGCAGAAGGACAGGAGCGGCTCTTCCTTGAGAGCGTCGCGCGTCGCAAGTCCCTTGGCGATGTAGTCGTCGGCGTCGGCCGCGTAGGACGTGGGGAACTCGAACGCGATGATGCCGAGCACCGCGCGGATTCCGGCCTCGAGCGCCGCGCGCGCCGCCGCCTCCGGGAAAAAATACATCTCGTTGAAGCAGGTCACGCCGCCGCGCAGCATTTCGGCGCAGGCGAGCAGCGTACCGTCGTATACGAATTCGGGCGACACGTGCTTGGTTTCGGCGGGCCAGATGTGATCGCGCAACCAGGTCATCAAGGGAAGGTCGTCGGCGAGCCCGCGCATGAGCGTCATCGCCGCGTGGGTGTGCAGATTCACGAGGCCCGGAATCAGGGCGTGCCTGTCCAGGTGCAAATGCTCGCGGGCCTCGAAGCGCTGCTGGGCCTCGCCCGAGGGCAGCACCGCGACGATGCGCCCTTCCGCGACCGCAACGCTGTGATCGTCGAGGACGGCCCCCGCGGGCTCGACCGGGATCACCCAGCGGGCGCTGATGAGGAGGTCGACCGCTTGCATGTTCTAGTGAGCTGTCATTCTGAGGGCGCAGCCCGAAGAATCTGCTTTTAGCAACGAAAAGCAGATCCTTCGCGGAGTCTATCCTGAGCGAAAGCGTAGGGCTCAGGATGACAGCCGGTTAACTTTGAAACCGCGTCTTATCTTCCCGGACCCTTGATCGAGACTATAGCGCGTCGATTGGGGGCGAGGCAGGCGATCAGCTCCGACCGCTTCTTGCTGTCGGGGCAGAATTTCGCCGGAACGGTCTTGCCCATGCCGATCGTTTCGATCCCGTTACGATCGGCGCCCTTGCCGACCAAGTAGCTCTTGACGCTGTCGGCGCGGCGCTCGGACAGCTTCTGGTTGTACTGCTGGCTGCCGATGCGGTCGGCGTGCCCCTCGATCACGACGGCTTCCACGCTGGAGCAGTCGGCGAGCTTTCCGATCACGTCGCGATCCAGACGCGCTTTCGCCGCCTCGGTGAGCGCGTATCGATCGAATGGGAATGTCTCGTCCTTCTGAAAGGCAAGCGTCGCATCGCATCGCTTCGGCGCCGCTACGGGCGCCGGAGGCGGCGTGACTTGGCGCTGTGCGGGTGGAGGCACGGGCAAGGACACGGGCGCCGGCTGAGGTTGCGGCACCGGTTCGGGGGCGGTTGCGCAGGAGGCGAGCAGGCTCAGGACGGCGCTTCCAATTGCAAGTTTCAGCTTGTTCAAGGGGTCCTCCTGGTCGTGGGCATGCCGTGCGCTCGTCGTGCGCGCAACTTCTTCGATGCCGGAGATCATACACCACATCGCCGAGCGGCAACGAATTTCCAGAGGGAAAATCGCCCGATCGCGATCGCGAATCCGGTGGTTCGAAATGTCTTAAGCTGATAAAATTTCATCCTTTCGCCGGCTGCCCCGAAGCTCAAAAAACAGCAACCCTCATGGAACAATTCGCCAAGGAAACTCTTCCCGTCAGCCTGGAAGAGGAGATGCGCCGCTCCTACCTCGATTACGCGATGAGCGTGATCGTGGGGCGCGCGCTGCCGGACGTGCGCGACGGGCTGAAGCCCGTGCACCGGCGCGTGCTCTTTGCGATGCACGAGGCGAACAACGTCTGGAACCGTCCCTACGTGAAGTGCGCCCGCGTGGTGGGCGAGGTCCTCGGGAAGTACCATCCGCACGGCGACTCGGCCACCTACGAGGCGCTGGTTCGCATGGCCCAGGACTTCTCCATGCGCTATCCGCTGATCGACGGGCAGGGAAACTTCGGATCGATCGACGGCGACTCGGCCGCGGCCTACCGGTATACCGAATGCCGCCTGGACCGCATCGCCTCCGAAATACTCGCCGACATCGAGAAGGAACCCGTCGATTTCGTTCCGAACTACGACGGCAAGGAGCGGGAACCGTCGGCGCTTCCGACCAAGGTCCCGAATCTGCTCATCAACGGCTCCTCGGGGATCGCCGTGGGCATGGCGACCAATATTCCGCCGCACAACCTCGGGGAGGTGGTGGACGCCTGCCAGGCGCTGCTGAAAAAGCCCGAGACCACGGTCGATGACCTGATCAAATTGATCCCTGCGCCGGACTTCCCCACGGCGGGGATCATCTACGGCGTGTCCGGCGTGCGCGAGGGCTACCGCACCGGCCGCGGCCGCATCCTGATCCGGGCGCGCACCCACTTCGAGGACCTGGAGAAAGGCAACCGCCAGGCGATCATCGTCGACGAGCTGCCCTACCAGGTCAACAAGAAAACCCTGCTGGAGAGAATCGCCGAGCTCGTCAACGACAAGAAGATCGAAGGCATCGCCCACGTCCAGGACGAGTCGGACAAGTCCGGAATGCGCGTGGTGATCGAACTGAAGCGCGGCGAAATACCGGAAGTGATCCTGAACAACCTGTTCAAGCAGACCCAGCTGCAGGACACCTTCGGGATCAACATGGTGGCGCTGCTCGACGGGCAGCCGCGCGTTCTCAATCTGAAGGAGATGCTCCACGCGTTCCTCGCGCACCGGCGCGAGGTGGTGACGCGGCGCACGCTCTACGACCTGCGCGAGGCTCGGAAAAAAGCGCATATCCAGGAGGGACTCGCGGTTGCGCTCTCCAACGTCGACGAGATCATCGAGCTGATCAAGAAATCCCAGACTCCGGCCGAGGCGAAAGTCGCCTTGATGGCCAAGTCCTGGCGCTCGCCGGTCGTCGAAGAGATGCTCAAGCGCGCGGCGGCGGACGCCTCGCGGCCCGAGGGCTTGGAACGGGAATTCGGCTTGCATAAAAACGGCTACCGGTTCTCCGATGCGCAGGCGCAGGCGATCCTCGAGATGCGCCTGCAGCGGCTGACGGGCCTGGAGCAGGACAAGATCGTGGCCGAGTACAAGCAGCTGATCGAGCAGATCGGCGATTTCCTGGACATGCTCGGCAAACCGGCACGGATCACGGCGATCATCTCCGAGGAGCTGAAGGCGATCAAGCAGCAGTACGGCGACAAGAGGAAGAGCGAGATCGTCGAGCAGGCCGAGGACCTGCAGATGGAGGACTTGATCGCGTCGGAAGACGTGGTGGTGACCTTTTCGCACGCGGGCTACATCAAGTCGCAGCCGCTCACCGACTACCGCGCGCAGCGCCGCGGCGGGCGCGGCAAGCAGGCGGCGACCACCAAGGAAGACGACTTCATCGAGCGCCTGTTCATCGCCAACACCCACGACACGATGCTGTGCTTTTCCTCGCGCGGCCGGGTCTACTGGCTGAAGGTGTACAACGTGCCGCAGGGAACGCGCGCGAGCCGCGGCAAGCCCATCGTGAACCTGTTTCCGCTTTCCGAGGGAGAGAAGGTCAACGCCGTGCTCCCGGTCAAGGAGTACGACGACAAGCATTTCGTGTTCCTCGCGACTTCGCTCGGGACGGTGAAGAAGACGCCGCTCTCGCAGTTCTCCAATCCGCGCGAGAAGGGGATCATCGCGGTCGAGCTCGACGACGGCGACCACCTGATCGGCGCCGCGATCACCGAGGGCAAGCACGACGTGATGCTCTTCTCCAACGCCGGCAAGGCGGTGCGCTTCGAGGAGAACGACGTGCGGCCGATGGGGCGCCAGGCGCGCGGCGTGCGCGGAATGAAGATCGCAGAAGGCCAGCGCGTGATCTCGATGCTGGTCGCGGACAGCGAAAAGCAGACGGTGCTGACGGCGACCGAGAACGGCTTCGGCAAGCGCACGCCGATCTCCGATTACACGCGCCACGGCCGCGGCACGCAAGGGATGATCGGGATCCAGACGAGCGAGCGCAACGGCAAGCTCGTCGGCGCGGTGCTGGTGGGCGACGAGGACGAGATCATGCTCATCTCCACGGGCGGCGTTCTCATACGCATGCGCGTCAAGCAGATCCGCGAGATGGGGCGCTCGACTCAAGGCGTGCGCCTGATCGACTTGGACGAAGGCACCAAGCTCGCCGGCGTCGAGCGCGTCGCGGAGAAGGAAGAGGACGAGGAAAATGGGCAGTAGGTTGTAGAATGACGGCTCTTGAGACACGGGATGAGCATGAAGTCACCTACCGCAAAGCGCTCCCCTGAGCGCCTGACGCCCTACGAGGCAGCCGTAAAGGTCGGCCTGCTTGGTTGCATGGAAGGGCCTTCCGATCTTGCCTTGAACCACCGGAAGTACGCTCGCCGGGCCCTCCGGGCGAAATACCGGCGTGCAAAGCGCGCTCCTTGACACCGGCGCACTGGTCGCCATCGTCAACCGGCGCGACCGCTCCCACGCAGGACTCCTTTGCGAGAATCCGCCGGGCCGCATGACTCGGCGGTTCGTGACCGCCGCCGAAATGGCAAAATGCCGAGATGGATTTCGAGATCGTCGGCGAGATCACCGTTGTCGAGACGATCGCATCAGGAAAGGGAATTCGCGACCTGAAGCGCTTGCGCAGAAGCTATGGGAAAGGCCGATGGCGAAAGATGAAGGGGATAGCGCGCATTCGCCTTATGACCGGACGGGTACGGCTCGCGGAGCTTCATTGGTATGAGGCGCACGGAATCGGGAAGAAGGAAATCAAGCGGAAACGCTACTTGGACGATGACTATGAAACGACGTAAGACGCTCGCAAAGCATTTTGTGGTGTGTGTAAACAACCGGGGCTACCCAGCCTCTCTGGAATTGCACAAGATCTATCGCGTATTGCCGGATGAAGACGCGGCCGAAGACGGCGACATCCGGGTTATCGACGAGAGCGGTGAAGACTATTTGTACTCCGCGAACCGTTTCGTCGAGGTAGAGCTGCCGCAGACGGTTCGTCGGTCCCTCCTTCACGCGACGTAGGAGAGCGCGGCATTCAGGCGCGGGTAAACCTGTGACCCGGGTCATCAATTTCAGCGCCGGACCCGCGGTCCTGCCCGAGGAAGTGCTCGCGCAGGCCGCCGCCGAGATGCTCGACTGGCACGGATCGGGCATGTCGGTGATGGAGATGAGCCACCGCGGCAAGGAATTCATCGCGATCGCCGAAGGAGCGGAGAAGGACTTCCGCGAGCTCCTCAACGTCCCCGAGAACTACAAGGTGCTTTTCCTCCAGGGAGGAGCGACGTTGCAGTTCGGAATGGTGCCGATGAACCTCCTCGGCGGAAAGAAGTCGGCCGACTATATCTATACGGGCGAGTGGTCGAAGAAGGCGATCAAGGAAGCGAACCGCTTCTGCGAGATCAACATCGCGGCGAGCTCGGAGGGCAAGAACTTCACCTTCGCGCCCGAGCAGTCGATGTGGCAGCTCGACCCGAAGTCCGCCTACGTGCACTACACCTCGAACGAGACCATCGGTGGGGTGGAGTTCCACTGGATCCCGGATACGGGCAAGGTGCCGCTCGTCGCCGACGCCTCATCGCATATCCTCTCGCAGCCGCTGGATGTCTCCAAGTTCGGCCTGATCTACGCCGGCGCGCAGAAAAACATCGGCCCGGCGGGCTTGACCCTCGTCATCGTGCGCGAAGACCTGCTCGGCGCCGCCGCGCCCCACACGCCTTCCATGCTCGACTACAAGGTGCACGCCGAAAGCGGCTCGATGTCGAACACCCCCGCGACCTACGCCTGGTACATCGCCGGCCTCGTGTTCCAGTGGCTGAAAGCGCAGGGCGGCCTCGCGGAGGTGGAAAAGAAGAACATCGCCAAGGCGAAACTCCTCTACGACTTCCTCGACGCGAGCGCCTTTTTCAAGAACCCGGTGCGAAAATCCGACCGCTCGCGCATGAACATTCCCTTTACCCTCGCCGACTCGAAACTCGACGGCGAGTTTCTAAAAGGCGCGGAAGCGCGCGGCATGGTCCAACTCAAAGGCCACCGCGCCGTCGGCGGCATGCGCGCCTCGATCTATAACGCCATGCCGATCGAGGGAGTGAAGCGGCTGGTGGAGTATATGAGGGAGTTCGAGGCGAAGCGGGGGTGAATAGTCGCCTCGCCATGCCAACGGACTGACGATCGGGCCGTCGGAGTTGACCTGTCCAAGGGCCGCGCCGGGGGCAGGGGTCCCAGACCCCTTTCGTGGACACGGGGCATCATTCAGGAGTCTTCATCCCGTCACAGCGCGGAGAGATAGCGCGCGATGGCGTTGCGTTCGCGCTCGGTCAGCATTTGCATGAATTTCGGCATGTCGAGGTTGTTGGTTCGCTCCTCGGCGGCAAAGGCGCGCATTGCCGCGGCGAGGTATTCATAACTGAGCCCGGCCAGCCGCGGCGCCGGCATGCCGCCCTGGAAGTCCGGCTGATGACAAGCCTGGCACTGGGCGATGCCTTTCGGCGGCAACGGCGGCTTTGCGGACGCCCGCCGCGCCGGCCACGTCTTGACCGCGAAATAGGCCGCGATCTTGCGCAGATCGCCGTCGGCCAGATCCTTGGCGATGGGTGACATGATCGCGCTCGCGCGCTCGCCGTTTCTGAAATCGCGCATTTGCTTCACCAGGTAACTCTGCTCCTGGCCCCAGATGACCGGAATGGTCTTCGGATCGGCAGGAGTGCCCTTGTCGCCGTGGCATGCCGCACACAGCTGCGCTTTCGCCTCGATCTCGTCCGCGGCATGCAC
>Ga0193733_1000782_pt1 | contig 10000 bp, 8 predicted proteins | sample U1s2metaG_FD_145076 | JGI IMG/M metagenome (GOLD analysis project Ga0193733, IMG submission 145076) | Soil microbial communities from a riparian zone of the East river system, Colorado, United States - U1s2 | ecosystem: Environmental > Terrestrial > Soil > Riparian zone | place: USA: East River... | reverse complement strand
TCTTGCACGTCTTTCCCCCTTAACAAGTTTCGGAACCTCCTCCGTTTGGAGTGGGCTCCGGTTTACCACATCAGGGGGTGGGGAAAATTCAACCGGCACTATGGGGATTTTTGCATCGGCGCTGACACAGCGGCTAGACCGACGAAAAGAGTATGCGGCAGCGCGCCGCCACATCACTGTTAGCGAGGTCTCGCGGCCCTTGTCCAGCGCCGTCTCGACGCGCACAATAGCCAGCAAATGAAGGCAGGTGCCACCATGAGATTCGCAAATTCCCCCACACATCCCCGCATACGCGGAATCGCTGTTTTTTCGATTTGGAGCGTTCTTCAAGCACTGACTGCGGCGTCCGGAACCGCTCAGACTCGCGTTCCCCTCCAGCCTTTCGCGCAGCAGGTACGTCAAGTGGAAACCACCCTTGGGTATCTTGGGGAACCGCTAGCGCAAAGAGATCAGGACGCGATCAACGAAGCCATCGCCAAAACAGACGAAGCTGCTGCGATTGCGCAGTTGGAACAGGTCCTGGATAAATACGCGCTGGTGATTGTGGACATTAACCCAGAGAGCCGCGTGAAAGTCCAGCCGGGCCCAGCAAAGCCCGAACTAGTCGAGGCCGGGTCGCGCATTTTTTTGGTGAAAGTCATCAACAAAGCTGGGGTCACGGCGCGGCTCGAGACAGAGAGTGCGAATGCGCTTCCTGTTTATGTTCAATCGGATTCAAGCGCCGAACCACCAAAGAAGGTCTCGCCGACCGATGTACGAGACCGGTGGATGGGCCTCGAGCTCTACGACAAAAACCCAATGTCCGAGCGCCTCTCTGGGCTGCCGCTCGAATACCGAATTCTCGAAATCTATAGCCGCGACCGAGGGCAGCGCTCCGCCAACATTAGTTTTAGTGTCGGGCAGGGAACGCAGGACATCGGGTTTCGCAATGAGATGGCCGTATTGTTCAACGCGCTACCAGCCTATGCACTACAGCTGCGGGTTCGCGACGAGAGCGGTGCGCCCTCGATGGCCGCCTTCACCATCCGCGATGCCTTGGGCCGCCTCTATCCAAATCCTTCGAAGCGCCTGGCACCCGACCTCTTTTTTCAGCCGCAGGTCTATCGTGCCAATGGCGAAACGATTCTCTTACCTGAGGGTACGTATATGGTGACCTGCTCGATGGGGCCTGAATATCAGCCTCAGTCGAAGCAGGTACAGTTAACCGCCACGGGGTCGAACGAGGTGTCGTTCGCGATGGAGCGATGGATCAACCCACCGAAGTACGGCTGGTATTCCGGAGATCATCATGTACATGCCGCCGGCTGCTCACACTATCAGAATCCCACCGAAGGTGTACGGCCGGAGGACATGGTCCGCCAAATTGAAGGCGAGAAGCTGAACGTCGGCGCTGTGCTGACCTGGGGTCCTTGCTACTACTATCAGAAGCAATTTTTCAGCGGTAAGGATCATCCACTTTCGAAGCCGAGCGAGCTGATGCATTACGATCTTGAAGTTTCGGGCTTTCCCTCGAGCCACGCTGGACACTTGGTATTACTCGGGCTCACGGACCAGGATTACCCGCACTGCGTGCGTATTGAGCAGTGGCCTACTTGGGACCTGCCCATCTTGCGCTGGGGAAAATCGCAAGGGGCATTGGTAGGTTTTGCACACTCTGGCTGGGGACTTGGAGTGAAGTCGCGCGAGCTTCCCAACTACGAAATTCCGGGGTTCGACAGTATTGGCGCTAACGAATACATCGTTGACGTAACGCATCCTGATGCCGTTGATTTCATTTCCACCATGGATACACCTTACGGTTGGGAGCTCAACATTTGGTATCACACGCTCAACGTCGGGTTCCGCACCCGCATCTCAGGCGAGACCGATTTCCCTTGCATCACAGATGCCCGCGTCGGGCAGGGTCGCGTCTACGCCAAGGTCGATGGGCCGCTCAGCTATAGCGGCTGGGTGGATGCTCTCCGCGCCGGACGAAGCTACGTTTCCGATGGCAGGAGCCATCTGATGGATTTCAACGTGAATAACGTGGAGGTGGGAACCCATGCGAGCGAGGTGAAGCTGACCGGGAAAGGGACTGCAAGGGCTCGAGTGAAGGTCTCGGCTTATCTCAACCCAGTTGCCCTGGGTGCCGAGAGCATCCCTTCTGACCGAGGGAATCCGTCGTGGGCGGACGCTCTCAATAACCGCAATATCTCAACCGACAGCATCCATGACCGGCCGATGGATCGCCAACCCTTTTGGCATATCGAGCGGGCGCGCATCGGAAACACGCGCCAAGTGCCTCTGGAACTTGTGATGAACGGAAAAACGGTTGCCCGCAAGGATATTGTGGCGGACGGAAGCATTCAGGAGGTTGCCTTTGAGGTACCCGTCGAGCGCAGCAGTTGGCTGGCGTGGCGCATCCTGGGTTCGTCGCATACCAACCCCATTTTCGTTCTGGTGGACGGAAAACCCATTCGCGCCTCGCGTCAGAGCGCGCAATGGTGTCTTGCCGCTGTCAACCAGTGCTGGACGCAAAAGGCTCCCAAGATTTCCAATGCCGAACGTCCGGACGCCCAAAAAGCCTACGACCACGCCCGCGAGGTTTATACCAAGCTGATCTCGGAGTGCGAATAGTAAGATAGCCGAGTACTCCCGTCTTCAATCACCAATCCGACTGAACTTCCCGCGAAACGGTCCGGAAGTCCGGTTCGAGGAAGAGTGACTCCGCTGAATGTTGCTCAAGCCGTTTGGACCGTGAGGTCGGTCAGCCACTCGAGAAATAGACCGAAATAGATCCTGTGTACTATTTCTTGATTGGCCCCACGATTTTCTCTGTCATAAAAATGTCGTACTAATTGTGACAAATGGCGCCAAAACGGCTGCTTAAACGTGATGAAAAAGGAGTAAGTGGCTTGTCACCGTTAATCACAAGTTGCTGATTTCCCCTCGCTTTACGCTCGCTCCGGCAAGTTCTGATGAAAGCGGTCAACGGCCTTCTAAGCAGGGGGTCGCCAGTTCGAGTCTGGCCGGGCGCGCCATTTCCTTTGAATCCCATTCAATCCAAAGGGTTAACCGAGATCATTCTTCACCCCTGGCTTCACCCCGATCGTCTGCTTTTTTGACAGATGGTCGGAGATGGTAGGACTCTGGCGTTTTTCCTTTTTCTTCTATCGATCCAATTGCTTACGTGAACTGAACTCGATTCTGTATCCGCTCAGAATCACGTCCTGTCATAGAAATGTAATAGACGCAGAGCACGTCAACAGGACGCTCGGGAAGTCCTATTCGTCAAACTAACCTTCGCGAATGCTCGTAGCGCGTCCGAGTGGCTGGTGGATCTGGCCCAAACTTCCCACAAGCGTTTATCGGGAGCAATCTGCCAACCCGGAGGCATTCCGTTTCCCCGTCACTCGGGCGGGGCGTCGTTGGAACAAAGGTGCGGCCGAAATCCGTCCACAGGAATGGCGTTGGTGAGCTTGCTCAACGCGTCGTCCTCGACTCTGATGCGCTGCGCGAATCCCCCTTTGACACTCGAACGCGCCCTGCCTGGGGCCGCTGGCCCTTCGAATCGTGATTTGGCTACAATTCAATCCCACATGCCGGACGGTTCGAACACAAGCGCGCTTCTCTTAGCTCAAGCTGTGGAATCTTTTTCGCGCTCCGAGCTGCGCTGGGAGCTCGCGATTATTGCGGCCGCCGTCGCTATTTTGTCTATCGCTCTCGCCGCAATCGCTCTTTTCTTCTTTCGCCGCGGGACGCGCGACCTGACACTGATTTACTTTGGCCTGTTCTGCATTCTATATGCCGTCAGGTTGTTGGCTTCTCTCTCCTCCTTCCGCTCTCTCTTCGATGAGTCGCGAATATTTTGGGCCTACGTCAATTGGGTCATTACGTGCACTATCATTCTTCCCTTCAGCCTCTTCGTTTACCAAGTCGCCGACGAACACCTCAGAAATTTGCTGCGCTGGCTCCTGGCCACACAAACGGTCTTCGCGATTTTCGGAATCCTCGCTGCCGCGCTTGGAGTCAGTCTGGGTAAGCTTCTCTTCGCGAATAACTTCGTGGTGCTCGGCACGCTCGCGGCCACCGCGCTATTCCTAGTCGCCAATAAATGGCGCCCAGGCCCGCGCCAACGCTTAAGCCACGAATTCCGCGTCTTTATCGCCGGTTTTCTGGTTTGGATGCTGTTCGTCGTGAACCAAAATCTCTTGGGTCCTAAGATCTTGCCTGGGCACAACGTGGAGTTTCTTGGTTTCCTAGTTTTCGTCGCGAGTCTCGGATACGTCTCCGCGTACCGGACTTTCGCGAGCGAAGAACGACTCCTCGCCATCAACAAGGAGTTGGAAATCGCCCGCCGGATTCAGTCTTCCACGCTTCCGCAAAGCGTCCCCACGCTTGCGGGACTCGAAATCGCCGCGCGCTACGTGCCCATGAGCGCCGTCGCCGGTGATTTCTACGATTTCCTTTGCGTCGATGAAAAGCGCGTGGGCATTCTGGTCGCCGACGTCACTGGACACGGCGTGCCCGCCGCGCTGATCGCCTCCATGCTCAAGGTCGCTTTCGCGGGGCAAGCGGCGCACGCCCACGACCCCGCGCGCGTTCTCACCGGCTTGAACCGCTCTCTCTGCGGCAAGTTCGAAGAGCACTTCGTCACCGCCGCTTATCTCTTTGTGGATCTAGAGAAGAGCCTGCTGCGCTACTCCGCTGCAGGCCACCCGCCTCTCATGCTGGCCTCGGGCGCCGCAGGTAAAGTCCGGGAAATCGAAGAGAACGGCCAGATGTTGGGCATGTTTCCAGAAGCAACCTACTCTTCTGTGGAAATCCGCGTTGGCCCCGGAGATCGCTGTCTGCTCTACACGGACGGTGTCTTCGAAGCCAAGAACGCTGCTCAGGAAGAATTCGGCAAGTCACGCTGCAAAGAATTTCTGGAAACGCAGCGCGATATTCCTGCTGCGCGTTTCGCTAACGCCCTCCTCGACAGAGTCGCCGATTTTTCCGGCCACAACTCCGCCCGGGCGCAGGAGGACGACATTACCCTCCTGGTCCTCGACTTTCAAAAGGAGATTGCGTGAGCCATCCGCCCAACACAACGGCGCTGGCGAGCCCGATAAAGCTCACCGGAATTGTCCCGCGTCTGACCACTGGTAGATCCGTCGCGACATTTGAGCTGTGGTGGTTGAAAAAGATGGAGAATGCGAGAAGGACAATGCGATTCGGAATCCAGTTGGGCATCGTGCGGATAAGTCCCGGGAAGTCAGCCAGCGTTTACCGATATGTCCGCCCCGGACTGGTAATTCGGAAGTTGAATCCAATCAGACGTTCTAGGGCATGAGATTTCGGGAACGGGTCGGTGCGACTCTCTACCTATTAAATTGTCTCAACGAGGCTCACCTCAGCTGGCTGGATTCCGGCGTTCGCGCCGATCGTCGGCGGGATCATCGACGCTGCCCTCCACCGGATGTCGGATTTCGATTGAGGAGATCTGGAATGGATCACTCATAACGCAGCGCCTCGATCGGATCGACTCTGGTTGCCCGGCGGGCTGGAATGTAGCAGGCCGCAACCGCCACGACGCTGAGCAGCGCAATGACCACGGAAAACGATACGGGATCAGTGGCCGTCACCCGGAAGAGCTCCAATTGGCTCGCAAGCAAACGGGCAACTCCGATGCTCGCGAGCGTGCCGACGACAATGCCCACACCGACGAAGCTGGCGCCCGTCTGTATAACCAGGCGCAGAACGTCGGCTCGTTGAGCGCCGAGCGCCATGCGCACGCCGATTTCGCGAGTTCGGCGCGAGACGAGGTAGGAGAGAACGCTGTAAAGACCTGCCAGGGCCAACGCGAGACCCAGCGCGGCAAACACACTGAAGAGCGCGACGAGGAAGCGCGGTTGTGCGGTCCGGAAACCCAGGATCGCTTCAATGGTTATCGGACCGTTGACGGGCTGTTCCCGATCCATCTCTCGCACCTGCACGCGTAACGCGTTGCCGAACGCGCCCGGGTCACCCATCGTGCGGACGGCCAGAACGCGCTGCGGAGGGGCCAGCAGTGTGTAGGGAACAAGGACGGCAGGCTGCGGATCGCGTCGCACGTCGTCGTTGCGCGCGTTGCCCATTACGCCGACGAGCGTAACGTCAGCTGAGGCATTGGTCGAACTCAGGGTCAACCCTCTCGGAGTTTTGAGTTCATCCAGCTTGAGGAGTCGGCCCACAGGATCTTCGCCCGCCGGCCATAGCCGGGCGGCCGCCTCGTTTATGACCGCGACGGGCCGGGCGCTGTCGACCTCCTCCTCCGTGAACATACGTCCCCGCCGGAGCGGTATTCCCAGAGTTCGCAAGTAGTCGGCACCCGCCAGGTGCAGCATGATCGGGCGCGATCCCGACTGAGGCTCGCCCTCGATGGCAAAGGTCGATTGTGGTCCGCCGAATGGAAGGCCGCCGTTTCCGATTGTGGCGGCCTGAACGCCAGGGAGGTGTTTGACGCGCTCCAGTAGGTTCCGCGCGAAACGATTGCGTTGATCCCACGTCGCATAGCGTTTCGGAGGAAGCGGCAGTCCCACGACCATGACCCGCCGGGGCTGAAAACCCAGATCGACCTGCTGCAGGGCGATGAAGCTACGGATTGTTAGCCCTGCGCTCACGAGCAGCACGACCGAAAACGCCACCTCGGCGACCACCAGCAGCGCCCGCGTTCTCTTGCCTGCTGATGCGCTCCCGCCTCGTGCTTCATCCTTAAGCGCCTCGACCAGATCGGGTCGCGATGACTGAAGAGCAGGTATGAGACCAAACAGGATTCCGGTGAATGCTGAAATGATCACGCAGAACATCAGCACGTACACGTTGATCTCGATGCGCGCCTCGTTAGGGACGTTGAAGCTTGGCATCAGCGCTACCACCAGCCTGGTCATGCAGACAGCAAACAGCAGTCCGAGCAGACCTCCGACCAGCGAAACGAGAACGCTTTCCGTCAACAACTGCCGTACGAGCCTGCCCTGTCCGGCACCTACAGCGAGTCGGATCGCCATTTCCCGCGTTCGCGACGTCCCCCGCGCAAGCTGCAGGTTCGCAACATTCGCGCAAGCGATCAGCAGGAGCAACCCCACCGCTCCCAAAAGCAGTCGCAGACTCCGCCGCATTTCTCCACTCGCGACGGTGATATCGAGATAGTTCGTCAACGTCGTGGCGAATTCGTCTCCCGGATAGCCGGTCGGATTGGCCTTCGCAAACTCCCGATGGAGAACATGCAATCGTTGTTCGGCGACGGAGGACGAGGTGCCCGACGCGAGACGCACAATCGGGAACACTCCTCGTTGATCGCGGGAATCGATCTCCATTGGCAGCCAGACACCATCCTCAGTCCACCAGCCGAAACGAGGGGGCATGATCCCGATGATGGTGTACGGCTGATCATCCAGACGAAGCGTCTTGCCGACAGCGTTCGGGTCGCCTCCGAAGAGCCGTTGCCAACGTCTGAAGCTGAGCACGGTGACCAATTCCGGTTCACCGGTTGAGCGAATATCTGAAGGCTGAATTGTGCGGCCGATGAGCGGTGGGACTCCCAGAAAGTTAAACGCATTGCCCGAGAGCCGAATTCCGCTGATCGTTTCAGGGGCAAATTCACCGGTCAGCAATACATTACCAGGACAGGTGGCCATCACATCTGAGAAGGCTGACAACTTCGCCATTTCCAGATATTCCTTCGGCGGATACGGACGCATCCTCTGGTTTGCTGTGGCGCTGCGAAGGCCGGGCGTCCAGATCTCGCCCGGTTTGGCGTAGGGATACGGATCGATCAACACGCCGTACACTGCACTGAAGAGCGAAGTCGTTGCACCAATGCCGAGTGCGAGCATGAGCACGGCGGCGACGAAAAAGCCCGAGTGCTTGAAGTGTTGACGAAGCGCAAATCTGACGTCGTTCATACGAACCTCACCATTGTCACCCTGAAAGGAGATGTAGCGTACGATATTTTTCACCGAGCCGCCTGGACTCCGTGGGACGATCCCGTATGGTCAAAAATCTCAAACGCATTGAAAAGGCTTGGTTTCCGGTCTCGCAATTTTCTCCCACAGCTGGTTTCTGAAACCTCAAGAGCATGTACAATCCGGGTTCGACGATCAAGTTTAGGGAGGCCTTGGAATGCTTTGGGCGCGCCTGCTCGCCTGTGTCACCGGAACAGTGAATCAAGAACTGCTGTTGCGAAACGAATATCTGACGGCGGAGAACCGGATCCTGCGAGGTCAGATCAAGGGTCGGTTACTGCTTTCGGAAGGAGAAAAGGCGACACTGGCCGAGATCGCTCGCCGCCTGGGTCGAATGGTGCTGGAGGACGTGGCGGCAACGGCCAAGCCCGAAACGATTCTGGGTTGGTATCGCAAGCTCACCCGAGTAGTGGCCGATTAAGACCGCTTCAACGCTTCTAGGACTTTTTCGAGTCTGATTTTAGCGGCGGGAACCTCGGGGTCGTTCGATGGCTCTTCCAGTCGGTGCAGAGCGCCTTGGATGAGAATAATGGCCTGCTCTTTCGGCATACGCTTTAACAATTCATCCGTTGTCAGCTCGTAGGCTTCCAATTTTTGAGATACGCGTTTCATGGCAATCCCCACTGCATTTTGTACTTTACCTGATTTTCATTCGAGCGCGTACCGACGGGCGAAAACGTAAGACAGTTCGTACCGGAACCTACCTTAGCGGTTAGCGCGTTTGGACGTAGCCGCCCGGCGGCGGACGCTTCGCGTGAGGTAGTGGAGCGTTGGTTGCTCGATGGAGTGAAGTGGAAAGTAAACGAAAATCCTAGCAACTTTACTCGCACTTTATAGTCCGCCGCAAGGTAGATGATCGGCGCTTCGTCGGTGCCGGTGCGTTGCACTGTCACTTGCTCAGGTTCAAGCTGAATCTCATGCTCTTCGGCTTTGCGGATGACCGCTCTGCGGAAATCCTCATCAGTGCTCTGAGGAGTCAACCCGATTCGGCTTCCGATTTGCGCCGCGAGGTCCCGCATATCCTCGTGCAGCTCGAAGTTGGCCAGCTCGCACGAAGCGATCCGCCAGCCCGCGACGCCGGCCAACGCAAGAACCGCCAATCCGAGGATGAGTTTGGCTTTTCCCATCACGACAATCCGTTCAGTCCGGTAACAAAGAGCGAACTCTTTGCCCTTCTCTGCTGGTTGGAATGCGAAGACAATTGTCTTGCGAGCTGGAGTTTTCAACTTTGCTACATCGCCATTTTGTTGCATCCATCAGTTTTGGTTCATGGCCGTGGACTGGATGGACTTGATACGCTGCTCGATCTTCGCGGCTTCCTCGTTGCGACCGAGGGCGCGGAGTGCGGTAGCTTGGCTGGTCAGTGTGGGGACGACTATGGGATTGTCTGTGCCATATTGTTTTTCCAGGATGGCGAGGAGATGACCCTGGCAGGGCGCGGCTTTCTCTGGCTTTGCCAAGCGATCGTAAATGCTGCACAGAACCGTCAGATTCGGTAGAGCTTCGGCACCATCGGGACCGTAGAGCGTTTGGTCGATTTTGACGGCGCGGAGCATGAGAGGTTCCGCTTTCGCAAAATCGTTCTCAATAAAGTAGGGAGTTGCCATCATGCGGAGGCTGGTGGCCACGCCTGGGCTGTTTTCCCCGTAGGTCTTTTCATTCAGCTCGAGAGCGTGGTTGAGGTAGCTCTGCGCGGCAACAGAGTCGTGCTGATAGGCAGCCATCATACCGAGATTCTGAAGCGGATCACTGAGCATGGGAGATTGGGCGCCGTAGACTTCCTCACTGACCTTCAGCTGCCGGTGGAAGAGGGCATCTGCTTCGGTGAAGTTCTGCAGGCCCATGGTGATTCTGCCGAGTTCTCCGAGAGCGATGGCCAGACGGCCGTCGTGCGGCTGCAGCTTTTCGCACTGGCGAGAGCGCTACGGACGCGTCAATGAACACAACGGTTGGATTCCCCGCGATTTTTGGCTGGCGCCGTGGGAGAAGCAAGCGATCATCGGCTTCCACGGAGAACATCCTCTGGAAGGCTATCG
>Ga0193733_1000781_pt1 | contig 10006 bp, 7 predicted proteins | sample U1s2metaG_FD_145076 | JGI IMG/M metagenome (GOLD analysis project Ga0193733, IMG submission 145076) | Soil microbial communities from a riparian zone of the East river system, Colorado, United States - U1s2 | ecosystem: Environmental > Terrestrial > Soil > Riparian zone | place: USA: East River... | reverse complement strand
TTCCCGCTGGAAGGAGGAGAGTCTTTTTCAGCAAACGCTGTCCCAGGCGGAGGGAAAGCCCGAGTTCGTTTTCTTCGAAGGTCCTCCCACCGCCAACGGCAAGCCCGGAATTCACCACGTGTTCTCGCGGACGGTGAAGGATCTTTTCTGTCGCTATCGCGCGATGAGTGGCAATCACGTCGCCCGCAAAGCCGGCTGGGATACGCACGGCCTGCCAGTCGAGATCGAAGTCGAGAAACGGATCGAGAAGGACTTCGGCATTCGGACGGCGAAGCAGCAGATCGAGCAGATCGGCGTCGCGCGGTTCAACGAGATGTGCCGCGAGAGCGTGTGGCGTTACCGAACCGATTGGGAGGAGCTGAGCGAGCGGATCGGCTACTGGCTCGACTACAGCGATCCGTACGTCACCTACTCCAACAATTACATCGAGAGCGTCTGGTGGGCACTCGCCACGATGTTCCGCGGTGGACGCCTCTACCGCGGACACAAGGTTCTACCGTACTGCGCGCGCTGCGGTACGACACTCTCGAGCCACGAGGTAGCGCAGGGCTACAAGGATGTGAAGGATCCTAGCGCCTATGTGGCGCTCGATCTCGTCGAGGGCAAGGTTACGAAGCCACGCCGTCGCATCCTTCTCTGGACCACGACTCCTTGGACACTGGTCTCGAACGTCGCGCTGGCTGTGAATCCGGCGCTCGAGTACGTCGAGCTGCGGAAAAGAAAATCGGAAACCGACGAGACCATCATCCTGGCGCTCGCCCGCACGCCCGCCGTTCTGGGTGATGATTTCGCGGGTCGCTGGGAGACCGTGGGCTCATTTCGTGGCAGCGATCTCGTCGGCAAGCTCTACAAGCGACCGCTCGATTGGGTCGAGTACAAAGAGGGCAAGCACGAATTAATCATCGGCGAGTCTTTCGTGTCGGCCGAAGAGGGAACCGGAGTCGTGCACATGGCTCCTGCGTTCGGCGCCGACGACTACGCGGCCGGCCAGCGCAACGGATTGGCGTTCCTTCAGCCGGTGAATCTCCGCGGCGAATTCCCGGAGGACATGCCGCTGGTGGGCGGGATGTTCGTGAAGGATGCGGATGCCGTTATTCTCGAAGAATTGAAGCGGCGCGGGGTGCTCTGGAAATCGACGCTGCACGAGCATGCGTACCCGCATTGCTGGCGCTGCGAGACGCCCCTGCTTTATTACGCCCGCACTTCGTGGTTCATCCGCACAACCGAATTCAAGGATGCGATGCTGGTTCGCAACTCGCGCGTCGATTGGCATCCGGCCGAAACCGGATCCGGCCGCTTCGGGGAGTGGCTGACCAACAACATCGACTGGGCTGTCTCACGCGACCGGTACTGGGGAACTCCGCTCCCCATCTGGGTGTGTGAGCGGGATGATTCGCACGCGGAAGCCATCGGCGGATATGCCGAGCTGTCGGAGAGGTCCGGTCTCACGCTCGGCGCCGACTTCGATTCGCACAAGCCGTTCATCGATAGCTACACCTGGGCATGCAAGTGCGGCGGCACGATGAGACGAACGCCCGAGGTGATCGATGCCTGGTTCGATTCCGGATCGATGCCCTTCGCCCAGTGGCACTTCCCATTCGAGAACCGCGACAAATTCGAGCGATACTACCCGGCGGATTTCATCGCCGAAGGAATCGACCAGACGCGGGGATGGTTCTACTCGCTGCTCGCGATCGCGACCGGCCTCGGTGATGCGCTGCCCAACAACGTTCTGGCTCACGAGGCCAATTCGCCGGTCGGGAAGCTGTCGGGTGCTGCTGAGACAGTCGCCACTGTGCTCGCTGCCGACGATACCGCGCCTTACCGCGCGGTCGTCGTGAACGACCTGGTGCTGGACGCCGAAGGGCAGAAGATGTCCAAGCGGCTCGGGAATATCATCGATCCCGCGTCCGTGATTCCGCGCTACGGTGCTGACGCGGTTCGACTCTTTCTAACGACGTCGAGCCAGCTCTGGACCCCGCGCCGTTTCGACGAGGCGGGGATTCGCGATACGGCTGGTCGCTTCCTGCTCACGTTCAAGAACGTCTACACCGGTATTTTCGCCGAGTACGCCAACTTCGGTTGGTCGCCATCCGACAAGGATCCAGCGCCCAAGAATCGCCCGCCCCTGGATCGCTGGATTCTGTCGCGCTTAGCTACCGTCGAGCGCGAGGCGAACGAGCTGCTGGGCCGCTACGAGGCTACCAACGCCGCGAAGGCGGTGATGGCTTTCTTCGACGAGGACGTATCGAAGTGGTACGTGCGTCAAAGCCGCCATCGCTTCTACGACGTCGACGGAGAGGACAATCGGGCCGCCTTCGCAACGCTCCACGAGATCATTGCGGTCACCTGCCGGTTGCTCGCCCCGTTCGCCCCTTTCATCACTGACTGGGTGCATCGCGAGTTGACCGGAGGCTCAGTGCACCTGGCGCCTTTCACGCGCGGGGTCTCCGGGGCGATCGACGTCGATCTGGAGCGTGCGATGGGGCACATTCGAACCCTCACCACGCTGGGCCGCGCGGCCCGCGAGGACGCCGGTGTCAAGGTGCGTCAGCCCCTCGCAAGACTGGTTTGCGTGGTACCTGCCCGCGGGACTGCGTCGAAGGGAGCCGCGGGGGTGTTGGAGGAGTTGAGCCCGCTGCTGGCGGCCGAGCTCAACATAAAAACTGTCCAATTCATCTCCAGCGCCGACGATCTAGTAACTTTAAAGGCTCGGCCGAATTTCAGATCGCTGGGTAAGAAATTCGGCAAGGATACCCCGCTCGCCGCCGAGGCCGTACAGGCTTTGAGCAGCGAGGCGCTTGCGGAGTTCGAGGCTGGCAAGCCGTTGTACGTATCGGTCGGCAATGAATCTCGGGAGCTGAGTCTTGAGGATCTGACGGTCGTGCGGACCGCGTCGGGCGACATGGTGGTTAAGGAGGAAGGCGGCTATTTTGCCGCCCTCGATTCAGTTGTAACGCGTGAGCTCCGGCTCGAAGGACTCGCGCGCGAGGTAGTGAGCCGCGTCCAGCGGTTGAGGAAAGAATTGGGTTTCGCCGTCAGCGATCGCATCACGCTCCGCGTTGGAGGTGGTGCGGAGATTCAGGAAGCGGTGAAGGCGTTCCAGAAATGGATCGCCGATGAGGTACTCGCTCTGAGGGTCGCTGTGGGCGAGAAAATCGACGGAACACACGCGACGACGCATACGTTCGACCTTGATGGGCAGAGCGTTGAAGTCGCCTTGGAGAGGGCAGGTTAGAAATGGCACCGGCAGCTAGCAGCAAAAAAACGAACGCGATCGCAAAACCGAAGGCGATGACGAAAAAGAGCCTGCAGCATTTCGAGAAGCGACTGCTCGAGGAGCGGAAACGCGTCTTGAAGGAGCTGGGGCACTACGACGAGACTTTTGGATCGACGCCGCAGGGTGCGGACGGCGATCTGAGCGCATACTCCTTCCACATGGCCGATCAAGGCACCGACGCAATGGAACGCGAAAAGGCGTTTCTGTTCGCGAGCCAGGAAGGGCGTTTCCTCTGGCACATCGACGAAGCACTCCGGCGGCTCTATCGCAATCCCGAGCAGTTCGGCAAGTGTCACAATTGCGGGCGAGAAATCAGCTTCGAGCGGCTCGACGCACTCCCGCACGCCAGGTACTGCATCGAGTGCAAGCAGCGCGAGGAAGATGGAAAGCGCCAGGCCTAACCCGCCCCTGTTCTGGGGGACGCTCGTCACGGTAGTGGCGGTCGATCTGGTGACCAAGTTGATCGCCGCGGCGACGTTGTCGCCGCAGCACATACCCCACGAGATCCTGGGAAATCATCTCCGGCTGACGCTCGTTTACAATCCGGGCGCCGCGTTCGGGCTGAACCTTGGCATCTACTCGCGGTGGATATTCATGGCGCTCACGGCCGGCGCGCTCGTGATTCTGGGGCGCCTGTACCAGGCCACTCGGCAGGGCGATTTCCTGCGCACGATCGCCCTGGGTCTCGTCTGTGGCGGCGCGGTGGGCAACCTCATCGACCGCGTCCGGTCAGCGACCGGGGTGGTGGATTTCATCGACGTCGGAGTGGGCGATCTGCGGTGGCCGACGTTCAACGTCGCTGACATGGCAGTCAGCGTCGGCGCATTCCTCCTCGCCTGGGTCCTTTGGGGAGAAGAGCGATCTTCCAGCCCCGCTGTTGCAGCCACGCCAATGTCGGATACGCCGGCGGAGAGCTAGGGTCTGAGCGACGTCAAAGAGTTTCCCGTCGAGGCGGACAGCAATGTCCGCCTCGATCTCTTTATTGCTGACCGTGCCGAGCTCTCGCGGACCCAGGCGGCGACGCTGATCGCGCAGGGGCATGTCCTGATCGACGGACGGCGCGAAAAGGCGAGCTACCGACCCGAGACTGGAGAAGTCGTGAGGGTCGAGATCCCCAAAGCCGAGAAGCGGACGATCTCGGGCGAAGACATTCCCGTCAGCGTGGTCTACGAGGACGAGTCACTCCTGGTGGTGGACAAGCCCGCAGGGATGGTTGTGCACCCCGCCCCCGGGAACTGGAGCGGCACCCTCGTTAATGCCCTCCTGGGGCGCGGGGGCAGTCTTTCTACCGAGGGTGAGCCGGAGCGGGCCGGAATGGTCCACCGCCTCGACAAAGAGACCTCAGGGCTCCTGATAGTGGCAAAGACCGACCGGTCGCACCGGCTTCTGAGCGCGGCGATCGCCGCCCGCCGGGTGGTCCGCCGCTATGCGGTCATGACCTGGGGTCACCTCTCGTCTGACACTCTCACGATCGACAAGCCGATTGCCCGCGACCCGCGAGACCGGAAGCGCATGGCAATCGTCAATAAGGGTCGGCCGGCCAAGACCGACCTCATACGCCTTGCTCGGTTCGATGCGGGGGAACTTCTTCGTGCCCATCTCCATTCCGGACGGACTCACCAAATCCGCGTTCATCTCGCGTCTATCGGCCATCCTGTCATGGGCGACGACGTGTATGGCGGGGGCGGAGGACGTCGTGTGGCCGGACTTCCTCCCAAGCGGCACTTCCTGCACGCGGCCTGGCTCGCGTTCAATCACCCAGTGACCGGCAAGCCACTCGATTTTCGCTCTCCTCTTCCGGAGGATTTGCGCCGCGCGCTCACGGTGATCGCCGCAGAGCACGCGCTGTCGGATACGGTGGACCCGCTCACGGCGCTCAAATTTTATGAGTGACGCCGTCGCGCTCCCTCCCGAACAGGTCGTCGAGGAAGAGCCGCACGTTCCGACCCGCCGCCTGCTCGTGTTCAATATCGGCGGCAGCTCCTTCGCGTGCGACATGGACTCCTTCCGCGAGATCGTGGCCATGCAGCACATAACGCGGCTGCCGGGAGCGCCGGACACCGTGCGCGGGCTCATCAATCTGCGCGGGACGATCGTCACCGTGATCGACGGTGGCAAGTCGCTCGGCAAGCAAGCCCACGCTCGCGCGGAGGGATTGATCCTGCTGGTCGATTATTTCGATCGGTGGATAGGAATCGGCGTTGACGATGTTCGCGACATTCAGGATGTACCGATTGATCAATTCGGGACCGCGGATCACGCGGAAATCCCGCTGGCGGGAGTTGTAACCGGAGCAGTCGAAATCGAGGGGGAGCGCGTCCTCGTGCTCGACATCAAGACAGTGGTTTTGCAAGTCATCGGACAAGGGAGGTAGGGTGAGCAGTACTGTGCTGGTTTGCGACGACGCCGTGTTCATGCGGACGATGGTAAGCGACATCCTTTCTCAGGCTGGATTCACAGTCGTCGGGGAAGCAGAAAACGGCAAACAGGCCGTTGAGAAATACCTGGTGACGATGGACATCATCATGCCGGAGATGGGCGGGATCGAAGCGGTGAAGCAGATCACCCAGATGGATCCTGCGGCTCGGATTCTCATGTGCAGCGCAATGGGACAGCAGGCACTGGTGCAGGAAGCGCTGCAGGCCGGTGCGCGCGACTTCGTAGTGAAGCCGTTCCAGCCGAGTCGCGTTCTCGAAGCCGTGCAGCGGGTGCTGGCCTAGGTGGACACCGGTCGCTACGCCAAACTTTTTCTCTCGGAGAGCCGTGAAAACCTTTCCGAGATAAATAACGCGCTCCTCGATCTGGAGCGCGGCGGGAGCGACGCGGCCATAGCGCGTTTGTTTCGCGCGGTTCACACGATGAAGGGCATGGGAGCCGCGATGGGCTACACGTCCGTCGGAGAATTGTCCCACGAGCTCGAGACGTTGCTCGACAAGCTGAGGAGCAGCGCGATCGTCGTCACCCGGCCGATCATCGATACGCTGTTCGCAGGCGTTGATTCCCTGGAGCAGGCGGTGGACTTGGCAACCGCAGCGACTCCCCAGCACCTCGATGTGAAGGATATCATAGCCCGCATCCAGCAGGCCGCGAGCGAGGAAGCTTCTCAGAGTTTTACGTCGGAATTCGCCATCGTGGCGGTCGACAAGAAAGTCGAGAAGAAAGAGCCCTCTCCCGCTGCCCCGGCACAAAAGACCCCGCGCCACATCCGCATCGATTCAAAGCGGCTCGACACATTGATGAACGTCGTCGGCGAGCTCGTGATCGCGCGCGATCGTATCGCGAAGATCGCCGAACAACTTGGCGACGAATCGCTGCTCGAGGCCACGCTCCGCGCCTCGCAGATCCTGGCCACTCTGCAGAACGAGATCATGACGAGCCGCATGGTTCCCGTGTGGCAGGTGTTCGAGCGGTTTCCACGCGTAGTGCGGGACACCGCGCGCTCGCTCGGAAAAGAAGTGGAATTCAAGATCGAAGGCCGGGAGATCGAGCTCGATCGCTCCATGCTCGACGAAATGGGCGAGCCGGTTCTGCACCTGTTGCGTAACTCGCTCGATCACGGCGTTGAAAAGCCCGATGATCGTGAGAAAGCCGGAAAGCCGCGGGTGGCGACGCTGATCCTTACGGCGGAACGTGACCGGGCGACTGTGCTCATCCGGGTGACGGACGACGGGCGCGGAATCGATCAGGCGCGGGTGCTGCCGCGCGCGAAGAAGCTGGGCATCGTCGAGCAGGGCACCACGACGCTGACTGAGCAGGAGCTCGTCTCGATCATATCCCGACCCGGCTTCTCGACGGCGGAGAAGGTGACGGAAATCTCGGGACGCGGCGTCGGATTCGACATCGTGGCCACCCGCGTGCGCGCGCTCGGCGGCTCGCTCGAAGTGCACACCGATGCGGGGCTCGGCACAAGTGTCAGCATGCGTCTTCCTCTGACCCTCGCCATCTCGCGCGCCCTCCTCGCAAGAGTCGACAAGGAGGTTTACGCCATCCCTCTCACGCACGTGCTCGAGACGTTCAGCCTCTCGCAACCAATGCTGCTCGAGTCGAAGGGAAGGCAGGTCGTCGCCATCCGGGACGATCTTTTCCCCGCTATCTGGCTGCGTGAGCGCGTCGGTCTGTCTCCGGCCGCCGTGGCGGCCAGTGGCCAGGTCGTTCTCATCGAGCTGGCGGAGCGCCGGGCAGCGCTCATCGTCGATGAATTCATTGGTCAGCAGGAAATCGTCGTCAAGCAGTTCGACGGCGTGAACGCCAGCAAGACACTCTTCAGCGGCGCGACCATTCTTGGCGATGGAACGCCCGCTCTCATCGTGGACGCCTCCAGTCTCCTCTGAAATGACCAATCCCCGCAACACACCGGCCGGCGAGGGCAGCACGACCCTCCTCAGCACTGCGCGTCTCGACGCTCTTCGCGAGGTTGCCAACATCGGCGCCGGCCACGCCGCGACCGCGCTGTCGACGCTGACCGGCACGCGCATCATGATCAGTGTCCCGATGGTGAACATCGTGCCGCCCGGTGATTTCGTCCCGGAGCTCTCCCCCGGTGTGGAGATCGTCGCCGTCCAGATGGCGATGAGCGGCGACATCAGTGGGCAGACTGTGTTTCTGCTCGCAATCCCCGCTGGTCTCAGGCTCGCGGAGCGAATGCTGCGCCGAAAGCGCGGAAGCTCCCAGAGTCTTGGCACCCTCGAGCAGTCGGCATTGAAGGAAGCAGGCAACATTCTCGCCGGTGCGTACCTCACGGCTCTCAGCGAATTTCTCGCCATGCGCCTGATGCTTTCTCCGCCAATGCTCACGACCGGCCAGACCTCGGAGGCGCTGAAGACGCTGGGCGACCACGCGCCGCAGGTCGAGAGTCCGATCCTTTGCGTGGAGACGGAGTTCTTTCTCGAAGAGCCGGTGGAGAGCCTGCATGGCTTCTTCCTGCTCGTCCCTGATCCGAAGGCATTCGACGCCATCTTCCGCGCAGTGCGCGTAGAGTAGCACATGAGCGCAGCGGCAACTGCCCGCCCAACGGCAGCCGCTAACGGCGGTGAGATCGACATCCTGCGATCGTTCGCCCGCCGAATCGACCCTTCCGATGCGGGCGCTTACAACAACCTTGGCGTCCTCTACTTTCGAAAGGGACTGACCGACGAGGCGATCGTAGCCTTCTCGCGCGCGCTCGCCCTCGACGAGCGCATGGGCGTCGCGAGGCGCAACCTCGAGATCGCGTACGGCCAAAGCGGCATCCTCGAGCGACGCCTGCACGAGCTCGAGGAACGGCTGCGCGCGAATCCGGTAGATCTGGAGGCGCTCGTTCAGAGTGGAATCGCTGAGAAGACGGCTGGTCGCCTCGAGCGCGCGCACACACTCTTTCAGCGCGCGATCGAGCTCGATCCCGACAGCTCGGTCCTTCATTTCCTGCTCGCCGAGACGCTCTACAATCGCGGGTTGCACGAAGACGCGATGCGCTCGGTGAGAAGGTCGATCGAGCTGAATCCCGAGAACCCCGACGCGCTTTATCTGATCGGTTTCATACTCGGCGATCTGGGTCGCGGCGAGGAGGCGGCCGAAGCGAATCGGCGCGCGGTGATGCTGAATCCGACGCTCGTGCGCGCGCAGGCGAACCTCTCGCTCGAGACATATCGCCACGATGTCACTCCGAGTCACCAGCAGAAGACCCCTGCCGGCGCGCACATCACGCTCGGCCGCGCGCTGAGGCAGAAGGGATATTTCCAGGAGGCGCTCCGCGAGTACGAGAAGGCGATCGAAGGCGGCGAAGCGAACGCGGAAGTGTTACACGCGATGCTGGAGTTGTATCTGCTCCAGCGCGATACCGGCGCCGCGATCGCGACCGCCGACCGGTTCGCTCGCGAGTTCTCTCCAACGGCGAAGACCTGGAACGGACGCGGCGTCGCGCTACAGCTGGAGGGAAGGCACGCCGAGGCGGAAGAGAGCTACATGAGCGCGCTGGAGATCGACCCAAGCTACGCGTTTGCGGAGAATAATCTCGGCGTCCTGCTCTGGCACAAGAATGACACCAAGTCCGCGATCAATTCATTCAGGCGCGCGCTGCAGGTGCACGCGCCTCCTGTCGAGGCCCGTCTGAACCTCGCGCTCGGGTTGTTCAGGAGAAAGCACACAGAGCTGGCACTCGAAGCGTATCGACAGGTGCTGAGCGCGGAGCCGGAGCACCCGGTGGCGTGGAATGGCATCGGCCTCATCCTCGTCGAGCTCGAGAAGTACTCCGATGCGCGAAACGCGTTCGCGCGCGCGATCCAGGCAAACCCCGACTTTGCCGAAGCGCACTACAACATCAGCTTCACGCTCTCCAACCTTGGCGAATTCGAGGCCGCGCTCCGCGAGACAAAGCGCGCGCTGGCGCTCGATCCGATGTACACCCCGCAGAAGCTCGAGCTGGCGATAGAACTCCCGCACGAGGAGATCAGGCTCACGGTCGCTCCACCGATCACCGAGCGTGATGAGACGGTCGAACATGTAGAAGACTTCCATTTCGATCCTGCCATCATCGAGGAGCTGTTCGCCGAGAAGCCAGTGCGGCGGCTCACGCCGGTGGTGCAAAGTGCGATGGCGGGGTTCTCGCTCGCTCGCGACCTGATTACCAAGGGCCTCTACGACCGCGCTCAAGCGGAGATCGCGCGTGTTCTTGCACGCGGTGGAGACAAGGCTCTCGGGTTGGTCCTGGCCGGCGACGGATTCGCGGCGCAGGGACTGCACGGAGAAGCT
>Ga0193733_1000776_pt1 | contig 10041 bp, 7 predicted proteins | sample U1s2metaG_FD_145076 | JGI IMG/M metagenome (GOLD analysis project Ga0193733, IMG submission 145076) | Soil microbial communities from a riparian zone of the East river system, Colorado, United States - U1s2 | ecosystem: Environmental > Terrestrial > Soil > Riparian zone | place: USA: East River... | reverse complement strand
CGCCGAGTGCAACGGGAATTCCGAGCGCGAGAAGCCAGGCAGCCCAAACTGGTGTCCCCGCCGGGCTGAACGCGGCGGCGTAGCCGGCCGCGATCGCCGCGATCGCCAGAAAAAGCGCAATGAGTGACGCGCGTCGCGTAGCATCCTCGCCTGTCGCCGGCGTCCACACGCGTGGCTCGGTCATGGAAGTCTCACGTTAGAGCAGAGCCAGCAGCGCAAATGTCGCCAGCCAGTGCTCTCCCATATAATCGCCTGAGACGTGCGGTAGGCCGGCGGCGAGATGTTGCTCCGCTGCCTCGAGCGCGATTCCTCGCCGTGCATCGCTCGCGGGCCACATCGCCGCGATGGAGCGCCAACACCAGGCGCGGCTCAGATTCAATCCGTCGAGGTGAGCGATCTTTCCGTCGCTGCGGTCGCTGACGATGGCGGGGGTGAACAGCGTCGCCGGTTCTCGCACCGCGAGCCTGGGGAGAAAGCGGTCGAGCCAGCTCGAGAACTCGCCCGTTTTCAATACCCTCCGCATGCACTCGGCCTCCATCAGCGCCGAAGACAGGAAGTCATCCCCGCCAGGCTCCCACGCCTGGCAGTCCGAATCCTTCGAGTACCAGGCGCGCGCTTTATCGACCAGAGCTTTCCGAAAAGCGTCGTTGGTCGTGACCTCTGCGTATTCCAGCGCCAGGGTAACAGCGAAGGAGCTGTTGAAGTGCGTGCCTACACGCGTCGGATAGGTTGCCTTGGGCAGGAAATCGAGGAAGCGCTGGGTGAACGCCTCAGCGAGCGGAGCAAGCGCGTCGCTCCACCGCTTACCCTTCTTGCTCGCATGTCGATCCAGCTCGGCGGAAAGCATTAATAGCCATGCCCACCCGTACGGCCGCTCGAATGTCGCACGCAAGGGTTGACCAAGGTATCTGACTTCCGCTCGCACTTTCGCGGGCGTGAACTGGGCGTCGAACAGCTTTTCGATTTTTCCGGCTTCGCGCAGGTCGGGAAAGAGTCGCAACAGAGTACCGAGGAGCCAGTATCCATGCACGCTCGAATGCCAGTCGAAGCTTCCGAAAAAAACTGGATGCAGCTCCCGCGGGGATTTGAGATCGGCGCGCTTGTTCAGCACATGATCGAGTTTGTTCGGGTATTCCCGCGTCGCGTGTGCCAGCGCGACCCGTGCGAACTTGCTGGCGAGGGCCGGGGTGAGGGATGTGGATGTGGTCATCAGCGGCGGAACACGAGAAAATTCATCAACAGGATGTTCGCTCCAAGCAGCAAGAGCGCCGTCGGGATCTGGACTTTGATCACTGCGTTTTCATCCGGGAGCTCGAGCAAAGCAGTTGGAACGATATTGAAGTTCGCGGCCATCGGAGTCATCAGCGTACCGCAGAATCCCGACAACATGCCGATCGCGGCCATGACCGTCGGGTCGCCGCCGAATTTCTGAACGATGAGCGGGAGGCCGATTCCCGCAGTCATTACGGGAAAGGCGGCGAATGCGTTGCCCATGATCATCGTGAAGGCGGCCATGCCAACGGCATATGTGGTTACGACGACGAATGGGTTGTCGAGTGGAATCCAGCGCTGGGCCAGACCGGACACGACGTTGCCAACGCCAGCAATCGCGAACAGCGCCCCGAGTGCGGCGAGCATCTGAGGCAGGACAGCTGCCCAGCCGACCGCGTCGAGCAACCGGCGCGCCTCCCTGATCGGAGCGAACAGCGGCGGCCTGAGCATCACCATTCCCGTCGCGAGCGCGACGAGAGTGGCAATCGCCAGCGAGATCACGGTTACCTGCTTGAGATCCACCACCGGCGTGCCGTCAATCGTGATCTTCTTGAAGAGGACGGTACCGAGCACCGTGATGAACGGAATGGCGAGCGCCGGAATGAAAAGCTTGTTTCCCCAACGTCGGGCACTGGCTTCGCGCTCCTCGCGCGTCGCGCTCTCCTGCTTGCCTTGTCCGAGACCGCGCACGCTCGCGACAACCACCATCGCAATGACGAGAAAACCATTCGCGAGATCAGGCAGATGCGAACCTACCAGGAAGGTGACCGCGTAGATGCCCCAGAAGGCCGTGTTGTTGAGGCGTCGCGGGTTGCTCCGATCGCGCCAGTTAACGATGGAGACGCCCGCCATCATGAGACCGCTGAGCCAATAGATGTGCTCGAGAGTTATCACGCTGGCTCTGAGTTATGCTCGAGCTCCGCGCGGAGTCGACGATCGAGCAGCAGGAGCCGCGTACAGTGGATCACGAACGCGCAGATGGCGGTTGGAATCGCCCAGATCGCCAGTTGCGTTGGCTCGACGTGGATTCCATTCTGATCGAGAAAACCCTTGATCAACAGAATCGATCCGATGGCGATGAATATATCTTCGCCGAAAAAGAGGGCGATGTTGTCGACGGCGGCGGCGTGCGCTCGGATCCTGTAGCGGGTTGGTTCGGGCAGCTCGCCGTACTGATTCTCCGCCGCTCCTTCTGCCATCGGTGCGATTAGCGGTCGCACCATCTGTGCGTGCCCGCCGAGGGACGTGAGGCCGAGCGCGGCTGTGATCTGACGGATAGCGAAGTACGCGAGCAGAATACGCGAGGTAGTCGCGCCGCGCAGTCCCGCGACTACGGCGCGCGCCCGTTCCTTGAGACCGGCGTGTTCGAGCAAGCCGATGACGGGCAGCACCAGCCACACGATCGCAACGTACCGGCTGGTGATAAACGCCTTTCCAAACGCCGCCACCACTGCGAGCGGACCAAGACCGCTGGCGATGCCGGTCGCGAGTCCCGCGACAGTCACGACGAGGAGCGGATTTATCCGGAGGACGAATCCGATGACGACGATGACGATCCCGATGAGGGTGAGCATGGGCGATTGGAAGGAATGACCTTCAGAACCCGCGACCGGAGCTGATCGCCGTGCTCAAAACTTCGAAATCGGATGAGGAGACTACAAGGGGCCGCAATCAGAAATCAGGCGACTCTCTCCTCGGTCACCGCCCGATCCAGTAATTCACCTTGACCTGAAACACGTTCGTAGGCCGGTCGCGGAAGATGGCGCTCCTTTGGGCGCCAAAATCGAAATTGCCGTTGGGATCGCTTCCGGTCCGGCTCTGTGTCCACACGAAAAACACAGTGGAACCAGGTCGGTATTCCCACCGCACCACGGCGTTGCCGATGAGTGATCGGAATGTGAAGTCCGGGTCGCCGAACGAAAACGCGGGCGCCGGACCCGCGCCATCCGGATCTGCCGTGTAGGTCGCGCTGCTCACAGCGGTCGCCGGCGTACGGGTAATCGTACCGACGTCCTGTCCGTAGATCGCCCTTTGGAAGGTGCGCGGCGCCACGAACTCCCCGAACTGGGAGTAGGCTCCGCTCGCGATGAATGGCTGCATGAAAAGCTGCAGCGTGAGATTCGGGCTGAACGTCCAGTTCACCCTCGTGTCGAGAGATAGCGTGCGCGTCTTTATGAAAGCAAACACATAGCGATCGCCGAAGAACGACGTCGCGGTCGCATCTGCGACCGTCGTCACGTACTGCGCCGGGGTTTCATCCGCGATGAAGCTCGGCGTGAGGCTGACGAACACATTCGCCGCAGGCTTGAGAGCAATACCGGGCTGAAGGATGAACGTGTGCGTGTCTGAGTCGATGCCCTTCGCGAGCTGCACGGCGATATCGAACACTGCGCGCTGCCTCGCATCGGTCGAGACTTCGACCTCCGTGAAATTGTACCCGGTTCGCATCACCACCGGCCCGCCGCGCGTCAACCGGTCATCGAGCGCCGTGGGACGATGAATGACGAAGCTGCGCAGATTCCAGTAGTTCAGAAACTGGCTGCCGAAGTAGATCTGCGTTTGCAGATCAGTCTTGTCGCCGTCGTAATTGAACTGCTGCTGCCCGCCACCGAGAATCACCGCGTTCCGATACCAGCGTCCGGGAGTCTGCCATTGACGACCCACGTTCGCATTCATCCACTTGTAGTCAGCGCGATCCAGGAATGACAGATCGTTCACCTCGTATCCCGGGCTGCGCCAATTCTGCGCTGTCTCCCAGAACCAGTTCCCGGTGTTCTTGGCAACCCGGGTGTAGAAACCGTAACCTCGAAGTGATACAGCGTTGGGATCGTACTTGGTATCAAATAGTCCGTCGCTGGTTACGCGGCGATCTGGCCGTTGGAAGTAATGCGCGCTGGACTGCTCGGTCTGATCGATGACGGATGCCGTTCCACCGACATCAGAAACGAGCAGGGAGCCGATCCAGCCATACTCGCGCTGATGCCACGAATGGTTGAAGTCGATGCCGCCCGCCTCCGCGCGGCGGCGAAGTCTGTCCGCGACCACCGTGTCGCTGAGCTGCCTGAGCGTCGACGTGAAGGCTCCGCCGATCGTCGTCGCCCCCTGATTCAAATCTTTCTTGACCCGACCCACGAAGTAGTTGCTCAGCGGCTCGACCTGCTGTGTCTGTTCCGGCCCGCCACCAGCCGGTATGTACCGCGCGGTTTCTCGATTCGTCAGCGCATCGAGAAACCCCATCGTAAACCCGCTCTTCGTCCGTCCGGTAATCTTCCCGGCGCCTAGAATCGTGGTGTTATCGGGCGTATCGGCAAAGTCAGCGACGTTGCTGACATACGGATTCAGCTGCGGCGGGCGCCCGATGCGTCGAGAGTAGAAAATGTCGAGGCTCGAGGTATTGCTGCAGAAATTGCAGCTGAAGTTGCCGAAGTCGAACGCACTACTCCCGGCCACAAAAAACGGTCGCTTCTCCGAGTAATAGGTCTCGTACGCCGAGAGGTTGATCGTCGCGGGATCCACCTCTACCTGTCCGAAATCCGGATTGACTGTCGCGTCGAGAGCGAGGCTCGAAGTCAACAGGTATTTCATATCGGCGCCGGCACTCACGCGTCCGTAGCTGCTGCTGTGGTACGGGTCGGCCGGCAGAGCGAACTTGTACTGTTCGCGGGACTCGACATACGGAAGAATCTCCAGCTGGTGGGGCTGTTGCCCGATGACGAGTCCGTTGAGCGATCCGAAATACATCGCACCACCCGCTTCACTCTTTCGCCGGAAGGACCACATATCCTGCTCATTGAGCCGATCTGTGTAGCGCCAGATCTGCATTCCCCACATCTGCAGACTGTCGCGCGAGAAACGAAGCTGCGAATACGGAATCCGGAGCTCGGCCGTCCATCCCAGCGAATCGACCTGCGTGGCTGCTTGCCAGATAGGATCCCACGACGGATCGCCGTTGAATTGATCGCCGCGAACCCCCGCGGGGTTGATCTCGAACCACGCCTGGTCGATGTGGTTGTGGTACGGGTCGAGGATGACGATGAGCTTGTCGGTTGTCAGTGAGTTGAAGGAGCCATTGTTGCCGTTCGAATCGAGGAGCTGATCCCGCCTCGCCAGAGGAGCCCGGATCCCTCGTGCACCCAGCGAGTCGTACATGCGCGCGCCAATGTAAATCGCACGCTCGTCATAGAGCACTCGCACCTCAGTGCGCTGGCTCGCGGCATCGCCCTCACGCGGATTCTGCTGCCGAAATTCGGTAATTGGTGTGGCCTTCGCCCACGCGCTCTCGTCGAGTTTGCCATCGATGGTGATCGTTCCTGTCACCGACGCTGCGGCCGCGTTTGGCAGCGGTGCGGAGCTGGTCTGGGCTGTCTGGGCGGCAAGTCCGACACTGCTCGCGCCAAGAAAGAAGAAAGCCGCGGCGACTATTCGCGTAACGCTGAGACGTTGAATGGGGCTCAGGCTGGTCCCGCAATTCAAGCCGGGCCCGCCGAAGGAGGTTTTTGACATCAATGGCAGCTAGGGAAGGTGGTACTCGATTAGATACAAATACCTACGGTTGCGTTTGAATTCTGTTTCGCGGCCGCGGGTGACGATGCGGTACGGGCATGCGCATCTTATCAACGGCCGCGAGGCTCGGCAATCAATTCGAGCCTCGCCCGTAGCCGACAGCCGGCACGCCGACAGCACCCGGCCGGTATTCTTCAGTTGTAGTTCGGGGCTTCGCAAATGGCATTCACTCTGGAAATGAAGAACACCGTATCTAAAGACCAGCCCTCGCTTGACGAGCTCGAGGCCGCCGCCGCCCTCATCTACGAGTCCATGCCGCCGACTCCGCAGTACCGGTGGCCGCTTCTTGAAGAGCGGGTCGGGACAACCGTCTGGGTGAAGCACGAAAACCACGCCCCCACTGGTGCATTCAAAGTGCGTGGCGGACTCGTATATCTCGAAGATCTCTGCCGCACTGGTGTCAAACCCGAGGGAGTGATCGCCGCGACGAGAGGAAATCACGGCCAGTCTGTGGGATTTGCGGCTCATAAGTACGGTATCCGGGCAGCGGTTGTCGTGCCCATCGACAATAGCGTCGAAAAAAATGCCGCCATGCGAGCGCTTGACGTCGAAGTCATCGAGCAGGGACGTGACTTTCAGGCCGCCGCCGAAATCGCCGACGAGATTGCGACTGATCGTGGATGGCACAGGTTTCCATCCTTTCACCCGTTGCTTGTACGTGGCGTTGGCACATATGCGGTCGAGCTGTTTCGCGCTGTTCCTGATCTCGACACCGTTTACGTCCCGGTGGGAATGGGCAGCGGCTTATGCGGAGTCATCGCGGCGCGAGATGCTCTTGGACTTCGCACGCGCGTCGTTGCCGTCGTATCGCAGCGCGCACCCGCATTCGCGCTTTCCTACGAGCAGGGTCGCATCATCTCTCACGAGGTAACTACCCGCATAGCCGATGGGATGGCATGTCGCACTCCCGCAGAGGCGGCGCTCGCCATCGCGCGACGTGGCGCGGAGCGCGTACTCCAGGTGAGCGATGACGAAGTGGAGTCAGCGATGCGGGCCTTGTTCGCGGACACCCACAACACCGCTGAGGGCGGTGGTGCAGCTGCGCTAGCCGCGCTGCTTCAGGAAAAAGAGAGAATGCGCGGTCGCAGCGTCGCGGTCATCTTGTCGGGCGGAAACGTCAACTCGAGCCTCTTCGCCTCCGTCTTGAACGGCGCCGAGTAAATCCGACGTTCAAGCTCCGACCGAAAACAGCCCATTCGCGGCGTCTATTCTGATCTTCCCGAATTGTGCGATGTCGCTGCCTAATACGCCATCGCAGTTTATGAGACCCGAATAGGCAGGACCGTAGACGATCACGCTTAGCAGGCGCAATGATTTCCCCGCCACATCCAATCTCAGAGAGGGAACAACTCGATTCGTCTGTTGACCAGTCTTCGCAATACCGAACACGCGGGCGTCGGAAATGCTCGTTGCGGCTCCCACTCGCTCGAGTATCGAGGCGTTTAGAAAGCTCGACTGGGCGCCGGTATCGAGCGTGAAATGGAGTGTTCCACCGAGTTTCGTATGAACCTCGATTAAGGGCTTGCCGAGCCACGTCAGATTCTGCGCCGTAGTTCCTCTTGTTCCGAGGCTTTCTGGTCGCCCCAGCGTAATCCTTCCGTTCTCGTAATCCATCAGGACGTTGAACTGTCGGATGGTATCCCAACCTATGATTCCATCGACATGCAACCCTCCCCGCGGGACTCCCTCACCCGTGCCTTTGAGCCGCATGAGCGAAGCATCGATCACTATCGCGGGACTGTTGGTGAAAACGATCGGTCCGAGTTCCATCCGTTCCACACTCGCCGGCCTGACTGGCGCAGCTCCCGAAAACGTTCGAACCGTCAGGGTGTCCGGAGAGAGTATCGCGACGTTGGCTTCTGACGCGACGTCGGAGCTCAGCACGGTGATGCTCGACCCCGTGTCCACCCAGAAGTCGAACTCCTTACCGTTTATTCGCACACGGATGGTCGGAGTTCCCACTGTCGTCATCCTTAGTGGAAGCGAGACCGGCGCCAGCGGAAAGCTCGTCGTTTGCTGATCCACGCTCGCGAATGCATGCCCCCATCGTTCCAGGTCGGATGTATTCCGCCGATCCGTGAGCACCAGGCGCGAGCTGGCGGTTAGGTCGCGAAGCGTTGTCCACTTGTGCTCGTACAAGAGCGTGGTGGCAAGCATGATGTGAGACGCAACCGCCACGTTTACGTCAGTGTTTTGCCTGCTCGCATACAGGAAAGTGCTCTCGGCCTTCTCATGCTCTCCGGCCGCTAGCAAAGCGACGCCTTCAGCAAAGCCGATCTCGGGCTCACTTCGCGCGAGCCCGCGCAATACATCCAGGTTGAGCTCGGCGAGCGCCGCCCAGTACTCCTCGAAATAAATCTGGGGAGGATCGCGCTCAACTGGCGACGATGACGGGCCGGGCGACGCAGAGATAGGAGAGAGAGACCCGAGGTCTTCCCGAAATCCACTATCTCGAACTGCAAGTTTTGCGTTGCTGGGCGCTTCGCTAAGAACGCTTGCGGTTTGTAAACAGCCGGTCAGCAATCCTACAAAGCTGGCAACCGTGCAGGCGTGAGCTTGCGTGCGGTAGAATCGGGCCCAACTCTCCGATCCCATAGCGCCAACGGAGACCTGCTGCATGCGCGGCCCTCCCCGGAAGGATTCGGAGTCCAGTGTGCTGGTGGGCCGTCGCTGCTATCTCCGATAACGGGGTTAGATGCTCGATTGGTGGAAAAGGTTTGACTGGTTGGTGTAGCCGCGGTCAGCTATTGAAAAACCGGCTAGACTGGCCAGATTCTGCGCACGTTCCCGGCTCACGGAGAGGTCCGGCCATGCAAACCGACCGACGCATCCACTCCATCGACGTTACGCGCGGCGTCGTCATGGTCCTCATGGCCATCGATCACGTACGCGTCTATGCTGGTGTGCCACCCGGCGGTCCCAGGCCCGGCGTCTTCTTCACCCGCTGGATCACCAACTTCGTCGCGCCGGCATTCGCCTTCCTGTCCGGCACGTCCGCTTACCTGCTCGGCCAACGACTGGGAAATCGCGGAGCGCTGTCGCGTTACCTCGTCACCCGCGGGCTGATACTGGTGCTGCTCGAGCTCACCGTCATCCGCGTGGCGTGGACTTTCAACTTCGACTTCGGCCAATACCTCCTGGCTGGCGTCATCTGGATGCTTGGCTGGTGCATGGTGCTGCTCGCGGCGCTCGTCTGGCTACCGATACCGGTTATCGGAGCGTTTGGCGTGGCGGTAATCGCGCTTCACAATCTTATGGACTTTGTGTCACCGGCTTCGATCACCACGCTCCAGGAAAGCTCGCTGAGCTGGCTCTGGCAGATTCTTTACTTCGGCGGGCCAATCCAACTCGGGCAGAATGGCCCGACCCTGATGGTGCTCTACTCCATAGTGCCATGGATTGGCGTAATGGCGGCAGGTTACGCGTTTGGCGCCGTGATGACAATGGAGCCGGAGCGTCGAAACAGGATTTGCGTCGCACTCGGTACGTCAGCGATCGTATTCTTTCTGCTGCTCCGAATGATCGATGGCTACGGCGATCCCCGTCATTGGCATGGGGCCGCACCCACGCCGATGCCCACTGCGTTCCGTTTCATCAACACTAGCAAGTACCCGGCATCACTCCAGTTTCTGCTGATGACGCTGGGGCCGACGATTCTCCTGTTGCCCTTCGCGGAACGAGCACGCGGAAAGATCGGAGAGGTCTTTGAGATCTTCGGCCGAGTGCCGATGTTCTATTACCTACTACACATTCCGACGATTCATCTCGCAGCCGTGATTGTTTCACTGGTGCGCGAAGGAAGAGCAGATCCGTGGCTCTTCACAAATCACCCGATGATGAATCCACCGCCGCCCGAGGGTTATACCTGGAGTCTCGCGCTGCTCTACGCGGTGTTCTTCGTCGTTGTCGCGGTGCTCTATGTGCCGTGCCGCTGGTATGCGCGAAGAAAGGCGACCAGTCCGGCTCCGTGGATGCGCTACATCTGAGCCGTACGAAGAGGCGCCGGTCAGAATCGAACTGACGAATAGCAGATTTGCAGTCTGCCGCCTTACCACTTGGCCACGGCGCCGTGCCACAAAGTTATCGGGTCCAGAGGCCCCAGAGCAATCGGACCGCGAAGATGCCGAGCGCCAATCCGGTAGCGAGTATCACTACGAGAACGATTACCGCGAGAACGATCGCGCCGGCCACGCTCCGTTTCTCACG
>Ga0193733_1000775_pt1 | contig 10043 bp, 13 predicted proteins | sample U1s2metaG_FD_145076 | JGI IMG/M metagenome (GOLD analysis project Ga0193733, IMG submission 145076) | Soil microbial communities from a riparian zone of the East river system, Colorado, United States - U1s2 | ecosystem: Environmental > Terrestrial > Soil > Riparian zone | place: USA: East River... | reverse complement strand
TCGGGGAATCAAATTCATTCCGTGCTCGGGAAGGAGAAAAGGGGTGCTTCCAGTGAAGTCTCAGCTTCACCGCTTGACGGGCCACAGGTCACGAATTCGATCGCCTCTGACGCCGCCTTCCTCTGCTGCCTCATCTTTGCGCAACCTGCCCTCTAAGCCGACGCAACCGCACCAGGCAGCGGGAGTCCCGCCCTTAAACCATCCAGTACTTGATGCCGCGCACCGTCCCGATAAACCACGCTTCCGCGCCGTACTCCTTCGGAAAGTCCCGGCAATGGCGATCAGAAACTGGGGAAATATCATAGCGCGAGCCTAGCGCGCACCGAATAGAGAGGGCGAGATAAGCGATCAGGGGTTGGTTTCCTTCGCCCGGGATGCGAGGCGGAACTTTACCAATCCGCCCGGCCTAAGGCGGCGTCTTGCGTCGCAGGTATCGACCCGCGTAGGATCGCCCCAAGCTCTGGCGGGAGGATCAGAAGATGCGAATGTTCACCCGGCGTGACTTCATCGGCATCAGCGCCTCGGCCCTGGCGACCTCAAGTTTCCCCGCGTTCGCCGCAAGGGCGGGGGTTAAGTTCAAGGTTGGGGTCACCGACTGGAACTTGAAGCAGGAAGGCAAGGTTGAGTCCATCGCACTTGCCAAGAAGCTAGGTTTCGACGGCGTGCAGGTGAGCATCGGCAAGGCAACAGACAAGCTGCCCCTTTCCGATCCGGGCTTGCAGAAAGCGTTCCTGGACGAGTCGAATCGGGTGGGCCTGAAGGTCGAATCGCTGTGCCTCGATATCCTGCATCGGAACTACCTGAAGTCGGATCCTCTGGGCCAGCGCTGGGTGGCCGACTCGATCCCCATCGCGAGGGCCATGGGTGTGCGGGTGGTGCTGCTTCCTTTCTTTGGCAAAGGTGCGCTGGAGACCGCGGCGGAGATGGACAAGGTTGGCGACGCCCTCCAGGAGGTCGCCCCTGCTGCTGAGAAGGCCGGGGTCATCCTCGGCCTTGAGGACACGATCTCAGCCCGGGACAACCTGCGGATCATGGATCGGGCGAAGTCCCCCGCCGTCCTCACCTACTACGACGTGGGCAATTCGACCAAGGGCGGATTCGACGTAGTGGAGGAGATCCGCTGGCTGGGCGGCGCGCGCATCTGCGAGGTCCACCTGAAAGACAACCCTCACTACCTAGGTGAAGGGAAAATCAATTTCACAGCGGTGATCGACGCGCTGGCCGACGTGGGTTTCGACGGCTGGACCCAGCTCGAGACCGACTGTCCCACGTCCGTGGAGGCCGACATGCCCCGGAACCTGAAGTTCATCCGGGAACTAATCTCCGCCCGCAACGCTGCCTGAGGCGTCATGGTCGCCAACGCGCGCCTCGCGGTCACCGATTCAAGAAATGCACGTCCATGCTCCGCCCAATCCAATTGCCTGCGCGCCTCAAATCATCCGAGTCAACAAACAGAACGTAGGCCGAAAGAATGTCCCACTGGAAGAGCGGGATGTTTAAGGAGTATTCAAGCCAAAGATGAAACAACAACCCAAGCGCCAATAGGATGTAGCGGAATTCCTTCACCCAAATCAGAACGCCAAGAGAAAATTCCAGAACAAGAGCCGACCAACTCCCCAGTTTAAGCACCGTGGGATGGAACAGCCATGAGGGCAGAGGAAACCGTCTGAGTTCATCGAGATGATATACGTAGAACAATGCGGTTCCCTGGAGCCAGGGAGCTCCTTTCAGTTTCAAAAGAAACGTCGCAAAATACAGCAGCGCCAATTGCAGCTGAATCATGCGCTGTGCCCATGGACTCCGGGGCTGAATATCCGCGCGCTCCTTTCCCCACCGGATACGAATGAGGCGATCTACGGAAAGAGCGGCTCCCGCCGGTGCGAAAATCAGGAAAAATCCCGCCAAGCGCAGGAACGTGTCTCCCCCATGGGTGATATATAGGTTTCTTTGCTGGATTGAGGTGAGGCAAATGAATACCAGCACGCTGTTGAAGCGAGTCATAAAACCGATGGTTAGCAGTATTGCCGACCCCAGAGATAGCCAGAATACTGCCTCGATCCAGGCATCACTTTGCGGAATAATTGAGAACAAGTTTAGCCGAGCACCGGGTTCAAGCTTAAGCGCTGTAGGAAGGCTTACCCAGGCAGGTATCCCATACCAAGTCAGCCAATCGGGTCGCAGCAATAGGAGAGTGGCGATAACCAGCACTCCGTACAGGACCCGAAACAACGCGATTGGGGTGGGTGACTGTTCGGCAAAGAAGAACTCATTCCATGCTTTAAATGCGGATTGCAACCTCACTGCAAATCCTCAGGCCGCACTCCGTAGCCGAGCAACATATGCTGTTCCCAAGGTTCGGGGACATAAGAAGCGTCCTTGCGGGGCACAATAAAGGACCATTTCTGGATGAGAATAACCGTCTTCGCCGGTTTTGCTGGGTTGCTGTTTAATCGAGCTATGTAGCGGGCGGCATCTCGCAACAGGGCGTCGTTCTCGTCCCTTTGGAGGTTCTCAGCAAACTTGCGATAACGTTCCTTAAAATACTTCTCGGTTAAACCAAGTTGCTCCATTCTGGGAAATGTCCAGGTCTTCCTGGACCCGTCCTGATAAACAACGATCGCTTCGATGTAAGTGTTGGCTGCCTTCGGTATGGGGGCAAACATATCCCAGGATTGAAACAGTCCCGCCCCGAGGAAATAAGGTCGGACGAGGTTCCGGCACAGTGGCACCAAAGGGCTGTCGATCGGTATGCACCAGGATGCGATAGCCAAAATGTGAAAGGCCAGAAACGCATTGATTGCGATGTATTTCGCCCTTTGCAACTAGGAGACTTTCCGTCTATCGACTTGGTGACCGGTTGCGCGCGGTATGCTGCCTGGTTCGTCGAAGCGTTTGTTTTGCTGGACCACCCCTTCGGTTGACGACGTATCTCCTGTGGAGCCCTCCTCAGGAGAGATATTTGCTCCCCATGGATTCATCTCGAAGGGATGCTTGGTTCCCGAGATAGAGGACGGCATTAGTAACTGCTGCTCCTTTTCAACTTACCATCCGGCTGGATAGGATTCGGATCCGCAACCATTTTCTAGAGCGCCATTCCATGGCAAAAAGGGCAGCCGTTATCGGGGATCACCACGCGGATCTGGTTCTCGCCCCAAAAAAGTCGAACTGAGAAGTGGCGACTGACCGGGGCGGACAGCCCGCCGAGCAGCACGCCGTCGGCTGTTCCGAATACCCACCGTCGAAAGAGTATTGCCTCAAGGGTCGGCCTCAGTTGTGCTGTGCGCGAGAAATCCTGACGTTCCACACGAGCGGTTCTCACTTGGAGTCAGGATCATGCTTCATAAAAACATGAGTCTCCCCCTTTCTGACGGTGTAGTCGGAGGGAATCTCGAAAAGCGACGATACCGGCTCCTCTCGGTCAAGTTTTGTCACTTCGTAGGTAGTTTCTCCAAATCTGGGATCAGTCTGCTTTGATCGTAAAACGATCTGCAACTCGGAGGAATACCATCTCTGTCTGACGATGTCGAGCGGGCGCTCGTTCCCTATGATATTAGCGGGAATGGTTGTTGTGGTACGCGTACCATCTGCTGACAGGCCAGCGATGTTTTCCTTCCCTAAAGCCTCGGATTTCTCCTCCGCGTGCAGGACCTGAGCGTGCGATCCGGTGCTGAAGCCAGAGACGGCAGCATGGCCTTCGCCGGCCGACACAACAAAGCTCCCCACCATTGGGCCAGAACTCTCGCTCGCGGTTGCAGGGCCACCGCCGGCATCTTGCATAAACGTAACATTTTTGCCGGGGGGCCCTGAGGGCAGCTTGGTTGCAGTCTTCCGCTGCGGATCGAGGAAGTAGCTCACGCCCGACACTGGATCTTGGATCGTGATCATTGTCGTCGGAGTGCCGGAAGTGGCCCATGGACCGATGGCGGCCAGCGTTTCCTCCCTCCGGGTCCTGCCTTTGGAATCACGATAGAGAAGCACAGCCTGGCGGTGGACGATGCGATTTCCGTCAGACAAGGTTTGTGCGCTCTCGATCGTGGCTTCCAAGGAATACGGAGCTCCCTTAACCACGTGCGTAGAGATGCCCGGTTCTCCGCTAACAAACTGAAAGCCTGGTCCCTCCCCACCCATTTGTACCGAGACACCTTCTGCTGGCGGCGGCATGAGCGGGACGCCCGCCGACGCGGCCTGCGCTCCTGCCCGGGCAAAACTTCCGCCCAGAAATACGGCTAGAACGATTAAGCGAATCAACTTGCTGTTCATGAGATGCCTCCCTGGAGGTTTGCACTGCTAGTTCAATTCATGCTGGTTTCGACTTGTACAAGCCGGATCGCAACTACCGCCCCAAAAGGATCCATCATGACGTCCGCCGTCACCCGCCGATCTGACACGTCGGGAGACACCGGGACGCCCACGGCGACCAGGCTCGACAGCGACAGCCTTACCCGGACGACACGGCTTCCGCCGTTCAGCGAGAGCTGATCACCGACCGGCAGCGGAAACCGCCGCATCTGTTCATGCCCTGGCTTCCCAACCTTCGCAACGTCGCCCCCAGGGCTCGCGGTTACAATACGGTCAGCATTAGACAAGTGGTCCTCGATTCCGATGCCACCGGCAGTGGCACCGGAAGGAACCCGTGACAATTGCCTCTGGGCTAGATGCTCTTGCTCCCCCCCTCCTGTGTGGACCGCGATTGGCGATCTAGGTTTCAGGGTCGAGTAGAGCACGAAGCCGGCCGCAACTAGCAGGAGAACTGCCGCTGGACCCCACACCCACCTCCAAGGAAATGTCGTCGCCACCGATGGAGTCCGCGCCCTTATTCCCTTATGAAATTTAGCCACCAGATTCATCTCAACCGCAGGGGGCGCCTCCGTGTGCCTTGTGGAAAGCCGCAACTGGTCCAGGGCATCATTCATCTCCGCAATTTCAGACATTTTGGCTGTGCAGGCCGGGCAACTCTGCGCATGTGATCTTGCGAGGTTCAAGACGGACACCCCTGGGATCCAGCCTTTGTAGCTAAAGCAGTTCCGCGAATCTAGCAGTAACTGCTCGCATTCTTCACATGTCATAGGCCACACCTCAACACAGAGCTGTTTCCTGCAGCCGCCTGAGTCAATCTGCCTTCCTCCAACTTTCGCAGAAGAAGCTGCTTCGCGCGGTGCATTCTCGACCGTACCGTGCCGATGGAAGAACCGACAACGGTCGCTGCCTGCTCGTAGCTCAATTCCTGAAGACAGCAAAGTACAATCACTTCGCGATATTTTCGAGGCAAAGACAGGATCGCATGCCGTACTTGTAACACCTGCTTCTTGCGCGCTAAGTCATTTGCCAAATCGGGCACGTAGAATACCGGCAATTCCCGATGATCGTCGAGAGCGGCGAACAATCTGTCTCTCCTCGCATTCTTCCACGCCAAATTGCGCGCGATGCCGAACAAATAGAGCAAGAGCGGGCCGCGCTCGGTTCGATACTTGTGCGGCGCATGAATCAACGCCAGGAATGTCTCTTGAGTTACCTCTTCCGCGACATGGCGGATACCGCTGATCTGGAGAGAAAAGCGGTACACCCGCGACTGATATCTTCGATAGAGAGACACGAACCCGCGCTCCTCTCCTGCGATCATCAGTTGCAGCAACTTGCCATCCTCTTCAAGGCCCGTATCGTTTGCGTCCATTTCCGGCAAGCACCCGAGTTCGTTGATACTAGGTATTGCTCTTGCCCGCCGAAATGGTTCCAAAATCACAGTTGCCACACTGTTATCCCCGTGCGACTTGAATTGTTTGACCCCGCACCGATTCCCTTTGCCCTCCGGTTAACCGGATTTGGACTAGATCACTCCTGGCCACGATGGAAATACGCTGCGCTTCCTATTTAACCGCAATAATCGAGCTAGGTTCCAACTCTGCAAGCCACAATCTCATCCAATAGAACTAACGGTCACACGTATTTCCAGGCCAGGCACGAGGCCCAAACCTGTCGCATGATGGAGCGAGCCGCTGACGGCGGACGAGTCTCAAATCCTATGCCTTCAGAGGCGCCGCAGGTAAGGTGATTTTAGAAAGGAGAAATCGTGGCAAACCAGTTTGTACATGTGGAACTGAACACGCCTGACCCAGAGAAGGCAAAGGCATTCTATTCGAAGCTGTTTCAGTGGCAATTGGAAGATGTGCCAAACCCCGCCGCGCCCACCGGTACCTACACCATGATCAAAGTGGGAGAAGGCACCGGCGGCGGGATCATGAAGCAGGTGCCAGGCGGACCCTTGGGATGGCTGGCTTACGTTGAGGTGGATGACATTCGCGCCGCAACAAAGACAGCGAAATCGTTGGGCGGCGAGGTCATGAAGGACGTCACGGAAGTGACGGGCATGGGTTGGCTTAGCTTCATTCGGGACCCGACCGGCGCGGTTCTGGGACTGTGGCAGTCCAAATCCAGATGAAGTCGTGACCAACCGTGGTCTGGGTGACACTTTGATCTGCTGCTACCGGTTGGGCTTACAAAACGCAGCCGTGGACAGCGAATGGATTCCACCGAACTGGCGCGGTTAGGCAGCCTCCGTGAAGATGTACTCATGCTGGCCATCACGAATGATCAGCACCCGCTTGCCGGCACGTTCGCCCACCACAAATTCGAATCCGTCATTGCCGGGATCGATGGTGACGAACGAAAGCGTGCCATCGTCATTCTTTCGCGATGCCACAGTGCTTTTCCACTCGCCGAGATTGAATGTGGTGACTCCGTCCTGGGTCAGCACGGCTAGCTCGCCGAGTTCCTGGCTGGAATAGCGCTTGGCCAAACCAGCCGCCAGAGCCGGTGCAGCAGGCACGACGAGCCGCTCCCGATCCTTGGCAAGGGCTGCCTTATGGCGTGCAGCCTGGGCTGCCACGTCGCCGGCTGCCTCGAGTTTGCCGTCGAAGACGACCTCCAGCAGGCGACGCCCGAATGGATCCAGTAGCATGCCGCCATTGTCCGAATTGGTAAGCAGCACGGCGCCAATGCCGGAATCCGGCAAAAAGTAGAGGTTACTTTTGAAGCCCGACATGCTGCCGCCATGACTCACGACCGGAATGCCGTAGGTGCGGTTTACGATCAAGCCCATCCCATAGGTCGCGTCCTCGCCGAGGGCAATCTGCGGGGCACGGCGCGCCAGCAGATTTTCCGAAGAAACCAACTGCTTGCCGCTGGGCAGCTTGCCCAGCGCAAGCTCGAGTTGCACGTAACGGATCAGATCGCCGGCCGAGGTCCATACCCCACCAGCGGGACGGGCCGGGACAATCGAGTAATTGATCGCCATGCTGGCCACGGTGGGCTTGCCATCCACATCATCCGCATGCGGGCTGGCGTGGTCGCCTGCGAGGGCGCGCGCATAATCGAACGTCGTCGACTTCATCCCCAGCGGATCGAAAATCTTTTGCTGCATCGCTTGGTCGTATGCCGCCCCCAGCTCGTGGTTCGGATCGACAACGTGTGCGCCAATATATCCGGCAGCCGCCGCCATCAGATTGCTGTACTGAAAGACCTCGCCGAACTTGCTGGTCGGTTGCATGGTTCCGAGTAGAACCAGGGTCGATTCCGGCGTTGCGTTCTTGAATTCGAATAGCCATTCCATATCCTGTCGTGGCAGTCCGGTGCAGGCGCAGATCAAGTTCTTGACCAGAACCTTTTTCGTGGTTTCCGCGTCGCCCAGTTTGAAGCTCGGGTAGACGTCGATCACCGGCTGATCCCACCTCAACTTTTTCTCGTCGACCAGCTCTGACAACAATAGCGTGGTCATCCCTTTTGTATTGGAGGCCGCCATGAACAACGTGTTTTCGTCTACCCCCTCAGGCTTGCTGAGTTCGCGTACCCCAAATCCACCCTCATACACGATTTTGCCACCATCAATGAGCGCCATTGAGGCGCCGGGGATACCAAGTTCCTGCATAGAGCTTTCAACGAAGGCTTTGAGCTGAGCGATATGTGCGGCATCCAATGATTGCGGCTTACGGCCGGCAAACGACTCGCGCTGGTAGCCCTTCGGACGCAAGCTCTCGAAGACCAGCCCAATCGGTGCGCTGCGTTTCTCCACCGTAGGTTGGCTTCCGTCCAGAATGACCGCGGTCCACCTGCCGCCGGCACGCAGCGCAAGAGCCTGTACGACAGCGCGCTCGTTCGGGGACGTCTCGTAGTCAAACACCTGCCGATCATCCCAGCCCTCGCGCGCAGGTCGCGGTGTGACCAGCTTAAGAGGCCGCTTGGCCTCGGGCTTGTAGGCCGCCCAGCCGGCAGCGACCGCGGCACTGGCGTCGGCTGCCTGCGAGTCGACAATGGCGATGTGTGTGTCGGACTCGGGTGGCTCCAGGATGACCAGGTTTTTCCCGCTCACGATCGACCAGCCGGAAGGAACCATGAAAGTCGCTCCGCCCGGCGTTACGCGCGGGGTGTCAGCCGCCACCCGCTCCGCTGCTGACCTTGCTTCTGCCGCCTGCGGTGATGCTGCGAGGTTGGAGGCAGAGGTTGCTCTCTGCGCAAACGTGGTCAATGCCAGCAAACCTAACAGGACGGTTCGACCCATGGACATGTGAGTCACCCAGCTGGTGAAGATGCGGGAAATTGCGGAACCAACGATACACGCTGCATGCCTGGTCTGTAAAACGTTGCGAGAAGACAGATCGCAAGCGAGCGACGGGTATTGAATCGAACCCCTTAGCGACGCGCTCTGTGGGCCCGCTGGCGGTCGAAAACCTGGGCGAGCCTCTGGCAGGCCCTCAAGCCGGATCGACCCAGCCTGATGCAGGTTCGCTGATCCCAGTTGTCATTTGGCGCTTGATCAGCAAAACGGGAACTAACGGCTGGCCCAATACCTGCCCAGCATTTCGCCCTCAGTCAGACTCTCCCCCGGAACTGGATGATTTTCCGGCGGTCGCGCTTGGATGGTCTGCCTGCGGGTAACTCTTCGAACTGCCTCATCGCCTTGCGCTCCGCTGCCACCTTCAGGCGCAGCTCTCGGCTTGCCTCCGTCTCGCGGTAAAGCGTCTGCGCAACCGGAGCCGGGCCACGCACTTCGCTAAGAAGCAGGACGTCCACCTGGAAGTCGCCACCGTCGTTCGTCACTCCCAATCTGTCTCCAATCCGGACCACGCGCGCAGCCTTAGCGGGCTGCCCGTTAGATTGAATCCTGCCGAGTTCACAGGCTCGGGCGGCCAAGGCTCGCGTCTTGAAAAACCTGGCGGCCCAAAGCCACTTGTCCATTCGCACTGAGGTCATGATCCATTTTCCTATACCCAGGGGATTTGTCGGCGATCCGGAAGCGGGGACGGGCGATTAAGTTTCGATTTGGCCGTCAGATGCCCTGGGACCCGCCTATTCATATTGAGGTTCGGCTGTAAAGCATGAACGACTGCGGGTGGCAGTGCAACGGGGGTCAGTCATTAGAATGGTAGAAAGAGAGTCCATCACACTGGGCGCCAGAACCCTGGGTTGCTGCGAGCCAGTGAGGTCTTTCGCCAGGGGCCTAAGAAACCACCGACTACTCCGCTTCCTTGCCGACTAAAAGGAAATTGGTCGCTGAGCCTCGCGGCAAGATTTACCGGGGATCACTCGCGATTTATTGGCTTCATCCATGGCGGAGAGCGGTCATTGGCTCACCCTGGTAGCGCGGCGAGCCGGGATGCAGCTAGCCAGCAGCGCAACACTGACCAAGATCACGACTACCCCGGGCAAACGTGGCGGGATCCGTCGGGCCTATACCGTAGAGGAAACTCGCCAACCACCGGGTTAGCACCAACGCCCCAACGATACCGATGCGATAGCCGTGGGAAAGATCCTGGAATAAACGGTCCATTGTGCCTTGCCTCCAATCGCAGCGATCGAATAAAGGCCTGGTGGAGCAAGGCTCTCGCCCTCCGCCCGCTTTCGGGTCTCCTATTCACGCCGCAGCGCGGTCATCGGATCAACCGCCAAGGCCCGCATCGCGGGGATCAGACAGGCCAGACCGGCAACCACAATCACCAGCAGCGAGACTCCAAGCACCATCAATGGGTCGTGGACTCCGTTTTCCACCCAGC
>Ga0193733_1000773_pt1 | contig 10076 bp, 8 predicted proteins | sample U1s2metaG_FD_145076 | JGI IMG/M metagenome (GOLD analysis project Ga0193733, IMG submission 145076) | Soil microbial communities from a riparian zone of the East river system, Colorado, United States - U1s2 | ecosystem: Environmental > Terrestrial > Soil > Riparian zone | place: USA: East River... | reverse complement strand
CTCCCTCAATGTCCGGGCAGGGACGCCAAGGGCGAGTGGAGATTTGATCTCGTATTCCGCGATGATTCGTCTTACGCTTGCCATTACTTCTTCGACAGCATCGGACATAAAAAGGTTGTGCGGTCCCCTGTGCGCTCCGCTCTGGCGGATGAGGCTTTCCACCTCAGCCGGGGAGCAACCGGCCCTGACCACGAGGTCCGATACTCGAACACCGCGCACAGCTTCGGCGGCCAGCACATACTCCAGTCGCGCGCCGCTGTTTGCGCTCAGCGTGTCCAGCTTATTACCCCAGTGCCGCGGCAACGGCCGCCGCCGCGCGTACGGATCGATCACGACCCCTCCCCCAATCGTACGGACAGGGGCAGGCAGCCGGATGACGAACCGGTCGCCGCCGCGAAGAACGAGAGGCGCATCGGTCGTAACACGCATCAGTGCCGCGCCATTGGAACGGCTCTCGCCAGCAACGGACACCAGTCGGGCGCCGACTTCAGAGGCGCCGGCGTGGAGCCGCAGTCGAGTACGTGGCGTCAGGTTTGCCGCCATTCCAGCCTCGAGCGTGACCACAGCCTCGAAGAGTGAAGTCGTCTGCCAATGATCGTCGCGAACGAGAACGGAACCGCGTGACACATCGCTGACATCGAGCCCAGCGAGCGCGATAGCCGCCCGACCTCCTGCTCGAGCAACGTCCGCGGATTTTCCGTGCTGCTCGATTCTTCTCACTCTTGCAGTCTTGCCGGATGGCAGAACGAGGACGCTCGAGTCGAGAGGCAGCTCCCCGCTCCACACCGTCCCCGTCACAACGGTGCCCGTCCCCTTGATGGTGAATGCGCGATCGACCGGCATTCTGAACAGGTCATCGGTGACTCGTGGTTTCCCCTTCGCGAGAGATTCGCTCAATACACCGCGCAGATCGTCGAGGCCTGCACGGGTGCGACTCGAACAGCTTACGATGGCCGGTGTCGGCAGCGGGGATTCGTCGAACAGGGTGAGGACATCACTTCGTACCAGTCCGAGCCATTCGTCGTCGACGAGATCGCTCTTCGCTATCGCGACGACAATTTGTGGGATTCTTAGCAGCTCCAGGATCAGGAGATGCTCGCGAGTCTGTGGCATCACGCCCTCGTCGGCCGCTACGACCAGGAGGCCGAGGTCGATTCCGCTCGCGCCAACCAGCATGCTGCGCACGAAGTCTTCGTGGCCCGGAACATCGATTACTCCAACAGTGCCGACGCCCTCAAGCAAAAGCGGAGCAAACCCGAGGTCGATCGTAATACCGCGACGTTTCTCTTCCGGCAGGCGGTCGGCATCGACACCGGTCAACGCTTTGACGAGCGCCGTCTTGCCATGATCGATGTGGCCCGCGGTGCCGATGATCACGCCGCACTCCAGCGCTCGTGCTCCCACACGGCGAACGCACGAAGGGGCCGGTCGTCAGCGAGATGGGCGCCGAGGAATTCGCGCAGGAGTCTTTGATGGGAGCGGGCTTCGGCCTCGGTGAGGTGGGCGGAATCGTCACCCTCGAGCCATTGCCGGATCGCCGCGCGGGCTGCAGATGGAGTTCTCCGTCCGCCCGGCGCCAGCTTGGTGCACGCGGGACAGACGATTCCTCCCGACGCATGCGAGAACGTCGTGTCGTCGGCGTCGCGCAGCGGCGTGTGACACAGCGCGCAACTGGAGAGCTCCGGCGTGAAACCAAGCACAGAGACGACGCGCCAGCAGCCCGCAAGTCCATCTTCGATCGTCCGCTCCGGCAGGGAGCGAGCGATCCGGTCGAGGACATCTGCTACAGTATCGTATAGTTGAGGATTGTCCGCCTCTCCGGCAAAGCGCAGAGCAAGCTCGGCGATTGTGGATGCGGCGGTAAAGCGGCCGATGTCCTCCGCCAGCTCACCGCGCGAGCGAGAGATATCGAAGCTGGCGAGATTGTGGAGCTCACGATTGGGTTTGACGTAAAGCTGCGCCGAGCCTTCGGCGAAGAGATCGAGCGCGGTGCCATATCGCCCGCGTGATTTCCTCGCTCCCCTCGCCAGCGCGGATTGCACACCCGCCTCTCTCGTCAGCAGGCGGATGATGCGCGAGCTCTCGAGGTAATCGAAGGCGTGGAGGACGATTGCCTCCGTGGCGAGGAGCGGCATAAAGAGAATGTAACACGCGGTCTGAGACCGACAGCGCGCTAGAAGAGCGCAGAGGCTCGGCCCCCAACGAGAATCGTTCGTCTAGGTGAGGTGAAGTTGAGGACCTCGTCATACCGCTTATCGAACACGTTATCCACCCGCGCATTGAGTGAGAGCCCACCGCGTTTGAGACCCGTCAGTGGATACTCGGCCGACAGGTCCACCTTCGTGTATGCGGGGAGCGTCACTCGTGGCGACGGGAATTGAGAGAAGTCGGTATCCGGCCTCTTCCCTACGTAGCTCACCGCAGTGCCCAGACTCATTCCCCAGGGGCGGGAGTATGACACTACGAGGCTTCCCGAATGTGTGGGGCGGCGAATCAGCTCATCGCCCACCCGATCGGTGCCCTGATATGCGGGATCGACTGCTGTGACGCGTGGATTTACGATCGTGTAGCTCGCGGTCCCCCGCCAATTTGTCACGGGCGTGAGCTGCAGCTCGGCCTCGTATCCGTTGGAGCGCGCCGCCGTCAGGTTGGCGAAGCTGCCCAGAAACGCCGGCGGTCCACCGTTCACGAACTGGATCAGATCGCCGAAGCGCTGTGTGAAATAGCTCGCGCTCAGTCGAACGAGCTCGGGATGAAAGTTGGTCGCAAATCCGACCTCGGCCGACCGGATTTTCTCCGGGCGCAGATCAGGGCTGCCAATAGTAAAGAGGGTCGGCCGGAGTTGATTGAACGCCGGCGCGTTGAACGCTGTGCTGAGCGAGGCCCGAATTCTCAGTGCCGGAACGACCGCTGCGTTCATGCCGAGCCGGTAGGTCGCGAACCGACGGTAGTCCGAGTTGTCGTCCACCCGGCCGGCGACGGTATAGTTGATTCGGTCAGTGAGATTGCCGAGCAGCTCCGAGTAATAGGCAATGTTGTAACGCGATGCGTCGAAAGAATCTGTCTCGGTCGTCGGCGCGCCGACGTTGCCGGAAGCGTTGGAGCTGTTCTCGTGTTCCTTCTCGTACGTTCCGCCAACGGTGACCGTGGCGTCGGAAGTAAGGGAGAAAACGAGTCGTCCCTCAACATTCCTGCGATAGCCACGAGATCTGGATGCGGAGTGCTGCGGCGCCGTCCCTCCGAATGGAACCGCAATGTCCTCGCTGAGATCCCAGACGTCGTTGTTGCCGGCCAGCAATCGCGCTTGAAGGTTGGGCGTGAGATTGCGGCCGCCATCGAAGCCAACCGTGAGGCGGTGTTGCACCCTATACGAATTGCTGTCTACCGGTTGGCCGGTAAAATCCGTGGGAAAGTGGAACTCGGCGGTCGTGTACCTGGCGGCTACCCTGGCGTCTCCGGCCGCGCCCTGGGCGAGAGTCAGCGCGGAGCTCAGCGTTCCGTTTCGGTATTCGTTGTTGAAGGGGATGATGCCGTCCGTAGAATGATGCGCCGCACCAACTGAGAATCCTCCCAGCGGGCTCGAGCCAACCGCGTCGCCATCGAAGTCGAGGGAGTGATAGGTGCCACCCCGCGCTCCCAGCGATGCGCGACCCTGATCCGAGCCCCTGCGCGTGAAGATCTGCACGATGCCAGTTACCGCGTCGGCGCCGTACAGCACGCTGGCGGGGCCCCTCACGATCTCGATACGGTCAATGTTGTCCGTGGTAAGGTGGCTGAAATCGAAAGAACCGCCGGGTGCGTTCACCGGCACTCCGTCGATGAGCACCTTGGTGTAGCGACTCTCCCCACCGCGGAGAAAAAGTGAGGTGATGCCGCCAAAGGAGCCTGTTTGAACGATCGATGCGCCCGGGACTTCGCGAAGGGCGTCCGTCACTCGCGTAACTCCACGCGCACGCAGGTCGTCGCCAAGGAGAACTGTCACAGCCTGCGAAAGAGTGGCGGAGGGTCTCGGGACTTTGGTGGCAGATACAACGACAGTTCCGAGCTGCGCCGTGTCTTTAGCCTGGGCGCCGGCCTTGGGGCTCGCGATCACGGAAAGCACAGACGCTACGACGATGAATAGTGATTTGCGGTTCATGTTTTTCTGAGAGTAAGAGTCGTTGGTTTAAGGTTCAGAGTTGAACTGGACGTCGAAGCGGAACGAGCGCGGGCGCCCCCACCGCGGGATCGCGTGTGATCACGACGGGCCAGCCGTAGATCGCTTCGAGCCGGTCGGCTCGCATGACTTCGGTGGGCGATCCGCTCGTCGCTACTTTTCCGTGGTCGAGCAGAACGATCGTGTCGGCGAAGCGGGCGACGAGGTTGAGCTGGTGGCTCACGAGGAGCACAGCCAACCCCGAACGAGCAAGCGATGACATCAGCTCGAAGATCGCCATCTCGTGGGCGACATCGAGGAACGTCGTCGGCTCGTCGAGCACGAGGGCGGGAGACTTCTGCGCGAGAGCCCGGGCGATGCGGACGCGCTGCCATTCACCGCCGGAAAGCGCGTCGGTGTCACGGCCGGCGAGCTCTTCCACTCCGGCCTGCGACAGGGCCTCGTCCACCGCAAGCTCGTCCTCTTTCGATGGCGCACGCCAGAGACCCAGGTGCGGATAACGTCCGAGAAAGACGTAGTCCCGAACCTGGATCGGGAATGCCGCCTCTTCCCGCTGCGGAACGACCGCGACGTTTCGCGCTAGCTCCGCGTACGAGAGCAACCGCACGTCACGACCGTCGATCGTGGCCGATCCGCGCGGGATGTCGGCGCGTCGTAGCAGCGCTCTTACGATAGAGCTCTTGCCAGAACCGTTTGGTCCCGCGAGGGCCGTGAGCTTGCCGCGCGCGCTGACGAAGCTTACACCGTCAACTGCGTTCAATCGCGCGCCGGCGTACGAAACGACGAGGTCTCTGAATTCGATCACGACGTACGCCGGAGCTGGACGAGAAAGAACGGAACGCCGAGCAGCGCCGTGATCGCGCCGAGGGGCAGCTCGGTCGGCGCCGCGACCGTGCGCGCCGCAAGATCCGCGGCGACTACGAGCGTCGCACCGATCAGCCCGGCTGCGAGCACGAGCGGGCGGTGAGCGCGCAACCCCATTCTCCTCGCAATGTGGGGGACGACCAGACCCACGAATCCGATGAGACCGGCAGCGGAGACGGTCGCGGCAGCGAGGAGCGCTGCGAGCAGGAAGGCTCGCCGCCCGGATCGTTCCGCGTCGACACCAAGCGACGCCGCGGTATCCTCTCCGAGAGAGAGCACGTCGATCTCTCGGGCCCAGTAGACCAGCGCTCCCCCGGCGACGAGTATGCTCACCGCCAACCACGTGACACGGCGCCAGGTCGCATCTGCCGCGGATCCCATCATCCACCAGAGAGCGCCGCGGATAGTATTGGGCTCGGCTCGCGCGAGCGCCACCATGATCGCGGCATTCGCGAACGCTCCAACGATCACGCCGGCAATGAGCAGTGTTCGCACGTCAGCTCGCGTGCTTCGCCCACCAACCCGGGCGACAGCAAGCGCGACGAATACAGCGCCAATTCCGCCGGCGAATGCCGCAAGCGTGATCACAGCGTCGCTCGAGACGCCAAGCGCGAACGCTATGACGGCGCCAACAGCGGCGCCACCGGAAACGCCGAGCAAGTACGGCTCAGCCAGCGGGTTGCGGAGAGCGCCCTGTAGGGCGGCGCCACTCGCGCCGAGTCCCGCGCCGACCAGCGCGCCGAGCACCACGCGCGGTAGTCTCAGGTTGCGCACGATGGCGATGGCGGTCGGATCGCCTCGTCCGCGCAGCGCGTCGATCACCGCGGCGAGCGACACCGACACGGCACCCCGTGCGACGGCGATCATCGCTATTGCGAGTAGTGCCGCGATGAGCCCGAGCCAATACCAGCCGCGAAACTGCTTCACCGAACCGTACCGGGGTGGAACAGACTCGCGAGCGAGACCGCGGCCTCACCGAGCCGAACGGACGGTCGCGCTACTAGCAGCGTGTCCACAACCAGGATTTTCTTTTCCCGCGCCGCGCGGACGATGCCCCAGCGAGGGTCGGATTCGATCTGCCTCGCTCCGATTGGTCCCGCCAGAATGAAATCAGGATCGCGCCGCGCGACGTCCTCGAGGGATATCTCCGCGGACGGACTCCTGATGTCAGCGTAGACATTCCTGGCTCCGGCAATGTCGACGAGCTCGTTCATGAAGCTGCCGGCCCCGACGGTAATGAGCGGGGCGTCCCAGATGTGCCAGAACACCGTTGGTCGTGAGCTCCCCTTCGTCGCGGCTTCCACGCGGTCGAGCGTGTTCTGGACTGAGTCGATCACTGCCCTGGCGCGTGAAGAATCGTGGAGAATCGCGCCGAGGAGCGAAACGGTGCGTCGAAAGTCCGCGATGTGGTCAATTCTGAGAGACAGAGTGTTGACGCCCGCCGCTCGCAACCGTTCGGCCGCAGGCCTGTTGTCCTGGCTCGCATACAGGATCACCAGGTCTGGATGCGCGCCGAGCACTACTTCGATGTTGGGACGCATCCCGTCTCCGAGAGCGGGGATCAGCTTCGCCGAATCGGGCCAGAGATCGTACTTCGTGCGCCCGACGAGTCTGGTGCCGGCGCCCAGGGTGAAAACGATCTCGGTCGTCGCGGGGTTGAGAGAAACGATTCGCGTTGGCGTCGCACCAGTCCGAACCGGGTCTCCGAAGTCATCGCGCACGGCGGCGACTTCGCGGCTCGACTTCTCACACGCGGTGAGCGCGAGTGCGAAGAAGAGGCAACATGGAATTGATCGAGGGCGAAAAAACAAAAAACGGACACTCCTACCCGAGGAATGCCCGCAACGAGCACGCGCCAAAACGACGCCTGACCGCCACCAGGACCTCCCCCGAGGTTCTGTGAAAGTGGCGCGGACGAGAGTCGTCTCCTGGCTCCGGGCCGCCGGACTCACCTTCCCGACTGCTCCTGCAGTCAGTGGCGTTACGAGTCTGCGTTATTGCCCGTTACAGTGGCGGGGCCGCACCGGCGTTGCACCGGTTTCCGTGGCTCCCGTCCGCGATCAATTATTGGGCGAAGCTATCTACGTCGAAGCGCCCGCGCAAGCGCCAGGACCATCGCGCCTCCGATCAAGAGCGTAAGCGCGACGAGATAACGCGGATCGATCGATCGCGTCGTCGGCGGCGGCGCCGGAAGATCAATCACCGCCACGGATTTCTCGGGCATGTCCGAGGCGAGGAAGCGGCGGAAGTTGCGCTCGTCGACCGTAACCGGGTCGACTTCCTTCAAATGGGGACCGGTGACACTACCCGCTTTTTCCTCGATCAGTATTTCGTAGATCCCTGTTTCGGTCTCGAGCGGAAGCTTGAGCGGGAATGACTGTGCGGGCAGCGAGTAGGAGAAAGACAGCTGCTTGATTCCAGGCGCCAGGGGCGCGAAGACGCTGACGACGCCGTTCGCGTAGGAGACTGCCGCGGCGGAGATGTCGCCCTGGCTAACCTTGAAATCGGCGGCTCCGGGAACGATATGAGTTCGCCACGTTGCACTCGCCGGATTGTCGGCGACCGCGATTCGCGTGACGGAGCTGTCGTTGGAGAGATCGTAGACCTCGACGATCGATCTGCGCGCATTCGCGTCGGCGGCCGACACCACCACGTGGTGCCCGCGCAAGCTCATCGGAACATGGCCCGACGTGGTATCGAACACAGTGATCTCGCCATCATCGCCGGTCACCCTTCCCTCGGCGAGAGGTTGAGTAAAATAGGCAATTCCGTCGTGCGAAGCCGAGACAAAATAGATCGCGTCCGCACTTCCGGTGCGCGCGTATTTGAAGGAGTAACGTCCCCGGGAATCCGACCGAACAGAGTCGAGTGGACCAGCGCTGTCCGGTCCGACGCGGTGCAGAACGACCCACGCTCCGCTTACCGGATCCATTCGCTGGCCACCCGGGCGAACGATCCGTCCGGACACCTGCTGCGGGACCGATGGGAGTGCGGCCTGCAGGACGAGCAGGACCGCGAGCTTACATATTGAACTTCCCAAAATCTTCGGGTCGCAGGTTCTCGAGGTACTCCTTCAACTGGTCGGCTGACATCTCGTCCGACGGCTCGGCCAGAGTTTCCGGGGGGGTCTGCCCTTCCTCGAGGAGAAGCGCGGTGAGAAGACTCTCCTGCGCGAAGATCGGCGCTTCGAATCTGAGCGCAATCGCGATGCTGTCGGAAGGACGCGCGTCGATGTGCACCGCGCCGGAGTCTCGCGCGATGTGAAGCTCCGCGTAAAACGTGCGGTTCTCGACCTTGGTAATGTTGACTCGACGAAGAGTGCCACCCATGCCGATGATGAGATTCTTGCAGAGGTCGTGGGTGAGCGGCCGCTCGCGCTTGAGCTTGTTCATCTCGATCACGATCGATTCCGCTTCCGGCTGACCGATCCAGATCGGTAGCAGCCGTGCCCCGCCCTTCTCCTGCAGAATCACAACGTAGGAGTTGGTGGAGCGATCGAGACCGAGGCGCATCACTTCGACTTCGACGAGTTGCATCAAATCAAGTTAAGACGTTGTGGCCGGAAAGTGGAAAAGCTGGCCACCAGTGGCGGCCAGCTTTTCTTACACCATCGGCCGTGGAACGCTGCCTACTTCCCCTCTACTGCCTTCCGCAATTCCGACACGCGATCCAGGCGCTCCCAGGTGAAGAGCGTTCCCTTGCCGTTCTTCTTCGGGGCGCGGCCGAAATGCCCGTACGAGGAGGTCGGGCTGTATATCGGCTTCCTCAGATCGAGGGCTTCGATGATTCCCTTGGGCGTCAAGTCGAAACATTTCCGGACTGCCTTCAGGATTGCAGTCTCGGGAACCGTGTTCGTGCCGAAGGTATCGACGTTGACGGATACCGGCTCGGCGACTCCGATTGCGTACGCCACCTGGACTTCGCATCGGCGGGCCAGTTTGGCTCCGACGATATTCTTGGCGACCCAGCGCGCGGCGTAGCAGGCGGAACGATCGACCTTCGAGGGATCCTTGCCGCTGAAGGCGCCGCCGCCGTGACGGCCCATGCCGCCGTACGTGTCGACAATGATCTTGCGGCCGGTAAGGCCGGCGTCGCCCTGAGGACCTCCGATGACGAAGCGTCCGGTAGGATTGATGTGGAACTTGATGTTCTTGTCGCGCAGCTCCTTCGGGATCACCGGCTCGATCACCTCGAGGATGATCGCCTCGCGGAGCTTCTTCGTCGAGATGTCCTCTGAGTGCTGCGTCGAGACGACGACGGTCTCGACTCCTACCGGAATAAAGTCCTCGTAAAGAACCGTGACCTGCGCCTTGCCGTCCGGTCGAACCCAGCTTCCTTCCTTGGACCGGCGGAATGCTGCGAGCCGTTCAGTGAGGCGGTGCGCGAGTTGAATCGGCATCGGCATCAATTCTTCGGTTTCGTCACTCGCGTAACCGAACATCATGCCCTGGTCGCCCGCGCCTCCGTGATCCACGCCCTGGGCGATGTCCGGCGATTGCTTGTCGATGGTGCTGATGACGGCGCAGGTCTTGGAATCGAATCCCATGCCGGCGTCGTTGTAGCCAATCCGGTCGATCGTGGAACGCACGATCTCGGGAACGTTGACGTATGTCTTGGTGGTGATCTCGCCGGCAACGCAGGCGAGTCCGGTCGTGACGAGCGTCTCGCAGGCGACTCGCGCCATGGGATCGTCTTTCAGTATTGCGTCTAGAATTGCGTCCGAGATCGCGTCCGCGACCTTGTCAGGATGACCTTCGGTGACGGATTCGGATGTGAACAGATGTCGATCGAGCACGAAATTCCTCTGGGGAATATGAGGATGATCGGTGGCAACGGTCGCACGCCGTACTATTCGTGCGCCGAGGATGTTTTAGCCCCACCGGAGCCTTCGAAGATATTTCCCTCGTCGAGGCTGGGCAACCCATCCCGCAAAAATGGAGCATCACCGAAAGCCGTCAGCAGGCGGCGGCGCAACTCCCCTTCGGCCTCGCGGGCGGTCCTCGACTCGAGCGCGGCGTTGGCGGCTTCGGCGGCGACGCTGACACTCACACCCCGG
>Ga0193733_1000769_pt1 | contig 10115 bp, 6 predicted proteins | sample U1s2metaG_FD_145076 | JGI IMG/M metagenome (GOLD analysis project Ga0193733, IMG submission 145076) | Soil microbial communities from a riparian zone of the East river system, Colorado, United States - U1s2 | ecosystem: Environmental > Terrestrial > Soil > Riparian zone | place: USA: East River... | reverse complement strand
GTACTCGGGCTCTAATCGCGCCAGAATAGGTCGGCCTTCGTCCACTTGACGGTGCTCCAAGATACCTCTTCTCGAGAATATTTTCATGGTTCGCTTGTGACGCCGAAGGCGGCATGATTTATTCGTAGCGAAGAGCGATCATGGGATCGATCTTCGTGGCGCGGCGTGCGGGGATATAGCAGGCAACCATCGCGACCAGTGTGAGCAAGAGGGCAACGCTCGCAAATGTTAGCGGATCGGCGGCGCTGATGCTGAAGAGAAGACTGCGTAGAAAGCGCGTCAGGGCAAGCCCGCCGGCAACGCCGATCAATACACCGCTAAGCGTGAGTTTTAATCCGTGAGCGATCACCAATCGGAGTATCTGCGCAAGATCAGCACCAAGCGCGATGCGCATGCCGAATTCACGCGTGCGCTGGCTAACGGAGTAGGACATGACGCCGTAAATTCCAATACCACCGAGCAACAAGGCCGCCAATCCGAACAGTCCCAGCAGCAGGGTGCGAAATCTAAGCGCAGCCACCGAGGCTCCCATTACGTCGTCCATGGTGCGAATCTTTGATACCGGCTGGTCCTTGTCCAGTGCCAGAATCATCTCGCGTACGGGCCGAGAGAGCGCGAGCGGAGCGGACGCGGTGCGAATAGTGAGAGCCATAGTGCCCCAAAAGGGCGCCTGGAGGTACGGCATATAGACTTCCTCAACAGGTGCGTAATCCAGAGTCAGGTGGCTTGTGTGCCTGACAACACCAACGATCTCCCCGGTAAATCCGTTAAATCCCAATTGCAGGCGCTTGCCGATGGGGCTCTCGCGGGGGAACACGTTGTGCGCTACAACGTCGTTGATGATGAGGACGTGCGGAGAGTTCGAACTATCGCGCATGCCAAAGTAGCGTCCTTCCACGAGCGGGAGCTTAATCGCTTCGAAGTAGCCTGGCATAACTACGTGGCAAGAGGGATTGGCGTACTCATTGGGCAGCTTGGCGCGCCCTTCCACCTCCATATCGTAGCTTTCGATGTCTCCTCCCAAGGGAAGGTGCCCGATGGCTCCGGCAGATTGGACCTCGGGAAGCGCCCGAAGTTGCTCGAGAAGGAGGCTAAAGAAAGAGGCCTTCTGAGAGTTCGGATAACGGGCGTCGGGGAGAGAGATCTCCATCGTCAGGAGATGGTCCGGTTTGAAGCCCGGGTCCACCTGCAGTAAGCGGACGAAACTGTGAAGCATGAGGCCAGTGCCAATCAGGAGGATCACTGCCAAAGCAACCTGCGAGATGACCAGGACGCTGCGCAGGCGATTGCGGCCGAAGCCTTCGGTCCCGCGATCGCCCTCGTTTAGAGATTTGGTGACATCGGTTCTTGACGCCCGGAATGCCGGCGCCAGTCCGAAGATCAAGCCTGTGGCCACCGAAGCCATGGCAGTGAAGAGCAATGCCGATCCGTCCATGTGAATGTCTGCGGTCCTGGGGAAATTATCCGGGAGAATCAGCTTGAGGGCGCTGATTCCCCAGGCCGCTATCAGTACGCCGAGGACTCCTCCCGCGATCGCCAGAGCCAGGCTCTCAGTGACTAGCTGGCGGACGAGGCGAGAACGACTGGCTCCCAGCGCAGTACGGATGGCGACTTCACGTCGCCGCGAAGTGGCGCGCGCCAAAAGTAGATTGGCTACGTTGGCGCAACCAATGAGGAGCACAAACGCGACGGCTCCGAAAAGGACGAGCAGCACAGAGCGAACGCTACCCACCACCTGGGCGTGCAGCGGAACAAGATTGACGTCCGAACCGATGTAGTCGCGCGGATATTCTTTGACAAGTTGATCTTCGATGGAATTCATTTCTGTCTGCGCCTGACTTGGCGTTACTCCGGGTTTCAGGCGACCGATGACCTCGAGGTAGTGCGAGGAGCGCTCGCTCCAGGCCTTGGGGGTCAGCGCCAACGGCACCCACAATTGGGCAGCAGGGGCCGTGAAAATGTTCAGGACCGTTCCCGTGTCCCCCGGAAAATGGAAGCCCAGAGGCATCACACCGATCACTGTGGAATTACTGCCGTCGAGAGTGATGGGCTTGCCCACGATCGACGGATTGGCATTGAAGCGACGCTGCCAGAGTTCGTAACTCAGGAGCACGACGCGGTTCTGACCCAACTGATCTTCCTGGGACGAAAACGCTCGGCCGATGAGGGGTGAGACACCGAGAAGTGCAAAGAGCCCGGGGGAGACGACGGCACCGTCCACTCGCTCAGGGCTGCTGTTGCCTGCCAAATTGAAGGTTTGGGTGGAGTCAAAAGCCGCCATTTGTTCAAACACGTGGTTATGGTCTCGCCAATCGCGAAAGTTACCTGCGGCAGGAGGGTTTTGTTCGTAACCCATTCTTGCGTTGCGCTCCCAGAGCGTGTAGAGACGCCCTGCATCCTTGAACGGCAGGGGTCGCAAAACGACGCCATAGACCATGCTGAACATGGCCGTGTTGGCGCCGATGCCGATGGCTAAGGTCATGACGGCAACGGCAGTGAAGCTGGGATTCTTGCGGAGTTGTCGAATACCGTAACGACAATCGGAGATTACGGAGTGGAGCCAATTGCCGATCCGTTCTTCGCGAACCTGTTCTTTCACCTGTTCGATACCGCCGAGTTCAATCCGCGCGGCACGTTGCGCTTCCTTCGCCGGCATGCCCGCACGCATGTTTTCCTCGGTCAGTAGTTCGAGGTGGGCATGAACTTCCTGGTCGAGGTCTACGTCCACGCGACGAGTGGAAAACAGATTACGCAGGAAACTTCGGGCTTTCACAAAGAGTGGCATACCAAATACCTCTCTACGATGCTTCCAAAGCTTGAGCGATAGCCCAAGAAATGCGGCCCCATCGTGTGGTTTCGACTTCGAGTTGCTTCCGTCCCGCCTTGGTCAAGCGGTAGTATTTCGCGCGGCGGTTGTTTTCGGAGTCCCCCCAAAAGGAGGAAATCCAACCCTCTTCCTCCATGCGGTGTAGAGCGGGAAACAGCGAGCCGGGCTTAACAACAAAGGTGCCGCCCGTGATCTGCTGGATTCGGCGCGAGACTCCCAATCCGTGCATCTCGCCAGTGACAAGCGATTTCAAGATCAGCAGGTCGAGAGTTCCTTGCAAAAGAGTTGTCGGTTTAGAGTTCAAGAGATATCTCCTATCGGTATTCTATAGGGATAATACTGATTCACATATAGAGTGTCAATAGGAAGCAGAGATGCCAGCGGATGAGTTGCTCCCCGCGAGTCGAGCGTCTGGCACACCGCCAGACGCTCATGCATGAAGTCAATTTATTTAAGTTGTTTCGTATGAAATAGATAACGCACCCTGCGATTTCTCACAAGTGCTCAGAATGAGCTAAAACTCGAGGTTGAAATCGAAGAAGAATTTGCCGTAAACTGTTGACAGTGAAGTGTTTCGCTGCGCGCCCGTAGCTCAGTTGGATAGAGCGTCTGGCTACGAACCAGCCGCAAATTCAATCCAAGTCGTTGCTCCAGTTGCGCTTACGAGTTCTGGGCCATCCTTGGCCTGCTCCAAAGTTGCTCCAACGCCACTGGTAGAATCAGATCCTGATGTTGGCGCACTGCACTTCCGGCCAAACTCTGCCGAGGCGTTACTCCCGTGGTTAACTCCCCCGTGACGATTCCTATCAATCAAGCAAAAATGGCGCTGCTTGCATATCTCTACGACCGACCTTGCGTAGGACATGATCAATTCTCCTGTACGCCGATCAAACCAGCGTAGCAACGAGAAAGGGAAGTGCGTGGTTGATCCGCAGATTCCATTACGATTTGGAAACTTTGCTGCCCCCTTCAAACAGAATTGTCCTGGCTCTCAAGCCGTCCACGCCATCCCGTTTGGTACTCCGTCAGTACTTCCTCCAGGTCATTACCTAATTCTTCTTTCAGGGGTTCACTCGATTGACGAATTAGACGGCATCCACTATACGTTTCGAATCGCCGTTACGTGATCAGGCGGTAACTAATAGCCTCCACGGTTCTACCGGTTATCTAGAACGGTCCGTGGACGCAAAACTGGAGGCTAGGCCATGTCGTATGCACACCACAAACTCCTCTTGGACGCCATTTTGCTCCACCTGCACCGAACTCCTTGCAGCTCCCTCGGGGACCTTGCGCAAGAATTGCGGGTCAGCCGAAGGACCCTCGAGAGAGCGATCGACGTCGCTGCAGGAAGAACGTTCCGTAACCTCCGGGAAGAGATTCTTGTCGAGCGAGTTAGAAGTCTTCTCACGTCCCACCCCGCGCGAGCGATAAAGGAGCTATCCTTCGACCTCGGCTATAAGTCTTCCCGTTCTTTCGCGCGCGCAATTAAACGTGCTTGTGGCTCTTGCCCCGAACAACTCCGTTCCAGCGTAATCTGCGACCTCGTCACTGCAGAAAACACGGGACTCCCCCTCGAACATCAGCCAATGCGCCGCCTGTAATCCCAAGCGTAGCGAGGGATTACTCCGACCCGGTCGGGGCCGCTTCCTCCCGCAATTTTGGAAATTGCGCAATCTGCCCATCATTGGCGCAATCTGCCTCTTGCTGGCTATTGGTTTTTCGCTCCTCCCCATCCCACAATCCTCCCGACAATCTTGTCCCTTACTCTTGGCAATCAGCAGTGCGCAACTGTTGCAGGACTTCTGATCGGGAGGACGAAAATGTTCAAAGGTATCCGGTTCTTGTTCCTGGCTGCAGCGTTCACAATTCTTGTAAGCGTATTTGCTCACGGCTTTGCACAAGACTCATTCACTGGTGGCCGTGGCGTCCTTTGGCCTCGACGCGCGCATTTTAGTGGACGTGCCAAAGCACCCGCGCAGAGTTCGAGTTCGTCAAGTTCGCCGGTGCGGGACGCTCAAGCCGTGTCGCTCGCTAATCAAGCGCTAAAGGCGCTCATTGGCGGCGTAACGGTTACTGACAGCACCGTCCAGGCTACTGCAAGCTTTATCGCGGGGTCCGACCGGGAAACCGGAACGGCAACTCTCGAAGGCCACACGGGCTACGAAAGCCGGATTGTGCTTTCACTAAGCGGTGGCCAGCGTTTGGAGATTCACAACGCATCAGGGGCTCCGCCACAAGGGAAATGGGCAGGGTCAGATGGGGTTTGGCACTCCATGCCTCTTCACGGTTGCTGGATCGATCCCACGTGGTTCTTCCCGGCTCTTACGATTCAATCGGCGCTCAATGATCCACAGATTTCTCTTACCTATCTGGGGCAAGGAACAAAGGCGGGCGTCGCGGTTCAGCACATCCAAATATCGCGCCTCGTGCCAGGACAGACCACCACAGCGACTTCTCTTATTCAACGGTTGAGCCAAGTGGATATGTATCTCGACTCGACCACCAATTTGCCCATGGCTAGCGATTTCAACTTTCATCCCGATACGGATGCGAGTTTAGATCTACCAGTCGAGGTCCAGTTCTCAGGGTGGCAACTCGTGAATGGTTTTCAAGTGCCCTCCCGCATTCAGAAATCCCTTCAAGGAAGTCTGACACTCGACCTGAGTGGCGTGACGATTTCTGTAAACACTGGGCTCCCTCAGAGCGATTTCACCATTTGATGCACGACAAGAACAGCCCGAGGAGATTATTCCATGAATCATACTTCAATCAGAATCGTTGTTGCTCTCGCGCTCGTACTTCTGGTCGCGCACGTGGCGTTGACCTGGGAATTCATTCCTGGCCTGCCGCCTTTCGGCAGCTTCAGCGGTGGTCCGTTTGACATCGTGAACAATTCCAACCTCAATGTGCATTTCGAGATTCCCATACTGAACAAGGCGGGGCGGGGCCTGGGCTTCAACTATCCGTATAGGTACGAGAGCACGGTCTGGCAGCCCCACTCTTCAGCTTGGACGCCTGTAACGTACTGGGGATGGCCCAACGGTGCCTTCGAACCCTCCCTAGGCTTCGTCTACTACAGCATCACGCAAGGCTCTTGCAATTCAGGGGGCACAAATTATTACTACAACATTTACTCGTATTGGCATTATAAGCAGCCTTCAAGCCCTGGCTACATCAGCCCATTTTCATTTACTCTTTCCGATGCCTCCATCGGTACGCCTTGCACCGGTGCACCGCCCTATTCGGCGACTGAAACAGCCACGGACGGCTCGGGTGTCACGATCAGCGCCACTGCTCAGCCCTCTGCAACAATTTTTCTCCGTTCCGGCAGCACGTTGAATCCTCCTCTGTATTGGGGAGGTGCCCCTGGCACTCTCACCGATACAAACGGAAATCAGATTACGGCGACCGCGCCCTCAAGCAGCATTCTTACCGATACTCTCGGAACGACCGCCATCACCGCGAATGGAAGCGGCACACCGTCCAGCCCGATCACGGTCCAATACACGAGCGCGGCGGGCTCTACCTCAACTGTGACGGTGAACTACACCGCGTACACGGTGCAAACAAATTTTGGTTGCAGCGGCGTCACCGAATACGGGCCCACATCGGTCAATCTCGTAAGCAACATCACGCTTCCAGACAATACTTCTTACAATTTCGCGTATGAGGTGACGCCAGGCGATGCGCATACGCCTCATTACGTCACTGGCCGCATGGCCTCGGTGACGCTTCCGACGGGCGGAACCATTAGCTACAACTATACGGGCAGCAACAATGGCGTCATTTGCGCGGATGGAACTGCGGCAGGGCTCACGCGGACAACTCCTGATGGCGCGTGGACGTACACGCGCTCCGGTTCCGATCCCACTTGGAGCACCACCATCACCGATCCGCAAGGGAATCAAACGCTACTGAATTTTCAGGGGGCTTACGAGACGGAGCGGCAAGTTTACAAGGGTTCATCAGGCACGGGAACGCTGCTCGATACGGTCTACACCTGTTATAACGGCGCCTCTTATCCCTGCAACAGCACGGCGCTCACTCTGCCCATCACACAATTGACGAAGACGAATTCCTGGGCAATTGGACAAACTTCGCAGACGGTCACGAGCTACAACAACTTAGGACTTCCCACCGAAGTGGACGAGTACGGATACGGAAGCGGTTCCCCGGGAAGCTTGGTGCGCAAAACCGTGACCAGCTACGGCTCGCTCGGAAACAATATCAACGACCGACCGGCTAGCGTGTCCGTTTACGCTGCGGGAGCGGGCAACCCCTCGTCCCAGACGAGTTACACCTACGACCAAGGTTCTGTCACGGCCACGAGTGGAACTCCTCAACATATCGCGGTGTCCGGATCTCGCGGCAACCCCACCACCACAACTTACCTTGTTCAGGGGTCAACCACGATCAGCACGACCGCGACTTATTTCGATACGGGGATGGTACAAACCACAACGGATTCCAAAAACAACCAGATCATCTATGCTTACGGAACCTCAAGTTGTGGCAATTCCTTTCCAACTTCGATCAACATGCCGCTCAGCCTGTCGCGATCTCAGACATGGAATTGCAACGGCGGGCTGATTTCGTCTCGGACTGACGAGAATGGGCAAGTGACGAACTACAGCTACGACTTGATGAATCGCCCCGCGCAGACGAATCTTCCTGACAGCGGGTGGAAGCTCATAAACTATACGTCAGCGACTCAGCACGATACTTACGTCGGGATAGCTGACACGACGCCTTCCATCAATTGTACAGGCTGCGAGCATGACCAACTGAATCTGGATAGTTCCGGTCGTGAAGTTAGCAAGACTTTGCTGAGTGATCCAGAGGGTCAAACAACTACGGCTACGGTTTACGATTCGCTAGGACGCATACAGAAGAAGAGCAACCCCTATCGCAGCACTGGCGATCCAACCTATGGCTTTGACACGCGCGCCTACGATGCGCTCAACCGCGTCACGAGCGTCACCCATGCGGACAATAATGTTGCCTACAACTACTACGGCTCAGACGTAGGCACACACGGAGGGGCCAGTTCGCAACTCTGCGCTTCGGGAACTTACGGATTTGGGTTTCCAACGCTAACGGTCGATGAGTCCGGTATGAAACATCAAATCTGGACAGACGCGCTGGGCAGAATCATCGAAGCGGATGAGCCAGATTCAACCGGTAACTTGACCGTCGGTACGTGCGACACTTATGACGCCCTAGGGAACTTGACTCAGGTGCTTCAGGGCACCCAGGTGCGCTCGTATAGCCACGATGCGCTTTCCCGCAAGACTTCCGAAACCGTACCAGAGGCAGGAACGACTACTTTTTATTACACCACCTCCGGTGGCGTAGTATGTAGCGGCAGTCCGAAAGCCGTCTGTCGGCGTACCGACGCCCGATCAACTACAACCACCTACTTCTATGATGCGCTCAATCGTCTGACTTCGAAAACCTACTCAGACTCTACTCCGGCAGCAAATTTCTACTACGACGAGTCCAGCGTTACCGTAGGAGGAACACCCTACACGCTCACAAACACCAAGGATCGTTTGAGTCACACCTCTGCCGCAGGTGGCACGGCCATAACCATTCAAAGTTATGACAAAATGGGGCGAACGCAAGATCTCTGGCAATGCACTCCTTACAATTGCTCCAGCGCTAGCATTTGGAACGCACATTACGCGCATAACTTGGCCGGAGATACGACAAGCTGGAAAAATCCCTCTGGCGATACATTCACGAACGCCATTTCGAATGCCCGCCGGATTACGCAGATCACCAGCTCAGTGAATGATTCCACGCATCCGGGCACTCTCGCACAAAACATCAAATACGCGCCCCACGGTAGCCTGGCCAGTTTGCAGAATGGCTGCGCAGGCACGGGATGCACGCTAGAGAAAGAAACCTTTGATTTCAATAACCGACTCCAGCCAGTTCGCGTTCAGTTGGGCACGTCAGCCAGCCCGAATGCGAACTCATGTCTGGTTCAGAATTACTACTCCGGGATCGGCAACGCCACGAGTTGCTCGATCCCCTCGCAGGCTTCGTCCGGCAACGATAGAAACGAAATGGGTCATTACTTTCAAGACAGCACAAATCCTTCCCTAGGCCACACCGCGAGTTACACTTACGACTCGATGATGCGGCTTACGAGTTCCGTGGCAACCGGTTCGAGCACTCACAACCTGACCTTTTCTTATGATCGGTACGGCAATATGACCTGTGTCACCAACCAGCAGACCAACGGACCATGTCCAAATTACAGCTTCAACAGCTCAAGCAATCAAATGACAAATAGCGGATATGCATACGACGCGGCCGGCAACTTGACCGCGGACGGAACAGGCTCTGGCTCTCACACCTACCAGTGGGACGCCGAAAATCGCCTTAATTCCATCGATAGCGGCTCCACAGCAACCTACATATACAACGCTCTCGGCCAGCGTGTCGAGAAAAACGTGAGAGGTGCGTACACGGAGTACGCCTATCACCCAACCGGCCAAGAGTTAGCTGAAAACGACCGCTCGGGTTGGGCAGTGCGCGTGATTCCCTTCGCTGGCCGGCACATTGCTCATTATCAGGGCAGCCCGAACGCTACTTATTTCATGCACGCGAACTCACTCGGATCAACTTCCCAGGCGACGGACTACAGCGGCACGATGGCTCAGGATCAGCTCTACTACCCGTGGGGCCAAGAATGGAACATGGCGGGTATGGCGCAAGAGAAACGCTTCGCTCGTTTAGGACACCGAGATGTAACTGAGACCGGCCTCGATCCGACTCGATTTCGGATGTTTTCGCCCACTCAAGGTCGCTGGTTGGGAAGGGATCCGAAGTTCGGGCGAGTTTGCGATCCGCAGACATTGAACCTGTACGCGTACGTGCGAAATAACCCGTCAAACTTGACGGATCCTAAAGGTTTGGATCCACTGACAGACTGTATATCGCTTTGCGATTCTCTCTATGCTGACGCGCTACTGGGCTGTGCTCTTGCATTCGGGTGGTGGAACCCACCAGCCGCCCTTGCCTGCGCAGCGATCGCGACAATTGCGGTTCAGAGATGCATCAGCAATTGTTACCAACTGTATGGCGGTGGTTCTGGCTTTGGTGGAGGTGGAGGTATAGGCGCGGGAGGCGGTTGCGATCCGACTCTGGATCCCACATGCGGAGGTGGTGGCGGTGGGGGCGGGGGTGTGCGACAAATTTGTAGGTGGATGTTGTGTTTTTCTTTTTTTGGGCTGATAATCTGAATGAGTATAGACATTCAGATAGGAGGCTCCGTGAA
>Ga0193733_1000768_pt1 | contig 10121 bp, 8 predicted proteins | sample U1s2metaG_FD_145076 | JGI IMG/M metagenome (GOLD analysis project Ga0193733, IMG submission 145076) | Soil microbial communities from a riparian zone of the East river system, Colorado, United States - U1s2 | ecosystem: Environmental > Terrestrial > Soil > Riparian zone | place: USA: East River... | reverse complement strand
CATCATGGGGAACAGCGGGGGCGACAACCGCGCCGAGTTCGATACCCGGCTTTCCCATGCGGCGTGGTACGAGTCACCGAAGATGGGTGCCTTTTCATTCAGCGCGCTCTTTGCTCCCGGACAGAACCGGGCCAGCGACAACAGCAACAATGCCAGCGGCGAGCCCGATTGCACAGGCGGAGGAGGAGGACAAGGATCAGGAATAGGAGGATTAGTCAATATTGGCCCTTGCAATGACGGCTCGTTCGGCGACGCCTTCAGCGTGGCCGGTGTCTATGAGGCGGGTCCGCTGTACGGGATCGTGGCGTACGAGTTGCACAAGAACGCCAACCGCACCGGCGATGAGACGAACCCGCCAGCGCCGCCAGCGGCTCCTCTTGGCTCTGTCGGTGTCGCCAATGAAGCGGCGATGAAGGTGGGCGTCCAATACATGGTGTTGCCCACCACCATCGTCAACGTGATCTTCGAGAGACTGACCCGCAAGGCCCCGGATCCGAACTTCAACGAGCGGCAGCACAACGCCGTTTGGCTGGCGCTGACTCAAAAAGTCACGGCTCAGGACGACGTTAACCTCGGATGGGCGCATGCCGGGAAGACGCCGGGTGATCCGGGCACGGGTCCGATCGACAACGTCGCCAACATGTACACCGTCGGCTACAAGCACCATTTCGACAAGCAGAGCAACTGGTATGCCGTCTATGCTCGCCAGGCCAATCACACCGGCGCGCACTACGACCTCGGGTCGAGCGGCCACGGCATTACCACCGATTGCAAGGATGCTGCGGGTGCCTGCTTCACTGGCGAGACCCTGCAGGCGGTATCGGTGGGCTGGATGTACAGCTTCTGAAATAGACTTGCTTTCTCTTAGCCTGTGGTAATTTAGGCGGGCGTCGAAAAGACGCTCGCCTTTTCATTCCTAAAGCAGATCCGAATTGAAGCGCTTGTTCCTGGCATTGTTGCTCGCCGCGGTCGTTACCCCGCCGGCCCTGTCGGCGTTCATCTTCAGGGTCGGGGACACAGTCTATGTCGACGGCAAGGGCTACAGCTGGGAGGAATGGAAAAAAATCCGCGACAATCCCGAATCGCTGAAGCAGCCGCAACCGGCAGCCGCGGCACCCACCAGCGGGCCGCGTGCCGCCGCGTGCACCACAGTCATCTATTACGACGAGTTCCCCAGCGAGGACGAACGGTTCCAGTGCAGCGCGGGCCTGGGCGCGCTGACGCGCGAACAAATCCTGGAAAAAGGCTGGAAGGTGGATTTTGTCGAAAAGATCCCGCCGCCTTCGAACCAACCGGCGCAGTCCCCGCGCGGCTTGCCGCTATATCTGTACAAGCTGGTGATCTCGCGCTACGGCGGGTAGAAGCGGGACTGTCCAGCGTTCCGGTGACGCTTGAGCCGCCCGCGCGGGGCGAAGACGTCCTCAGGCCAGAAAGAAATTTCTAGCGGTGAAAGAGAACAGATCGTGCGTGCAAGCGTCATCCTGATCGCTTTGGCGACCGCGGGCTGCTCATACTTCCCGAACCGATCCGAGCCCCCGCAACAGGGCACTTCCTCATCGACCTCTCGCGGTATCGATACCCTGTGCATGAACGATTGCCTGTGCTCGAGCGCGACGAAGGAATTTTGCGAGGATCGATGCACTTATTGATCGATCGGCGCCGGTGGTGACGAGGACGCACATCGTTTCGTGGGGCGGGCTGCGACGCGCCGCACCCGATCGGTTCAGTAAGACCGCCCGCGAGTCAAATCAAGACCGGACGACGAAGGCGGCTCCTTGGGTGCGACGGAAACCCCGCGCACCGCGTGTCTTTCTATCGCCCTGGCGACGAAACCGGAGGCCTTCGCGTCCTCGGCGAATTCGCGAAGGTACCTCGCGCCGGAGGGGCGTCCCTGCGGAGTGCCGATCGATTGCTGCACCGCCGAGAAACGCCCTTCGAGCACGCGTGAGCCTGGGAGCTTTTCCGCATCCATCACGAGGCGGGGCTTGAGCCCGGCGAGCGCATCGAGCTTGTCGCTGACGAACAGTTCGTAGGAGGCGTCGACGGTCGGTGCGCGGAAGAGTTTGGCGTGCTGCAGGTTGCGGGTGAGATACAGGTCGTAGGCGCTCTTAGCGCTAACGGCGACGCGCAGGCCCTCGCGGTCCACCTCCGCGATCGTGCGGATCGGCGAGCCCGCCGGAACAAGGTAGCCCGCCTCGATTTCGAGATACGCCGCGCTGAAGGCGATCTCGTTCGCGCGCGTGGGCTCGTTACCGAGGAAGGCCACGTCCCAGGCACCGGCTTTCACCGCGTCGGCCAGGTTTCCGGCGGTCTCGAAGGCAACGAGCTCGACGGGAACGCCGAGCCGCTTGCCGAGCTCCCGGCCCAGATCCACTGCAATGCCGCTGTATTCCCCGCCCGCCCGCTTCTTGTTGACGAGCAGGAAATTCTGCACGTTTATCCCGACGCGCAGCCTCCCCGTCGGCGCCAGCTCCGAGCGCGCGGCGGGGGAAACCTCCGGCCCGGTCGCGCAGGAAGACAGCAGCAGCGCAGCGAGAGACATCGTTGCAAGTCGAATCATTTTCGGATCTCCTAACGGTAGCGCGGGACAGCCGGTCGCGGCTGCGCGCTATTGTAATACGGCATCGGGCACCGAAGGCCTTCGGGGTTGACACCGATTGCGCCGCGCTAATGCTTCTCGCGATGCGCGAATCGCGCCACCGATTGACTAAAAAAAAGGGCCGGCGTTCCGCCGGCCCTTCATAATCAACTACACCTTACGAGTCAGGACAACGCAACATCCTGCTCAGTGGTCGCGATCGTGGTCATCCCTGTCCCGGTCGCGGTCGTGGTCGTCCCCATCGCGGTCGACATGGTGGACATACACGCCGATACATCCGTTGGTGCTGCCGCAAATCTGCTCGCCCACGGTCGTCGTATCGCCGCCGGCGCCGACGATCCGGACAGGCGCCGATTGCGGGACGAAGATGAGGTTGTGCTTGGAGTCAGCTGCCACCGAGTGCGAGCCGGAAGACTGCGGGATGGTTTCGATCAGGACGCTGGTCCCGTCGATCACCCCGAGCACTGCCGCCTGGTCCGCGGCTGCGGCGGAACACTGGGTCGCTGATTTGCAATTCCGGTTGGAACCCGTGTAGTAGCGCCCGTCGCCCTTGTTGAACCAGACTTCATCCGAGCCGACGATGCCGTTGACGTGGGAGAAATGCTTGGTCGTCGCGTTGATGACCAGCGTGCTCCTGTTGGCCGGATTGTTGGCCTGGGTGCATCCCAGCATCAGATTGTCATTCGGCCCGACCGTGGCGCCGTTGGGTCCGCAGTCGCTGAGCGCCACGACGCCGGTGTTCGTGGCCGGATCGAAAGCGCCGAGAACCATGGTCCCCGATGTGACGTTGGTCGGGTCGATCACCATCAGCCCGCCGTCGCAGGTCGCCGTACCGCACCCCCCCGGTTTCCCGAGGATCGGCACCGACACATAGAAGCGCCTGGTCTTGGGATCCCAGGTCGGCTGCTCGATCGCCGGAGTGCCCGGGAAAACCGTGGCGCTGATAGTGATCTTGGTGATCTCGCGGACGGAGCTGTGGTTCCGATCGCCGTTCGCCGCGAACAGGTTCGCGTAGGGCGGGTCTTCCGCGTTGTTCACCGTGAGCAGCGATTCGCCGTCCGTCGTCAACGCCATCTCGTCCACTCGCGTGCTGCCGCCGGTAAACAGCGGTTGTTGGGCAAGCGCGTCAGGCCCGTCGAGATCGAACACCTTGAGCGTGCTGTCGCCGTCGCCGGCGTAGACCCACCTGCCGTGCGTCACGACTCCGTCGGGTCCGGAGATGTCATTGTTTACTGCGGTGCCGGCAGCGTTGAGCTTGACGCCCGTGAAAAGGCCCTTGCCGAGGGTCCGCTTGAAGGTCAGGCTGCGGGTGTCGATGATGTCGATGCCCGAGTTCGAGCGATCGGCGAGGTAGTACTCTGCGCGATGCGGATTCACCCAGCTGATGTCGTACGAACGGAGCGGGTTGCCGGGAATCTGGACCGCGGTCCAGCACTTGGTCTCGGTGTTGGTCGGTGCCCCTGGTCCGGTGCAGGCGGCGTACGCTGTCCCGGCTCCGACGAGCGCGGGGGCCGCGAGCATCGCGGCGATTGAATTGCGGATAGTGAATCTTGCAGACATGTGCTGCCTCCTATTGTAGGTGGATTCAACAACGCTCTTTCGCAAGTACGCGCCGACCCAGCATCGGCTTGACGCGCCTCGCGCTTGCTTGTTACCTGCCGGGAAGACTGCTTGACCGCCCCTCTACGCGGTCGGCGCCCGGAAAAATCGCGCGCCTGAAAAGAAACCCGCTCGATACGACGAGCGCGCTCCGAACTCCGTGCGCTGGGGTCATACTCGCGCACCTTTAAACTTTTGGCTTTCCTCCGCTACCGCTAGATGATTGACGTTTGGGACGGACGGATCCGCACGTAACGCCTGCTGCGAAGTCTGCACTCAATCCGGAACCTGCACCTTACAAACGGCTGAAAAACCGAAGGCGCTCTTTTTTCATGCCGAATCTCAATGGAACAAACGCTTGAATGAAAGTCTTCAAGCGTGTTGTCATAGATCGAACGTCGAAACCCGCGAGCGACGGTTTAGCTTCCCGCCGCGTATAGCCTTACCAGCCTATAAAGGAACTCGTGGCCTTCGTAGAGCGAGCGCACGCGGATGCGCTCGTTGAGACCGTGCACGCCCCCGCCGTCGGGGTCGCGGAACATGCCGTTCACCCCGTAGGTCGGAATGCCGGCGTTAATGGTGAAGCGGCCGTCGGTCGCGCCCGCGAGCAGCGTGGGCACCACCGGCACGCCCGGCCACATCTGCGTGCTGACGGCTTCGACCGGCCCGACGATTTCGCGCGTGAGCGGCGGCGGGGGCGAGAGCGTCGGCTCGTGCGTCGGCGTGATCTTGATCTTGTCGTTCGCCATGACGCGCGCCAGGGTCTTCTGCACTTCCGCGACCGGTTCTCCGGGCAGGATGCGGCAGTTCACCGTGGCGCGCGCGCGCTGGGGCAGGGCGTTGGTCGCGTGCCCCGCTTCGAGCATGGTGGCGACGCAGGTGGTGCGGAGGGTGGAGTTGTTCAGCGCGGTCGCCGACAGCCGCGCGATCGCCTCGGGATCGGGCGGGTCGCGCAGGATCGCCTTCATGTCGGCGGCCGTCTGCCCGGTTTCGATACGGGACATCTGCTCGAAATAGGCGCGGGTGGTGGCGGAGAGCTTGAACGGGAAGTCGTGGGCGCCGAGCCGCGCGAGGCCGCCTGCGAGGTGGGTGATCGCGTTGTCCTTCACCGGCAGCGAGCTGTGCCCGCCGGGATTGGTCACTTCCAGCTGGTAAGTCTGGAACACTTTCTCGCCCGCCTGGATGCTCATGCGCAGGTAGTTGCCGTTCTTGTCGAGCAGGCCGTTCCCGCCTTCGTTCAGGGCAAACTCGGCGTCGACGAGATTGCGGTGGTTCTTGAGCAGATAGACGATGCCGCTGAAGTTCGACGGGACGATTTCCTCGTCGCAGGTCGCAACGAGAATCAAGTCGCGGTCCGGACGGTAGCCTTCCTGCCGGTAGCGAATGAGGTTGGCGATGAACACCGCGACCATCGCCTTGTCGTCGGCCGTGCCGCGCGCGTAGAAGTAGCCGTTCTCCTCGACGAGCTTGAACGGATCGCGCTGCCAATCCTCGCGTTTCGCCTCCACCACGTCGAGGTGCCCCAGCAGCATGACGGGTCTTTTCGCGCCGGTGCCCCGGTAGCGGGCGACGAGGTTGCCCTTCTTGGGTCCGCCCGGCGGCACGATGAGCTGCACGTCCTGCGCCGGCAGCCCGCCGGCTTTCAGCCGGGCGGCCATCGCCTCGGCCGCGGCCGTGCAGCTTCCGGCGGAGTCGGTGGTGTTGATCTCGACCAGCTCCTTGTAGATCTCGCGCAACTGCAGCTGCGCGGGCGTGGGCGCGCCTTGTGCGACAGCGCGAAGCGCGAGGGTCGCTCCCAGGGCGAGCCAGATTGCGCTGCGAAGTGCTTTCATTTTTTCCTCGCGTCGAAAAAAAGTCTCCCGGCGACGGTGTGGCCGGCAAAACGACTTATACTAGCAGGGTGTCGCGGCGCATCGAGTCGGCGCCGCGGATTCCGATGCCGGTCCAGTTCATGGGAGGGTCGCCATGCCAATCGAGAAGATCTTGATCGTCGATGATTCCGCCACCGACCGCCAGTTCCTGCTGGAAGTGTTGAGCAAGCAGGGTTATCAATGCGTGACTGCGCAGAGCGGCGACGACGGCATCGCCAAGTCGAAGACCGAGCAACCGGACTTGATCCTGATGGACATCATCATGCCCGGAACCGACGGGTTCAAGGCGACGCGCGCCATCGCGCGCGACGAAGCCACCAAGCACATCCCGATAATCGTGTGCACGAGCAAGAAACTGGAAACCGACCGGGTCTGGGGCCTCCGCCAGGGCGCCAAGGATTACATCGTCAAGCCCGTCGATGCGAAAGAGCTTCTCGCCAAGATCGCTGCGCTCGGCTGACGCCGCCGCTTAAGCCAACAGTACGAGCGCGAGCGCGGCGGCGCCGGGTAGCGCCTGGACCCAGAGGATCTTGCGGCTCGCGGTAAAACCGCCGAATACGCCGGCGATGACGACGCAGCCGAGGAAGAAAATCTTGATCGAGGTTCCCGCGTCGCCGAGAACGAGACCCCATCCGAGCCCGGTTGCGACGAAGCCGTTGTACAGGCCCTGGTTCGCGGCGAGCGCCTTCGAGGCCCTGGCGAAATCGGGCGTGATGCCGAACGTGCGAAGGCCCAGGGGCCGGGTCCAGAGGAACATCTCGAGGACGAGGAACCCGAAATGCAGGACAGCGACCAGTGCTACCGCGGTATTGGCGATGGTTGTCATGGAACCCCTTTCCTCTGGAAAATCTCAACCGGACCCATTTTGCTTCCTCTAGAGTTGCCAGCCGATCTTGCGGTCCAGCGACCAAGGGCCGCCGCCGCGCAGCGCCACGGCGAACATGAGGAGGCCCCACATCAGCGGGTATTCGTAGCCGGGACCTGTCCATCCGAACTTGGGCAGATGGTGGTAGGCGATCACCGCCATTTCGATGGTGATGGCAGCGGCGAAAAAGCGCGTGAACAGGCCCAGGGCGACGCACAGCCCGCCGACGGTTTCCAGGATGATGAGAACGACGGCCAGGGGTTCGGCCGGCGCGATGCCACGTTTGATCAACGCGAATTGGGCCGTCGCCGTGACACCCGCCATCAACTTGGGCCAGCCGTGCGGGAGGATCATCAAGCCTACGGTTAAGCGGATCAGCGGCCATGTGAGCGGCGCGACCCAATCGTAAAACGGCCTGAGCTGGGGAAACAGCAGTCTCGGTTCGTCTTGCGCGTCCATGGCAAGTCCTCCTCTGGCGTCGGGCATGGCCCGGAATGCTCGTTATTCGTCAGGCCGCCGCGAGCTGCAACGCTACCGGCATCTTTCGCAAGGGCTGGGCGCTGAAGTCCACAATCTTGCCGTCCCTGAGGACGAATAGCAAAGAGGATCGTAAAGGATCGGGTGGGGTACCGGGCTGATGCTCGAGCCACGGTCGCTGGATTCAGACCAACCCATCCATCAGCATCACCTCCACGTAGTCCCCCGCCTTGACCGCGCCCTGCTCGTGCCCGAGCACGACGAAGCAATTCGCCTCCGACATAGATCTTAAAATCCCCGAGCCTTGCGCGCCCGTGAGTCGTACGCTCCATTCGCCGTTTTTCAATTCCAGTATTCCGCGCTGATATTCGGTTCGGCCGGGTTTCTTGCGCATCGCGGTTTCGGCTTTCGCGCGCAGGAGCGGCAGGTCGGTGTCAGTACGGCCCATCATCGTCAGCAGCGCGCCGCGCACGAAGTGGTAGAAAGTCACCATGACGGCGACCGGATTACCGGGCAGGCCGAAGAGATACGCCGATCTTTCGCGCGCGCGGATGCGGCCGAAGGCCATCGGGCGGCCCGGGCGCATGGCGATCTTCCAGAATACGACTTCGCCGAGCTTGGCCATCATCTGCCGGGTGAAGTCGGCCTCGCCGACCGACACGCCGCCCGAGGTCACCACCGCATCGGCAACCGCCGCGGCCTTGCGGAACGCGGCTTCGAGTTTTTTCGGATCGTCGCGCACCACACCGAGATCGGTCACCTCGCACCCAAGGCGCGTGAGCATGCCCCAGAGTGTGTAGCGATTGGAGTCGTACACTTCGCCGGCCTTCAGCTTCTTTCCGACCGAGACCAGCTCGTCGCCGGTGGAGAAGAACGCGACGCGCAACTTGCGCCGCACGCTCACCTCGCCGATGCCAAGCGAAGCGATCAGTCCGATATCGGCGGGGCGCAGCATCCGGCCCGCCCTGAGCGCGGGCTTGCCTTTCTGCAGGTCTTCGCCCGCGAGCCTGCGGTTCTGTCCGCGTTCCTGCCCTGGGGGAATGGTGACACGCTCGCCGTCCACATTGACGGCTTCCTGGATGACGACGGTGTCGGTGTTCTTCGGCAGCACCGCGCCGGTCATGATGCGCACGCACTCACCGCTCCCAACCTCGCTCGTGAATTCCCTGCCGGCGTAGGCCGTGCCGATCTCGGTGAGCGTCACCGGCTCGCCCGCACCGAGGTCGTCGTTGCGCACTGCGTAGCCGTCCATCGCCGAGTTGTCGTGCGCGGGGACATTGATCGGCGAGACGACGTCTTTAGCGAGCACGCGCCCGAGCGCCGCGCGCACAGGGAGTTTTTCCACGCCAGAGACAGGTTTAACGAACAAGCGGATGACTCCGTTTGCCCTGGTGACCGGCAGAGCATCGGGGTCGTAGTCGCTGGTGCAGGAGATGATTTGTTTTAGGGACGACATTTGTGGCGAACATACAAGGCGCGCAGGTCCTTGTTCGACTAGGTCAGGGTGACCGCGCGTGAATTATCGCGCTTTTGCAGATTATTGAAAAACTTTGAGCGGAACCGACCAGGCACGCGGGTATACGCGTAACTGGCGCCTTCCGAAGGTCCATGCAACGCGGCGAGTGACCGCCCGTTTGGATTCACGTCTTCACGCGCAGCCATTCCTCGGCGCCGACGTAATTCTTTAGCGCTTCAGCGCGCGGCTTCATTTGTCCGTGCGTCCGTCGATCGGTTTGCACCTTACATTGCATAGGCGCGCTGACTTACTGCGGTTCCGGTCTCTTCACGTTCTGCAAGCGTCGCACTTCCCGTACGAAAGTCGGAATCCGGATTCCAGAAACACGTGACGTCCCGCACGAATTTTTCTCGCTTTTCTGCGATGCGCATGGTTCGCTGGCCCTTTCTTCTTTCGAACCAGATCGTAGCTACAGCGCTACGACAACAAACTATTCCCGCTGATTTTTAGACTCCGGTGCTCAGGGAAACCCCTAAGAGTACTTAAGATTTTTCGAAGACACGGCGGCACTCGGAGACTTTTGACACAAACGCGCAAATGCCGACGGGAATGTGGTCTGCGTCGAGGACTTATTACATACCGTTGTCGTATGCCAGCGACATATCATCGGCATCGTTGATTTTCGATACCGGCAAAGGTTCGTTGTGCCGGCCAAGGTAGTGAGTTCCCGGCCAACCCAACTCGAGAGGATTTCCATGTTGCGTGTGAAAGTTTCGTTGCTCCTCGCCGTAACCGCCATCACCGTGCTGCTCGCGGGTTGCGGCGGCGTAGGTGGAGCTGAGACCAGCACCAGCAACGCAGCGGGGACTACACCCTCGGTCGACACCACACCACCCTCTACGCCCACCGGTCTGACGGGCGCGGCGGCCGGTTCGACCGCAGCTAATCTGTCATGGAGTGCTTCAACCGACAGCGTCGGGGTGACCGGCTATATCGTCCGCCGCAATGGCGTCCAGGTCGCGACGCCCGCCACGACGAGTTTTGCCGACGCGGGCTTGTCCGCTGCGACGACCTACAGCTACACCGTGGCGGCCCGCGACGCGGCCGGCAACATCTCACCTAATTCGACGAACGTGAGCGTAACGACCGCGAGCGTAGCTGACACCACACCACCCACTACGCCCACCGGTCTGACGGGCGCGGCAGCGGGCTCGACCGGAGCCAACCTGTCATGGAGCGCTTCAACCGACAACG
>Ga0193733_1000766_pt1 | contig 10143 bp, 5 predicted proteins | sample U1s2metaG_FD_145076 | JGI IMG/M metagenome (GOLD analysis project Ga0193733, IMG submission 145076) | Soil microbial communities from a riparian zone of the East river system, Colorado, United States - U1s2 | ecosystem: Environmental > Terrestrial > Soil > Riparian zone | place: USA: East River... | reverse complement strand
ATCGCGCGCTCGAGAGTCATCCGCAGTGGCGCTTCGAGCTGAATTCCTTTGCCTTCGCCCTGGCTGCGCATGTTGGTGAGGTGCTTTTCCCTGCACGGATTGACTGGCAAGTCATCCGGGCGCGCGTTTTCGCCTATGATCATTCCCTCGTAGATGTCCTCTTGCGGCCCAATGAAAAGCCGGCCGCGCTCCTGAATACTGTTGAGTGCGTAAGCAGTGCTGATCCCGGATTCCATCGACACCATTACACCACGCCCGCGTCCTCCGATTTCGCCTTTGAACGGCGCGTATTCGCGAAAAAGGTGACTCATCAGTCCTTGTCCGCGAGTCAGGTTGACCAGGTCGGTCTCGAATCCAATCAAGCCGCGCGTTGGGATGACCGCTTCGATTGATACGCGCGACGCGTGATGATCCATGCCGAGAATCTCGCCTTTGCGATTAGCGATGGATTGCAGGATGTCGCCGAGATTTTCATTCGGTAGATCGACATACAGATTTTCAAGTGGCTCGAGCAGGGCACCATCCGCAGCCCGCCCAAAAATCACTTCGGGCCGCGAGACCAGCAGTTCATAGCCTTCGCGGCGCATCTGCTCCACCAGGATTGCGATTTGCATTTCACCGCGCGCGTTGATCTCAAATACGCCTGCGGTTTCGGTGTCGTTGACCTGAAGCGAAACATTGCCCCGCGTCTCTCGGAGCAAACGCTCCCGAAGATGCCGCGCAGTCACAAATTTTCCGTCGCGCCCAGCAAACGGCGAGTCGTTAACGAGAATGCGCATCCGAATTGTTGGCGGATCGATATCGACGAACTGAAGTGGCGCGCGTTCCTCGCGATCGGTTAGGGTTTCGCCGATGAAAATATCCTCGAAACCGGTTAGCCCAATGATATCGCCGGCGTTCGCCTGCTTGATTTCCACTTGCTCTAATCCCTCGTGGGTGAAAAGGGCAGTGACAGTAGCTGGTTCGCGGTGGCCGTCGCGGTGAATGCAGACGATTGGATCGCCGACGGCGACGCGACCGCTTACGATGCGCCCCAGCGCAATTCTCCCAAGGTAATCGCTGTAATCGAGGTTCGATACGAGCATTTGGAAAAATGGCTCGGTTGAAATTTTCGGCGGCGGGACATGTTGTACAATTGCTTCGAAAAGCGGCGTCATGTCTTGCTTATTTTCGTGCAACTCGCTTACGGCGAAGCCGTTCTTTGCGCTGGTGTAGACGATTGGGAAATCGAGTTGCTCATCGGTCGCCTTCAGTTCGACAAAAAGATCGAAAACCATGTCGAGGACCTTGTGTGGACGCGCATTTTCCCTGTCGATCTTGTTAATGACGACTACGGGCTTGAGTTTGTTTTCCATCGCCTTGCGCAAAACAAAGCGTGTCTGCGCCTGCGGCCCGTCATGGGCATCGACGACTAACAGCACGCCGTCCACCATTTTCATGATCCGCTCGACTTCGCCGCCGAAATCGGCGTGGCCGGGCGTATCGACGATGTTGATGCGGTAACCTTTCCACTGAAAAGACGCGTTCTTGGCACGAATTGTAATTCCTTTTTCGCGCTCCAAATCCATTGAATCCATTACGCGCTCCTCAATCTTTTGATTGGAGCGAAACGTGCCGGATTGTCGCAGCAATTGATCTACAAGCGTCGTCTTGCCGTGATCGACGTGCGCAATGATGGCGATATTACGGATTTTATCCATGCAAGAGTGGCTTTCCGGGGAGGGAAGAGAGGAGTATCGCAGAGACCGAAGAGGAGTCAAACCTCAGCGCGCACTGATGCGCAGGGAAATCGGAGATGGCGTCAAAGGGCGCGGCTCAAGGCTTCTCAGCCAAATCTCGCGTCAAAACACGATTTCCAGAACGTAGTCTACTTCTATTGACACCCAGGGAGCTTGAAACTGCCGATTCGAGTCTGCCAGCCCGCTGGGCTGGATTGCTGGCCAGCGAGCGTATAGTACTCATTTACGTACCAGAAGGTGCAGTCGTCAGTGGGATCAACTGTGATGTCTGTGTAGTCGCCCCAACGGGAATTCGTAGTCGTCTGCACCCCTGAACCATCGATGATCGTGCCTTCGCCGAGAGTCATCTGGCCGAGCGGATCGCCGCTGAGCCTTCCGGTGTAGCGGATACCGGGATACACGTCCACTCCATTCACTACGCTATAGCCCAAGGCCATGTTGCCTTTCTTGTCCATCGCGATGCTGCCCATCCAGCGGTGCACGCCGTCGCCCGGCGCGTAGGTGCCCTGCTGATAGAGGCTGTATCCACCGCCGGTCCGCCGGATCTCGTACCAACGAACGCCGGCGACACCGGGTGTCGCCTCAACTGACTGATTGGTCACCATCGCCTCATAGGTCTTGAAGTTCCGGTAGGCCAGCCGGAAGGTCGGCCGCTGGCGGTAGGACAGGATGTCCAGGTACTGAGCAGGGTCGACGATTCCCGGTTGTGGCAGGCAGTCACGCGACGTCGGCGCGCAGGGGAAGATCGAATCGAATGAAGCGACTGGCAATTGCGTGGCAAGGTCAAGTGAAGCGATTGGGGTCGAGCGCCACTTCACTAGGAGATCCCAGATGTTGAGGGCGTCGAAGGTCGCGCCGTAAGAGGCGTCGTCGTCCTGTGTCCCCACAAGCGGAATCGCAGCATCATTCTTTGGCTTCTGCTTGCCGTCGGGGTCCGCTGGCAACAGTCCATCGCCAACGAGCGGCAGCAGATCGGGATCATTCCCGTCGATGAAGAATCTCACGTTTCGCGCGTTCGGCTCGCCATTGACCATTTTGTTCTTCTCGAGCGCATAAACACCGATGCCGTACTCGATTGTTGGTCCGAACTCACGCGTTGTAATCACGTAAGAGTCCGTCCAGTTGCCGTACTTCGGGTAGTCTGGGAAGTTAACTCCGGTCGAGAACGCGTAGCGATAGTAGGAGCCGGTTGGATCGCTGGTAGTCGAGATCGCCACGCAATTGAAGTACTCCGGACCTGCGGTCGTGAACTGCGACAGGAGCCATCGATCCATGAACTGGTCGTACAGGACAACGGGGTCGCCTGAGGGATCCGTGCAATCCGAAACCGGAAATCCGGACCAGAGCGAGCCAGTATCTATCGGTCCTACCAGCAGGTTGCCCCCCTTATCATATACAGCAAAGACCAGATTGATCATCTCGACATAATTATTCGGGCCGACCTCACCATTCGGGTCCGGTGGGTTCACTCGGAAGCCAAAAATGTTGAAGTTGTCTTGATTCGACATCCCTTCGAAAGTCAGCAACGGAGCGGGGATGGTCGGGGCTGGATTGAACAACTGTAATACTCCATCGGTACTATGTCCCTTGACCCCGTGGGCCTGTGGACCTTCGGGTCCGCGCTCTTGCCGCACTTCTAGTATTGTATCGGGTGCCAAGGTCCGTGGTCTCTGAATCCGCGCGAGACTGCGCAGAGCCGGCGACACATCAAAAGCTACCGCTGTGGAGAATCTTGGAGTTAGAGGTTGCTTGTGCGCAGTCGGCTGAGCGGCTACGGGCGGCGATACCGCCAGGAATACCAACGCGGCTGCGGCCACGACAAGGACAACCGCAGTTAGGATTCGTACATGTGTAAACGCACGATGTTTGCTGATTCGACGGAGAGTTTTCATATTTTTTAGCTGAAATTGGAGTTGGAGTTTTTTTGTTCCCTACACGTTCCCGGAGGAACGAGTTTGTTACCGTCACAGAAAACGGGTCAATCTTTTTAACCTTATATTTTTGTAATGCGGACATGCTCCTGGCGCGAACAATCCAGAGCCACGGCTCGGAGGCATCAGCAATCGAAAAACCCGAAACGCTTTCGGGGTTTATATCGAGCTGCGCTATGTAGCGGGTTCGAGGGCGGCTGCCTCGCGCGAAGGCTCGACCCATTTGCCATGCTCGCGGATCAAATCCTTCAACCGCTCCACTGCTTCCACTTCGGGAATGTTGAATTTCACCGGCGTTTTGCCGACGTAAAGATTCACCTTGCCCGGAGCGCCGCCCACATAACCAAAATCGGCGTCGGCCATTTCGCCCGGCCCATTCACAATGCAACCCATGATCGCGATCTTCACACCTTTGAGATGCAACGTCGCCTCTTTGATTTTCGCCGTGGTGGTTTGCAAGTTGAATAAGGTGCGTCCGCAGGAAGGGCAGGCGACATAGTCGGTCTTGAAAATCCGCGACCCGGCTGCCTGAAGAATGTTGTAACTCAAGCGCAACGCCTGCCCGGGGGCTTCCTCGCCCTGCACCAAAATCGCGTCACCAATTCCATCGCACAACAGGGAGCCGATGGTTGTCGATGCTGTGAGAAGGGTCTCGAGAAAATCCGTAGGGCGTCTCTGTGAACTCCGAAGGCTTTCGCGAGCTGACACAGACGCCGCAGAATCGAAAACATCCTTTAGCAAAATCGGATGCCGAGGGTGCAAGCGTGTGGCCAGCAATCGAAACGCCGGAATCATCGCGAGATCAACGTCGTCTCTTACGGTGACAAACTGCGGGCTCTGCGCCGCGTTCAATTTGGCAATCGCGGCATCATCGCGTGGATCGACGTCGGCAACGCTGGCGTTTTCATAAATAATTTCCGGCTGGTAATCGCCCATCTTGTCTATCTTGTGCGCGATTTTGTCGAAGTTGGCTTGCCTAACGACTACCCGAATCAATTCTGCGCCGCCAACCCGCACACCCTGGCCGGGGTCAGCGACCCCGGCTACAGCAATTGTCTTTGTCGCGCGTCGCTGATACGAATACGGATCAAAAGACAATTGGACGTTGAGCGTTGGACGTTGAGCGCCTGCCACGCCGTAGCTGGGCGAAGGCGGGTTGGGCGTTTCTTGGATGTTCTCAACCAGCGCTGTTGCCACCGGAATCTCATGCGGGCTGTCCTCAGTAAGCGACACGCGAATCGTGTCCCCGATACCATCGGCGAGCAGCGAGCCAATCCCGATCGCGCTCTTGATCCGCGCGTCTTCACCTTCGCCTGCTTCGGTCACGCCGAGATGCAATGGATAATTCCAGTCTGGGCCGAGTTCGTTTAGACGCGCGACCAGCAACCTATACGTCGCAATCATGATCTTCGGATTACTCGCTTTCATCGAGAAAATGAAATCGTGATAGTCCAAGTCGCGCGCGATCCGGGCGAACTCGAGCGCGCTTTCCACCATGCCCAGCGGCGTGTCGCCGTAACGATTCAGGATGCGGTCGGAAAGGGAGCCGTGATTTGTGCCGATGCGCATGGCGATACGGCGCTTCTTGCACAGATCGACCAGCGGTGAAAACCGTTCGCGAATCCGATTCAATTCTGCGGCGTACTGTTCATCCGTGTATTCGCGAATGACGAATTTCTTGGAATCTGCGTAGTTGCCTGGATTGATTCGCACTTTGTCCACCCATTTGGCGGCTTCCATGGCCGCTTCCGGTTTGAAATGGATGTCTGCGACGGTTGGCACATTGCAGCCGCGCTCCCGCAAACCTGTGACAATATGCTCGAGATTGCGTGCATCCTTTACCGTGGGCGCAGTGATACGGACGATTTCACAGCCCACGTTTGCCAGCTCGATTGTCTGTTGAATCGATGCGTCCGTATCCATCGTATCGCAGGTGATCATTGATTGGACGCGAATTGGATTATCACCGCCAATGCCGACGCTACCAACCTTCACCTCGCGCGTTTTGCGACGGCGATAAACGAATGGATTTTCGCAGTACAACTCACGCATTGTAGGGTCGTTCAATAAAGCGACAAGCGTCAGGTCGATGACCTCGGCTCGTCACGATATGATTTTACGGCTTCGCGCGGTCTGCGCAACGCATGTCGGCTACGGCGTTCGCGGACCTTTCGGGGCCGAGTGCGCTTCGAAATGGTCAAGCCCTTTGCGAACAAACGGCAAGTCCTGCACGTCGAAGAACGTGATATACAGCATGTAACCGATGATCACTACCGCGCAGCTTGTCTGCACGACCTCCAGCACACGCATGTTCACCGGTTTGCGGCGTATGGATTCGATGATCGCCAGCACAATATGACCCCCATCGAGAACCGGAATCGGGAGCATGTTCAAAATCGCCAGGTTCACATTCAGAATCACGCTGAACCACAGCGCGAGCTGCCACCCGCGTTCGTTTTGGAAAAGCAAATAGTAAATACGACCGATCCCGATGGGACCGCTCAAATGTTGCAATTTTACGTCCGACTTGGGCGAGGCAACCGCGCCAATTGTCTTTAACGTGCTGGTCACGCTGTTGTAAACCTGTTCGATCGGATTCGGATGCTGGATCGACATGATTCCCGTCGTGTCCCATTGAATTCCAATTCGTGGCTTCTTTTCGCCATTCGTAGGCAGCAGCGCTGGTTTTACCGGAACGTCAAACCTCTGGACGTCGCGCTCCACATGAAGAACGAGCTCGTCGTTTGGGTGTTTGCTGATGTATTCCAGCAACGCGATCGGATTGTAGATGGGTGTTTTATCAAACCCGCGAATGATGTCTCCGGAGCGCAACCCGGCCCTCGCGGCAGGTGTGTTCGGCTCCACTTTGTCGATGATTGGGGTCTCTGCCGGAGCGATGAGCAACTGGCGCACACCTTGTCTCTGCCATCCGCGAGTCTCCGCTTTGTAAGGCTCCACCCAAACCGTTTGCACCTTTCCGTCTCGCTCGAATTTCACCGCGATCTTATCGCCTTCGCTTCGCACCACATCCCAGCTGACGCTGTCATTCATTCCCATGAAACGTCTGACCGGCTTGCCGTCCACCGAGAGAATCTTGTCGCCGGGCTGTAAGCCAACCTTTTGGGCCGGCGAGTCGGGCAGAACATAACCGATCACCGTGGTTGAATCCCCTTCGCTTACCGGATAGCCCACGGCCCAAACAATGACCGCAAAGAAAAGCGCCAGAAGCAGGCTAAACAACGGACCGGCGATGGCTACGATGATTTTGTCGAGGGCAGAAATTTTCGGCAGCCTTGCGCGGTCCACATCGGCCTTGCCCTCGATAATGTCCATCGGCGCAAGTTGCGGCAGCGCTACGAAGCCACCGAACGGCAGCGACCCGAGCGAGTATTGGACGCCGTTGATTGTTTTCTTCCAAAGTGGTTTGCCGAACCAGACGCCGAATTTTTCTATGTCAAGCCCCCTCCAGCGGGCCGCCAGAAAATGGCCCAGCTCATGCACCACGATCAGCAGATTGAAGAGGATGAGGACTTCCAGCAGGATGAAAACGATGCGAGCAATGTGCAGTAGCATTGTACTTAGAAACAAGTGATCAGCGATTAGTCATTGATTGGACACGCCATCGTGTCTGCCGTTGTAATTCTTTTAACGATTTACCGATCTAACATGTCCCGCGCTTCCTTACGCGCCCACTGATCGGCCTGCAATATTGCATCCAGATCGGGGTGCGCAACGGACGTGTGGCGGTTCATGACTTCTTCGACAATCTGCCAGATGTCCGGAAAGCGCACTTGCCGGTCTAAAAAACCAGCCACCGCTACTTCGTTTGCGGCGTTCATGACGGCAGGCAACGTGCCACCGGTCTCGCCTGCCCGGCGCGCCAGGCTTAGCGCGGGAAAATCTTCATAGCGCGGCGTGAAAAATTCCAACCTGGACAATTTCGAGAAATCGAGTGGCGGCAAAGTATTCGGGACGCGATCCGGCCAGGTCACGGCGTATTGGATCGGGAAACACATGTTCGAGTAACTCAATTGGGCGAGCGTCGAGCCGTCTGCGAATTCGACCATCGAATGAACGATGCTCTGCGGGTGTATCACCACTTCGACGCGCTTCATCTCGACGCCAAAAAGCCAATGCGCCTCGATCATTTCCAAACCCTTGTTGAACAGCGTCGCGGAATCGATTGTGATCTTTGGCCCCATATTCCAGGTCGGATGCTTCAACGCTTGTTCAGGTGTGATCGAATCGAAATCTTTTCGCGCCGTTTCCCGAAATGGTCCGCCAGAGGCGGTAAGAATGATCCGACGGATATCCAAAGAACTTTTGCCATCCAGGCACTGAAAAATGGCATTGTGTTCGCTATCCACGGGCAAGACGTTTATGTCGTTCTCTCGAGCCTCGCGTGTCACGATCTCGCCGGCCATCACCAGAATTTCCTTGCTCGCAACGGCGAGATCTTTTCCAGCCTCGATCGCCGCCAGCGCCGGACGCAATCCTCCCGTACCTACGATTGCGACCAGCACCATGTCGGCATTCGTTAGGCGAGCGATCTCAAGTAGTCCTTCTTGTCCCCCAAGAATTCGTGGCTTGTATTCAAGCTCGCGTGCCAGGATGTCGATCTTGGTTTCATCGACGAGGCAAACAGATTGCGCTCGCGTTTCATTCGCAGCTGCCGCGAGTTTTTCAGCGTTACTGTTGGCGGCCAGCCCGACAATTTCCATCCGGTCCGGAATATCGCGCGCCACTTTCAGCGCGCTCTCACCGATCGATCCGGTCGCCCCCAGAATGACAACTCGTTTACCCCGTCCAGAAGTTTCTGTCATTATTCCGGCTTCCTTCGTGGTTACGGCACCCGAATTACCAGTCGCAGATAGAAGAACAAAAGCGGCGCGGTAAACAGCAGACTATCCAGAAGGTCGAGCGCACCGCCGATTCCCGGCAACAGATTCCCAGAGTCCTTCACATCTGTGCTGCGCTTGATGATTGATTCGGCCAAATCTCCGAGCACTGCTGCGAGGCCAAGAAACACACCGAGGATTATGGCATGCGTCCAGTTCAGCGCCGACAAATGCCCCGGCATCAGTTTGAACAACGCCAGACTGCAGAGCAGAGCAAAAACAATCGCGCCGAAAAAACCTTCCCACGTTTTCTTCCCACTAATATGAGGGACCATCAGATGCCGTCCAACCGCGCTGCCGGTGAGATACGCACCCATGTCGGAAAATTTTGTGACCGCGATCAGATACAGGACATAAAATTGCCCGGTCACCTGACCTGTGCTCGAGCGCGGTGTTAGATAGACAATTTTGGTGATAAAGTTGAAAAGCCAAAGCACGTAGAGCAGGCCAAACAGAGTGTAGGCCATGGTCTGCAGCGGCTCGTCATGGCGAAGGCGGGCGAACATCTGTCGCCCGAAGACGGTCAGCAGAAAAAACAGCAGAACAGCGACTTCGAAATCATACGAGTGTGCCGGTCCAATCTTGGAGAAGTAATAAAAGCTTCCGGCGAGCAGAACGGCGCCGCAAATCATTCCCGTGATTTTGAAATTGGGCAGGCCCTTGTGATCGAGCATCCGGTAAAATTCCCAAAGCCCGATCATTCCGAACCCGCTGATCAACAGCCAAAACAAGATCTCGTAACCGGTGAACATGATCAGCAGAGCGATTGTCCAAAGCGCGATCGTGCTGATGAACCGCAGAATGAAAACGGAACGTCGTCCCGCGGCTGTGGGATTTGTGCCGGTTTGCTCCAGCGTTGCAGGCATGCCCTGCATCATGTCGAAGGAAGGCGCGCTGCGCAAGCGTGAGCGAGCGCTTCGAAGAGAGTGCGGATGGGCCTCCTCCGGGAGAGTCGCCGTGAAAATCACAGCGATATTACGGCCGCCTCGCCGAAGCGCGTACGTAGCGCATCGCACTTATTACGGCGTAGGCGATGGACTTGGTAAAGTAGCCTCCGTCCGAGGAGCTGGCGTTGGCGAACTAGTCTCTACCGCAGAGGATGGAGTTGGCGAATTAGCCTCCGCCGAAGGAAAGACTGCCCCGCCAGACATCTCTAACTTGCGCTGCTTTTGGTTCTGTAATTTTTCCAGTCCAGGCTGTCTTTGAGTGCGTTGCTCTTGTTTTTCTCTCTCCCTTTCGGCTTTCATCTTCACGGCGTCGGCCATCAGGGACCGAATCTCGGCGGGAACCTGCCGTATTGTCTTGTCTCTTTCAGCCTGCATCTGCGCAGGGTCGGGAATGTTATCCCCAACGTCGCCAGGATTCGTCTGAGCGCTCGCGGTGGCTTTTTCTTTTCCGGCCAACTCCTTCACTCTTTCGTCCAACGAATTCACTCTCTCATCTAACGAATTCAATCTTTCATCCAACGCTTTCTCGCGTGCGTCCAGCTCCACTTTGCGTTGAGCAAGTTGTTGTTCAGCGGCTGAATCTTGTTTTTGGCAGGAGCAAATCATCGCGAAACAGATGAGGATCGAA
>Ga0193733_1000765_pt1 | contig 10143 bp, 8 predicted proteins | sample U1s2metaG_FD_145076 | JGI IMG/M metagenome (GOLD analysis project Ga0193733, IMG submission 145076) | Soil microbial communities from a riparian zone of the East river system, Colorado, United States - U1s2 | ecosystem: Environmental > Terrestrial > Soil > Riparian zone | place: USA: East River... | reverse complement strand
CTCGCCGCCGCACTTCCGCCTGGAAGTAGGCGTGGCCCTGGTGCTGCTCTATTGTTCCTTTTACTTTTACCGTTACGCCCACCGAAAAAACTCGCTCGCCTTCACCCTGCTGGCGATGTCGCTGGCGCTCTGGTCGGTGCTGGTGCTGTTCGGGCAATTTAGCAATTCTTACGTACAGCTATTCGATCTGTTGGGTCCGATTCCGCAATTGTCGCTGGGCATTGCGATGGTGATGGTGCTGGCGGAAAACGAGCGCAATGCGGTGCAGGAGAACGCTCTGGCCTTCTCCACCCTGGGCGTCGATCCGACGCGGCTGCTCTCGGCCGATGATCTGGTTCCCAGCATGCAGGCCATTCTGGACCGCCTCGTGGCTCCTCTGCCGGCAGGCGGAGCGGTCATCTGCTTTACCGAGCGCTGGCGCGCCGTCCTGCCTTCGGTGCAGCGCGGGTTTTCGGCAGATTTCATCGGCAAGCTGGAAAAAAGCGGAGCCGGAGAATACGTCTGCGAACTGGCCTACCGGCGCGGGGGGTTCGTGACCTTTCGCAATGTGCCGGAAATGTCTGAGCCTCTGCCGGTGTTTCCTGGAGGCCGCTTCACCCAGTTTCGCCAGGTGCTGACCGAAGAACGCGTCTATAACGTGACTGCGGTGAGCTTGCAGACCCGGGAGCATAATTTCGGGGTGATCCTGTTCCCGCACACCGCGCGCCGGATGTTCGGTTCCTCGAATCTGCGGCTGCTCATCGGGCTGGCGCTGCAGATCGGCCTAACCCTTGAAAACTACGTGGTCATGCACGAGGCGCAACGGCGAACCAAAGAGTTCGCGCTGCTGACCGAGATCGGGCAGGCCATCAGTTCGCGGCTGGACCAGGACGAGATCCTGCATACCGTAAAAAAAGAACTGGGTCAGATCTTCGATACCAGCGACTTCTACATCGCGTTTCAGGAAGGGGACGAGGTCCGTTTCGAACTGGAAGTAGAAAACGGTGAGACCTTGGCCAAACGTTCGCGCAAAGTGGCCAACGGCCTGACCGAGTACATGATTCGCAGCGGGCAACCCCTGTTGATCCGGGCTGAACTGGAAAAGACCCGCGAGCGGCTGGGGGTTACATTTCTGCCGCCGCGGCCCGCCAAATGCTTTTGCGGGGCGCCGATCCTGCTTGGGGGCAGGCCGGCTGGGGTCATGGCGGCGATGAACACGGAGCGCGAGTATGTATTTGAGGAGCGCGATCTGGAGGTGATGCAGACCGCTGCCGGACAGGTATCCGTCGCGGTGGAGAATGCCCGGCTGTTTGCCGAGGAGCAGCGGCGCGCCCGCCAGTTTGCCTTCCTGAACAATATTTCGAAGACCGCGATCTCCAGCGAGGATTCCGAGCAGATGCTGGCAGACATCGTCGGCCACATCCAGAAAAATTTCAGCTTCGACCATATCGGCATCGGCATTCTGGACTACGTGACCAAGGAAATCGAGATCAAGGCCGAGGCCGGCATCACCGCGCAGGCCCTGGGCAAACGTATCCCGCTGGGAGCGGGAATTCTGGGCCGGGTAGCGCGGACCGGGGAGTCAGCGCTGGTGCAGACCACCGGCGACGGACAACTGCAGGGCGTGCTGCCGGGGGCGCGGTCCGTTCTTTGCATCCCCATCGCCTATGGCGAAAGCTTGCTGGGCGTGCTCAACGTGGAGAGCCAAAAAGAGGACGCCTTCATGCCGCAGGACCGGCTGATCATGAATACCCTCGCCGATCTGCTGGCCACGGCCTTGCACAATGCGTTTGTGTTCCAGAAACTGCAGCAGCAATCCATTACGGATGGGCTCACCGGCATCAAGACGCGGCGATTTTTCTTCGAAGCGTTGAGCTCGGAGTTGAAGCGGGCGTCGCGCTCCGGCCGTCCCATTTCAGTGGTGTTGATGGATCTGGACAAATTCAAGGGAGTGAACGACACCAAGGGCCATCTGGAGGGGGATCTGGTGCTGGCCCGAGTGGGACGACTGCTGGAACAGAAGTGCAGGCAGTCGAACGTGGTGGCGCGTTACGGGGGCGACGAATTCATCATCCTCATGCCGGAGACCGGAGTGGAGCAGGCGCTCATCCTCGCCGAACGTTTGCGGTTGTGGATCGCGCAGGACCCGGCGCTCAGCGAGCACCATATTACCGGCAGCTTCGGGGTAGGAAGCTTTCCCGTGCACGGGTTCTCCATGGAAGACATCGTCCGGGTCGCCGACGCGGGCATGTACGTCTCCAAGCATGCGGGCGGCGACCGGGTATCCACCGCAGAAGAGTTTTCGGAAGGAGAACCTGCGGCGGTGCGCCGGCGGCTTATCTCGGGTTACATCGAGGGATTCCTGCAACGCGAACACACCGGCCCCGAGCACCTGGACGAACTGATTTCGACTTTGAAGAAGATGGTGGGTGACGGGGACCGTACCGCCCTGGAGCTTCGGGAAGCGGTTGAGACCCTGACCGGGGCCGCGGAGTCGCGCGAACAGAACAGTTCCGGGCACGGTGAAATGGTGGCTCGTTACAGCGAAATCATCGCCAGTGCACTGGGACTGCCTCCGGAAGAAGTTGGCGATCTGTCGTTCGCCGCCCGGGTGCATGACGTGGGCAAGATCTTTGTTCCGGAGCGCATCCTGAACAAACCCGGCCCCCTAACCGAAGAAGAGCACTATCAGCTGAAGTCCCACGCCCGCATAGGAGGGGAGATCGTGGCCACCTTGCCCGACTCCAAGAAACTGCAGGAGGCGGTCCACCACCACCACGAGTCATTCGATGGCGGGGGCTATCCCGACCGTCTGCGGGGCGAGCAGATCCCGCGCTGGGCACGCATCCTGGCCATCACCGACGCTTACGTGAACATGACCACCGAGCGTTCATTCGCCGCCGCCAAAACCAGCGAGCAGGCCCTGACGGAGCTGGAAAAAATGAGCGGCACGCGCTACGACGGAATGCTGGTGCGCATTCTGCTGCGGGCGCTCAAAGCAGAGAGAGCGTCGAGCTGGTGAGCCTGATCTGCACCCCGGACTAGCCTGAGGAGGCTTGCGCCGGTGGGACGACACCCAAGCCCACATCGGCCCCGGCCCACTTGCCAATTCCCATCTTAAACTTCAAACTATCTCTGCATGCCTATCCCCCTATCTCTCTCTGACAAGGTTGCTCTCATCACTGGCGGTTCGCGTGGCATTGGTGCGGCTACGGTTCGACTGTTTGTCGCTGCGGGAGCGCGCGTGCTGTTCAGCTATGAAAAATCCCAGGCTCCGGCCGAGCAGCTGGTCAAGCAACTGGGACAGCAAAACTGTGCCGCCGTGGCCTGCAATCTCTCAGGCACCCAGACCGCGCAGGAATTGGTGGCAGCCGCGGTAAAGCGGTTCGGACGGCTGGACATCCTGGTGGCGAATCACGGAATTTGGCCACCCCAGGACGCGCCCATCGAAGACCTGTCGGACGCGCAGTGGCGCAGCACCATGGCCACTAATCTTGACAGTGTCTTCGCCCTGGTCAAGCACTCCGTGGGGCAAATGAAGAAGCAGGGGAAATCGGGCGGGGCGGCGGGGCACATCGTGCTAGTCAGCTCGACCGCCGGGCAACGCGGAGAAGCGTTTCACTGCGACTACGCCGCGACCAAGGGAGCCCTCATCAGCATGGTCAAAGGGTTGTCCACGGAACTGGCGCGAGAGGCGATTTACGTCAACTCGGTGGCGCCGGGCTGGGTGGATACGGATATGTCGAAGTCGGCTCTGAATGATGCCGCGACCCGCGAACGGATCTTCGCCGCCATTCCCCTGGGCCGGGTGGCTACGGCTGAGGAAATTGCCGGGCCCATACTTTTTCTATGCTCGGAATATTGCGGGTTCGTCACCGGCGAGGTGTTCAACGTAAACGGCGGCGCCGTGCTGGTAGGTTAGCCGGCCGCCAGGGGACGAACTGTGTCGGGCGGGATGCGCCCGGCGGGAGCGAGGTGTTTTTGCTCCGCTCAGGTTCACCCCGGCCCAAGCTTGCCTGCATCTAACTTGATTGCCATGAAGCCTTTTCTTTCGATTCTGATCCTGGCCACATTCGCCCTGGGCCAGAGCGAGATTGCGCCACCCGCCCCGTCCGTTCCCGTGGACCAGGAAAATGCGCGCAAAGCCAAGGCGGTGCTGGACCAGACCATCCAGGCTCTGGGCGGATCCGCCTATCTCAATCTTCAGGAGATCAGCCAGGAAGGCCGCACCTACAGCTTCTACCACGGCCGGCCCAACAGCCTGGGTATCGTGTTCTGGCGTTTTTACAGGTTTCCGGACAAGGACCGGATTGAGGTCACAAAAAAGCGCGATGTGATCTATGTCTACAACGGGGATAAAGGATACGAAATCACGTACAAGGGCGCGCATGCGGCCGATCCCAAGGAATTGACTGACTACTTGCGGCGGCGCCGTTACGCCCTCGACTGGGTGCTGCGCAAATGGCTGCTGGAGCCGGGCGTTGCCTTGTTTTACGAGGGCCAAACCGTAGCCGACGGAAAAACCGTCGAACAGGTCACGGTCATGAATGCGCACAACGAGGGTGTGACTTTGTATCTGGATGTCAACGATCACTTGCCCATCAAGAAGACTTTCACCTGGCGGGATCCGACCGACAAGCAACGCAACGTGGAGGACGAAGTCTACGACAATTACCGGATGGTGCAAGGCATACCGACTCCCTATACCGTCACCCGGTTCTACAACGGCGACATGTCCGGACAGCGCTTCATGACGTCGGTCAGCTACAACCAGGCAATCAGCGACTCGCAGTTTGAAGCCGGGGCTGGAGCTGAGCAAAAGAAGCCCTGAAGCCTCGCGCCGGGGCCCGAATTCTGGGCCCTGGCTGTAAACTCTCTGTAAAGCGTAATTACGGGTGGAGTAACCCCATAGATTCTGCGACGCCCGCGATAACCAAATCAAGCCTTTCATAATCAATTACATAGAGATGACCCGTAGAGAAACTCGCGACCTTCTTCAGCACATAGTGTGGTCAATTAGCCGCAGTCTGACCTGCGCCGGACAGGGTAAATTCCTCATCTAACGAGCTGAACACCCGACCACCGTTTGATACAGGAACAGACAATCCGGACGCCAGTGGAATGCAGTGGCGTGGGGCTGCACAGCGGGGCTCCAGTAAAACTACGGATCTTGCCGGCGCCGGCGGGATCGGGCGTGGTTTTTCGCCGCACCGATCTCGACAGCTTTGAACTGGAGGCGGTGAGCAAGAATGTGGCGCGGGTAAGCTATGCCACCAGCTTGATGAAAAAAGGGGTGTTCATTTCCACCACCGAACATCTTCTATCCGCCTTCATCGGCTGCGGCATCGACAACGCCATCGTCGAACTGGACAACTTGGAACTCCCTATCTTGGATGGCAGCGCGCTCCCCTTTGTGGAAGCCATCCACAAGGCGGGCATCCGAAAACAACGACGGCCGCGAACCTATCTGCGCATTCGCCGCGAACTCGAAGTGCGGGAAGGCGACAAGTTCATTGCGGTGTATCCGGCGGAGACTTATTCCGTGTCCTACGCCATCAATTTTCCCCATCCGCTGATCGGAAAAGAAACTTTCAGCGTTGACCTTTCCGATGGCAACTACCTGACCGAAATTGCTGCTGCCCGGACCTTCGGTTTTCTGCATGAGGCCGACGCGATGCGGCAACAGGGTTTGATCCGCGGAGCTTCGCAGGAAAACGCGATCGTGCTTACCCGGGAGGGGCTGATGAATCCTCCGCTCCGCTTCCCCGACGAATTTGTGCGGCACAAGGTTCTGGACCTGATCGGCGACCTGGCGCTGCTGGGCAAGCAGATTCTGGGAAACGTGGTGGCGGACCGCGCGGGGCACGCCATGCATACGGCGCTGGTCTCGCGCATCTTGCGTGATCGAACGCTGTGGGAAGAAACCACGGTGGCAGAGGATAGGGAAACGGTCGCGGCTTCAGCGCATGTGGTAGCGCAATCGGCCGTGTAAGGGCTCTTCCGGGTGCAGCTTCGTTTCGCGAATCTCGGGGGTCCTGCCCTACAAAATCCAAGTCAAAAGCCGGGACCCCAGGGTCCGCCCTGGCTGGCTAGTCGGCGGGGTGGGGAGCGGGATCGTTGTAATCCCAGTAGGAATCTTCTTCCAGAAGCTTCTGCAGCTCGGCGCGGGCGTGGGCGGTGAGCTGGGCGGCGTAACTTTTGGCTGACTGTTGACGCTCCGGAGTTAACTCGGCCACTCGGACCGCCAGAAGCGGGGCATCCTGCTCCAGCATGCGCAACAAACGTTGCGCACGATCGATCCTCACATGAATCGAAAGCATAAAGACCTGCACCTGACCTGATTTTCCTTTCCAGCGTGATGGGCGAAGCGGAAATGCGCAAGTCTCAAACTGGGTACGGAGGAGGGCAGGGCGGTGCGGATGGCGTCCCAGTCACTCTGGGTTGGGACAAAATCTAGGACACGATGGAGGGGCGGATCAGTAGGCGCGTTTGTCGGCCTTTTCGATCCGTTCGGCGAGCCAGTGATCCAGTTGTTCCCGCGATTCCTTGGGCATGTCGGTGAAGCGCATGCCGGCGCGGCCCGAGTCATCGATCCAGGCGATTTGTATTTTGGCTTCCAGGGGGCTGGCCACTCCGGGTGGCTTGAAATGCGCTGCCGAGGGACGGCTTTTCGGCAACTTGCCGCGAAAGAAAATGGCCATGCCACCCTCGCTGATGTTGGTGACAGTAGCCTTTAGCTTGTCGCCCTCGCCAAACACGATGGTGGCGGGAATTTCCACCACATAACGGAAATAGCGCCGCTGCTCGCCAATCATGAAATTGATCGCGGCACTGAGGCAACGTTTGGCATTCAGCGCCGAGATCGGCTTCTGCAGGACGAAGTTTGCCCCCATCTGGAATGCCTGTTGCGTGGTGGTGACCCCGTTCAGAATCGCGAAGGTGACGGAATTTTTGTTGCTGGCGCTCTTGCGCAGGCTCTCCAACACCGGCAAAGCACCTTTGAGGTCGTCGCAATCCACCAGGATCGCGTCAAACTTCTCGGTGCGCAGGATTTCCTGTCCGGAACTCACGCCACGGCAGACTTCGACATCGATCGCCCGGCTCAGCAGCAGCGATTCCAACGGCATTAGAATTCTGATGGTAGCTTTCTGGCCCGAGCCCGTGAAAGTGACCAAAGTTCAGCGCAGCGGGTGACGTCCCGGGAATGTGCGGCGAACCCCGCAGACCCGGGCTCTAGCGAATAAGGATTTTTTTATGGAAACCGAGCTCGGGAAACAGGAAACTGGTTCCACCGTGCCAAAGCAGGTTTATCTTTCGCTGGGTTCAAACCTGGGCAAGCGCGCCTTCAACCTGAAGACGGCAATCGATCGCCTTCACAGTTTGGGCGAGGTGGTGGCAACCTCTTCTTTTTACCAAACAGAGCCGGTTGAATTCACCGCCCAGCCCTGGTTTCTGAACTGTGCAGTCAAGTTGAACACCACAAAAATGCCCTTGCAGCTGCTGCGTGGAATTTTGGGCATCGAAAAAAAAATGGGACGGCGGCGGGGGCAGGAAAAAGGTCCGCGTCTGATTGACATCGACATTCTTCTGTTCGGAACTTCGGTGCTTGCGACCAAAGGCTTGACCATCCCCCATGCCGCGATGCACGCGCGCCGCTTCGTGCTGGAACCCCTGGCTGAAATTGCTCCGCAGGTGCGCCACCCGGTGCTCAAGCGCACCGTGCGCGAGTTGCGGGATGCATTGCCGGCGGGACCCACGGTTAAGCGTTGGAACAAGAGCCGGCCCAGGATTTCAGGGATTCGAACCGCTCGGTCAAGCGGAGAAAGCCCAGAATGATTTGCCCGGATCCGTACCCATCCGCGGCCCGCTCTGCTTAGCGACTAGGGAGTAATGATGCTGCTGGCCACCTCTGGCGTGGCCATTCCCGGCGGTTTCTCCGGGAACTGGGCGAGCAGGAAGTCCACGAAGGCCCGTGATTTGGGCCGACCCGAGGTGCGGGCGTGGGCCATGCGCACCATGAAGACCAGCGCGCGCAGCACTTCAGAATCGCGCAGCTGGACATATCCCACGTGCTGCTGCTCGGCCTCGCGATATTGCTTCAGCATATTCTGCACTTCCGCCGCCACCGCCTGCTGGGGCGCATTCCTCAGGGGCGCTTCGTAGTGCAATCCTGAATTAACCAGGGTCTCGAAGGTTTTTGCCAGCGACGTCAGGGCAGAGATTAAATCGGTGTCCTGCAGGCTGCGGTCGGCCCGAACGCTCTTGGCCAGGGCAAAGGTCAGTCCCATGATCAGATGTTCGCGCTGGTAAAGAAACTCGTCGCCGATCTCCACCTGCAGAAAGACATCGGCAGAGTTCACATCGGCCATGCCCCGCGGCTTTTCATGCTCCCGGGCCTGCTGCAAATATACGCAGTCGCTGGGACAGTCGAGGGTTACTTCGCGCTGCTCGCCACAACACTGCGGGCAGATGCGGCCATGGATGGCCGGGCAGAAGCGCTTCTCCTTGCGCTTTTCGCAAATCGCACAACTCACCGGGGCAAGCCTCCGAAAACATTATGACATCTTGGCAGAGAAAGAGTTGGGTGCGAGCCAGGTGGTGGAGTTTGATTTGGCGATTTCAAACTGGCACGGCAAGAGGCGTTCTCTGGCGCAGAGGTGCGCGACAAAGGATGGGAGGAGCGGCGGGCGGAATCTCATTTCGCCGCACCAATGGAACGATTTCGAACCTAGGAGCTCGGACAAGGCCGATTTTTGTGGCCTTTTCAGCACCACACCTAACAACATCCGCATAAAATGCGGCTGCAACGGTACTTTTCCACAGAACGCTGGTATAAGATAACCGACACCGTAGGAAAATCTTAGTTTCATTCGAGGAGGTTTCATGGCTTCAGGTATGACCAAGACTCAACTCGTCCGCCATCTGGCCGAGAAAATCGAGACCAATAACAAGACCGCGGCGGCGTTTCTCGAGCACCTGACCGACACCGCTGTTAAAGAAACCAAGAAGAATGGCATCTTCGTGATCCCCGGACTCGGCCGGCTGGTGAAGGCTCACCGCAAGGCCCGCATGGGACGCAATCCGCAGACCGGCGAACCCATCCAGATCAAGGCCAAGACTGTGGTAAAGTTCCGCGTGGCCAAGGCTACCAAGGACGCCATCGCCCCCAAGAAATAGGTTTGCTCTCCGCTGCCCGGGGAAGGCCGGCTGGAAAAAGCCGGCCTTTCGCGTTTTCGAGTGGCTTTTGACACCCGGAGTTCAGCCCTCGATAATCGAACCCGTGCCTGATCCAATTTCCCATCCCACCGCAGTTCAGAACCGGGCGCGCTCCGCGGTTTTCCGGCGGTCTTTTCAAAAGGCGATCCCTTCCGCTGTCCGCGGCGAAGGGGTGTACGTCTGGGATTCGGACGGCCAACGCTACCTCGATTTTTCCGGATCAGCAGCCGTGAATCTCATTGGACACGGCGTGCCCGAGATCTCGCTTGCCATGGCGGAGCAGGCGAAGCAGTTGGAGTTTGCCCACACCAGCCAGTTCACAACGCCGGTCGCGGAACAATACGCGCAGGAGTTGATCGAGTTTGCCGGCGAGAATTTTCGTGGTGGGGCTGTGTACTTCACCTGCGGCGGTTCGGAGTCGGTAGAAACCGGGCTGAAACTGGCACGCCAATATCAGGTGGAAATCGGACAAAGCAAACGCCACCAGGTGCTGAGCCGGACGCAGAGTTATCACGGGTCCACTCTCGGCGCGCTTGCGGTTTCCGGCAATAAACGGCGGCGGGAAATTTATCTGTCCATGGTGCGGGAGTTCGCGCACGTGGGCGTTCCCTACTGCTATCGCTGCCATTACGATTGTACCGACAGCTGTCGAAACTGCGGGCAGCAATATGCGGCGGAGTTGGAGAACGCTCTGGCGTCTGCCCAGGGCGAGGCGGCGGGGTTTATCTTGGAACCGGTCAGCGGCGCGACGTTGGGCGCGGTCGTACCGCCGCCGGGATATCTGCAGACGATCGCTGAGGTTTGCCGGCACCACGGTGTTCTGTTGATGGCCGACGAAGTGATGACCGGCATGGGCCGTACCGGACGCAACTTTGCCATGGATCATTGGGGGGTTGCGCCGGACATTCTGATCGCAGCCAAGGGTCTCTCCAGCGGCTATGCTCCGTT
>Ga0193733_1000764_pt1 | contig 10146 bp, 7 predicted proteins | sample U1s2metaG_FD_145076 | JGI IMG/M metagenome (GOLD analysis project Ga0193733, IMG submission 145076) | Soil microbial communities from a riparian zone of the East river system, Colorado, United States - U1s2 | ecosystem: Environmental > Terrestrial > Soil > Riparian zone | place: USA: East River... | reverse complement strand
CCGTCTGAGTCGCCGCGCGAGCCTAAGTCAGCGGAAGCTCGGTAGCAGCGGGGCGACGAGCGACTGTACCTCGGAGCGGCGCACGGTGGCGGCGGCGTCCGCGATGTCGGGCGCGAGCAGCCGGTCGGTCTGCGCGAAAGGCACTTTGAGCCGCAGCGCGCTGTGGGCCTGCTGCAGGCGCGGGGAAGTCTTGAGCGGCGCCCTGAAGTCCACGCCCTGGCACGCGGCGAGAAATTCGAGCGCGACGATGTTCAGGGCGTTGCCCGCCATGGTGAGGAGCCGCCGCGCGCCGTGCGTCGCCATGCTCACGTGGTCCTCCTGGTTCGCGGAGGTGGGAATGCTGTCGACGCTCGCCGGGTGGCACAGCATACGGTTCTCGGCGACCAGCGCGGCGGCCGTCACCTGCGCCATCATGAAGCCGGAGTTCACGCCGCTGTCGGCGGCCAGGAACGGCGGCAGTCCGCTCATGTTCGGGTCGACGAGCAGCGCGAGGCGCCGTTCGGTGATCGAGCCCACCTCCGCGCACGCGAGCGCGAGGATGTCGGCCGCGAACGCCACCGGCTCGGCATGAAAATTCCCGCCCGATAGCACCTCGCCGGTGTCCGGAAAGATGAGCGGGTTGTCGGTGACGGCGTTGGCCTCGATGCTGAGCGTGGCCGCCTGTTGCGTGATCAGGTCGAGGCACGCGCCCATCACCTGCGGCTGGCAGCGCAGCGAGTACGGATCTTGCACCCGCGTGCAGGTGCGGTGCGATTCGCGGATTTCGCTGCCGGAGAGCAGCTCGCGGTACACCTGTGCCACGCGCGCCTGACCGTCGTGGCCGCGCAGGTGGTGGATGCGCGGATCGAACGGCGCATCGCTTGCCAGCAGCGCATCGACCGACAGCGCGCCGCTCACCACCGCGCCCGCAAACACCGTTTCGATTTCGAACAGCCCGGCGAGCGCAAGTGCGGTCGACACCTGGGTGCCGTTGAGCAGCGCCAATCCCTCCTTGGGTCCGAGGGTGAGCGGTGCCAGCGCTTCCTGCGCCAGCGCTTCCGCCGCCGGCAACACCTCGCCGTGGCGGCGGACATCCCCGAGACCCAGCAGCGCCAGCGACAGATGCGCGAGTGGCGCGAGATCTCCGGAGGCTCCGACCGATCCCTGCGCCGGGACGCACGGACACAGGCCGGCGTTAATGAGTCGTTCGAGAAAGCGTGCCAGCTCCGTGCTCACCCCGGAGAAACCCTGCAGCAGGCTCGCGAGCTTCAGCACCAGCGTGAGGCGCACGATCGCATCGTCGAGCAGCGGGCCGACGCCGGAGCTGTGCGACAGGATGATGTTCCGCTGCAGCAGGGTGCGCTGCGCGGCCGGGATGCGCGTGTTCGCGAGCAGGCCGAAGCCGGTGTTGATGCCGTAAGCGGGCGTATCGGCCGCGGCGAGCCGCGCGGTGACGGCGTGGGCCTCGCGCACGGCGCCGAGTGCCGCCGCGTCGATCTGTACGCTGACCGGGCCCTCGTACACGCGTCGCAGGTCGGCGAGGCGCAGCGGCCGGGAGCCAAGCTTCAGAGAGTCGGGTTCGGCCATCGCAGCACCTCTGCCGCGCGCACCACGGTCCGGCGCGGGTTAAAGCCAATCCAGTACCCGAGCTCCTCGATGGAGCGCAGATTCCACACCACGAAGTCGGCCGCCTGGCCGGGAGCGAGCGCGCCGCATTCGCCGTGCAGCCCGAGCGCGCGCGCCGCATGACGCGTGACGCCCAGCAGCGCTTCCTCCGCCGTCAGGCCGAACAGCCGCGTCGCCATGCTCATCGCGAGCAGCAGTGAGGCGCCGGGCGCGGAGCCGGGATTGCAGTCGCTGGCGATGGCGAGCGCCACTTGGTGCGCCCGCAGCGCCGCAACCGGCGGCTTGCGCTCGGCGCCGAGGCAGTAGAACGCCACCGGCAACAGCACCGCCACGGTGCCGGCGCGCGCGAGCGCTGCCGCCTCCGCATCGCCCGCGTACTCCAGATGATCGCACGACAGCGCGCCCTGGCGGGCCGCCATCAGCGTGCCGCCGAGGTTGCTGAGCTGCTCGGCGTGCATCTTGATTGGCAACCCGAGCGTGCGCGCCGCCGCGAACAGCCGCTCGGCCTGGGCTACGCTGAAGGCGATGTTCTCGCAGAATATGTCCACGGCATCGACCAGTCCCTGCGCGCACAACTCCGGCAGCCACTCGCGCGCGATGACCTCGATGTACTCATCGGCGCGACCGCGGTATTCCGGCGGCAGCGTATGGGCGGCGAGCAGTGTGGTGCGCACGGTCACCGGAAACGCGCGGCCGAGGTGGCGCGCCACGCGCAGCATCTTCGCTTCATCCGCCAGCGTCAGGCCGTAGCCGGATTTGATCTCGATGGTGGTTACGCCCTCGGTGAGCAGCGCCGCCAGCCTTGGCGCGCTCTCATCGAACAGCTGCTCCTCGCTCGCGGCCCGCACCGCGCGCACGGTGGCGAGAATGCCGCCGCCGGCGCGCGCGATTTCCTCGTACGAGCGGCCGCGCAGGCGCTCGGCATACTCGTTGGCGCGGGTGCCGGCGAACACCAGGTGCGTATGACAGTCGATGAGACCAGGTGTGACCCAGGCGCCCGCCAGGTCATGGACCTCATCCGCGGCACCCGCCGGCAGCGCCGCCTCGTCCCCCACCCACTCGATGCGCCCGGCGCGGGTGGTGAGCGCACCGCGCGCGATAACGCGCGCCGCCGCGTCGCAAGTGACGAGCTGCGCGTTGCGCCACAGCTTGAGCGGTTCGGACAGGCGGGCCACTCTTGCCGCTCAGCTTGGCAGGAAGGGCAGGTTGAGGTGCTGCGCGCGGGCACACTCGATCGCGCTCTCGTAGCCGGCGTCCGCATGCCGCATGACGCCGCTCGCCGGATCGTTCCACAACACGCGCTCGATGCGGCGCGCGGCGGCGGGCGTGCCGTCGCAGACGATGACGACGCCGGCGTGCTGCGAGTAACCGATGCCGACGCCGCCGCCGTGATGGATCGACACCCAGGTCGCGCCGCTGGCGGTGTTGAGCAGTGCATTGAGCAGCGGCCAGTCCGCCACGGCATCGGAGCCGTCGCGCATCGCTTCGGTCTCGCGGTTCGGGCTGGCCACCGAGCCGGAATCCAGGTGATCGCGGCCGATGACAATCGGCGCCTTGAGCTCTCCAAGCGAGACCATCTCGTTGAACGCGAGCCCGAGCCGGTGCCGGTCACCCAGTCCCACCCAGCAGATGCGCGCCGGGAGTCCCTGGAACTGGATGCGCTCGCGCGCCATGTCCAGCCAATGATGCAGGTGCGCGTCATCCGGCAGCAATTCCCTGACCTTCGCATCGGTGCGGTAGATGTCCTCGGGGTCGCCCGACAACGCCACCCAGCGAAACGGGCCCAGACCGCGGCAGAACAGCGGCCGCACGTACGCGGGCACGAAGCCCGGAAAAGCAAACGCGTCCTTGACGCCGGCGTCGAACGCCACCTGGCGCAGGTTGTTGCCGTAGTCGAAGACCGGAATCTTCAGCTTCTGGAAGGCGAGCATCGCCTCGACGTGCCGTGCCATCGAGGCGCGCGCTTCCTGCGCCACCTGCGCCGGGTTCTCGAGGCGCAGCCGGTCCCACTTCTCGAGCGTCCACCGCTCAGGCAGATAACCGTTGACGGGATCGTGGGCCGAGGTCTGATCCGTCACGGCATCGGGCCGCACGCCGCGACGCAGGAGCTCCGGCAGCACCTCGCAGGCGTTGCCGAGCAGGCCCACCGACACGGGCTTGCCGGCGCGCCGCGCGCGCTCGAGGCTCTCCAGGGCCTCATCCAGGCTCCCGGCCTGGATGTCGAGGTAGCGGGTCTGCAGGCGTTTCGCGATGCGCTCCGGGCGGCACTCCACCGCGAGCATCGAGGCACCCGCCATGGTCGCGGCGAGCGGCTGCGCGCCGCCCATGCCGCCCAGGCCCGCGGTGAGGATCCACTTGCCGGCGAGGTTGCCGCCGAAGTGCTGGCGGCCCATCTCCACGAAGGTCTCGTAGGTCCCCTGCACGATGCCCTGGCTGCCGATGTAGATCCACGAGCCGGCGGTCATCTGGCCGAACATCATGAGTCCCTTGCGGTCGAGCGCGTTGAAGTGCTCCCAGTCGGCCCAGCGCGCCACCAGGTTGGAGTTGGCAAGCAGCACGCGCGGCGCATCCGCGTGCGTACGAAATACTCCGACCGGTTTGCCCGACTGGATCAGCAGCGTCTCATCGTCCTTCAGGGCGCGCAGCGCGGCCACGATCTGCTCGAAGCACTGCCAGTTGCGGGCCGCCTTGCCGATGCCGCCGTAGACCACCAGATCCTGCGGCCGCTCGGCGACCTCCGGATCCAGGTTGTTCATCAGCATGCGCAGCGCCGCCTCGCTCAACCAGCTGTGGCAGCTCAGGTTCGATCCGCGCGTGGCGCGCTGCGGCGGGCGAGGGGCGGGCTCGGACATGGCGTTACCTCGGCTGGCAGCTCGCGGCCAGCTCGTAGCGGGAACCGGGATGATAAAGGTCGGCCGACGCTGGCGATGCGACCGTGGAGAAGGTACGGCGCATGATGAGCAGGCAGGCCTCGCCGGCCTCGAGCCGCAGCAGGCGCCGTATGCGCCGCTCCGGCACCAGCGCGCGCACGATGTGCTCGGCGCGCTGCAGCGGTGCCACGCGGATCAGGAACTCGTGGGGCGTGGTGCGGGAGAAATCGTTGCGCAGGTAGCCGGGCGCGACCTGCGGGTTGACGTAGCGCTCCTCGACCTGCAGCGGCGCAACGTCCTCGAAGTGGGTGAGGAGCGAGTAATCGAGCTGCGCGCCGGGCTTGACCCCGCAGCGCTCGGCGAGCTCGCGCGAGGCGCTCACCGAGTCGAGCGCGAGGACCTTGACGCGATACTCGTGGCCGCGCGCACGGATCTCATCGGCGATGTTGCGCACCTCGAGCGGATGGGCATGCACACGCTGCTCGGCGACGAAGGTGCCGACGCCCGCCACCCGCACCAGCAGCCCGTCGGCCGCGAGTTCGCGCAGGGCGCGGTTCGCGGTCATGCGCGACACGGTCAGCGTGCGCGTAAGCTCGTTCTCGGACGGCACGCGCTCGCCCGCGCGCAGGGTGCCCCCCGCGATCCGCTCGAGAATGAAATCCTTCACCTGAAGGTAGCGCGCGGCGGCCTGCGGTAACGACACGGTAGCGCCCTGGCGGGATCCTCGTGGGGGCGCTATGCTGGCACCGGCGGGACTACTTGTCTATACAGGTCCAGGGTGGAGGCGCGCAGGGTGCGCCGGCGGTGCCGTCTTGCTGTTTCCTGGCCGCCCCGGTTCCGGTAGAATGCCCGGCCCCCACGGGCTGCACGCGGGGACGGGTGGCTGGTGTCGCGCGGGTGAGAGGTTCGACGCGTGGCGCCCTCGAGAGACGTGTGACCGGAAAGCCCCCCGCGGGGCTTTTTGTTTTTTGGTGGGCCTTGAGGCCCATTTTTCTTTGGCGAGCGGGCCTTTGGGTTCCGAAAGAGACCGTGACGGTGACCTTGCGGGAGCGGTTGAGCGCACTGATCGAGCCCCTGCTCGGGCGGCTCGGCTATGAGCTGGTGGAGCTCGAGTACGCTCCCGGTCACGCGCGCGCCGTGGTGCGGCTCTTTATTGATACGCCCGCGGGCGTGGCCCTGGAGGACTGTGAGCGGGTGAGCCGCGAGGTTGCGGCGCTGCTGGACGTCGAGGACCCGATCTCCTGCGCCTACACCCTCGAGGTGTCCTCGCCGGGTTTTGACCGGCTGCTGCGCACCCAGGCGCATTTCGGGCGCTTCGTCGGCTCGCGGGTGTTCGTGGAGTTGAAGGAGCCGCGCGCCGGGCGCCGGCGCTATACCGGGAAGCTGCTGACGGTTGACGATACCGGCATCGCGCTCGAGGTCGATCGTGAGCGCGTGGCGGTGGCGTTCGCGGAGATTGGTACCGCCAGGCTTGCGTCTTAAGAGGTACGCAGGACAGTGAACAAAGAAATTCTGATGGTGGTCGATGCCGTGTCCAACGAGAAGGGCGTCGACAAGGAAGTGATCTTCGAGGCACTCGAAGCCGCGCTCGCGGCCGCAACCCGCAAGAAGCACGGCGAGGAGTGGGACGCGCGCGTGTCGATCGACCGCAAGAGCGGCGACTACGACACCTTCCGGCGCTGGAAGGTGTTCGCCGACGACTCCAAGGAGCTCGAGGTCCCGGAGCGCGAGCTGCGCCTCGACGATGCGCTGGAGCTCAACCCGCAGGCGCAGGTGGGCGGCTACGTCGAACAGCCGATCGAGTCGGTGGCCTTCGGGCGCATCGCGGCCCAGCAGGCGAAGCAGGTGATCGTGCAGAAGGTGCGCGAAGCCGAGCGCGCCCAGGTCGTCGACGCTTACCGCGACCGCGTGGGAACCCTGGTGAGCGGGGTGGTGAAGCGCGTCGACCGTAACGGCATTTACATCGATCTGGGCGGCAACGCCGAAGGTTTCGTGCCGCGCACCGACATGATCCCGCGCGAGCAGGCCAAGCCGCAGGACCGCATCAAAGCCTTCCTCAAGGAAGTGCGCTCCGAGCCGCGGGGCCCGCAGCTGTTCCTCACACGCACCGCGCCCGAGTTCCTCATCGAGCTGTTCAAGCTCGAGGTCCCGGAGGTCGGGCAGGGTCTCATCCAGATACTGGGCGCGGCGCGTGATCCGGGCGTGCGCGCCAAGATCGCGGTGAAAAGCAACGACCCGCGCATTGATCCGGTCGGCGCCTGCGTCGGCATGCGCGGCTCGCGCGTGCAGGCGGTCTCCAACGAGATCGCGGGCGAGCGCGTCGACATCATCCCGTATGTCGACAACCCGGCGCAGTTCGTGATCAACGCCATGTCCCCCGCCGAGGTCATGTCCATCGTCGTGGACGAGGACTCGCACAGCATGGACATCGCCGTGTCCGAGGAGAAGCTCTCGCAGGCCATCGGCCGCGGTGGCCAGAACATCCGTCTCGCGAGCCAGCTCACGGGGTGGGATCTGAACGTGATGACCGAATCCGATGCCGAGGCGAAGAGCGAGACGGAGGCCAAGGAGCTGGTGCAGAACTTCATGAAGCAGCTCGACGTCGACGAGGACGTGGCGACCATCCTGGCGCAGGAGGGTTTCTCCACCATCGAGGAGATCGCCTACGTGCCGCAGGCGGAGCTGGCCGCCATCGAGGAGTTCGACGAGGACATCGTCAAGGAGCTGCGCAACCGCGCGCGCGACATGCTGCTGACGCAGGCGATCGCCAGCGAGGAGACGCTCGATCAGTCGATGCCGGCGGATGATCTGCTGCTGCTCGAGGGCATGAGCCCGGACCTGGCGCTGACGCTGGCGCGGCGCGGCGTGCGTACCCGCGAGGATCTCGCCGAGCAGTCGGTGGATGAGCTGGCCGACATCGAAGGGCTGGCCGCCGACAAGGCGGCCAAGCTCATCATGACCGCACGCGCGCCGTGGTTCGAAGCGGGTAACTGACAGGACGAGGGTTCAAGCCTATGGCCGAAGTGAGCGTTTCCCAGTTTGCCGAGGTTCTCAAGGTGCCGGTGGACCGGCTGCTGGTGCAGCTCGACCAGGCGGGCATCAAGGTGTCGGGTCCGGACGCGCGCATCAGCGACGACGCCAAACTCGAGCTGCTCACGCACCTGCGCCGCAGCCACGGCAGCGAAGCCGATAGCGACGGCGCGCCGCGCAAGATCACCCTGAGGCGCAAGACCCAGAGCGAGCTGAAGCTCGCCAGCGTGCAGGGGCGCGCGCGCACCGTCAATGTCGAGGTGCGCCGCAAACGCACCTACATCAAGCGTGACGTGCTCGAGGAGCAGGCGCGCGCCCAGCAGGACGAGATCGACCACCGCCGTCAGGAAGCTGAAGCGGTGGCGCGCGCGGAGAATGAACGCGCCGAAGCCGAACGCCGCGAGCGCGAGCGGCTCGAGGCAGAGAACCGCCGCCGCGTCGAGGAGGAGGACGCGCGCCGCCGGGCCCAGGAGGACGCGCACCGGGTGGCCGAACAGCGCAGCCGCGACGACGAGGCGCGGCGCACCCACGAGCGCGAGGAGCGCGAGCGGCACACCGGCGAGCGTGAGCGGCCGCAGGCGATCACCCCGCCACCGGCGGCGCCGCCGCGCGAACGCCCGAGCGCCGCTGTTGCCGTCGCGCCGGTGGCGGACGACAAGCAGCACACCCGCTACGGCCGCCAGGAGCTGCACGTCACCGGGGATGTCAGCTCGCGCTACAAGAAGAAGCGCCGCGCCAAGGCGCGGCCGGTGCCGGCGTCCGCCGAAGGACGTCATGGATTCGAGATGCCGACCGCGCCGGTGGTGCGCGAGGTCGGCATCGGTGAGACGGTCACGGTGGCGGAGCTTGCGCAGAAGATGGCCGTCAAGGCGACCGAGGTCATCAAGTCGCTGATGAACATGGGCGTGATGGCCACCATCAATCAGCCGATCGACCAGGACACCGCGGTGCTGGTGGTCGAAGAGATGGGTCACACCCCGAAGGTGCTCAAGGAGAACCAGATCGAGCAGGACCTGCAGGGCGCGCAGGCCGAGGCGGAGGTGACGCCGCGCCCACCGGTCGTCACCGTCATGGGTCATGTCGATCACGGCAAGACCTCGCTCCTCGATTACATCCGGCGCACCAAGGTCGCAGCGGGCGAGGCCGGCGGCATCACCCAGCACATCGGCGCCTATCACGTCGAGACCCCGAAGGGCGTCATCACCTTCCTTGATACCCCCGGTCACGCCGCGTTTACCGCCATGCGTGCGCGCGGCGCCAAGGCCACCGACATCGTGGTGCTGGTGGTCGCCGCCGACGACGGCGTGATGCCGCAGACCATCGAGGCCATCCAGCACGCGCGCGCGGCCAACGTGCCGATCGTCGTGGCCGTGAACAAGGTCGACAAGAGCGACGCGGACCCCGACCGCGTGCGCACCGAGCTGTCCAAGCACGAGGTCATTGCCGAGGAGTGGGGCGGTCAGAACATGTTCGTCAGCGTATCGGCGCGCACCGGTGCTGGTGTCGACAAGCTGCTCGAAGCGATCCTGCTGCAGGCGGAAGTGCTGGAGCTGAGCGCGCCGCGCAACGGGCTCGCTTCCGGGGTGGTAATCGAATCGAGCGTGGAAAAAGGGCGCGGCGCCGTAGCGACCGTGCTGGTGAAGAAAGGCACGCTGCGCATGGGTGACCCGATCATCGCCGGTTCCGAGTTCGGGCGCGTGCGCGCGATGTTCGACGAGAACGGCAAGCCGGTGCAGGAAGCCCCGCCGTCCATGCCGGTGGTGGTGCTCGGCCTGTCGAGCGCCCCCAACGCGGGCGATGAGCTGCTGGCCGTGGAGAGCGAACGCAAGGCGCGCGAAGTGGCGCTGTACCGCCAGGGCAAGTTCCGCGACGTGAAGCTGGCACGCCACAGCACCCGTGCCGAGGATGCGTTCTCGCAGATGGGCGAGGAGAAGGCCGGCCTGGTGTCGGTGCTTATCAAGGCCGACGTGCAGGGCAGCGCCGAGGCGTTGCGCGATGCGCTCACCAAGCTGTCTACCGAGGAGGTGCAGGTGAAGGTGATCTCGAGCGGCCTGGGCGGTATCACCGAGTCGGATGTGCAGCTCGCCGCGGCCTCCAAGGCGCTGGTCATCGGCTTCAACGTGCGCGCCGATGCCGGCGCGCGCGATGCAGTCAAGGAGACCGGCGTCGAGGTGCGCTACTACAGCATCATTTACGAAGCCATCGACGACGTGAAGCAGATGATGTCCGGCATGCTGCAGCCGGAGGTCAAGGAGCAGATCGTGGGCGTGGCGCAGGTGCGCGAGGTGTTCCGCTCGAGCAAGTTCGGGGTGGTGGCGGGCTGCCTGGTGACGGAGGGCCTCGTCAAGCGCAACAATCCGATTCGCGTGCTGCGCGACAACGTGGTGATCTTCGAGGGCGCGCTCGAGTCGCTGCGCCGCTTCAAGGACGACGTGGCCGAGGTGCGCGCCGGCACCGAGTGCGGCATCGGCGTGAAGAATTACCAGGACGTGCGCGTCGGCGACCAGATCGAGTGCTTTGCGCGCGTCGAGGTCGCGAGAACGCTGCAGTAATGCCGCAAGCCCGCACCCAACGCATCGAGTCGGAGATCCAGCGTGTGCTCGCGGCGCTGATCTCGCGCGAGGTGAAGGATCCGCGCGTG
>Ga0193733_1000763_pt1 | contig 10149 bp, 10 predicted proteins | sample U1s2metaG_FD_145076 | JGI IMG/M metagenome (GOLD analysis project Ga0193733, IMG submission 145076) | Soil microbial communities from a riparian zone of the East river system, Colorado, United States - U1s2 | ecosystem: Environmental > Terrestrial > Soil > Riparian zone | place: USA: East River... | reverse complement strand
ATTTATGCGTGGACAAACGAGAAGGATCTTGCCCTCAAACAGCTAGCCGTCGCCACAAATATCCCCGGGTATTTGAGCTATGGTGAGCTACGTCTGCACCCGTACTGGGATCCGCTGCGCGGCGACCCACGTTTTGAAAAAATCGTCGCCTCGCTCGCGCCGAAGTAGTAGTTACGGTGGCGCGCCGCCGGCTAAATCAGTCTTGCCCCAGCCGTTACTGCGGCGACTTTGATCTACGCCATGTCCAATGAGCCAGATCTTTTCTCCGATCGGATCCACATCGAGCAGCTCGAGATTTCCGCGCGCGTCGGTGTTCCCGAAAAAGAACGCGCCGCGCCGCAACGTTTGACCGCTAGTATCACGCTCTGGCCGCAACGACAGACAGAGGAATTACATGATCACATCGCAAAGACGGTCAACTATTCGGAGGTGTGCGAAGAGACGAAAAACTTCGTGCGCGATCGCACCGTTAAACTGATCGAGACTCTAGCCAGCGACCTTGCGACGCACTTGTTACAACGCTTTGCCATTGCAAAAATAGCGGTCGAGCTCCGCAAATTCGTTGTGCCGGATGCGAAATATGTCTCGGTGACGGTGACGCGGAGCGCGGCTCTCGATTAAATGCGAAAAAAAGCTGTAGTGGCAGGCGTGTCGCCGGCAAAGTTTAACTGATTATGCGGACAGGTAGATTTAGCGACGTGATAGCAGAGATCGCGCAGCGTTACAGCCAATCGGTTTCGTTCGATTGGCGGCTTTACCGGCATGATATCGCCGGCTCTATCGCCCATGCTGCCGCGCTCGCGCATGCCGGAATCCTCACCTCTGAGGAGCGGGAGAAAATCGACAAAGGATTGCGCGAAATCGAGATCGAGATCGAGAACGGAAAATTTGAGTGGGACCAATCGCTCGAGGACGTGCACATGAACATCGAAGCGGCGCTGACGAAACGAATCGGCGTCGCGGGCGCGAAACTGCACACCGCGCGCAGCCGCAACGATCAAGCCGCGCTCGATTTGAGGCTGTATGTCAAGGCGGAGATAGGAGAGATCAGGTCCGGCCTTCGCTCGTTGCAGAGCGCGCTGCTCCATCTCGCGGAGCAGCATATCGATGTTGTCATGCCGGGTTACACGCATTTGCAACGCGCCCAACCGATCTTTTTCGCTCATTACATGCTCGCCCAAATCGAAGCGTTCGAGCGCGACGCGGACCGGCTCAGTGATTGCCTGACTCGAACAGATGTTCTGCCCCTCGGAGCGGGTGCGCTCGCCGGATCGACTATCGTTTTGAATCGAACGTTCGTCGCCGGTCAACTCGGTTTTTCGAGCGTTAGTCAGAACAGCATCGATGCGGTCGGCGATCGCGATTTCGTCTCCGAATTTCTTTTTTGCCTTGCCATGATCGGTCTCCATCTCTCTCGCTTGAGCGAAGACCTCATTATCTGGAGCACGAACGAATTTGGGTTCGTCGAATTCAGCGATGCGTTTTCCACCGGCTCGAGTTTGATGCCGCAGAAAAAAAATCCGGACATGGCAGAGCTTACGCGCGGCAAGACTGGGCGGCTGTATGGGAATTTAGTATCGATCTTGACCACGGTGAAAGCGTTGCCTTCGTCTTACAATCGCGATTTGCAGGAGGACAAACATGCCCTGTTTGATTCTGTCGATACGGTGAAAGCCGCGCTGGAAGTTTTTGCCGCTATGCTGCCGGAATTAACGGTCAACCGCGAGCGAATGGAACGCGCGGCCGGCGACCCGAATCTTCTCGCGACCGATCTCGCCGAGTACCTCGTGAAAAAGGGGATGGCATTCCGCGAGGCGCACGAGGTTGTCGGTAAATTGATTGCGCGCGCCTCGGAGAAGAACCTCGCCCTCGATAATCTTTCACTCCTGGAAATGCAGGAAGCATCGCCCCTATTTGGGGACGAGGTAACGACGATTTTTGATGCGCGTCGTTCTCTGGAAAAACGCGGAGCCATCGGCGCGCCATCGCCAGAGAATGTTGCGGCGCGGATCGAGCACTGGCGCAGGCTGCTCGGCCAAACTGTAGCGGCAGGCGTGCCGCCTGCTTGAGGAACGATTTTGCGGCTGACACGGCTGCCGCTACAGCGCTAATCATTCGCTTTTCAGCTTTCGCTTCATAATCTTCCGGCGTGAAGGGAAGCAAGCTTGTCCAGGATCGAGATGGTTGGGAAACGATTTCGAGCGACCGCCATTTTACCAGCGCACATCTCGAAGTGGTGACCGATCACGTGCGAACACCGACGCGCCCAAAACCACGGAGCTGGACTGTGGTGCATCGCAAAGCTGCGGTCATCGTTGCGCCGATGACGCATGACGAGAAAATCGTTCTTATTCGTCAGGAGCGTGTGCCGATTCGCGCGGCGATTTGGGAAATGCCGGCCGGACAGATCGACAAGGTGCTCGAGCCGGACCAAAAAGAGATCGAAGCGGTCGCGTTAAGCGAACTGCGCGAAGAGACGGGCTATGAATTGGCCAAAGACGGGAAGCTCATTGCGCTCGGTCATTATTTTTCTTCGCCAGGGTTTACTGACGAACATGGCTACTTTTTTCTGGCACGACCAGTCGAGCCGTGTGCTGACTACGTGCGCGATGAAGCGGAATCGATTCTCGATTGCCGCGCATTTGGCGTGGAGGAAATTTGGCGCATGATCGCGGAGAACGAGATTCGCGACGCAAACACCTTGAGCATGTGGGCGCGACTGGCGGCGCGCGGTTTTCTTTCACGCGACGCCCGCTGATTGACTCCGAAATGGTTCGCGAGTGATTGTCGATCCAATGGCGCTGCGGGACATTTTCAAATTTCGCGAACTTCCGGAAAGCGAGACGTCGAAGCCGTTTCTCGAGCATCTGGAGGACTTGCGCTGGACCATCGTCAAGATGTCGATCACGCTCGTGCTGGCGATGATCATTTGCTTCGCCTTTCGATCGACACTTGTGCGCGTGTTGCAAATGCCGTTGCACGATATCGACCCACAAGTTGGGGCGCTGCGGGCGCTGGGCATCACGGACTCGATCATAATCTCGTTTCATCTCGCCTTTTATGCCGGCATCGTTCTCTCTTTTCCGCTGCTCCTCTATTTCCTGGCGGAATTTGTTCTGCCTGCGCTCACCGCAGTGGAGAAGCGTTTCCTTTTTCCGGCCATCTTTGTCAGCTTCGCGCTCTTTCTGCTTGGCGTGCTGGTTTGTTATTTCTGGTTGCTGCCAAAAACCATCCTTTTCTTCTTCCGGGACACCCAGTCGCTTGGCTGGGCGCCGACATGGACGGTGCAGCAGTATTATTCTTTCGTAACCCGATTCACGATGGGGTTCGGTCTCGCGTTTGAATTGCCGGTGGTGGTTTTGGCGCTGGTGCACTTCGGATTGGTCACCCACAAATTCATGGCGCGCACGCGGCCGTATGCCATCGTCCTCATCTTTATTCTCGCCACCATCATCACGCCCACGCCCGATATTCTGACGTTGATCGCGATGGGGCTTCCGATGTGTCTGCTTTACGAAAGCTGCATCTCGATTGCATGGTTCATGCAGCGCCGCAGATCGGCATCGGCCGCCAGCTAGCTGCGTGGACAATTCCGCTTACTCATTTCTTTTCAGCGCCCTTGCATTCGTCCTCGGCGCCGTGGTCGGCTCGTTCTTGAACGTCTGCGTTTATCGGCTGCCTCTCGATCTTTCCATCAATGAACCGCGCCGCTCGTTTTGTCCGGCTTGCAAGAAGCCGATCCCCTGGCATCAGAATTTGCCCCTGATCAGTTGGCTCGCGCTGCGCGGCCGCTGCGCAAACTGCGGCAGCAAAATCGCATTCCGCTATTTTGCGGTGGAATTGATCACCGCAGTTCTCTTTCTCGCGATTTGGCAATGCTTCTCGTGGCCAATGGCGATTGCCTATTGGATTTTCGTTTCACTGCTCATTGTTGGCACCTTTATCGACTTCGAGCACTTCATCATTCCAGATCAAGTGACGATCGGCGGAACGGTCGCGGGATTAGTCGCGAGTTTGGCCGTTCCGGAATTGATGAGCACCGATTCGCACATTGTGGCGGTGATTCGGTCCGCGCTCGCCGCCGTCCTGGGCTACGTCAGTCTTTGGATGGTTCTCGAAGCGGGCAAATTCGCTTTCGGAAAGAAGAGAATCCGCTTCGATGCTCCAACTTCGTTTACCTGGACAAGACGCGGCGAGGACGCCGATCTGCTGGTGGGCGAAGAACGCAGTTTGTGGAGCGATTATTTTGCGCGGGAGAACGATCGTCTGGTGCTCTACTGCGACGAGGCAAAGATTGACCATCGCACCTACGGAGATGCGACTTTGGAGTTTCATTACAATCGCGTCGCGATCGGCAGTCAAGAAACGGCGCTCGACGAAGTGAACGAAATTTCCGGGGTGGTGCGCGAACTTCAGATTCCGCGCGAAGCGATGGGTCGGGGCGATTTGAAATTTCTCGCGGCGATCGGCGCGTTTTTAGGATGGCGCGCGGTGTTGTTCAGTGTTTTCGCCGGATCGCTGCTCGGCTCGCTCATCGGACTGATTACGCTGCTGGTGGGGAAACGAGTCTGGTCGGCCAAGCTGCCTTTCGGCCCTTATCTCGCATTTGGCGCGGTAAGCTGGCTGTTTTTTGGCGAAGCCTTTGTTCATTGGTATCTCGGGCTGTTGAGCCCCGGATGACGCGGTGACGCGCGGCGTCGCGCATCCGCCTTTGCAAGCTTCGGCGTGACAGGCAGCGCGACGGCTACAGGAAAGAATTGTTCACGCCTCGGCTGGGGTCGTGTTGGACGTCGGGCAGCCTGCTCGCGGAAGCTTTCGGAGTCGAGCGTTGGACGTTAATGTTCCGGAGCCATGATTTTTACAAACGCGCGTTTGATTTTCCACGACGGAATTCGCGATGGCCTCGAACTCGTCGTGCGAGACGGAAGGGTTGCAGAGATTCGACAACAAACGGCCCGGACGACAAACGAGATTGTCGATCTCGCGGGGAATTATGTCGCGCCTGGGTTTGTCGATCTTCATATTCACGGCGCGCTTGGTCGGGACACGATGGAGGCCTCGGCGGAAGCTTTTCGCGCGATTTGCGATTACCACGCGAGCGGCGGCACGACATCGCTTCTGCTGACGACTGCAACGGGGCCGATCGCCGCGATTGTCAATGTCCTGAACGCAGTTCGTGATTGTCGATCTTCGATAAAACAGATCGCTGGCGTTCATGTGGAGGGCCCCTTTATTTCGAGAGCGAAACGTGGCGCGCAGCGGGAGGAATTCATTCAAGATCCCACTGCAACGGCGGCGGAGCGATTGCTGGATTACGCCGACGTGATCAAGCGCATCACGCTGGCGCCGGAGTTGCCGGGCGCACTCGAGGTCATCGATGGATTCTGCGCGCGCAAGATCAGCGTGAGCGGTGGCCACAGCGATGCGTGGGACGATGAGGCGCGCGCCGGCTTCGCCCACGGCATGCGCAGTGTGACGCACACTTTCAATTGCATGTCGAGCGCGCGCCGCCGCGGAGTCTGTCGAGTGGGTGGTTTGCTCGAGTTCGCGTTGAGCGAGCCGCAGATCAGTTGTGAACTGATCGCGGACGGCTATCACGTTTCGGCGACATTGATGAAAATGTTGTACCGGGCAAAAGGCGCTCGTGGAATTTCTCTCGTGACGGATGCGACCGCCGGGTCCGGTTTGCCGGAGGGATCTCGCTTTTCGCTCTTCGGCAATGATTGCATCCTGGAAGATGGCGTTTGTCTTTTGGCCGATGGTTCGGCGCTGGCGGGCAGCGCATCGCGCATGATCGATCTTGTCCGAACGCTCGTGCGAGATGTCGATGTTGCGCTCCACGAGGCGATCGCGATGGCGACCAAGAATCCCGCGCGTGAGATCGGACTTGAAAAGAAAGGGCGTCTCGAGGCAGGAGCCGATGCTGATCTCGTGGTTATTTCGCCGGAGCTGGACGTGATGCGGACGTTCATCGCCGGTGAAGAGATTTTCTCACGTTAGATCGACAATAAGAACTCGGCGATCTCGAGCGAGGCGCGTGGGCGGCTAAAGCGGCTGATATTAGTCGCCCATTGGCGCCAGTGTTCTGCATCGTTGGCAAATGCTCGCTCAACTTGGGCAACGACCTCAGCCGGCGAGCGGGCGATCACGCCCGAGTTTGTTTCGACAATCAGGCGCGCATTGCCTTCCTCTTGGCCGGAGACGATGTGATTGACGATCATAGGACAAGCGGCCGCGATGGTTTCCTGAACCGTTGCCCCGCCAGCCTTGCCGATAAGTAAATGGCTCGCGCGAAGGAGGCGCGGAAGCTCATCCGTCCAGCCGACGACATTGATCCTGTGATCGCCAGTCAAGGCTTCGACCGCTCGCCGGAGTTCATCATCGCGTCCGACCGTGACGGTCAACTGGATGTTGAGACCGAGAAGTCGCCGCACCAGTTTGGTCGCTTTCAGCGTGGCCGGGTTGATTATGTAAAGAACGCGTCTTTCAGATTTTTCGGAAGGTGGTGGTCGATCTTGCGTCGGGTCGGCAAATTTTGGGCTCACCGGAAATCCAAACGTTTTGATCATTTCCGGCGCGATTCCGCCAGCTCGCACAACCGCGGCACTCTGCTCATTTGGAACAAGAAAGTAATCGGCGCTGCAACGGTACCAAATTGCGTTGACCGTGATCGAGTCGGTGACAACGACAACGCTCTTGCAAGTTCTGTTCGGTCCCAAAATCTGCTGGAGCAGGTAGGGATAGGCCGGAAAAACGGAAACGACCACGTCGGGTCGAAAGCGGGCGAGCAAAAGGGCGAGATGCTCCTTGAGCTGAGAGAATCGCCGGAAGCTTTTGTCGAAGTCTTGTTTCCGATCGAGCCACCGGTAAACGTAGCCCCAGGAGCGCGGCCAACGATTGATCACTGCCAAATAGGCTTTGCGGACGAATTCATTGAGTGGGCCGTAGCTCTCGGCGAACAGATCGCGCAACTCGACTTCGACGTTGGGAGCGACCCGCGCCAGTCCATCGCGGATGCCGCGGGCGGCGCTGTTATGACCTTCCCCATAACCAGCGGTGAGGAGGAGGATTTTTTTCACAGCTCGTTAGGCAAGCGAAACGGACGCAAGTTTAATGGATATTTGCATCCGGCAAAGTAAACTCTGGGCGGAGATGAAATATCTCGGATTTGTCTGGCGAGTTTTGCGCCGCCTGGTTTGGGAAACAGCCACCGATAATACGACCGGTCTGGCGGCGCAGATGGCGTATCAGATGCTCTTCACGCTCGCGCCCGGTCTGCTATTTCTCTGGCATCTGCACCGATCCGGCAAAGTTGCATCGAATATTTCTCGTTTTGAAAAGTTTCATGCCGCCCGACCCCAAAGTGCAGGACATTCTCGATGCGGCGGCTGCCAGCGTCGTCGTAACCGGCTCGAGCGGCATGCTCGCGAACGCCGGGATCATCCTCGGGATTTATTTCGGCACTGTCTTCATTGCAACGATTTCCCGGGCTCTGAGCCAAACACATGGTGTGCGCGAAGATCGCCATTGGTGGTCGAAGTACATCATCTCATTCCTGATGCTCTTCTGGTTCGGCCTAACCATTCTCTTTTGTTTCAATGCCATGGTCTTCGGCCAAACACTCGCCGGCATTGCCGAAGTTAATTTTCAACTCACGATCCCGCTCCAGCAATGGGTGGCCGCGCTAAATCTGCCGTTTACTGCACTCGCCCTGATCCTTCTCGCGCTCGCGCTTTATCTTCTGACGCCAGAGAATTATCTGACCATTCGGCAAGCCTTACCCGGTGCGATTTTCTTCTCCTTCGGCTGGATCGTTCTGACCAAGCTCTTCCAATTTTACGTCGCGAGATATGATCGTTACAACCCGACTTATCTCGCGCTCGCGTCCATCATCATGTTGCTCACCTGGATGTATCTTACTTGTTTGCTCCTGCTCGTTGGAGGCAAATTGAACGCGATCCTGCGCCGCGAACGCGAAATGACGTCGCCAACGCCGGCTCCGGCAGAGCAGGCAGCTTAACTCCAAAGTCCCGCGACGGCGGGACGAGTTGACTCCGATCGCTTTCGCGAATTGACTCCGAACGCTTTCGCGAGTTGATCGCGCCGGTTGCTCTGTTACGCTCCGCTGCCGTGGTGCGTTTTCGCCTTTGGGTTGCAACTGCCCTCGCCCTGAGCGGGATCATCGGCACACTCGTCCACGCACAATTAACCGATGAGGAGAAGGAGAAGCGGGCGCGATCTTTCAAAGCGCGTGCCGCTGCATCGACGTCTCCGGACGAATCCCCGAGCCCGACCCCGAAAGGGGCCAGGCACAAAACGAAAACGACCGCGAAGCCTTCGCCGAGCCCCGCAGTCGCGGGGCCGGAGACGAAGAAAACAAAAAATGCCGCGGGGGAGGAGGAATCGTCCACACCCGCGCCGAAAAAGAGTCCGAGCGCGAAGGCGAGGAAGTCTCACAAAAGCGCGGCAAGCAAATCTCCGACTCCCACTCCCAAGAAAAAACATCGGAAGTCTTCGCCAGCGCCTTCCGCCTCGCCTAAAAAGTCGCCGAAGAAATCGGAAGAAAATGCAGAGAAGACTCCAGCACCGCATCCATCAGCTGCTCCCACCCCGAGCGTCACGCCGCAGCCATCCATCGCCCATGCTCTTCCAGTTCCCGCTCAGGAAGCGCCGCAGGTCACGGTCGAGAAATCGGGTTTCGAGGAAGACCAGGGCCTCGAGCCTCCTCCCTCGCCGCCACCGCGCCGGTTTGGCTTTTGGCCATGGTCGTGGACTCGTTCCACTCCGGCTTATCGCTATCTGACGAGATCAGTCATCGAGGACATCCGTCGCGCGCCAGTGCAGCGGCGCCGCTGGCAATTCATCGTCGTCCACAACAGCGGCACCCGGCAGGGCAACGCGCGTGTCTTCGATTACTATCATCGACATGTGCGGCGCATGCAGAACGGGCTCGCTTACCAGTTTGTCATCGGTAACGGTACATCGACGGGCAACGGGCAAATTGAGGTGGGCGATCGCTGGCGCCGGCAAATCAACGGCGGCCATGTGCACAGCGATTACCTGAACAATATCTCACTCGGCATTTGTCTGGTGGGCGATTTCAATCGCGATCAACCGACCCAAGCGCAGCTCGAATCGTGCGAAGAACTAATTCGCTACCTGCGGCGACGCTGCGGAAAAACAGCCGGACACGAAATCGTTGTGCGGCCACATCGTGAGATGAATCCGCCGCGCTGGCCGACGGATTGTCCCGGTGATGCCTTTCCCTATTCCTGGTTCAGGAGATTTGGGGAGTGAAAAGAATGACTAATGACGAATGGTCGAATGTCGAAGGATTTCATTCGTCATTCGTGCTTCGTGATTTCCCTCAATGCCGTTGTGCCACGATCAAATTGCTTTCCTTGTAGTTCCAGCGATAACCAAACCCGATCCCCAGCGGTGGCGGATTGCTCTGCGCGAAGAGCTCTTGCAGTTTTGGCTGATAATGCTGTTTGAAGAGCTCGATCGGACCGAGGTAAGTGCCGAAGAACCGGAGGGTCCACTTCTCGGGATTAAAATAGGTCAGTGGAATCCCGGAATCATCCTGCACAATCAGATTGCTGTGGTCGAGAATGAAATTGCGGATCGTAACGAAACCCTCCTCGAACATGAGGTAAGAGGATGACTTGAGGAAGCTCGCCCCGATCCCGAAGTGCTGACAGAATTTTAGGAACCCCGGATTCGATTTGATTCCGCCATCGGAGATATCGGTGGTGAAATAATACATGGTTTGGGCATTGCCGGAGCGATTGTCGGTGTAGTTAATGCGCACGCCGGGAATGCCGCCGGTTTTGCCGCCCTGGAATGTGCCGCTGGAGTTTAAGGAGCCCAACGTCACGTCGGTGATGGTTTTGTCGGCCCGCGCAAGAAAGACACAAAGAATCGGCAGCGTGCCGTTGAGTTGCTGCTGCTGCAAATCGACCTTCATATCCTTAGTGATGAAATAGCTCGTGGTGAGCGACGCGTTCATCGCATTTTCCAGATTGTGCAGCGCAGCGGACAGGTCCGCGATACGGAATGGATCGGGTGGCGGGCCCATCGATTCCTTGCCGCAGAGAACGTAAACCGATGCGTTCGGGAAAAATTGGTCCACGTAAAGAAAATCTGGTC
>Ga0193733_1000762_pt1 | contig 10160 bp, 2 predicted proteins | sample U1s2metaG_FD_145076 | JGI IMG/M metagenome (GOLD analysis project Ga0193733, IMG submission 145076) | Soil microbial communities from a riparian zone of the East river system, Colorado, United States - U1s2 | ecosystem: Environmental > Terrestrial > Soil > Riparian zone | place: USA: East River... | reverse complement strand
TGTCCTTTGGGCGCGAGTGCGCGAGCGCAACCGCTTGGCATAGGCTTGGCCAAAACTTCCGGCACCATGACAATACCGTCCAGAATCCTCGAAGTCTGCATAGGGAAATGCGCGCCTGACATTTGCTAAACCCTTTAGCAATCGCTAAACGAATTTAGTGATCGCTAAAAAACTCTATGGATTTGACTCCCGCTGTGAACGCGAGTACAAGTAGTCGCACGTTCGAATGCAATTCGAGCAAGAGCGGCGGAGCAGGGTGCATGAACACGCTGCCCGCTTGACCGCAACGCAACCCGATCGCACCATGGCTAGGAACAATTTTAACGAAGTAAAAAAGGCACCGCGCGGGCGGATTGTCCTGAACGAGCGCGGCCGGAGAATCAACGAGTCTCACCCGCGGGCGCTGCTGACCGACCACGAGATCGATTTGATTCGGGAGCTGCACGAGGATGGGCTTGATCGCCAAGGGCGCGTGATTCGCAAAGGGTTGAGCTATCGGCAGATCGCTGAGAAGTTTGAAGAGACGGTGGCGCGGATGCACATCAGGCATATGGTGCGCTAACAGTTCTGCGAGAGTTCTAGCAAAGGCCGCCTCGCGCGGCCTTTGTTTTTGGGGTTCTGTCAACTTAACATCGATATGAACAGAAAAAGTCGACACGTGGGCGATACTGTCGCTGATGACCCGCATTTCCGATTAGATCGCTGGCTGCAGGTAGACAAGTTCACGCCATTGCGTGAAGCGGCGACGCATAATCTCGCGGTAGTTCACCGCGGCCAGTAGATACCGGCCAGGACGGAAGATGAAATCGGCAATTCTTCGCGCCTTCGGGCGCGGGTCGCAGGCTGCACCATGGGATAACGAAGAATCCATCCGCGAGGAGCTCTTCAGTATCGAGCGTCTCGAGCAGCATGCCGAGAGCCTTGCAGCGGCCCAACCCGTCACGGCGAGGCCGACGACCGGGCGATCCCTCGCCGTTCGACTGAGGGACAACGAATCGGTACTGCTCGAAGCCTATCGCGCCATCGCAAGTGCGGTCGGCGCGGGTCGTGCCATTACACCGGCCGCCGAGTGGCTGCTCGACAACTACCATCTCGTCGAAGGGCAGATCCGCGAAATTCGCGACGATCTGCCACCTGGCTACTATCGGCAGTTGCCGAAGTTGACCACCGGACCTTTCGCCGGCTATCCGCAGGTCTTCGGCGTGGCCTGGGCCTTTGTCGCTCATATGGACAGCCGCTTCGACCCCGAGATGCTGCGCCGTTTCGTGCGCGCCTACCAGCGCGTTCAGCCGCTGACGATCGGAGAGTTATGGGCGGTCGCGATCACGCTGCGGATCGTGCTCGTGGAGAATCTTCGACGAGGAGCCAAGCGCATCGTGACCGGCCGAGCCGCGCGCCGGGAAGCGGACGCCCTGGCCGACCGGCTCCTGGGCGTGAACGCGCACCCGGCCGAGTCGATCCGCTCTGTCTTTCAGCATTACGAACAGGCACCCTTGCCGGGGGCCTTCGCCGTCCAGCTCGTTCAACGGCTTCGGGAGCAGGATCCGAAGGTCACGCGAGCTCTGATGTGGCTCGAGGAGCGCCTCGCGGCACAGGGAACAACCGCCGACGAGATCGTCCGGAACGAGCACCAAAAAGAGGGTGCGACGAACGTGACGGTGCGCAACATCATCACGAGCATGCGCCTGACCTCCGACGTCGACTGGGCGGAGCTGGTCGAGAGCGTCAGTCTTGTCGATGACACGCTGCGGTCCGGCAGCGACTTCGCGGACATGGATTTTCCGACGCGCAACCTTTACCGCAGCGCGATCGAGGAGCTGGCGCGGGGTTCGAAACTGATGGAACTGGAGATTGCGCGAGCGGCTCTTCTGGCCGCAAACGATCCGGAGCATCAGGCACAGGGCGACGGTGTTCATCGCGGGGAGCGCGATCCAAATGGCCGCAAGCGCGATCCCGGTTATCACCTGATCGGCGGGGGGCGTCGCACGTTCGAGGCAACCGTCGGATTTCGCGCTCCCTTACGGAGCTGGCTCGGTCGTTTCAATGCACGGATCGGCATCGGCGGCTATATCGGCAGCGTCATCATGATCGCTGCGATCCTTCTTTCCTTGCCGTTGTTTGCGCTGGCGGAAGCGGGAATCACCGGCCTGTGGCTCAGTCTCCTCGCGTTTCTCGGGCTGATCCCGTCGATCGATGCCGCGATGGCGCTCGTGAACCGCAGCGTCACGAGAGGGCTCGGCGCGACGATCCTGCCGGGCCTGGAGCTCCGCAACGGCGTACCGTCGCACCTGCGCACGATGGTCGCCGTTCCGATCCTTCTCACGACCCAGGCCGCTCTCGAAGAGCAAATCGAGCGTCTTGAGATCCACCACCTTGCAAGTCCGGAAGACGAACTGCATTTCGCCCTGCTCTCGGACTGGGCGGACGCCGCGACCGAGACCGTTGCAGGAGATGACGCGCTCCTCGACGCAGCCGCCGCGGGTATCGCCCGCCTGAATCGCCGTTATGGACAGGTGCCCGGCGGGGACCGCTTCCTGCTGTTCCATCGCCGGCGGGTCTGGAACGACGGGCAGAGGCGGTGGATCGGGTGGGAACGCAAGCGCGGCAAGCTCCACGAGTTGAACCGGCTGCTCCGGGGCGCGACCGATACGACCTTCGTAGCTGTCGGCGCACCGCCTCACACCCTACCTCCCGCCCCGCCTGCCGGCGTCCGTTACGTCATCACACTCGACGCCGATTCCAGGATGCCGCGGGAAACGGCCCGCCGGCTGGTCGGCAAGATGGCGCACCCGCTCAACCATCCGCGGTTTGATGCCGGCACCCGACGCGTCGTCGAAGGCTATGGCGTGTTGCAGCCGCGCATTACGCCTTCGCTGCCAATCGGTCGCGAGGGGTCGCTCTTCCAGCGCATCGTCTCCAGCATGAGCGGCATCGATCCTTACGCCTCTGCCGTATCGGACGTGTATCAGGATCTCTTCGGCGAAGGCTCCTATACAGGCAAGGGCATCTACGAAGTGGATGCCTTCGAAGCCGCGCTCGACGGCCGCGTGCCCGAAAGCACGCTGCTCAGTCACGACCTTTTCGAGGGGACCTTCGCCCGCGCTGGCCTGGTTTCCGATATCGAGGTCGTCGAGGAGTTTCCATCACGCTACGACGTCGCCGCCGCACGCCAGCACCGCTGGGCGCGCGGCGACTGGCAATTGCTGCCGTGGATTCTCGGTCGCGGCCACGCCTCCGCGGATGATCAAAGCGCGAGCGATCGTCAGCGCGCTAGCGCGCTGCCTCTGATCGGCCGCTGGAAGATGCTGGATAACCTGCGGCGATCGCTGTCGGCGCCGGCGAGCGTCGTCGCCTTGTTGGCGGGATGGGCGCTGCCCCTGCAGGCCGCAGTCGTCTGGACCGGCTTCGTCCTGTCGACGATTGCGTTGTCGACGCTGCTCCCCGTTCTCGCCGCGATCGTGCCGCGACGTGCCCGAGTCACGACACCCAGCCACCTGCGCGGTCTCGCTGCGGATGTTCGGCTCGCCTTGTCCCAGACCGCATTGCTGGTCGTGTTCCTCGCCCATCAAGCATGGTTGATGGCCGATGCAATCGGGAGAACGCTATTTCGTCTGCTCGTGAGCCGCCGGCATCTACTCGACTGGGTCACCGCAGGTCAGGCGATGGTAAGCCCGCGGCTCGACCTCCTCGGGTTCTATAGGCAGATGAATGGTGGCGTCGCCATCGGCATCGTTGCGGCAATCGTCGTCTGGTGGGTCGGGAACGACGCTTGGGCGGTGGCGGCGCCGTTCGTGATCGTCTGGATCGCATCGCCCGCCATCGCTCGGTGGACGAGCCTGTCGCCACTCGTGGCGGGGCGCCTGCCGGTCTCGGATGCAGACGCGCGCGCTTTGCGGCTGGTCGCGCGCCGCACCTGGCGCTTCTTCGAGACTTTCGTGACGGCAACAGATCACATGCTCCCGCCGGACAATTTCCAGGAAGACCCGAAGCCGATAGTCGCGCACCGGACCTCTCCCACCAATCTCGGCCTTTACCTGCTGGCCGCTGTCAGCGCCCGCGACTTCGGGTGGGCCGGGACGACCGAGACCGTAGACCGGCTGGAAGCGACACTCGCGATCATGGGCGACCTGCAGCGGTTCCGCGGCCACTTCTATAACTGGTACGACACGCAGAATCTTCGCCCGTTGGACCCGCAATATGTCTCTTCGGTGGATAGCGGCAATCTGGCTGGACACCTGATCGCTCTTGCGAATGCTTGTCGGGAATGGATCGGCCGCCCGATGGCAGGTCCTGAACTATTTGCCGGCATCGAAGACGGCCTGAACCTCACGCGCGAAACCTTGCAAGGACTTCCCGACGACCGGCGGACGCAGACGATCACGCCGCACCAGCTTGGCGATGCACTCGATGCGCTGGCCGCTGCGCTACGTCAAGACCGTATGCCACCGGAGGCTATCGCTGCACGACTGGAGGAGTTCGCACGTCAGGCCGCGACCATGGTCGACATCGCCCGAACGCTGGCAAACGAACGCGGCGACCATGCCAGCGCCGAAATGCTGTTCTGGGCCGAGGCGACCCTAGGGGCGATCGAGAGTCACCGTCGCGACGTTACACAGAGCGCCGACGCCGCCCACTCCCTGGAACGGCGCCTGGCGACGCTCGAGGCGACGGCGCGGGCCATGGCCGGCGCGATGGAATTCGGCTTTCTCCTCGACCCAGAGCGCAAGCTCCTCTCGATCGGCTATCGGGCCGCGGAGGGCATTCTCGACCCGAGCTGCTACGACCTGCTCGCCTCCGAGGCGCGCCTTGCGAGTTTCATGGCAATCGCCAAGGGCGAGGTCGCCTCGCGGCACTGGTTCCGGCTCGGGCGCGCCGTCACGCCGATCGGACGCGGCGCGGCGCTCGTCTCCTGGTCGGGATCGATGTTCGAGTATCTGATGCCGTCGCTCGTCATGCGCGCACCGGCCGGCAGCCTGCTCGAGCAGACGAGCCGTCTCGTCGTCCGCCGGCAGATCACTTATGGCGCCGCGCTCGGTGTGCCCTGGGGGATTTCGGAATCCGCCTACAACGTCCGCGATCTGGAACTCACCTATCAATATTCGAACTTCGGAGTCCCGGGTCTGGGTTTGAAACGCGGCCTTAGCCAGAACGCCGTCGTCGCGCCCTACGCGACGGCGCTCGCGGCCATGGTTGATCCGGGCGCGGCGGCGCGTAACTTCGCCCGACTCGCCGCCCTGGGCGCGCGGGGCCGCTATGGCTTCTACGAGGCGCTGGATTACACAAGCACGCGCCTGCCCGAGGGGAAAGACGTCGCAATTATCCGCGCCTTCCTGGCGCACCATCAGGGCATGACGGTGGTCGCCATCGCCAACGGTCTCCTCGACGGGAAGATGCGGGCACGGTTTCATGCCGAGCCGATCGTGCAGGCGACGGAACTTCTGTTGCAGGAACGCACGCCGCGCGATGTCGCGGTAGCTCATCCCAGGGTGGAGGAAGTCGAGACGGCAGCGACGGTCCGCGACCTGGAGCTCCCTGCGGTGCGGCGGCTCCGCTCCGCGCACGGCGCCACGCCGCAGGCGCACCTGCTTTCGAACGGCCGGTATACAGTGATGCTGACGGGCGCCGGTTCCGGATACAGCCGCTGGGGCGATTCTGCGATCACGCGCTGGCGCGAAGACGTCACCCGCGACGACTGGGGCGCCTACGTGTTCCTGCGCGACGTGGAGAGCGGCGAGCTGTGGTCCGCGGGCTATCAGCCGAGCGGCGTCGAACCGGACAGTTACGAAGTCACGTTCACCGAGGATCGCGCCGAGTTCGCCCGGCGCGACGGAACGATCACCACGACCTTCGACGTTGTCGTCTCGCCGGAGGACAACGCCGAAGTCCGCCGCGTATCTGTCGCGAATGCGGGACCCCGGACCCGGGACATCGAGCTCACCTCCTACGCAGAGCTGGTGCTGGCGCCGCCCGCCGCCGACACGACGCACCCGGTCTTTTCCAAACTTTTCGTGCAAACTGAGTATCTCGCCAAGATCGGCACCATCCTGGCGACGCGGCGGCGTCGCTCGCCCGCCGAGCCCGAAATCTGGGCGGCACATCTTGCCGTCGTCGAAGGCGAGGCGGTGGGCGAGCCGGAGATCGAAACCGACCGGGCCCGTTTCCTCGGCCGTGGACGCGAAGTTCGAGCGCCGATCGCCGTAATGGATGGCCGGCCGCTTTCCAATACCGTCGGCACCGTTCTCGATCCCGTCTTCGCGCTTCGCCACCGCGTGCGGGTTCCGCCGGGCAAGACGGTGCGCATCGCCTTCTGGACGGTTGTCGCGTCGTCCCGTAGCGACGTGCTGGATCTGGCCGACAAGCATCACGACGCGACGGCCTTCGACCGCGCGGCCACATTGGCGTGGACCCAGGTGCAAGTGCAGTTGGGTCATCTCGGTGTCGATCGGGATCAGGCGAGCCTCTTTCAGCGTCTCGCAGGCCACGTGCTATACGCGGATCCGTCGATGCGTCCGTCTTCAGACACCATACGCCGCGGTGGCGGCGGGCCGGCGGCACTCTGGGCCCAGGGCATTTCCGGCGACATCCCGATCGTTCTCGCGCGGATCGACAATATCGAAGACGTCGCCATCGTCCGCCAGTTGCTGCGCGCCCATGAATACTGGCGGATGAAGCATCTCGCCGTCGATCTCGTGATCCTGAACGAACGGGCATCCTCCTATATCCAGGACCTTCAGATCGCCCTGGAGACGCTGGTTCGTACGAGCCAGTCCCGACCGCAGATCGGAGCGGACGTCGCGCGTGGCTCCGTGTTCGTGCTGCGTGCAGATCTCATTTCGGTGGAGACACGTGCCCTGCTGCTCTCCATGGCCCGGGCCGTGCTGGTCGGACGACACGGAACGCTATCGGAACAGCTCAACCATCTCCAGGAAGCGGACACCATCGCAGCGCCGCGGCCGAGGCGCGCGCCGTCCGCGGACGTGCCGCAGACCCTTCCGGTGCCGCAGAACCTTGAATTCTTCAACGGGCTCGGCGGATTCGCCGCGGACGGACGGGAGTATGTGACGATGCTCGGTGCCGGGCGGTCGCTGCCGGCCCCATGGATCAATGTCGTCGCCAATCCCTCGTTCGGATTTCAAGTCGCGGTCGAGGGCAGCGGCTACACCTGGTCGATCAGCAGTCGCGAGAACCAGCTCACGCCCTGGTCGAACGACCCGGTCACCGATCGGCCGGGCGAGGTCCTCTATCTGCGCGACGAGGAGTCCGGCGAGCTGTGGGGACCGACGGCGCTGCCGATCCGCGACGAGGCCGCGCCCTATACCGCCAGGCACGGCCAGGGCTACAGTCGATTCGAGCACACCGCACACGGTATCGCGCTCGATCTTCTCCAATACGTGCCGCTCGATGATCCGATCAAGATCTCTCGGCTGACGATCCAGAACACGTCGGGCCGATCCCGGCGGCTTTCGGTCACGGCGTATGTCGAGTGGGTGCTCGGCCCGTCCCGCGGCGCGTCAGCACTTTCGGTCGTGACGGATATCGATCCGGAGACCGGCGCGATGCTTGCGCGCAACCCCTGGAACATGACGTTCGGTTCCCGTGTCGCCTTTGCGGACCTGGGAGGACGACAGACAGCGTGGACCGGCGACCGGCGGGAATTCCTGGGGCGTAATGGCACGCTCGACAACCCGGCCGCGCTTGCGGGGGAAGCACTTCTCTCACAGCGGGTTGGTGCCGGCCTCGATCCTTGCGGCGCTCTTCAATCCCCGGTCGAACTCAAGCCGGGCGGCACGGTGGAAATCGTCTTCTTCCTCGGCGAGGCAGCGACAGCGGCCGATGCGCAATCCTTGATCGCTCGCTACCGGGCGGCGGATCTCGACGCGGTCCTGCGCGAGGTCGTCGGGTATTGGGACGATGTGCTCGGCGCGGTTCAGGTGAAAACGCCGGACCGGTCCATGGACATCATGCTGAATCGCTGGATGCTCTATCAGACGCTCGCCTGCCGCATGTGGGCGCGATCGGCGTTCTATCAGGCGAGCGGCGCTTACGGTTTCCGCGATCAGCTCCAGGACGGAATGGCGCTCGCCCTGTCGCGACCGGCGCTGACGCGCGAGCATCTCCTGCGCGCCGCGGCCCGGCAATTCGTCGAAGGCGATGTCCAGCACTGGTGGTTGCCGCCCTCCGGCCAGGGTGTGCGCACACGCGTTTCAGACGACCGGATATGGCTCGCCCACGCCGCCGCACACTATGTCGAGACGACCGGCGACATCGCGGTGCTGGACGAGCCAATTCAATTTCTCGAAGGCCAGGCGCTGCAGTCCGGCGAGCACGATGCCTACTTCCAGCCCGTGATCGCGGACGAGAGCGCAACACTTTTCGAGCACTGTGCGCGCGGGCTCGATCAGAGCCTCGCTGTCGGCGAACACGACTTGCCGTTGATCGGCACGGGCGACTGGAACGACGGCATGAGCCGGGTCGGCGAAATGGGCAAAGGCGAGAGCGTCTGGCTCGGCTGGTTCCTGCACGCGACGCTTGCGGCGTTCGCACCTTTGGCCGAGACGCGCGATGAGCGCGCGCGCGCGGCGCACTGGAGAGCCCATAAGGCGGCGCTGCAGAACGCTCTTGAACAAAATGGTTGGGATGGAGGCTGGTATCGGCGCGGCTATTACGACGACGGGACGCCATTGGGCTCATCCACTAGCGGCGAATGCCGGATCGACTCGATTGCGCAATCCTGGAGCGTGATCTCCGAAGCGGCTCATCCGGATCGCGCCGCGCGCGCCATGGCGGCGGTGGACGAGCAGCTCATCAATCACGGCGACGGTCTCGCCTTGCTGTTCACGCCGCCCTTCGATCGGACGCCGCTCGATCCCGGATACATCAAGGGCTATCCGCCCGGAATCCGGGAAAACGGCGGCCAATACAACCATGCGGCCACGTGGTCGGTGCATGCCTTTGCCGCCCTCGGCCGGGGAGACAAGTCCGCCGAGCTGTTCTCGCTCATGAATCCGATCAACCGCACGAGCACGCGAGAAGACGTGCAGCGCTACAAGGTCGAGCCCTACGCCGTCGCCGCCGATGTCTATTCGGTCGCTCCGCACGTCGGGCGCGGCGGATGGACCTGGTACACCGGCTCGGCCGGGTGTCTGTACCGGGCGGGCCTCGAAGGGATCCTCGGCTTTCGTCTACAGGGAGCGTTCCTGCTCCTCGCCCCCTGTATACCCAAGGGGTGGCCTCGGTTCGAGATCGTCTTCAAATATCGCTCTGCGCGCTACGAGATTGCCGTCGAGAACCCCCGTGGCGTCAGCCGTGGAGTCGCTAGTGCCGAACTGGACGGCAAGACGTTGTCAGACGGCATGACGCGCGTTCCGCTCGCGGATGATGGTCAAGTCCACAAGGTGCGCATGATCCTCGGGTAAGTGAATCCGGCCTACCGGCCGCCAGCCGCAGCAATCGGGTCGCCGCGTTCGTTCGCTCCCGCAGCGGCCTCGGAAGCCCCGAAAACCGACGCGCCAGCCGCCGCAGATCCCGCCAATCCGGAGCGACGCTGCTTCACCGTACATACCACCAAGGGCAACATCACCCGCTGCAACGAGAAGCCCGATGAATGATCCCGACGCCGCGCGGTTTACTCCGTCCGCGCGGTGTCGAACGTCACCCAGTCCGGACGATCGCCGGTAGCGAGCCGCCCGTTGCCAGGCGTGATGGCCAGATTGGCATCGATGCGCTTGGCGCGCGTTCCGGGGGTAAACGGCTGCGGAACGTTGGGGCTCTGCATCTGGAGGATGGCAAAAGGGTCGTGAACCACGCCGAATATGACGTTGAGCCGTTGATCATGCACAAAGACGCGGCCGGTCGTGACTGTTTTCGGCGAAAACTTCCCCAGCAGGCCGTGGCTGCCCGCGACCGCAAAAGTGACGTCTTCGTTGGACCCGACACTCGCCAGCGCGGCAGCGAGATAGGGCACGACCTCGTCCAGTTCCTCGCTTGCAAAGATCGGTTCGCCCCTCAATTTGACGCTCGCCAGCCTTTGTCGCATCGCGTCAATGGAAATTCTGAAGGGGTGGGCGTTGTCCGGGGCGCCGGACTCGATGCGTTCGATGCGCACGAAGCCGAGCGCAGGCCGGTATTCGTAGCGCAGGACCTCGGGTCCGTATTGGCCG
>Ga0193733_1000760_pt1 | contig 10189 bp, 10 predicted proteins | sample U1s2metaG_FD_145076 | JGI IMG/M metagenome (GOLD analysis project Ga0193733, IMG submission 145076) | Soil microbial communities from a riparian zone of the East river system, Colorado, United States - U1s2 | ecosystem: Environmental > Terrestrial > Soil > Riparian zone | place: USA: East River... | reverse complement strand
TCGGGCTCGGTCTGGTGATCTTTTTCGGCGTGATTGCCGACTGGGACAGCGGTGTGTGGACGCTTGGGATGATTCCAGCTCTGATTGGTGCCGGCTACCTGCTGGTGTGGAAGTTGGAAGGAAGGAAGGACAATCCGCCGCCCGTACCATAATTTGCGGACGTGGAGCTAATCGATGCAGATCTCGTTGCGCGAGTTCTTGTTGACGACGATCAGCACGCTTTCGGGGAGTTGGTTCGGCGGCATCAATCGAGTGTGCGCGGTATGCTGCGCCAACTCACCCGAACCGATGCCGCACTCGCCGATGACCTCGCGCAGGAAACGTTCGTGCGAGCTTACAAAAACATCCGCAGCTTTCGTGGCGAAGCCCGTTTTTCCACGTGGCTTTATCGGATCGCATATAATTGCTTTCGAGAGGACGCGCGGCGGCGCAAAGAATTTGTCGGCATCGACGAAGAACAACTTCAAGCCGAGCAGGATCCTCAGATTGTCGATTCCGCTTTAAGGCATGATCTTATGCACGCACTCAGTTTGCTTCCGCTGCATGAACGCTCGGCAGTTTTACTTTGTTGTCAGAATGGTTTATCGCACGACGAAGCTTCGCGCGTCTTGTGCATTCCGCTTGGCACGGTGAAGACGAACGTTTTGCGGGGACGGGAGAAATTAAAACGCACGCTGGCTGAATGGGGACCTAATTAAATGGATGAAATAAGCGAGGAAGATCGGTTGGATCGACAATTGCGCGACGCAGCTCCATACCTCGACGACAACGGATTTACGGCGCGCGTGTTGCACCAATTGCCTGCCCCCAGTCGCACGCGCCGGTCGTTTCGCGGCGCGATCATCCTGGCAGCCGCCTTGCTTGCGAGTGCGCTGGCTTACATTGCTTCGGATGGAGGGCGTTTTCTTATCGTCGCGATGGCACGACTCGCGGCGCTCCCGACGTTGTGGTTTTTTGTGGTCGTATTTGGTAGCGGAATTCTGGTTATGACTGCCGGAGTTATCGCTGCTATCTCTAAGGCAAGCGAGCTGCAGTCCTAGCTCAGCTGCATCATCTTGCGGCGCACAGTTCGCGTGCCCGCCGGACATCGAGCTCGATTTGTTGTGCCAGCGACTCCATGTTGTCGAACTTTCGTTCCGGTCTGAGATAGCGCACGAATCGCACCTCGACGTCTTCGCCGTAAATGTCGCGATCAAAGTCGAGGAGATAAATTTCCAGCACGCGTTCGGATTTTCCGCTGCTAACCGTTGGGCGATAACCGAGATTAATGACACCGTGATATAAAACGCCGTTGATCCATGCTTCAGCGAGATAAACGCCGTTCGGCGGGAACTGTTCGCTGTGCGCGCTCAGGTTCGCGGTCGGAAATCCAATTTTTTTCCCAAGATTATCGCCGTGCGTGACCGTGCCGAGAATAGTGTAATCTCGGCCAAGCATTTCCGCTGCCTTCGCGAAATCGCCGTTCTCCACAGCCTGCCGAATAGCAGTGCTGCTGACCACTTCCCCATTTATCAGGACTGGCGAAACTCCAACGACGCTGAAATCAAATCGCGGGCCAAGTTTTTTGAGCAGATCGAGATTCCCACGCCGATCTTTCCCAAACGACCATTCGTGGCCGACACAGATTTCGCGCAGCGGTCTTGAATGTACAACGAGTTCCTCGACAAATTTCTCTGGCAAAGTGGCAGCGAACTTCTTGTCGAAGTTGATCACGAGAAGATGTTCGACGCCCAGGTTGCGGATCAAAGCGATTTTGTGTTGCGTCGCAGTGAGCAGGTGAGGTGCGTGCTGCGGACGCAGCACTTTGAGTGGGTGCGGATCAAAAGTCATTGCTACCGGCGTCCCCTGTGCCGCACGGGCATGATTCGTCGCAGCGGAAATTACGGCTTGGTGACCAAGATGAACACCATCAAAAACTCCGATGGCGAGAAAGAGAGGGCCATGCAAAGCTCGGAAATGGAGTGCAGCGTTTTCACCAATGGAATGACGAATGACCAATGACGAATGACGAATTAATCACGAAGCACGGAATACCGAAATCCAATACCCGGGGAGTTATTTGGGCTTCGTTATTCGGATTTCCTTCGTTCTTCGTCATCTCCCTTCACGCCCCGCGCATACGCGAAACTTCCGGCAGGCTCAGGATGCGATTCAAAACGTCCTCGCGCGAAGCGTTCTTGATCCGCGAGACACTTATCGCTTGATCGACATCGAAGCGACCGGACTTCAAGCGCCGTAGGGATTTAAGATGCGCGCCACAACCGAGCTCATCGCCGATGTCGTGAACGTACGTGCGCACATAAAATCCCTTGCTGCAAACAACGCTAAAATCGATTTCCGGGAGCGCGATCCGATTGATAGCGTAACGATACACGTGGACGAGCCGCGGCTCGCGCTCAACCACCTGGCCTTGCCGCGCCAGCTTATAAAGGGGGACACCTCCGTGCTTTTTCGCTGAAACCATCGGCGGCAGTTGATAGAAATCGCCCCGAAATTTTTCAAACGCCGCGCGGATCTCCCTTTCATCGAGCGGCGGTACTTCGCGCTGGTTGACGATTTCACCTTGTCGATCTTGCGTGCTCGTCGTGATGCCAAGGGTAAGCGTGCCTGCATATTCCTTGTCTTCGCTCATGAGCAAATCCTGGACTTTTGTTCCGCGCCCGATTGTCAAAAGGAGCAAGCCGGTTGCGATCGGGTCGAGGGTGCCGCAGTGACCTACTTTCTTTATTTCGAGCTTTCGCCGCACGAGCGCCACGACATCATGCGATGTCATGGCTTCCGCTTTGTCCACGAGCAGGACGCCATCAAGAATTGAACTTAACGACGTCACAAACTTCCTCCAGAACTTTCTGTTCGACTTCGGCGAGTGTTCCGCGCACGCGCGCTCCCGCTGCGAGAGTATGTCCGCCGCCACCAAACTTCTGACAGATCCCACAGACATCTATGGCATCAGTTTTCGAACGCATACTAACGCGCACCTTGCCATCGGACAGTTCTTCGAAAAACACGGCGACGATAACGCCACGAATCGCACGGAGGTGATCGATTAACCCTTCATTGTCTTCTGGTAGAACCTGCAGCGCTGCCGCCGTTTTTAAACCGAGGCTAAAACTTGCAACGCGACCATCGGTTTCGAAACGCATGGTGCGCAGCAGTTCTCGCAGCAGTTCTATCCGGCGTCGTGGATAATTTTCGTAAAGTTGCTGGTTCAAGCGACCAACGTTGATGCCGGTGCAGACCAGCTGCGCCGCGATTTCGAACGTGCGCGCGCTGGTATTTGGATATTGAAATGATCCGGTATCGGTCGAGATCGCAGCCAAAAGGTTTTCGGCAATCTCGCGATCGAATGGGAAACCCTGATTTTTGATCAGTTCGAAAATAATTTGTCCTGTGGCCGGCGCGGTTGAATCGACATAGACAAGATCGCCGTAGCCTGGGTTGCTCAAGTGGTGGTCGATATTGATCCACATTTTGGCTGAGCGAACAGCTCCAAACGCTGTGCCGAGCCGATTTTGAATTGCTGTGTCGAGCGCAATCGCAACATCGACATCTTCCGGAGCGGCAGGTGGTTTGCTGAGCAAATCCGCACGCGGCAGGAATGAATATTTCTCAAGCATGCCGTCTTCATTCCAAACACGGACCTTTTTCCCGAGCTGCTGAAGCGACAGTGCGAGCGCGATCTGACAGCCAAGCGCGTCGCCGTCAGGGCGAACGTGGCTCAGAATCGCGAACCGGTTATGCTCCCGCATTACCCGGCCGATTTCGTCGAATTTGGATCGAACGGCGCTCACCCGGGATCGCTGCTAGGCGTTTCGATCTCTTGCAGAATCTCGATGACGCGAACTCCGCGTTTAATGGAATCGTCGAGATGAAAAGTGAGATGCGGCGTGTATTTCATAGTGACGCGACGGGCCAGCTCAGCTTGCAATGTGGATCGCTGCGATTCGAGTTTATTGATCACGCTCGCGCCGGTATCCGATCCAAGAACACTGACGAAGACGTGTGCATTTTTTAAATCAGCGGTCACGTCGACTTGATTGATGGTGACGAGAGCACCTTCGAATGTAATCTCGCGCGCGATGATCCCGCTGAGCTCGCGTTTTAAGAGCTCGTTCACCCGTAACATTCGGTGTTTCATGGCAGGAGATGGAGTATTGGAGTAGCGGAGTAATGGAAATTTTCTAATCAATACTCCGTTACTCCATCACTCCATTCTGTCAGAGCTTCTGCGCGACTGCTTCAAGCTGGTAGCACTCAATAATGTCGCCCACTTGATACTCGCTGAAGTCGCCGAGCTTAATGCCACACTCAAGACCGGAACGCACTTCTTTCACGTCATCCTGGAAGCGGCGCAGCGTCGAAATCCCGCCGTCGTACACTGGTTGCCGTTTTCGGAGCACGCGCGCGCGCGCGGCGCGAGCTATGCGACCATCGGTTACGAGACAGCCGGCGACGATGCCTCTGCTTAGTTCAAAGACCTGTTTTACCTCGGCGTGTCCAATAACGGTTTCTCGATGTTCGGGCTCGAGCAAACCTGCCATCGCTTCTTTGATTTGATCGAGTAGCTCGTAAATGATGCTGTAAAGCTTGACCTGCACGCCCTCGCGTTTCGCCGCGGAGACGGCCATGTTCTCGACCTTCACATTAAAGCCAACCACGACGGCGTTCGATGCGCTTGCCAGCAAAATGTCCGATTCAGAAATGGGTCCGACCGCTGAGTGAATGATTTCCAAGTTGATCTTTTTACTTTCAATCTGTTCCAGCGCACCGACCAGCGCTTCGAGCGAGCCTTGTGCATCGCACTTCAAAACAATCCGCAAAACTTTTTTCCCGTCGGCCGCTTCGAGCAGACTCTCAAGCGTGGCGCGTTGCGGCACGGTCAATTTATCGGCGCGCTTCGCCAGCAAACGTTCCTCGCTTAAAGTTTTCGCTGAGCGTTCCGAATCCATGACGAGAAGTTCATTGCCCGCGTTCGGGAGCCCCGTGAAACCCAGCACTTTCACCGGTGTCGAGGGACCAGCTTTCTTGATCGGTTGGCCGCGATCGTCCAGCAGCGATTTCACTTTGCCGCTGTAATCCCCGCAAATGAATGGGTCGCCGACTTTTAACGTCCCCATTTGCACAATAACGGTTGCGGTAGGACCGCGCCCTGCTTCGACTTGCGCTTCAATCACGGTTCCGCGTGGCGTGGCGGTGGGCGATGCTTTCAGTTCCATCACTTCCGCCTGCAGAGTCATCATTTCGAGGAGGTGATCGATGCCTGTGCCTTTTGTCGCAGACACAGGGCAGACAATCGTCTCACCACCCCAGTCCTCCGGCGCAAGCTCGCGTTCTTGCAATTGTTTCTTGACCCTGTCGATGTTGGCTGAGGGCAGATCGATTTTGTTGATTGCCACCATGATTTTCACATGGGGTGCGGCCTTGGCGTGATTAATCGCTTCGATAGTTTGCGGCATGATGCCGTCGTCCGCTGCAATCACCAGGACAACGATGTCGGTCACGTTAGCGCCCCGCGCGCGCATTGCGGTGAAAGCCGCATGACCGGGCGTATCGATAAACGTGATCTTTGCTCCATTGTGCTCAACACTGTAAGCGCCGATGTGCTGCGTGATTCCGCCAGCTTCACCGGCTGCGACCCGCGTCTTACGAATCGCGTCCATGAGCGAGGTTTTGCCATGATCGACATGCCCCATGAATGTAATGATGGGACCGCGCGCCTTCAGTTCCTCTTCCTTTTCATTGACGTATGGTGGGGGCGCGACAACAATCTGTTCGACCTTGTGAACACCGGCGCCTTTCTCACGGCGCTCTTTCTCCAGAACGAACCCATGGTTTTCGGCGATCTTCGACGCGATGTCCGGCTCGATCGTTTGGTTGATATTCGCGAAAATGTTGAATGTCATCAGCTCCGCGATGAGTTGATGCGGTTTTAATCCAAGTTCGATTGCCAATTCTTTGACAATGATTGGAGGTTTGATGTGGATGACTTTCTGAGGCTCCACTTCGGCCTCCGCCGAGGGCACGACGCCAGTCAGCGGCGCAATTATACCGTCGACAGTGACACTCTGCAGTTCTGCTGGAGGCGCTGACGGTGAGACCTTTGGAGCGGCAACCGTTGTTTCCAGCGATGCTCGAATGCGGGAAATCGGAGGAAGAACCTGGCGCTTCGGTTTTACTTCACCTTCCGCTTTCTTGCCGGCCTTTTCTTTGTCGATGAGCGACACCCTCTCGACTTCATGTCGCAGCGTTTGCGGCACGGGCTTTGCCGATGCTGGCTGCTGAGCGCGCGCTTGCACCGACGCGGCTGCATGCGTATGCGCCGACTCTGTGTCAGCCTCTAGTTTTTTCTTGGAACCCTTGGCTTTCGGCGAGGCCGGTTTAGGAGCAGGAGCAGTTTTGCGCGCGGCCGGTTTGCGCGTTGCGGTCTTGCTGCTCGTCTTCGTTGCCATTGTTTTCTTCTAAAATTTCGCTCATGGCTCGAGCGGATTAAACCAGAGCCATATTTAGTGTGCGACCTCTTGTTGATGGACCGCCTCGTGAATCTCGCGCGCTTTCGTCTCGTCCACCGCGAGGATGTCCACAAAATCCTGCACGTCTGCATCGCGCAATCCTTCCAAATTCGTGAAACCCGATTTCACAAGCGTGAGCGCCTGTTCTTCGGTAATCGGCAGAGCCCCTGCGAGTGTCTGCGCGGCCTGCGCCACTTTTTGTTCGACCGCGGTTGTGGCCGAAATGTCCTTGCCGATATTAATTTCCCAGCCGGTGAGCCGTGAAGTTAAACGCGCATTCTGTCCCTTTTTTCCGATCGCGAGCGAAAGCTGATCTTCATCGACGGAGATCTGCACGCTCTTCTTTTCAGTATCGAAGACAAGATTCTTCACTTTGGCCGGTTTAAGTGCTTCGAGTACAAATTCCTTGGGATCGGAACTCCAGCGAATGATATCCACCTTTTCATTGTTCAGTTCGCGGACAATATTTTTGACGCGTGAACCGCGCATTCCGACGCAAGCGCCAACTGGATCCACTTTTTCGTTCGCGCTCCAAACCGCGATTTTCGTCCGATAACCGGCTTCCCGCGCGATACCGCGAATCTCGACTGTGCCATCGGCGATTTCGCTCACTTCCAATTCAAAAAGACGGCGCACGAAATTCGGGTGACTGCGCGAGACAATGATCTCGGGACCGCGGATGCCATTTTCCACTGCAACGACGTAAGCACGGAGCCGATCGCCAACATTGTAATCTTCCACGACTACGCGTTCGCGCTGCGGCATAATTGCTTCAAATTTTCCAAGATCGAGAATGACATCCGAGCGGTCGAAGCGCCGCACCGTTCCGCTGACGATTTCGCCCGCGCGATCTTTGAACTCCTCGTAAATCATTTCCTTTTCGACCTGGCGAATTCGCTGCATCATCGCTTGTTTGGCGGTCTGCGCGGCAATACGGCCAAAATTTCGCGGCGTTACTTCCACTTCGACCGTGTCACCGATATTTACGTCCGGTTTGATCTTGCGTGCTCTCGAAAGCTCGATCTCATCCTGCGGGTTGCTGACATAATCGGCCACCAGCAAATTCGCGAGCGCGCGGATTTCGCCCGTCTTAGGGTTGATATCGATACGCAAATCGCGCGACGCGCCAACGCTCTTCTTAGAGGCCGAGAGCAACGCGTTCGAGACCGCTTCGAGGAGGATTTCGCGTTTAATTCCGCGCTCCCGCTCAAGGTAGTCGAGCATGGCAATAAATTCTGCGTTCATAAAAAGACGTAGCCCGCAGACTAAAAAGAGTGGGACACCAGTTCCCACTCCGATCAGCGCGCGGACTAGAAAAACAAGTTATCCTTATCAGGTGCGCCGTCAAGCTGGGGTTGGGTTTGAGTTGACGTTGAAAACTCAAGATCGAACATCCAACGTCTAATGATTTCGCGGAACAGAAGTTTATTAATCGTCCTGCTGGTTTGGGCAGCGATTTACCTTCCAGCACTTGGCTCTCTCGCGATAAAGGGAGAAGAAGGGCGGCGCATTTTGCCGGCGGTCCGGATGATCGAGACCGGCGATTACATCGTTCCGCGAGTGGGAAGCAATACGTATTTCCGCAAGCCACCGCTGGTGAACTGGCTCGTGGCGGTGTCGTTCAAAGTGTTTGGCGTTCGCAACGAATGGACAGCGCGCCTGCCCTCAGCGTTTTCCGTGCTGGTGGTCGCAATCGCATTTGTTACGGTCGCGCGCGTCAGCCTCGGTCCTAGCGGATCGACAATTGCCGCTCTCATTTGGCTGACGAACATCGGCATAATAGAAAAAGGCCGGTTGATCGAAATCGAAGGGCTCTACGTGTCGCTTTCCGGTCTCGCGATTATTTCTTGGTTAAGCTTTTGGTCGCAAGAAAAATCTCCGTGGCTCATCTGGTTGCCAGCATCGACTTTCCTCGGACTGGCCCTGCTGGCGAAAGGCCCGCTTCACCTCGTATTTTTCTACGGGATAGTTGTCGCTGTCCTCTGGCAAACGAAGAAATGGCGTCTGCTTGTACATCCCGCGCACTTCGCTGCGCTCGCAATTATGCTCGCCATTTTCGCAGCTTGGGCGATTCCATTCCTCCAGAGCACGACCACGCAAGCAGCACTGCATAAGTGGTCAACTCAATTCAGCGGCCGGTTGAGTGCCACCGGTTTCAATTTTTCGAGTTGGATCCAAAATATCCCACGCAGCCTCATGTACTTCCTACCTTGGCTCATCCTGTTGCCATTTATCCGATTTTCAAAATTCCACGATATCGGGCAACGCCGGCTGGCGCGTGCTCTCACGTGGGGAATTGCGGTGCCATTCCTCGTCGTTAACCTCGTGCCAGGCGCGATGTCTCGATACAGCATGCCGGTCCTAGTTCCAGCTTCGTGGTTGCTGGCAATGAGTTACGCCGGCGACGCGTTGCAGTGGCCTAAGGGAATGCAGATGGGACGTGAGCGGGCATGGGAGAAGGTGGTGGCGGTTTTTGTTGGAGTCGGGCTCGTGATTGGCGCGATAGGCTATCCGGTCACCGCTTTCGCTTTGAAGAACCGGCAGCAAGTAAAAAAGGTCGCTGCGGAGATTAACGCGATCGTTCCAGTGAGTGAGACGCTTTACGCAGTGGATCCGGATTATCAGCCGCTGTTTTTCTATGTAAAAGCGCCGCTTGGGTATGTGAGCCGCATTGCGAATCTCCCGACGGATACGCATTTTTTCCTTGTCCGCACCGAGCTCGAAAAGGAAGCAGCAGGTGCGCAGAAGTGGGCGCCGCGCTCGACGCATCAACTCGCTCGCATAAAGGATTCCCGCAAACGCGAGATGGTTCTCTTCGAGGTCGGCCCGCCTCGAAAGGGCCGTTGACAGCATTCCAAAACGGAATTGGTTAGCATGCTAACTAATTTCAATCCATGAAATCCGACTGGGAAACGATTGGTCCGCTATTGCACGGAACCGCTCGCGCCTGGCGGCTGAAGCTGGACGAGCGACTCAAGCCGATGGGTTTAAGTCAGGCGAAATGGCGGACGCTTTTGCATTTGTCTGTCGCCTCTGGCGCGCTGACGCAGGCGGAAATTGCAGCGCGACTCGGTGTGGAAGAACCCAGCGTCGTAACGCTATTGCACAGGCTGGAGCGAGAAGGGTGGGTGACCCGTCAGAGCTCGCCACACGATCGCCGTTGCAACATGGTGCACCTCGGCAGACGCGCCCAGCGCATTATCGCGCCGATTAAAATCGCGGCGGACGAACTTCGACATGAATTGCTTGCCGACATTCCAGCGTCGGAACTCCGAACCTGCATCAAAGTGCTGACACGGATTTGTGAGAAGGCGGAAAGGCGCGATGAAGCACGAAGAATTGCTACTTCCTCTGTTCGCTTGCGTCACAACGGCCAGCACAGGGATGGGCATCCGATTACAAAGGAAAAGGCGCTCCGTGGCGCCCCGGCAAAATCCAAATGAAGCGCACGCGCGTCTCAAACCAAACTATTCCCTGGTGGGCCTATCTGCTCTTCGTCCTGCTCGCGGCGTTTGTTTTGTATCGGATTTTTCAACACAGAGCCAGTGAGGCCAAAGCGGCCCAGCCGCCAGTGCGACCAGTACTTGTCGCGAAAGTTATCACAAAGGACGTGCCCCTTTATCTCGATGAAATTGGCACTTGCGCTGCGTATGAGACCGTTCAGGTCCAGGCGCAGGTGA
>Ga0193733_1000758_pt1 | contig 10190 bp, 6 predicted proteins | sample U1s2metaG_FD_145076 | JGI IMG/M metagenome (GOLD analysis project Ga0193733, IMG submission 145076) | Soil microbial communities from a riparian zone of the East river system, Colorado, United States - U1s2 | ecosystem: Environmental > Terrestrial > Soil > Riparian zone | place: USA: East River... | reverse complement strand
GCAAGAACGTCTTTCGGATCAGTTCCACATACCCGTTCTCCGACCCCGGTTCCCTGGCGCTCGAGGGCGTAACGGTAGACACCCTAGCCACCGCGGCCGCTTTCCCGCCGGAGCTTCCGGCGCTCTATGAAGGGCTGGCCGCGCAATTCAAGGTCACGCTGTCGGGAGCTAAGACCATCGAGGGCGCCGGCGAGCCCTGGGCCGACAGTGACGGCATACGCAAATATCTGCCGAAGTCCTATCGCAGCGCTTTCAATTTCACTCTGCCCCGCACCGAGTTCGCCAAGGTTGACGACAGCTATCACTGCGCGATACAAAAGTCGCCCAGACCAGATCTGACTTTCAAGCAATCTGCCGACGACATTACCTGGGGCCGTATCATCGCCTTCTGCTTGCGGCAACCGCTGCTGGCCGAGCGCATTGGCCTGCTGTACCGGCTTACGCTGACCCTGCCCACGGCAGACTATTTTCAGGACGGCGGCTGGGTGTACTTCAATCTTCCCTCCCCGGCCGATTTCGGGATCGCCGCCACCGAACTCAAGCAATACGCGGCCCGCATTCCTCCCATCGCCGTGCCGCGGCAGCTGTTCGCAGCCCTGCTTTTTCCGGTCGTTGCCGTACCGGCGCAGCCCAATGGCAGTTTCGATACGCTGAAGATCGAAGCCTCGGATTATGACGATGGCTTCGCCAAGATCGTGCATGCGGTGCAGCCCGTCAGCGCCAATGTTTTGTCCGAAAAGCCCGACGGAATTCACGTGCAGAAGGACATGGGCATCCGCCTGGGGTGGGACGATGAGCAGATCATCATCTGGCAAAACCGGCAGGTACTTGCCGACCCCGACCCCGCCGCTCTCGGCGCGCGCATCGACGCTCCCCTCGGCGTCTTTACCTATCGTGTCGATGTGCGTGAGAAAGGCCAGCCGGACTGGGGTTCGCTGGTTCGCATTCGCAACAAAAAGAAGCTCACTCTTGCGGGTCAGTCGGTCAGCCCGGCCAAGACTCCGCTCGAGACTGGCGTCCAAGTCTTCCCCGTCAAGATCAACGCCGACCTGGCGACCGCCTACTGGCTGCCCAGTTACTTCACCCAGTGGTATGGCCCCTCGCTAGTGCTGCCCGACACTCGCGCCGCCGAGTTGGACGAATCAGGCGCTCTGGCCGATCCCGGCAGCTATTCCGATGACAAGATTAATGCGCGTCCCGATCAGAAGGGCGGCTTATACGAACCGCTGCTGCCCAAGGACGTGGAGCTGAAGTACGGCAACGAATACGAGTTCCGCGTCCGACTGGGAGACCTTTCCGGCGGTGGCCCAGTTGTCACCGACGACGAGCTCAATGATGCGCCCGCAACCAGCTCCTCCATCACCTTCCGGCGCTACGTGGCTCCCAAGCAGCTCAAGGTCGTTCCCTTGGCGCCGCAGCCCGATTCGCGCACAGCCATCTTCTATGAGGGCAACTCCTTCCAAATTTCGCGTCCCCGTCTCGGCTATCCCGCCTTGCTCTTCACCGAGATGGACACCAGCGGCGCCTTTCAGAAGCTTCTCGACGACAAGGCGTTCCTGCACACAGGCAAGGTGCCCCCCGAGACCATCAAGGAGCAGCGCGCCGTCAGTTACTTCGACCCCGATGTCGATCGCATATTCGTGATTGTCGAAGTGAAAACCCTGCTGCTCGACAATCTCGACTCGCTGAACCAGCGGGAATCATTTATTCCCCTGTATACGACCTTCCGCGATTTTCCCGTTGATCCTGAAGCGCCTTTCAACCTGCAATTAGAATATCGCGACGCCAACGTCATCCAGTTCGGCAACAAGATCGATCTTGGCGATCTGAATCTTTCCAAGACCGACATTGACCAGGGCGGCAGTATTGTCCTGCCGACATCGCGCGCTATCCGCATCACCTTATTTCCCGTTGCCTCCGACAAGGAGGACAAGCCGGAATACTTCGGCTTCGCGAAGACCCGGTTTGCCGGCGAATTCGTGCGCAGCGGTGAGCCGGTGCAGTTCTTCGTCCGGCAGGATGCCGAGGAGGAGCAACAGTTCTTCCGCAAGGACCTGGAATCTAGACAGTTGCAGGGTATTTATTTGCAACTCGATCCGCCCCAGCTCAATAACCCTGTGACCCTCGTCCCCTTCACCGTCGAGGGCAAAGAGCTCGAGCAGAGCACGGTCATGCAGCGGCTGGCCGCGCAGCTGGACCTCGACTTCAAAGGCTTGAGCTTGATCGGCAAGCGGGGAGAACGCACCCAGTTCGGCTGTAGCAGCCGCATCCGCAACACCCTGGCGCCCGACAACTCGTCCCTCACCTTCGCTACCCAGGGCGAGCTGTTGAACCATTGGCTGGGTGTGCTGTCATTTGAAATCGATCGCGACTGGACCTGGGACGGACTCGCCCAGACCGGCATCGCAATCGGCCGCCGGAAACAATTCACCGGAGAAGCCGCCACCCTGGAAGAAGAGATCGTCGGCCACGTGCAGCTCAAAAAGACCGCCAGCCGGGTGGCCACCACCAATCCCGACCGCAGCCACACGCGAATCGTTTTCATCGATGCGGTCGAACCCAAGAAAAATCTGGATGGCGCCGCTACCCTCGCGCATCCTTTTCCCAATACCATTGACCTGGAATACCAACTGGTTCCGAACTTTATTCCCAGTGTCGACCCTGTATCGTCAGACAACGAAACGGTGACCCGCGATTTGCAGGTGCCGGTCACCACCATTCCGGCGCAGGTGCCCAAGGTGGTCGGCGCCGGCGTTGCGCTATCGCCCTATCAGCACGACGCTGACTATTCCCAGACCGCCGTCCGCCAACGTTACTTGTGGCTGGAATTTTCCGAGCCCGTGCAAGACCCAAACGATACCTACTTCGCCCGCGTCCTCAGCTATGCTCCTGATCCGCTGCTCAGCTTCGCCAATCCCGACCAGGTGCTGGTGCGCCAGGACGATCCTCCACTGGCCATCGATCCTGAGCTGATTCGGGTTATCACCAAAGGCCATGGCAACGACAATGCGGGCATCGACGCCATGCAGTTCATGGAGGCGGAGACCGCCAATCCCGAGGAACCGATGGTGAAACTTTCCCCGGTTCACTACCCTCGTTCCGCTGCCTCCCGGCCTACACGATGAGTCACCGGAACTGTTTGGGTTCTACGTTTACCAATTGCGGGTAGGACACACCGACCGCATCTGGTGTACCGCCCAGGGCCGCTTCGGTCATCCACCCGGCTGAACGGCGTGCAGCATCCCGCGCCGCCGTTGAAGTGCCTGGTGGACCGCACCCCAGCCGCCCTTTCCGTTACTGCGCAATACGCGGAGGCGCTCTTCGGGGGCAGAAATGTCACCAGCAAGCCCCCCAAGACCGAGATCTGGTGCATGCTCTACGCCCAGGTCAGCCAAGCTAATGCTGCGCAAAACCGCAACATCCTGCTGGCCGAGGCCAGGGGTCAGTATGTCGCGTCGACGAATCGAAACACCGAGGAATTTCTGCGAGCACGACCGGACATGTCCCTGCAGGCTGCAAATGCCTTTGACCTCAATCTGGACGCTCCGCTCACAGGCACCGTGAGCTGGTCCGAAGCCGAGATCCAGCAACTCTTGGATCAGTTTAACCTGGCCCGAACCACCGGCTTGAGCGTCCTGGCGGTAGAGATGATGCCCCGGTACGACCAGTACATTCTGTTCGGGAAAGTGCCCGACACCTCGGTCCGTCCACTGTCGCAACAACTGGGCCAATACCGGATCTTGCGAACGTCACCGCTCGTGGCTGCTCCTGAAATCTGTTAAGTCCTACTGCAAACAGTGGAAAGTCATGCCTCCGGACTAGCCCCCATAACCCACTTGTGGGCAACTTTCGGGTGGTCGCTAGGGTTGATCGGAAGCGCCTCGGGGCAGAGTTTTTGGGCAGAGCAGAATCTCGGCAATCCGGAAGAAATCGCGCAGCGCAACTTTACCGAGTGCTGGACGCGCGACGGGAAGACGAGGTTCAACGAAAATTCGAGAACTGCATCTTGCGATGCCCTCAGACGCTTTCTAGTGGCCGCCGGTGCCTGGAATGTCAGCTAATTCCTTGTCCTGGGAGCGTTGACAGGGTAGGGACCAAGCCGAACGCCGAGCGCTGCGAACAGTGTTGGGCTCTGAGGTGAAAATCGGTGCGCACGAACCGGGCAGTTAGAATTAGCAAACCGCCGCATTCGGCCACCTGCCACCTCTCCGGCGGACCTCCAGTTTATCCACTGGCGTTCGGTTTCAAGCGATGTTGCGCCTGGATCTTGTGGGCCGCACCGGGCGTCCGGATTCCACCCGGTTGCGACCGGACTGCTTAGCGCGGTACAAGGCTTGGTCGGCGACCTGTATTACTTGCTCGGGTGCGCCGGCTTTGGCATCCGGTGCAGCCACTCCGATGCTTACCGTGACCGAGAGCGAATGATTCGCGCCTTCAAGCGGGCTCACGCGAGGAGAGCGGGGTTTCGTTCGCGATCTCGGCGGTCGGCCAGCGTCGGCACGGCGATCGGCGCTTCTTCGGTCGCGAGCCGGGAAATCCTGATTTCGACTATCTTGGTTCCGAGTGGCCGGGCTCGACCCGCTCTGACTCCGGCTGTCCTGACCATTTTGGCTTCGACCCTCCGGGCGGCGGGGATGCTGGCTTTCCGCCGGGCTCCGACGCTCCTGCCCGCCACGCACCAGGAACTGAGACGCTTCGATTTGAGATCGCAGCAACTCCAGATGGGGCAATACCTCCTGTACCGTCTTCCCGGGGAAGAGAATGGAGAACTCCTCTCCCCCCACACGATAGGCTCGGCCGCCGCCGGTCACGCCCGCAAGTTTGGCAGCTACCAGTCGCAGAACCTGGTCACCGGTTTCGTGGCCGTAGCTGTCGTTGAATTTCTTGAAATGGTCGATATCCACGACCGCCACGGCATAGGAGTCTTCGAGGCGGAGCAGCGCGTCATTGAAAGCACGGCGGGCGGGCAGAGTGGTCAGTTCGTCATGGTAGGCGAGAAGGTAAGAGTTCTCGATGATGGAACTGACCAGGATCAAGCCGGCGGTCGCCATATAAGCCGCGGCGGTGGAGTTGACACCCCCGCTCTGCAACGAAAGAAATGCCGCCACCAGCGTCCACAGCATCCCGCTCTCGGTCGGTTTGCCACGAAGCAGAAAACGCAACAGCAGAACTGCGATCGCGGCGGCGAAGGCAAGCATCGCCAGGGTTGGGATGGGTGTCCAAGAAAGGCTGCCGAGAAAACCAGGACGGAGAAACGCGGGCGCAGTGGTCTCTCCGGGGCGGCAGAGGATGGCCACAAAAACGGACTCGAAAAATAAGAGCCCCAAGCGGGGGACGAGGGCCGGAACAACCAGGCCCCGTTCCCGAAACACCGACAAAGCGATGAAGTTCAGGGGCAGGAGAAAAGCAACGGCTTCTAGCGCGATACGTCCCGGTCCAGCCGCGACCATCCGGCTGCCGGAGAAGAATCCCAGGGCGCGATGGGCCAGCAGCAGCGTGAGGAACACGAACAGAAGGCGGCTGGAGTGGAAGCGCCAGGCCAGCAGAAGTCCTGCGGCGAAAACAGCATAGTAATAGAAGGTGATGGCAGCGGCGGGCAAGGGTCCGAGAGCCCCCTGGAAGACCACGGCGGCGGCAAGCAGGACAATGCCGCCGGGCACGATCAGAGACTTGAGCGTTTTTAGGCTCCAGAGATCCACCCTCTCGGCGACGTCCTTTCCGCGAAGCAACGATTCTGACCAGTATCGGCATTATCTGCAAGGACGTCAGGGCAATTGAGTGCCCTTGCAGGTTCCGGGGGGGGACCGGGGCGGTTCCCGTTTCTAACCCATTTCCCGTTTCCGGAAGGCATGACCTTTGTTCATGACTGAATCTCTTGTTCCAGAACGCTTCTTGGCTAAGAATCGGGAAGGTTCGAAATTAGAGCAAGCTTATGCGAATTCTAGTTGCGGAAGACGACACAGCGCTGGCAAGCTTCCTAAAAAAAGGTTTAGAAGCAGAGCACTATGCAGTGGACGTTTCGGCCGACGGGGAACAGGCGCGCGCCATGGCGGGCGAACTCGACTTTGATCTGGTCGTGCTCGATCTGAATCTTCCGCGGATGGACGGAATCGCAATCCTGCGGTTCCTGCGCACCCGCAAACCGAGCATGCCGATCTTGGTGCTGACCGGGCGCAACCGGGTGGAAGACCGGGTGCAATGCCTGGACCTGGGCGCGGATGACTACTTGGGAAAGCCTTTTTCCTTCACCGAACTGTCTGCGCGCATCCGGGCCTTAATGAGGCGCAGTCACATGCCGGCGGAGTCGGTGCTGGCGGTCGACGATCTGAAGCTGGATCGGATCGAGCGGCGAGTGGAGCGCGCCGGGCGGCGGATCGAACTGACCTCGAAGGAATTCTGCCTGCTGGAATATCTCATGCGCAATGCCGGACGGCGTATCACGCGGGCCATGATCATTGAACATGTCTGGAATCTCTCCTTCGATACCTGCACCAACGTGGTGGACGTATACGTCAATTATCTGCGCCGCAAAGTAGATGACGGATATGGTAAGCATCTGATTCACACCATTCGGGGGGTAGGCTACGAGCTGAGTGTCCGCTCGAACCCAGACGCGGGCGCCGTACCCATTGCGCAACCGGGTTCGCAATCATGATTCCGCCCGCGCCGATGGCCACGACCACAACTCCGGCAGCGATGGGAATCCCCTACCCCATGCCGGATTGTGAGCCGCGGCGACTGGGTTCGGACCTGTTTCACGCACTGAGCCAACCGCTGACCGCGCTGTGCTGCTCGCTCGAGCTGGCGCTGCAGCACACCCCCACGGCGGAACAGTATCGCGAGAGTGTGAGCACGGCCCTGAGCCAGGCGGAGCGAGTGTCCTGGCTGGCGACGGGCATGCGGGAGTTGTTTGACGCTGGGCAAGCGGGTGAAGACTGCGAAATCCTGCTGTTGCAGGTGGCGGTCGAAAGCGCGATTGCCGATGTGCTGCTGGTGGCAGAGGTGGCGGGGGTTCGGATTTCCTGCCTGCCGCGATCCCCGTGCCCGGTATGGTTCGAGGCGCAGCGCCTGCGCAGCGGACTATTTCACCTGCTGGGATTTGTGGTCGGCTGTGGAGACCGCGGGTCGGTGGTCAAGATCGAACTGAAGGAGTGTGGCGAGCAAGCGCTGTTGGCCTTGACTGTTTCCGGCGCAGGCCCGGCGAACCCGCAGGCATCCAGTTCGAATGCAGGCGAAGCGGACCGGCCCCAGGAGCTCGCACGGCGGTTGGGACTGGGCATTGCGCGCGCCACCTTCGAGGCGGCGGGCGGCAGTTTCCGGGCTGAGCGCAGCCTGGAGAGCACGAGCGTAGAAATTCGGTTACCCCGGGCAGGCGCGCGGGTGAGCGCAGGTCCGCTGCTGACCCTCCCCAAAGTTTAACGGTTTCCCATTTTCACCCCGCTTCCTGAAACCGGGAAGGGATTCGCCTACCCAGACATCTCTAATCTTCTACTAATCTCCTTCTTAACTCGGCCGCGTGAAATCGCATCATGACCATTCCTCCCGTTCCTGCCACACCCAGCGGTGGCGTGCTGGTGGCCAGTCCGAATCTGGCGCTGCGCGAGTTGATCCGGCACAACTTTTACGACCATTGCGTGCCGGTGCAGGAGGTTATGGGCGGCGCCGATGCCCTGCTGAAACTGGAAAGCGGGAACTGGCAACTACTCTATCTGGACCGGCGATTGCCCGACCTGGATGCAGAAGAACTGATTCAGATTATCAAGCGCCGATTCCCCGGAATTGCCGTGGTGATGCTCGATTCGGACCGGCAATCCCTGCCCGGGTTCAACCCCGGACGGGAATGCGAGGCGGACTGGTTCGCGCCCGGGGTAGCCCAAATTTCGGAGGCAAAGCGCTTGAGGCCAGCCCGACGCGACCCGCACGCCGCGGTGGCAGAGCTGCCCGGAATGATCGGTCGCACCGAACCCATGCAGCGACTTTACGAACTGGCCCGGCTGGTGGCCAGGCGCTCGACCACGGTGCTGATCACGGGGCCGACCGGAACCGGCAAAGAGCTGGTCGCCCGGGCCCTGCACCAGCTCAGCCCGCGGGCGGCGCGGCCTTTTCTGGTCATCAATTGCGCCGCCATCCCGGAAGGGCTGCTGGAATCGGAACTGTTCGGCCACGCACGCGGCGCGTTTACGGGCGCGATTCAGGCTTACGCGGGGCGCATCCTGGCGGCGCAGAGTGGCACGCTCTTTCTGGATGAAGTGGGGGAACTTACTCTCGGCCTGCAAGCCAAGCTATTGCGCTTCCTCGATCAGAAGGAGATCCAGCGCCTGGGCAGCGCAGAAACAGTGCGCGTGGACGTGAGAGTGGTGGCCGCCAGCAACACCGACCTGGCGCGCCAAGTGGAGCAGGGCCAGTTCCGCGAAGATCTCTACTACCGGCTGTCGGCATTTCCCCTGGAGGTACCGGCGCTGGCGGAACGCGTTGCTGACATCGAAGCCCTGAGCCTCCATTTCCTGCGCCTGGTAACGGCTCCAAACCCGTCACCCCGGCTGAGCTGGGAGGCTTTGCGCATCCTGCAGTCACACTCCTGGCAGGGCAACGTACGGGAGTTGCAACAGGTGATGGAGCGGGCGGCGATTCTGGCGCAAGGCGGTCCGGAGATTCTGGCGGAACATTTCCATTTTCGCGTGGTCGCCGGCAGGCTGGCGGCGGCAAAAGCGGGGTGACGGGGTACAGACCTTTGGGCTTGCTCGAAAAGGCCGACTTTGCTTCCAGCTCATGAGGCAGGCGCGCAACAAGATTGTGGCATCGATCGACAGCCTGGGGCAAGCAGTTCTGAAGGCGCCGGCAAATGCACTTTTCCATTTGCCGTGATTCCAAGATTTGGCAACTGACCGACACATCCGTGCCGGGGCTGCGCGGAGACGGGCGGAAAACATTCACCGCTCGATCCGCTGACCACCGGCACCGGGCTGGCGCGAGGGCAACGCTGGCTGAGGCATGCGGCAGAAGCACCGGTGTCCCTTTCACCGCGGAGCGTAAAGGGAGAACCCATGATCGAAGCGAGAAAACGGGCTTGTAGCAAGGGGCCGGACGACGAGGAAAGGGAGCGGTTGCTGACCGAGCAACTGCCCCAGGTTCGTTACATCGCACGCCGCATTCACGAGCGTCTGCCGCGCCATGTGCCGCTCGAAGATCTGGTGCATGCCGGAGTGGTGGGATTGATCGATGCCCTGCACAAGTATGACCGCGGCAAGAACGTGCAGTTTGGCTCCTATGCCAAGTTCCGCATCCGGGGCGCCATCCTGGACAGTTTGCGGGAGATGGACTGGAGCCCGCGCGACCTGCGGCGCAAAGCTCGTGCTCTCGAAGAGGCCCATCACAAGCTGCGCTCCTCCCTGGGACGCAATCCCAGCGAGCCCGAGCTGGCAGCAGAAGTGGGCATGGATCTCCGCGGGCTGCAGCTGCTGCTGGGAGAAATTTCTGGTCTTGAAGTAGGCAGTCTGCGGGTGGAATCTGCCCGGGATGGGCGGGAAGAGGATTTGTGCGAGTATCTGCCCGACGATTCCGAGGAGACGCCACTGTTCCTCTGCCTGCGCTCGGAGGTGAAGCAGCAACTGGCCCACGCCATCGCGGAACTGCCGGAAAAAGAGCGGCAGGTGCTGGCTCTTTATTACTACGAGGAGCTCACCATGAAGGAAGTAGGGACCATCCTGGGAATCGGTGAGTCGCGAGTTTCCCAGATTCACTCCATGGCAGTGATCCGGATGCGGGCTCGGCTGAGCGAACTGGACAGCCAGCACCGTCCGCACGAGAGTGCGAGCGGGGCGACCAGTGGCGCGTGAGGCTGGCTCTCGGATCGCGGGTTACTTTGGGTGTTGAGACGAGTGGAAGCAAGCCCGATTTGGGAAGCGTGGTAAATTCCCCCTTTACCGCGTAACCTGTTGAAAGCAAATAGGGCAGAGCCTGTTTGTTTAAACCGGCGCTGACCTGAGCAAGCGAACAATCCCCCCACCAGCTCGCACCAAGGCCCGATTAAAGATTTCTAACCGGCGACCGATAGTCAAATTGCAAGTTAATTCATCCGGAGGGGAATTGATGAAGATCGATCGAGACGCAAAGACCACAAAAGAGGCCGGGGAACCGGTTCAGCCGGACTCGCAGTCGCGCCCCGGGGGGGGTGCGGAGGGTTTGTACGG
>Ga0193733_1000757_pt1 | contig 10196 bp, 8 predicted proteins | sample U1s2metaG_FD_145076 | JGI IMG/M metagenome (GOLD analysis project Ga0193733, IMG submission 145076) | Soil microbial communities from a riparian zone of the East river system, Colorado, United States - U1s2 | ecosystem: Environmental > Terrestrial > Soil > Riparian zone | place: USA: East River... | reverse complement strand
CGGCGTAATCGATCACGACCGCGCCTTCGGTTAGTACCACGCCCACCCGGATCTTACGGCCCTCGGGCGGCTGCAAGGCAGTGGCGTAGCCGGCAGTTCCCGCGACCATTACAAACACTGCAAGCCCGAACATTTTGAAGACTCGCAACGCGAGCGTCCGGCGGATCATGACGACACCTCCTGAAACCTCTCCGGGCTCTGGAGGAGGCTAGCACCGCAGCCGCTTGCACAAAAAAACAGATAACCCACGTTTTTGCCAGCGGGCGCCGCGAACGTTCCCCTCGGGCTTTGAAGCGCCGGCGGTCTCATCATTGCAACTCTAGTCTGAGCACCGAACGGGTGCTGCGAGCACGATCAAAGCGAACCAGTTTGCGACAGAGATGATCATGGAACTAAAAAAGCTGACGCTCGAATGTCCCCATTCGCAGACTTCGCGGGTTCGGCATAAGGTCCGCTGTTGGCCGCTAGCCGCCGCGGCACTGTCGTCAGTTTTTGCGGATTCTCTCGATTAGACGTTCAGTCATCGAGCGGTTGCGGCGCGAGAATTGATCCACACAAGCGCGCAGGTACGGACTCAATTGCCGTCTCGCATAAGCAACATAGCCGACGTCGCGGAGCTCCTTGAGGGTGTGACTGTAGTCCTCGAGGATCGCCGCTGAGAAGAGTTTTCCGGTGCGCGCCGCGCCCACGCGTGTTGACGAGGAGAGCCAAAGCGCCCGATCGGGCAGCGCACGTGCGGCAGAGATCGCCATCACGGATGAGGTCTCGAATATCGAGCGTCCCTGTCGCGCTGCCTCGACCTTCAGTTCTTCCCATCGGCTGCTAATGTCTTTGACAGAGGGAAGGTCGACCGGCTTGAGTCCACGCGCCTGCAATCGAATTTCCGCCCACTCCTTGCGAAGGCGGGCGACATCAATGGGCGGCGCATTGATCGTCTGGGCGAGGCGTGATGAGGTTTTCTCCAAGCTATCGAGCAGCTGATCGACGTTCTCGAATTGCGCTTCCTTCTCCAGGAGGCCCTCTTCCTTCAATGCCTCGGCGATCTCTGGGATCAGTCGCCGCCCGAGGCCGCTGAGATCGGCAAGTGCCGCGAATACCCATACTGGAGAGATGCGAAACGCCGCGATGCCGAGGAGCTCTATGGCATGACCCACGCCGCGCCGCGCAAGAAAGTCCTGCGCCTGCGGTACTTCGGTGGGGTAGACACCCTTGGCGCCGCCGACTTGCTCGATCACGTAGCGCAGCGTCGTGTCCACGAGGCTCTCGTACAGTTGGCCGCGGCGCACGGTCCGTGGCAACACGACCTCGCCGATTTCACGCAGCAGTCCGGCGCTGAAGCCCAGCGCCGAGCGGATCATGCGTTCCGGAAGCGACAGGAGGTACGCCTGCGAAGGCATTGCAGTACTTTACAGCGGAATCTCTTCGGATGGTGAGTCTCCGCCGCCCACGTCGCAAGCGCCTGTGGCTGTGCCTGAGCAAATAAATGCGGCGATGCGGACGCACTTGTCGCATCGTGACACTCCGGCGGCTCGCGACTGTCCGCTTTCGGTGAAGCGGAAGGGACGTGCGTACGACGGCATCTGCCCGCCTGCTGACGGATCCGCCGGTACGGCCGCTCTTGACCCTCTGCTGACCTTCGCGAGCGTCCGCTTCCAGGAAGTCCAATTGAGACTTCCGCTTCGCCGCCTCCTCGCGCGCTACTTTCAGCGCCGCCCAGTCGAATCACGCCGCCAGCAGAATGAGGAAGTCGCCGGTCGCAGAATGCGATTCGTACGCGCCCTCCGCTAAACTCCCTTCGTGAAAGGACTGTCGCGATGGGAACGGCCCGTGCGACTTGGGAGGGCTTGAGCGTCGGGATGGTTGTGGCCGTCTTCTTGCTGACCGCAAACGGATTTGACTACTTCACACTAAATGCAGGTACCGCTCCGCCATTCTCAATAAACGTGCACTTACCCTCCGCGCACACCCGATTCTCCATCTCGATCCGCTTCAACTGGACATACTGCTCAGGTGATAGACCGATAGCCTGTCGATAAGCATTATCTGCTGCCGCCCGTGCCTCTTCAGCCGACTTGCGCTGGACTTCTGCCAACTTGGTCTGCTGCTCAGTCTGGATGCGTTGCTCCTGCGTGGCCGTTTCAATGCGCTGATTCTTGATGGCATCAGGCGGATTGGCTCGCCCTACAGTCATCGTAACAAGCTGGATCGGCAATCCCTTTTCCTTGATGAATGCCTTCAAAGCGTCTCGGATCTCCGCATCGATAGCATCCAAGGCTGTCGTACTGATCGCCGTTTCATTCATGCCGCGCTTGCGCACAGCCTGTCTAACCATCGTCTTGAACTGCTCTTCCAGATTGTTCTGATACCACTTCGGTCCGAAATTCTTGATCAACGCCACCGAATCCGTAACTTGTAACACCACGATGGCATGAAAACTGATCGGTACGCCATCCGAGGTCATCGTGTCGTGCATCTCAGTATCGAATTTCTGAGGCTGCATGTACACATCCACACCTTCAGTCGTGACAGCTGCGAAGGTTCGTCCCGGCTTGACCGGATCAGAATCAACTCCACCATGGCCAAAAATCCATGGCTTTTCGATCAATACGGTTTCATGCCCCGCATCGGGCGAATACACACTGCAGCCTACCAGCCCCAACGCAATCAGCATTATTAGATATCTCATTGATCTACCCTCTCAAAATCAAGTTCAAGTGGCTGAGGGAACTGTCAAACCCTCTTCCGCCAATTAGGAGCGTGCTTCTCGACCTTCAAATATGGGCTTTTAGCTGCTCAGGTTTCTCGAACCCGGTCTGTGGGAGTGAACTGCCGGTGTTGACCCCGAGCGGTCGGTCAGCTTTCCCGACAGCGGCCGTTGCGGCGAGAAAAACGGACAGTCGCACAGCCTAAATTATCGGCCCTCACCGTAAAGTGAAGGGACGAGTCTGCTGCTGCGGGCGGCTGCGATCCTCTCCTCCACCGACGTTCTAAACGCGACATGGAAGTAATTCTTACGGAAATCCCAGGCTGCCTGGCACCCCGGGTAGCCGAGGAAGTCGTCCAGAACCGCCCTCTGAGGTTCGTACAGCTCGCGGGGCATGCGGCCGTCACGATAGTGCAGAAAAAAGCTCTGGACGTTGTTAAATAAATTGTCGGCGGTGAGCAGGAACCTCACCTTATCGGCGGCATCGAGCGTTGTGAAGTTGTGGAGTCCACTGATCCATACCCGAGCGACATCGGCATTGTCTATTAGCGAAAGACGCGCGGCCCGGTAATTCTGCAGCGTACCCTCGATTGTCCGATTGCGACTCTCCAGATTCGAATGGCGTACCTCCAATCCGACAAACAATAGCGAGACGACAATGGCGAACGCCGCAACCGTCTGGCTGATGTAAAACATATTTTCGAGTGTCATACGGAGTTCCCCTGTCACTCACGGCTCTCCGCCTGAGTGGTTATCACTCCATTCTCACCTGGGCAACCCCTTCTGTGCTTCGAGAACTGGGAACACTGCGACGCAGGAGTCGAGCTTATCGTCCCAGTCTTGGGAACCGTAGATCTACGCATCGAAGGCCGCGACGAGCGGCCGCTTTTGCGGAAATGACCGCGGAAGTATGAATGCCCACTCCTCGCCGCTAGCAGAAATTGGGCAGGCGCAAGGATGCCCAAGCACGTCGATGATTGGCGCAAGTTACACGCTCTTCGCTAGGTTGGGCGGAGTGGTCCGGGAAACGCTGCATCCAAAATCTGAAGGTCTCGCGGCGTGAGGGCTATCGAAAGCGCCACAGCGTTTTCCTTGGCGTGCGCTGGAGAGCCAGATTCGGGAATTGCGATAACGTTCCCGCCGCGAATCACCCAAGCCAACGCAACCGCGGCGGCCGAGCACCCATGGATAGTGCCGATCTGCGCCAGCGTGCGGTCACCTACGAGGAGGTTATTGTCGCCGCCGAGCGGAGAATACGCCATCACCGGCATATTGTGCTGCTTGCACCACAACAGAACGGCAGGCTCAATGTGACGGTAGTTGAGACTGTAAGGGACCTGATTGGTTGCGCAGCGATGGCCGTCTGGAACACGGAACAGATCTTCCATCTGGCCGCTGTTGAAGTTGGATACACCCCAAGTGCGTATCTTCCCCGCCGTACGTAGTTGTTCGAATCCCGCTACAACGCTGGAGAATTGCGTGCTGGGGACTGGCGAATGCAGCAAATAGAGATCGAGATGGTCGGTGCCGAGTCGAGCCAGGCTCGCCTCGCAAGCACGCGCGATGCCATCGCCAGACACTTGGTTGGGCTCCACCTTGGAGACCAGGAATATGCGGTCGCGCTGACCGGCAATCACGTGACTAATGAATTGCTCGGAGCGGCCGTTGCCGTAGTTTCCCGACGTATCGATCAACGTCATGCCGAGCGAAATGCCCGTGCGCAGCGCCTCTTCTTCAACAGCTGGCGGATGTCTTCCCTGACCGAGATGCCAGCAGCCCTGACCGAGCGCCGAGACGGTAGTGCCGTCTGGAAGCTTTACGGTACCGGTACCCGCTGCAGGCTTCGATCCCGCGCCAGTGCCAAGAACCTGTGCCCTTGCTTGCACCGCAAGCATTGCACTTAAGGCGGGAAACGACAAGCCGAAGGCCGCACAACGCGCACTAAATTGACGTCGGTTAAGCAAATGTTTGTTCATAGTGTCCATCTCCCTCCGGCTAGACAATTGTAACAGTCTGAATGCGGCATGCCGATGGCTCTTGAGCCGCGAATCAGGCGAGGGTAGGGGCAGTGCTGAACCGCAGGACCTTCACGACGCGGATCGCCGCGACGGCGCTCGTTGGAGCGGCGCAGGCGCTCAAGGACGACGACGCCATCCGCGACATCCTCAGACGGCGCGTCGAGGTAGAGAAGCGCGCCGTCGGCGTCGCGGTGTGCGTTGTGACGCCGGACCGGAAACCCTTCGTGGCATGGGGCCGCGGGCGCCTGCGTGATGTCCGGCCGGTCACCATCTGAAACGGTGTTCGAGATCGGCTCGATCGGGGCTGCGAATCCCTTGGGTGGCCAGGGCGGAACAAGCTACTATTAGATGACCATCGCAGAACACCCGCGCGCCGCGCCAAGCTTCCTACCCCAAGTGGTTACATCGGCGATCCTGATCGACCTGCTGGGATTCCTCAGATTCTCCGGGCACCGCAGGCCAACAGCGAAAGGCTCTAGAGTAGATCGCCGCTTCGGTATCTCTACCAAATGATTCACTGAGCGCGAGACGGTGTTGCCGTGTCTTGGAAAAGCCCGGCGCACACCCATGACAGGGAAGGGTGTGCGGAATAGGCGCGAATCATCTATAGTGCGCGCGCAAGTTCGGGTCAGAATTTGACTCGAAACAAGACGAATAAAAGTGTGTAAGTTATTGAAAGGAATGCCCGGGAGAGGCATCGAACCGCAGCCGTAAATCTCCCCCCATTCAAAGTCTTAGCGTGGCGGGACTTTTTGAGTTACCCAGAATGTTACCCATGCCAATGGCGTGCTGGGGTGGGACGGTTTGGTATCAGTTGGGCGCGCGTGAAGATCGACCGGACGTCAAAGCAGCGGGCGCCGCGAAGGCCGGTGTCGCCGGCGGTCATCCGCACCGCTTCGCAGTTCTTTGCGCAGCGGCGAGGGACAGTGTAGGTTTGCTTTCATGAGCGTCTCGCTGAAATCCTTGGGAATAGATCGCCTCGGTGTGGAGGAGCGCATCGCGCTAGTGGAAGAGATCTGGGACAGCATCGCCGCCGACGGCGCAGCCGTACCGTTGACCACACCTCAGCGGGATGAACTCGATCGACGCCTCGCGGATCACGCTTCGCATCCGAATGACGTCGTTTCTTGGGACGAGGTCAAGGCCTCGCTGGACGAACGCCTCAAGAAATGACCCTGCGGGTTGCGTTTCTCCACGCAGCGCGTCGTGATTTTGAGGACGCAGCTGTTTGGTACGAAGAACGGCGGTCGGGCCTTGGCGCCGAATTTCGAGCCGAGGTGGATGCTGCGATGACTCTCGCAGCAGAGCAACCCCTGCGCTTTCCGCGAAAACACAAGGACATCCGTTGTGTGCGTGTGCGGCGTTTTCCGTATTCGGTGTTCTTCCTCCAGGAGGAATCGCGTATCGTCGTTCTGGCTGTATTTCATGTGCGCAGGGATCCGCGGCAGTGGCAATCACGAGCCTGACGATCGGCACTCGGTCTGTCGGTAGACCACCCTGAGCACAGATCGAGCTGCTCCGCACGACGCAGGCTCGTGTGTCGGACATCAGGCGCACTACCCTCAGTGCGGATCAGTGCGGACGACGCCCCCCGCAGGAGAGGATTTCAATGGGCGGACGACCGACTGCTTTCGATAATAGTCTTCGAGCGTGTCAGGTCCCAGAGCGCCGCCTCCATAGAATGACGCTGGGAGCGGGTGATCACGGTGCCGGCTCATGGATCCCTTATCGCGCGTGGAATCTGGCGTCGAGCGCGACCAGCAAATTGAGGTCAAAGCGATTTAGCTGCACGAGGGTCTCGCCCATGCTGGCCCAGGACGGGCACGGCCTCAGACCACGGCTTTAGCGCGCTCTTCGCGGACCCAATGCATCACTGCCAGGCCGGCCACAAGCAGAATTACTGTCGAGGCAAAACCTGCGCGCTGGCTGTGAAAGGTACTGGTGAAGTACGCCACTGAGGCATGACCCAGAAACCCGGTCGCCGTGCCGGAAAGCGCGTACAGACCGAAGAACTGGCTCATCATCGACACCGGAGCGATGCGAGCCATCATCGTCCGGCTGATACAGAAGGCGCCCGTGATCGATATCGCGAGGAACATGGTGATCGCGACGTACGCAATTTCGGGCAATGTGCGAAAGTACGGGAAGGACCAGAAGGGACCCGCGGCAGCTACGTCGTAGGGCATGAAGAAAAGTTGATCGTGCGAAATCGACACCGAAGCGAGCATTCCGATGACCGTGGCGCCGACGGTGATCTGAATCGACCGCTTCGAACCGAGCTTGTCGTCGAGCCAGCCGCCGATGAAGCCGCCCGAGATCGAAAACGGCGTCAGGATGACGGCGAAGACCAGCAGGGTCGGCAGGTCCCAGTGGAAAATGCCGGCCGCGTAGATGCCGGTATAGGCGAGGATCGCGACCTTGCCGTCGGTGTAGAGCATGCGGGCCAGCAGATAAAGTCCGACGTTGGCGATCTGTCGCGCCCGCTTGACGGTGAACCAGACCTGACCCAGGCCTTCGCGAATGGCGCGCGCCGGTGAGATGCCGGTCGACGTTCGATCCGGCGTCCAGAGCCAGATGGGAATGCTGAAAACGAGAAGCCAGAGCCCGGCGGCCGGTCCTGCGATGCGATTGTGTTCCTGTGCCGCGGGATTCAATCCAAAGAGCGGGTGATCGGGAAGGAGGCCGCCGAGCGTGACGCCTGAAGCCGGCAAAGCGACACCAAAGAGCATCACGACTAGAGCGACGAGCGTTCCACAGTTCGCGACCGCGATGCCGAGTCCCGACAGGCTGCCTATCCGGTTCGAGCTCGCGATCGTCGGCAGCATGGCGTTGTAAAACACCTCGGTGAACTGAAAACACGAGGCGAGGACGACGATCAGGATGAGAATGGTGTCGATGGAAAGCCCGCCATTCCCGGGCGGCATTGCATACCAGAGAGCGCAACAGCAGGGGACCATGATGGCGACGATGAGACCGAGCCAGGGCTTTCTGCGACCCATGCGATCGGAGATGGCGCCAAGGAGCGGCGCGAGCAGTGCGACGCAGACCCCCACCATCGTGTTGGCGAAGCTCCAGGCTTCCTGACCGCGCACGGGATCGCCGACAATCGTATTGGCGAAGTAGGGCGGAAAAACGAAGATGTAGACGAGGCTCAGGTAGGGCGAGCGCGCGAAGTCGAAGACCGCCCACGACAACTGACCGCGCGTGTTGGCAATTTCGCCGCCCGTTACCGACCGGCTCTCCGCAGCAGCTTCGCCGGAGTCCTCGCCACCCGACAGTGGAGCACTTGTCATGGCAGGCGTCGCGATCGACGGCGCGCGTTGCACGTTCGCCTGCAGGCAAGCGAGGGAGGTTGCCGGCGCGGGCAACGTCCCTCGAATGCGATGGATCGACTCAGAAGTTGTACTTCACGCGCAAGCCGAGCTGGCGCGGCGGGGCGGCGTAGTAAAGCGTGGCGTTATTCTGGATGCCCGCGACATAGTGCTTGTCGGCCGCGTTCGTGATCCAGAACTGCGCCGACCATTTTTGTGAGGACGGCTGTAACGCCAGCAGGCCGTTGACGAGGGTGCGTGCGTCAAGAGTGACCTTGGGTGAATCCCACAAGGCCGCCTGCGTCTCGCTGATGCTCGAAATGTCGACGCGCGGCGTGAGCGTATAGCCTTTCCCGATCGGAATGTCGTAGGCAAGCCCGAGATTGCCCGTGAACTGCGGCGAGAAGGGCGAGTGGGCGCCCGACAGATTGACGATTGCGCATGCCGACGGCGGGGTCGGGCAATTGGGGACGCGGAACGGATCGTAGACGTCGCTGAAGTTGCCGAGCTTGCTGTCGAGGTACGCGGCGCCGAAGTCCATGGAGAAATGACCGACATGGGCCTGGCCGCTCAGTTCCAGACCGTCGATCTGGCTCGCGGTCTCGGCATTGCGGTTGGTCGGATTGTTGATGCCGGCGACCGAGAACTCGGCGAAATTTGCCTGGTAGTTGTCGAAAGTCTCGTAGTAAGCGGTGAACTGCGTGCGGAACCGGTTGTCCAGGAAGTTGGCCTTCCACCCGAACTCGTAGTTGATGACCTGCATTTCACGGTACGGCAGGAACGTCGGGAAGAGGTTGACGCCGCCGGTGATGTGTCCTCGGGACACGAGGCCATAGACAAAGTGCTGGCCGTTGACGGTCCAGTTCAGGGCCACCTGGCCGTCGACCGAGCCTTCCGACAGATTCTGCGTGTCTCCGCCGACGTTGCCCGACCAGGGGATCGAATTCGGATCGCTCGGGTTCGGAGGCGTGCCGCCGAAGTTGAGAATCCAGTACGTGAACTGATCCATCTTGTAGTGGCTGTAGCGCGCGCCCACCTCGAGTTCAAGATCGTCTCTGAAGTGATACCCGCTGTGGGCGAAGAAGGCCCATTCGTCCTCGGTCTTGTTCCACGGGCTCGTGGCCCACGGGTACGTCGGATTAAAACCGTTGCCGATGAAGTTGAAGCCGCCCTTGTCCCACGTCGGGAAGCCGGATTTCTGCTTCTCCCAGAAAGCGCCCAGGACCCATCGCATGCGCTGGTCGTTCGGCGACACCAGGTTGAATTCCTGCGAGTAGATCTGGAACTTGACCTTGCTGTTGAATTCGTAGAAGAGCGGCAGCGTCGCATTCAGGTCCAGATTGTTGACGCTGTCGATGTCCTGGTAGGCGCTGAGCGATGAGAGCGTGACGCCGCCGTCGGTCTTGTACTTGACGTCGAGGACCGTGCGCAGCGACTTGTCGGTGTAGGCGAAGTTCGCATTCTGCACGAGATCGCCGAGCGGGTCCTCGCCGAAGACCGTGGTGGGATTGCCGCCGAAATCCAGATCTTCATAGTCCAGCTTGAGGACACTCGAGAGGTTGTCGGACGGTTTCCAGAGCAGGCCGAACCGATAGCTGTTGTTGTCAACGTCGCCGGGATGGCCGGTGAAGTTGCCCGTGATCGAATGATAGAAATTGTCGCGCTCGTAGTGCTTGTAGCCGAACCGCAAGGCAAAAGTTTGTCCGGCCGGAACATTGAGTACGCCGGTGAATTCCTTGGTATTGAAATCGCCGACGTTCAGTTCGACGTTGCCCTGCAGATGACCGAGCTCGGGATCCTTCGAATTGATGAATACCGCGCCGCCGGCGGCGCTCTTGCCGACGAACGTGCCCTGAGGACCGCGAAACACCTGCAGCGAGTCCATGTCGTAGAAGGGCTCGTTCTGGAAGTAGCCCGCGAGGGTTGGCGCACCGTCGCGATAGATGATGACGCCCGATGGAACGTCGATGTCCACCTGGCTGCGGCCGATGCCGCGGATATTGAACACGTTGGCCGAGCCGAAGCCCGAAATCGTCACCGCAGGCGCGGCGTACTGGAGGGAATAGAGATTGACGACACCCTTCTCTTCGATGGCCTCGGCGGTGAGCACGGACGCCGATATCGCGCTCGTCTGCAGGCTCTCGCTTCGTCGAGCCGCCGTAA
>Ga0193733_1000756_pt1 | contig 10226 bp, 8 predicted proteins | sample U1s2metaG_FD_145076 | JGI IMG/M metagenome (GOLD analysis project Ga0193733, IMG submission 145076) | Soil microbial communities from a riparian zone of the East river system, Colorado, United States - U1s2 | ecosystem: Environmental > Terrestrial > Soil > Riparian zone | place: USA: East River... | reverse complement strand
TGTTCGGCCCCGAAGTGGGTGCCCACAGTCGAAGTGCCGTTGGCATGGCCGAACTGCCGTTCGACATCCCGGTTGAGATTGAGGGCGAAGTCGAACTGATCGGTGGTGGCACCTAACCTACCTTGGAGCGAACTTGCTCCGGGCTGCGTCGGGCGCTCATGTCAACGTCAGGCGCACTCAGTTGATGATGGCGACCGGCAAAGACATTTGGGAGTTGACGCTGCTCCGGCGGTAGATCGGTCATTCCGCCCTGATTGGCATCACAAGCTTAAGCTTGGCAATTTTAAAAAGGTCGCCAACGCAGCGACTCAGGGCAGATGGGTGCGCGCCTATCCGACATAGCTAACACTTTCAGGCCTTTGCAGCAGGGGTGACCGATCGGTCCCGGCGCCATTACCGGCACGCCAACCGCTTATGTTATATCCACGGTTCCTGCGGCTGAAGAAAGAGCGTCCGAGTTGCGGCGCGATTGGCTGGTGGCGAAGGGTGGAATCCTGACAGGCGAATCGCTTCCTCAATCCTCGCCACTCGGCCAGGCACCCAGGCGAGCGCTCGCGTCAAACGCCTGTTATGACGACTCTGTCCTGACGAGCGGAGCCAACCCCGCTTCTGGCGGCCGCCGCCGTGCGATTGACGGCCCGCTGCGCACCGCGTAGAAAATGGCGTTCCGTTGGGCGGTGGGGATGCGAGGCGTTTTCGTTCGGCGCCCGGGGGGGCACCGTTACAATGATCAAAGTAAAACAATTGAAGCTGCGCATCTTTGCGCAGTTCGTGATCATCATCGCTCCGATCACGCTGGTGCTGATCTATCAGGCGGTCTCTGACCTGCGACGCACCGCGGCGGTTGAGAGCGTCGTCGTACGCCACGGCCTGTCGCGGGCGACGAAGGAAGGCTTCGAGTCCTTCATGACGCATGCCGCGGACGCCGTGGATATGGGCAGCCTGGGCCAGCGCGCCTATGAAGCCCTCCGGCAATCGGCGGCGTCGGCCGCTGCATTGCGCCGCAAGGACGAGGGCGCGGCGGCCGCCGCGGCAAGTCTGGAGGCGCTGGCGGGCCAGATCTCGGTTGCCATGCCGGTCGACCGGCTGCTGGCGCTGCAGCCTCAGATCAGGCAGACGCGCGAGGCAATTCGCACGCTCGAGGAAGGCTACGAGAAGGCAAGCAGTGAGGCCATCTCGCAGGCAATCGACTCAGCACGGCGCCAGAGCAAAGTCGTAGCGGCTGCAACCTTGTTCACGCTGCTGATTGCCGCCTGGTTCATCTACAGCATGATCACCGGCGTTACCGAACCGCTCAACGCCGCCGTGGATCTCGCCCAGCGCATCGCGGCAGGCGAATTCGCCTTAGCTGCGGACCATCTGCCGAAGCGCGACCTCGGGAGCCTGCTCGCCTCGCTACGGATGATGAGCGAGAAGTTGCGTCGGTCGCAACTGGAGATAGAGGAGGATCAGCGCAGACTGGAACAACGTGTCGCCGAGCGCACCTCGGAGGTCGAGGCCCGCACGCGCGAGCTGATGCGTTCGGTGGCAGAACTGCAGGTGCTGAACGAGGTAGGCCAGGCGGTGAGCTCATCGCTTGACCTCGAGACCGTACTGGCAACCGTCATCGCCCGCTCGGTGCGTCTGGCCGATGCGGATTCGGGCACCCTCTACCAGTTCGACGAGGCCGATGGGGTATTCGATCCGCGCGCAAACTTTGGCGTCAGCGACGAAATGATCGAAAAACTGCGCGGCTCGCGCATCGGCCTGGGGGACGGTCCGGTGGGCATGTGCGCGGTAAACCGCGCGCCGGTTCAGGTGACGGACGTCGAGTTATCCCAGAGGGTAAGCACCCTTTGGGTGCACGATGGAATCCGCGCCGTGGTTGCGGTACCGCTGTTGCGCGACGAGCACGTGACCGGCGCATTGGTGATCCGCCGCAAAGTGTCGGGCGAATTCGCGCCCTCGATCGTGAAACTGCTGCAAACGCTGGCCTCGCAATCGGTCATGGCCATCGAGAATGCCCGGCTGTTCAAGGAAAGCCAGGCGAAGAGTGAGCAGCTGGCGGAGGCGAGCAAGCTGAAATCGCAGTTCCTGGCGAATATGTCGCACGAGCTGCGCACGCCGCTAAATGCGATCATCGGCTTGACGGAGATGTTGCATGAGGACGCGCGCGACCTGCAGCGCGCAGAAGAGCTCGAACCGCTCGAGCGCGTACTGCGTGCGGCGCACCATCTGCTGGAGCTCATCAACGATATTCTGGACCTGTCGAAAATCGAAGCCGGCAGGATGGACATGCACGTCGAGACATTCGCCATCGCGCCGCTGGTCGACGACGTAATCTCCACGATCAGCCCGGTGGCGGCGAAGAACGGCAACGAAATCATCGTCCACTGTCCGCAGGATATCGAGATGCATGCCGACCAGACCCGAATCCGCCAGGCGCTGCTCAATCTCGTGAGCAACGCAAACAAGTTCACCGAGCACGGCACCGGACTTGGCCTCGCGATCAGCCGCCGTTTCTGCCAGATGATGGGCGGCGAAATTACTGTCGAGAGCCAATTGGGCAAGGGTTCGACGTTCACCATCCACCTGCCCGCCCGGATCGAGGCCGTCCAGCCGGCGCCGCTGATGCGCCGGGTGCGTCCTGAGCGGCGGTCGACGCAACCGGTCAAGGGCTCGCTGATCCTGGTTATCGATGACGACCAGACCGTATGCGAGGTGATGGCGCGCTATCTTGAGCGCGAGGGATTCGTGGTTCGTACCGCAACGGGGGGCCGGGAAGGCCTGCAACTGGCGCACCAACTCCACCCAGCGGCGATCACGCTCGACATCAATATGCCGGACCTGGATGGCTGGACGGTGCTGGCGGCGCTCAAGGGCGATCCGCAGCTCGCAGACATTCCGGTGGTGCTGGTGACCATCGAGGACAACCGCAGCCGCGGCTACTCGCTCGGCGCGACGGAATACATGACTAAGCCGATCGACCGCGAGCGGCTCATAAGCCTGCTGAAAAACATCAGCAGTCCGATTGCACGCAAGGTCCTGCTGGTGGACGACGATGAGATCATGCGCGAGAGCGTGCGGCGTGTGCTCGAGCAGGAGAAATGGCAGGTCGAGGGGGCGAGCAATGGCCGCTTCGCGCTGGCACATCTCGCCGAATCGTGTCCCGACGTAATCGTACTGGACTTGATCATGCCGGAGATGGACGGGTTCGAATTCCTGGTCGAGATGCGTCAGCGCCCGGAATGGCACGACATTCCGGTGCTGGTGTTGACGGCGAAGGACCTGAGCGTCGAGGATCAGAAGCGGCTGAACGGATACGTCGAGCGAGTGATGCGGAAAAGCGCCTCGGAGCTGGATGAACTGCTGCGTGAACTGGGCCGACTGCTGCCGCGGTCGATCGAGCGCGGCCAACAAGCGAAGGTCAAGGAGGTTCTGGCGTGAAAATCCTGTATGTAGAAGATAATGAGGACAATATCTTTGTGCTGGAGAGCCGCCTCAAGCGCCAGGGGCATACCGTGGTAATCGCGCGCGATGGCGCCAGTGGCGTGCAACTCGCCACCATCGAGCGGCCCGATGTGATTCTGATGGATCTGAGCCTGCCGGTGCTTGATGGGTGGGAGGCGACACGCCAGCTCAAGGCTGCACAGGAGACACGGCACATTCCCGTCATCGCCTTGACGGCCAATGCGATGACCGGCGACCGTGAGAAGGCGCTCGCTGCGGGCTGCGATGATTTCGACACCAAGCCGATCGTAATGCCGCGCCTGCTTGAAAAGATTCGTGTGCTGTCCTCTGGAGGCGGCGCGACGTAACGCCTGCCCAGGAGCGGCGCATGAAAAAGATCCTGCTGATCGAGGACAACGAGCTCAACCGCGATATGTTGTCGCGGCGCTTGCAGAAGCGAGGCTACCAGGTCGTGACGGCCGTCGATGGCGAAACCGGCATCACTATGGCTCAGGCCGAAGCGCCGGCGCTGATCCTGATGGACGTGAGTTTGCCGGGGATCGATGGTCTGGAGGCAACGCGGCGACTCAAGGCGGCGCCCGAGACTCGCCATATTCCGATCGTGGCGCTGACCGCTCACACCAATGCCAGCGACCGCGATAACGCCCTGGCCGTGGGGTGTGACGACTTCGACACGAAGCCGATCGAGTTACCGCGGCTGTTGCAGAAGATCGAGACCTTGCTCAATCAGGGACCTCGGGTGTGACCATCGATCGCACAACATTGAATCATCTGCGGCACGAGCTGCACACGCCGCTGAACCACATCATCGGTTACAGCGAGATGTTGCTTGAAAGCGCCACCGAAGGAAGCATCGTGGCGATGGAGCCCAGGCTGCGCGAACTGCACGAGTATGCGCAGCAGCTGATGCTGCTCGTCGATGAGGTGCTCGGGCGCACGCGCAAGGACAATGAAATCGATCTGCGCCGCCTCAGCACCGAGGCGTCCGGGCCCATAAGCTCCATCATCGCAGCCGTCGATGAGCTCAAGGCGCAGGCGCGGCAAATGGGCGCTGCAGAAGTGGGCCAGGATCTCGATCGAATTGCCAGTGCCGCGCACACGTTGCATACCATGATCGCCGACGGGGTCAGCGCACCGCCGGTTGCGCCGAGCGCCGATTCGGATACGGCGCGAATCGCGGTCGCCCCGGTGCCGACCGCCGAAACCGGAAACATCCTGGTGGTCGATGACAACGCCGCGAACCGGGAGATGCTGAGCCGCCGGCTGGCACGCGTGGGACACCGGGTGCAAGTGGTGGCGAATGGGCCGGATGCGCTGGCGTTGCTGCGTCGGCAGCCTATCGACCTGGTGCTGCTCGACGTGCTTATGCCGGAGATGAGCGGCTACGAAGTGTTGCAGCGCCTCACCGCAGATGACGCGTTGCGGGAGATTCCGGTCGTCATGATATCGGCGCTGGACGAAATGGACAGCGTCGTGCGCTGCATCGAATTGGGCGCGGAGGACTATCTGCCAAAGCCCTTCGACCCGGTGCTGCTGGGAGCGCGCATCGGCGCTTGCCTGGAAAAGAAACGGTTACGCGATCGCGAAGCCATGCATTTGCGGCAATTGGCCGAGTGGAATCAGAAACTCGAGCAGCGCGTCAAAGAGCAGGTGGCGCTGCTCGAGCGTCTCGGGCGGCTCAAGCGTTTTTTTTCTCCGCACCTTGCGGAACTCATCGTAGCCGGTGGCGCGGACGATCCCCTGGCAACCCACCGCCGCGACCTGACCGTCTGCTTCCTCGACCTGCGCGGCTTTACCGCTTTTGCGGAGAGTGTCGAACCCGAGGAAGTCATGGGCGTGCTGCGCGAGTATCACGCTGAAATGGGCCGGCTGGTGATGGAGCACGAAGGGACGTTGGAGCGGTTTACCGGCGATGGCATGATGGTCTTCTTCAACGATCCGGTGCCGGTGCCCAATGCAGCGGAACGCACGGTGCGCATGGCCCTCGCCATGCGCAAGCGGGTCTCCGAGATGATCGTCTCCTGGCGCAAGATGGGCTACGAGCTGGAACTCGGCGTTGGAATCGCGCAGGGTTATGCCACGATCGGCGCGATCGGCTACGAGGGGCGCTGGGATTACGGTGCAATCGGTACGGTGACAAATCTCGCGGCACGATTGTGTGGCGAGGCCAAGCCCGGGCAGATTCTGGTCTCCAAGCGCGTGCTCGCCGCCACCGATGATCTCTTCGAGCTCGAATCGGTGGGTGAGCTGCCTCTTAAAGGACTGCACCGTCCCGTCACGGCCTACAATGTCGTCGGCGCTAAGGCGTGATGGTGGTTACGCCAATCAGGGCTGTCAGGCTCGTCGATCAACTTCCCAGTCCAACGCGGCGCAGCATATCCGCGAAGCGCGGATCGGCGCGCAAGTTGTCGTATCGGGCATCGACCTTCAGGTGAGTCAGCCTGGCGCTTCTGCCGGCGTAGGACTTTTCCAGCCAGGCAAACGCGCGGTCCAGCTCGCCCGCCCGGGCATAAAAAGACGCAATTTCATCGGGGTCCGGTTGCTCCTGGGCTTCGAGAGAACGGATTCGGAGCTGCAGAAATCCTCGCCATGAGTCCTTGGCGAAGACGGCCTTGAACGCATCCACCTCTGTTGCGGGCTCCCCATCCAGCTGCTTCTGTCGTGCATATGCCGCCACCGCCTCCTGGTACAACCCCTTGTTGGCGTAGGCTTCAAACAAGAAATAATTGGTATCGGCAAAGTTCCGGCCAAGCGCCAGAGTCTTTTGCAGTTGCGCGATGGCTTCGTCATAGCGACGGGCGGAATTCAACTGGATTCCCAGCGCCAGATTGGCCACCTGTGACAACGGGTCGAGGTCAACAGCGCGGCGGCCTTCCGCCAGCCCCGCATCGAACCGTCCGGTATTGACGAGCAGTTCGCCGTACCACTGGTGCGGCACGGGAGAATTGGGGCTGAGTTCAATCGCCCGCTGGTACTGACGTTCCGCCGCCACCCACTCGAAATCGAAGATCGCAAGTATTAATCCCAACGAGGCGTGGGCTTCCGCCAGGTTATCGTCAATCGCCAGCGCTTTCAGTATCGCCGTTCTCGCTTGTGGCATCGTCTCTGTCGCTTTCGACAGGCGGTCGTAGATGGGCAGCAGACTGTAGCAATCGGCGAGTCCCGTGACTGCCAGGGCATAGTCAGGTTCAACGGCAATGGCTTGCTGAAAGAATGCGATGGCTCTTCTAAACTCTTCCGGCGAGCGGCGATTCCAATGAAAATGCCCGCGCAGGTAGAGTTGATAGGCTTCGGAATTCAGCAGGGCGGTCCGCGCCGGCAGCGTCGCGCTCAGCAGGGCATCGCACAGTGAGCGCACTACCGAGCCGGCAATCTCGTCCTGCACCTTGAAGATGTCTTCGAGCGTGCGATCGTAGGTCTGCGACCATAGGTGATAGCCGGTGTCGGCCCGGATCAGCTGAACCGCGATACGTATCGTGTTGCCGGCTTTGCGTACGCTGCCTTCGAGCACGTGGGCGACGTTCAGCGCCCGCGCAATATCGGCAATCGTCACCTGCTTGCTCTTGAAGTAGAAGCAGGAGGTGCGGGCCGGCACGCGCAGTTCGGGAACTCTCGTGAGCAATCCGATGAGTTCCTCCGCCAGGCCGTCCGAGAAGTACTCTTGATCCTTGTTCTGGCTCATGTCTAGGAACGGCAGCACTGCGATCGACTGCTCCGAGCATGGGTTCTGCGCGACTGAAGGTGTTGGAACTGCCGGCGCCATCGGCCGGCTCGTGGCCGGCGCTGCACCTGCCGCCGGCACGTAACCGCCGAACGCCAGCAGGCGTGACACTTGCTCGACGAAAGCGGGCGAGGTCTCCCCGCCGCTCAGCCACGTCCACTGTACTTCGTGGAACTTCTCGGGCACCCGAGCGTCGGCCTCATCGGTGGCGTCAATGACGACCGGCAGCAGAAATGCCTTCTCGGCAGCCATCAGGTGGGAGCGATCAACCGCGAGTTTCCATTCGAACCGGAAATATCCCTCGACGCGAGCGCGCGAATTTGCGGAAATGATCGGGATGAACAAGGCGCAGGTCTTGATCTGTCTCTTGATCGCGGAGTCCCAGGCAGCGCCGCCACGCAGTTCGTTCTGGTCGAACCACACTTCAATACCTGCATTGCGCAGGCTGGTGCAGATCCGGGCCGCCGCTTCTGTGTCCTCCGAAGCGTAGCTGAGGAAGACGGCTCGATGCCCGTCCGAGGCGGGAACCGGGTCGCCTCTAGGCCCAGATTCGTCAGTCACGGAGTGCTTAGAGGTGGCTGTTTTGAAGCCGCAGAGTGTACTACGGCGTCTGTTTGCGCAAACCGAGCGAGTCAGCACGCAATTCCGAAGGGAACCTGGATCACGACACCCCCGACAACTCCGTCGCCATGCCGAAGTTGGATCGTCGTGTCGGCGTGGCCCCGATGATGGACTGGACCGACGAAGTCCAATTCGTTTTCTGAATCAGCGACTTAGATGTTCCAGAAAAGCCTGGTCACCTTTACGTCACCTCGAAATCGCGGCTCAAGCTGCTGCGGCTGGGTCTTCGGGGCGAATTTGAGGATGTACCGTATGTGGTACACACTGCGCTTGCAAGGGGGTCCATTGGTCTCGCTCATCGGGGGGCACTATGAGCGTCAGGCGACAGCCGGTCGAATACAACGAAGCAACACCTGAAGTGCGGGAGCTCTACGACGACATCATGGCGACCCGGAAGACCGACTGGATCAACAATTTCTGGAAGGTCCTCGCGCACGACCCGCGGACCCTCAAGCGTATCTGGACCAACATCAAGGAAGTCATGGGTCCCGGAGCGCTTGATCCGTTGACCAAGGAGCTCCTGTACGTCGCGGTAAGCGCCTCGAACGGCTGCCGGTACTGTATCGCTTCGCACGGCGCCGCGGCGCGCAACAAGGGCATGACGGAGGCCCAGTATTCGGAGCTGCTGGCGATTGTCGGCCTGGCAAACCAAACCAACCGTCTCGTCACCGCGCTCGACGTAGCTGTCGACCCGCAGTTTCTCTGAGGGAGGATACATTCATGGGCATCGCGGACTTCAAGAGCGTGAGCCACCATCGCTGGGATCGCATTCCGGAGGAGTCACTCAAGGGCACGATCACGCGCCGCCTGGTCACAGGCGAGCGGATGATGATCGCGCACGTGTACTTGAAAAAGGGTGACGACGTTCCGCGCCACTCGCACGAGAACGAGCAGCTTACCTACATACTCCAGGGCGCGCTGCAGTTCTGGTTCGGTGCGAATGACGAGCGCGAGCTGACCGTATGCGCAGGCGAGGTGATCGTCATTCCGTCGAACGTGCCGCACCGTGCCTTGGCGCTCGAGGACACGCTGGATGTGGACGTATTCAGCCCACCGCGGCAGGACTGGCTGGCCGGCACCGACGCCTACCTGAGAAAGTGAGGTGAATCTTGGATTGGAAGGGCGGCGAGCGCTCGTAATGGGCGGCTCGCGCGGGCTCGGCAAGGCCATTGCACAGGCGCTCGTTGCGGAGGGCGCGCGCGTGGCGATCTGCGCTCGTGATGCCGAACGTCTCGCGGCGGCCGCCGTCCAGCTTGGCGTAGAGGGAATCGTCTCCGACCTGTCGACGCCTGGCGCTGCTGCTGCCCTTATCCGTGAGACGGAGAACCGCATTGGGCCGCTGGACGTTCTGGTCGTGAATACCGGGGGACCACCGCCGGGGCTCTTCGCTGACTTGTCGGATGCCGTATGGCGAGCCGCCTTTGAAGGCTTGTGGATGAGCAGCGTCGGCGCCATTCGCACCGCGCTTCCGGGGATGCGTGCGCGCCGCTGGGGGCGAGTAATCCTGATCACGTCAGTTGCTGCGCGAGAGCCCGTGGCCAATCTGATGCTGTCCAACTCACTGCGTGCGGGCTTGCACGGTCTCGTCAATGCGCTGAGCCGGGAAGTTTCCGGGGACCAGGTAACCGTCAACGCGCTCATGCCAGGATACACACTGACCGAGCGACTCCAGGAACTGCAGCTCGATGCAACCAAGCTGGCCGCCAAGATTCCGGCCGGCAGGTTGGGACGCCCGCAGGACTTGGCCGCGGTGGCGGCGTTCTTGGCATCGGATCCGGCGGGCTACGTCACCGGCCAGGCAATCGCCTGCGATGGCGGGCTGCTGCAGTCAATTTGAAGTCGTTTGCCCGATAACGGAGCCCTCAAGTGCCGACGGCCGACTACGTTGTCCGGGATGAAGTCTGGAAATGCCTCGCGGATTTCAGGCTGCCGGATTCCCTCGGCTTCGGACTGGTAGCCGCACCAGTGATGTACAGCGCGACTTTTGCAGGCGGGCAATGGAAGCAGGGCGAGCTGCTGCCGTACGGCCCGATCGAAATAATGCCCGGTGCCCGCGCCCTGCACTTTGCGGAACAGGTATTCGAAGGCATGAAGGCCTACCGAGTTGGCCGCCCGGCTGCGAATCTTTTCCGGGCACGAGACAACTACGCGCGCTTCAAGAGATCCGCCGAACGACTTGCAATGAGGCCAGTACCGCAGGATTTGTTCCTTGAAGGCATTCACGCGGTAGTCGGAGCTTGCACCCCGTTTGTACCGGACAAGTCCGGTCAGTCGCTGTACGTCCGGCCCTTCCTGTTCGGCACCGAACCGGGGTACGCCGTCCGCGCCTCCGGCAGCGCGCGATTCATGGTCATCGCGAATCCGTCCGAGGCCTACTCCGCGGGCGCCATGAAGGTTCTGATCGAGCGAGAGCAGGTCAGGGCGGCCGCCGGTG
>Ga0193733_1000754_pt1 | contig 10229 bp, 16 predicted proteins | sample U1s2metaG_FD_145076 | JGI IMG/M metagenome (GOLD analysis project Ga0193733, IMG submission 145076) | Soil microbial communities from a riparian zone of the East river system, Colorado, United States - U1s2 | ecosystem: Environmental > Terrestrial > Soil > Riparian zone | place: USA: East River... | reverse complement strand
CGCGATATGGGAGTGCGGCCGACAGGTCTGTCGCTGGACAGGCGAAACAACAGCGGGAACTATACGCCTCGAAATTGTCGATGGGCGACTCGATCTCAACAGGTTAGCAATCGTCGCAGATTGGCGCGCGCCTAGAAAGGGGTGCAATCTTTTTTTGGCTTTTACTACTTTTGTTCGTGGCTACAACGGTAGTTGGTGCCCTTCTAGCCCCACATCCGAGGGGTCCGCAGCCGTCTGCCCTGGGCGACTTTAGCGTTCCTACTGCGTCCGAAGGCCGCGCGATCCCCGTGGTGTTTGGCACGGTAAAAATTGCTGGCGGAAACACTACGTGGTGGGGTGACCTCAAAACCAAGGCCATCAAAGTGGGTGGGGGGATTCTCTCATTCGGAAAGACTCAGACCACTGGATATCGCTATTTTTTGGGATGTCAGTTCATGCTTTGCCACGGTCCGGTCGACGCAATCGTGGACATTCAGGCGGACGTGAAGAGCGTCCCGCGCACTCTGACGACGATACTGAACGGCAACGGGACAGAAAACTACATCCAGGTCAACGCCACGGGCGACAAGCTCTTCGGCGGCACGGGTCCGGGCGGCGGCGGCGGTATCTCCGGCACCATCAATTTCTACCGCGGTCTCGACACGCAGCAGCCGGACGATTACCTCAGCGCGAAGCAAGGGCGCATCGTTCTCGATCAGTCCGGCATCGGCTACACCTTCACCGGTACCGGAAACGGGACGATGACCGCAGAATCCGCCGGGACCGCATCGCTCGACGAAACGATCACCATCACCGCCGTCGGCATCGACACAAACCCCGCTCATTCCACTTTTCAGAAGATGAGATTTACGGTGTCGGGTTCGGTCTCCGGCTCGCACAACAATAGCGTCGCGAACGCCGAGGGCTCTAACTCCTGTTGGGCTGATCAGGCGTTCTCGTGTTCTGTCATCAACTTCACGATCACGACCGGCTCGACGCAGTATGCGAACGGCGACGTGTTCACCGTGGTGACGGGACACTCGCACGTCGCTCCGGCCTACCGACGACTCTGCTATGCGGTGTTCAAGCAACTCTACGTCGGAACCTCGAACTATCTAAAGCCGCTCGCGTTCGTCGTGCGGCGCTGTCCCGACCCGCTCGCACAAGGCGCAGGAATCGCCAACATCTCGGGCGACGCGAATCCCGCGCTCGCCGTCTACGAACTTCTGAACAACGTCGATTACGGTCTGGGCATCCCCGGCGCGCGGATCGATCCCGTGAGTTTCTCGGCCGCGGCGGTCACTCTCGCCGCCGAGGGCCTGGGCGTCTCCATGCAGTTCGACACCCAGGCGAGCGCCGACCAGCTCATCGGCGAGGTCCTCCGGCATTGCGACGGGTTGCTCTATACCGACCCGGCGACGGGACTGTGGACCATCGTGCTCGCGCGCGGCGGCTACGATGCGACGTTGCTTCCGGTGCTGACCGTCGACAACGTACTCACGACGCCGGACTTCTCACGCGGTTCGTGGAGCGAGACGACCAATCTGGTAGGGATTCGCTTTGCGTCGCGCTCGAACAATTTCAACGACCGCCTGGTCAAAGCGTATGACGCGGCGAACATCTCCGTCACCGGCGAGGTGCGTCCGCAGACCATCGACTTCAAGGGGATCAGTTCGGAGACAGCGGCGGCGCTGGTCGCGATCCGCGTCCTCAAGACGCTCACGTATCCCCTGTCGAAGATCAAGCTCGTGGCGAACCGCACCGCATGGCAGTTCCGTCCCGGCGGTCTCTTCCGGTTTACCTGGGTCCCGCTAGGAATCATCAACCAGGTCTTTCGGATCACGCGCATCGCCTACGGCGAACTCACCGACGGGAAGATCAGCATCGACGCCGTCGAGGACATCTTCGGGATTAACAGCGTGGCGTTCGTCGCTCCGCCTAGCTCGGGATGGGTCAATCCCGTAGGCGCTCCCGTCGCGCCGGCAGCGCAGGAACTCGTCGAACTCCCTTACCACTTCCGGCAAGACGGCATCCATGCGCTCGCGCTGTGCGTATGCACGGACACCACGACGAAGGGGTTCGAGGTCTGGCTCGACGAAGGCTCCGGCTACTTTTTCTCGGTCGAGGTCGCAGGCGTTTGTCCTTCGGGACTGCTCGCTTCGTCGTACTTGGCAGGGACTCCGGCGCTCGATCCAACAGGATTCACTCTGCAACTTTCGGGTCTGGTCGACGTGGACCTCATCGACCCAGTGCTCGCATCCGATGTCCCGCAGGGAAAACTCCTCGCGCTCATCGAGAACGAAATCGTCAGCATCCAGACGCCGACGCAGAACGGCGACGGGACCTACACGTTTGCTCCCGTGCTCCGGGGAGTTATGGACACCATTCCGGTCGATCATGCGGCCGGCGCACGTGTCTGGTTTTTTTCAGAAGGCTCCGGTCTCACGAAGGATGCTCCGTATGGTTCCGATGGCACGATCACCGCGAAGCTACTCCCGCAAAACCTCTACGGGGGTTTCCCGCTCTCGAGCGCCGGCGCCGTCTCGCTTACAACCAATTCGCGATGGGCGCGGCCGTATCCCCCTAGCGGTCTCACCATGCAGGCGCAGTCGTATGCCGTTCGATTCTCGAAGGTCTACGGCGATCTCGTACTCGCATGGAAATCGCGCAATCGCCTGACGCAAACCGCAGCCGGTCCGCTCGTGGCGCAGGATCACGCGGATATCACGCCGGAAGCAGGGACGACCTACACGGTGAAGATCACCGTCGGCGCGACTCTGATTCGGACCGTCACCGGCATTGCTGTCGGGACCTACACCTACACCGGCGCGCAGCGCGCGATTGACGATGCCGACGGCACGAAGACCGTCACGATTCAGGTGTTCTCGAACGCCAACAGTCTCGACAGCTTTTTCCCGAACTCGCTGGCGGCTGTGCTGATGACTGGTTTTGGCTTGGACTTCGGGAACTATTTTGGGGGGGTACAAAATTGACTCGACACAACGGTCTCACTGATGAACAGAGATTTCTAACTCACGTCAAGATCCTGAAGCCGGATGAATGCTGGCCGTGGTGTGGCTATCTGCGAGCTGGCGGGTACGGTCAATTCCGTTTAGGCAATCGACAAATTGAAGCACATCGTGTCGCCTACCTCCTATTCGTAGCGGACCCCAAGAAGAACGACGTCCATCACACCTGCGAAAACCCTGCATGCGTGAACTGGATCAGGCATCTGAAAGCGCTGCCGAGAAAGAAGCATGTTCAGGTCTCGCCGCGGACCATCGGTTTTCTCAATTCGCGGAAGCAACATTGCCCTAAGGGCCACGCTTACGATCAGGAAAACACGCGTCTTATCCGCGGTAGTCGTATGTGCAAGGAATGCGACCGCGCACGTCACCGGAATGGAGGACAGTAATGAGCGTCTCGAACGGTCCGAACATCGGGAAAATGATCAGCGCCGCCACGGGAGACAATTTCGACGTCGACTTCAGAAAATTGCTCCGCGCTTTCGACGTGCTCCTTCAGGGCGCGGTGACTTCCAAAACTCTGACCGCTCCTCCAGGCTCCCCGGTGAACGGCGACCGCTACATCATCGCCGCAAGTCCCACGGGCGCGTGGGCGGGGCAGGCGAAATCTATCACGGTTTGGACGACGGACAATCCGGCGACGCCTTCGGGTCTCTGGGAGTTCTACGCACCGAAGACCGGATGGCTGGTCTACAACGTCGCGGACACGACGTTCTATTACTACAGCGGGACTGCGTGGACCGCTATCGCCGGAGGCGGCAGCACGACGCTTGCGGGACTCACCGACGTGCTCCTCTCTTCGCCGGCGAACAACGATGTCCTTCATTACGTCTCCGGCGCCAGCAAGTGGGAAAACTTCGTTCCGCCGTGGGCGAGTGCCTTCCTCGGACTCTCCGATGCTCCAGCCTCATTCTCTGGTGCGGGCGGAAAAGCGGTAGAGGTCAACGCCGGCGCGACGGCTCTGCAATTCAGTACGAAGCCGTTCGATCTCGGAGTGACGAGTCCGGGTGTAGGCACGAATAACCAAGTCCTGATTCATTTGAAGCTCGCGCGGGCGGTAACGTTCCCCGCCAGCGCAACTCTCTCAACCGCGCATGCCGGCACCGCAGCGACGGGTTCGACGACCTTCACCTTCAAGAAAGCCGGGACGTCTTTTGCGACCGTGAACTTCGCGGCGAGCGGCACGACTGGCACATACACTCAGGCATCGGACGCAGTTTTCGCCGCCGGTGACCTACTCGAGCTCCTCGGACCAGCGACGGCCGATGCGACGCTTGCTGATTTCGGATTCGTTCTCGCGGGAGTCAGAGCCTGATGGCTATCAGCAAAGTCCAAGAGGCTAGAGACTTCTCGTTCGGGAGCGCAAGTTTCTCGTTCGGGTCAAACGTGACCTCCGGGAATCTCATCATCGTTCACATCATTACGGCTTCCACCACTGGAGCCGTCACCGTGTCCGACACGCGCGGCAATTCCTACACGCAAATTCAGTCGACACTTGTGGGAGGCTACGGAGCGATCAGTTCGTTCTACTGCATCGCCAACGCGACCGGATCATGCACGGTCACGTTTGCGAGAAGCGGGGGTTTCTCCAGTCCAGCCGTGCAGGGCACGGAGTGGAGCGGGCAAGCCGCAAGTTCCCCTTTGGACGCTAGCGCCACGAACACCGGAAGCAGCACGTCGCCGAATTGCAGCGTCACGGCGACGGGCGCGGCAGATCTTATCTACGCGATGTGCATCCCGGCTGGAAGCACCACCATTCAACCCGACACCGGATGGACTCGCAGTTCGGGAGCGACGCCGACAAACTATTCCAGCATTTACGGGATCGAAACGGCGAGCGGAAGTTTCACGCCACAGTTCGTGCAAAGTTTTACCGGCGGTTGGGGAGTGATAGCGGCGGCGTTCAAGGCCGCGGCGGGCGCGGCGCCGAGTGCAAAACCCGTCATCTGCATCATGCAGTAAAAACCATATGGAGACCAGAGACATGAACGGACCAAGTCGCCACGCTAAAAACGGGGAGGAAAGGCTGGCGAGCGTCGCTCGCTCTCTGACCATGAAAATGCAGAAGGGTCTGCGCGACCCAGAGAAACTGAAGAACGTACCGGACTTCGCCGATTTCCGCGATGCGTTCAAACCTTATATCCGGCGGGAGCAGATCCTCGCGTGCATCGCGTGGAGCAGAAAGCACGCAGCAGAGGTGCTTACGGCGAGCATACAAGAACTCGCGCTCCAGCTCATGAAATGCGAGGAAGACCTCCCTCTAGAGGACCGCATGTGACGCTGCCCATCCAGACGTCCGGCGAGTGGCGCGAAGAGCGGCTCTACGTCCTGCGCACGATAGATGCGATGCAGGAGGAACTTCGCTCGCAATCCGTCGCGGCCGCGATTCTGAGCGCTACGAAGATGGCCAAGGCGCAGAAGGATATCGGGCAGGCGCATGACAAGATTCGCGAGCTCGAAAAATCGAGATCCGCATTGCGGCTGAAAAACTGGATCATGACCGCGGTTCTTTCTTTTCTCGTGACGGTGCTCTTCGAACTGTTGAAGCCGCTGGTCATGAGGTACTGGCACCTATGAACTTCCCGCTATCGCCGGAAATCATCGCCGCGATCCTCGGACCTTACGGTCCCATCGACAATGTCCGCGCAAATTGGCCACTGGTCGAGGCTGCTCTCGACAAGGCGGATATCTACTCCCCGCTCGCCGGCGTCGCTGCCATCTCAACCATCGGAGTGGAAACCGGCAGGTTCTATCCGATCCGGGAACGCGGCGGTCCGACGTATCTGATGAATCTTTACGAGAACCGCAAAGACCTCGGGAACATGAATCCCGGCGACGGAACGAAATTTTGCGGCCGCGGATTCGTGCAAATTACCGGCCGCTCGAACTACGCGCATTTCGGTTCGGAAATCGGGCAGGACCTCGAGGCGAATCCTGAACTAGCTCTCGACCCTGCCGTCGCCGCGGACATCCTCGCGCTCTACTTCCACGAGCGCCATGTCCATGTCTATGCCGACCAGCAGAATTGGGAGATGGTACGGCGCCGGGTGAACGGCGGTCTAACCGGCTGGCCGCGCTTCATCGATGCCGTCACGAAGCTGGTTACCGCTCTCAACAATCCCCCGCCCGTGGCGGGCATTTCACAGGAGGTGTTCCCATGAACATCAATTCGTCCGAGCAGACTCTCGCGAAGTACCACGTGCTGCACTTTGTAGTCGGCATTGTCCTCGCGACGCTATTGCTTCTGATTCCGAAACCGGCGGGAGTGCTGTTCACCATTATCTTCGTCTCACTGTTTCTCCCGGACGCGATCCTTCCCGCCGAGTTTCCGCAGAACAAATGGCTGGACCGCGGCGCTCTTTTGCTTGGCGGCGTGGCCGTGGGCCTGGTGTTTCTCTTTCTGCACAAACTCTGAGGTGCTCCGATGCAATGGCTACGAGGTCTCGCGCACAGAGTTCTCCAGATCACCCACGGGAGGACCACGGCGTTTTTTATCGCGTTCTTTTTTGCTGGCCACGCGATGGCGTGGTTCGGGAAGCTCACTCTGGTGTACGTGAGTTTCATGGGAACGCTCGGAGGCCTCGTGCTCGGGCATTCGATCAAGGAGGACGTCATGGCGAAGAAGAACGGTCCCCCGCAGCTTGGAGGACCCGATGCTGACTCTCAGGCATAAGCTCGAAATCGCCGGCGCGGTCCTGGCACTCCTAGTCATCGGCATCGTTTACCGCGCGTGGCTCGCCGACCATGAGGAGCGCATCCGATTGAAGGCCACGCTGGACGCGCAGAACCAGGTCATTGCGGAGGCCGGGAAGCGGGAGGCGGCTCGCGAGACGGCGTTGAAGGAATCCCTGTCGCAGCTCGAGGACCTCAAGAAACGCACACAGACTCCCGCACAGGTGGTTCAGGCGCTCCCCCAGGTCCTTCCCCTTCCCCAACCTATTACCATCTCGCTCCCGGCGGCGCTGGCGCAGGGCGACCCCAGGCTCGCGGGTGTCCAACCGGGGCAAACCGCCACGATCCCCGCGGCGGACCTGAAGCCGCTATTCGACTTCGCCGCCAATTGCAAGGAGTGTCAGGCGCGGGTTCTGGTGCTCCAGCAGGACAAGGCCGACGATGCCGTGAAGATCGGCGCTCTCGTGAAAGAGCGCAACGCGGCCGTCATCGTGTCGAAGGGCGGCACCAAGTGGCAGCGCATCAAGCGCGCCGCGAAATGGTTCGCCATCGGCGCGGGCGCGGGAGCCGTGGCGCTGAAGGCCTCGGGTCACTGATGGACCTGAAGCAAAAGCTGGAATCAGTCCTCTACCGCATCCGGCAAAGCCGCCGCGAATTGAGTCTTTTTCCCGATGTGTTCCAGGCGGCCGAGAACCTAAAAACCGCCGAGGCCGACCTGGCCGCGATCATCTCCGAGATGTTCCCCAAAGATTTATCTAACGTATAGGTAAAACAATCTGTTGAACCGTTTCCGCTGTTAGCTCCCGTTGACTTCTTAACTGAGTAAGAGTACAGTCCCATGAAAGGACGGAGCAAATGGCGTGCAGATGTGTCTCATGTTCGGCTTGCGGCGGCTCGGGGAATCTCTGGCGCACCCTCGACGGCAAGCTCTACGAACATCGGGTGGACGACTTGGGCGATCTGGAAACGTGCGAGGAATGTCGCGGCTCCGGTGTCGTGGAAGTCTGCGAAGAATGCCACCACCTCGGGTGAAGGGAGAGCTCACGCATGGGAGTTTGTTTTCGGGTATCGGAGGATTCGATCTTGGCTTCGAGCGAGCAGGCATTCGGACCATCTGGCAGGTCGAACTCGACCCCTATTGCCGACGAGTCCTCGAGCATCATTTCCCGCTCGCAGAACGACACAGCGACATCCGAAAAGTTGGCTGCCACAACCTCCGGGGAGTCGACATCATCTCCGGTGGGTTCCCCTGCCAGGACATCAGCAACGCCGGAAGGCGCGTCGGAATTGACGGCGAGCGCAGCGGGCTCTGGTCCGAATACGCACGCATCATTCGCGAACTTCGACCCCGCTACGTCGTCGTGGAAAACGTCGCAGCTTTGCTTGGACGGGGAATGGAGCGAGTTCTCGGAGACCTGGCCGCGTGCGGGTATGACGCGGAGTGGCAAAGCATTCGAGCTTCCGATGTTGGCGCCCCACACAGAAGAGACCGAATCTGGATTGTGGCCTACCCCGAATGTAGGAGGCGGGGGCAATCCTCCGGGACTTTTAACCCCGCACAAAAATCACTTCGTTCGACCGAGCGGACAGAAGGCTCATCTGTCGCTGGATCAAGCCGTGAAAATGTGGCCTACGCCAACGGCGGTCACGAACACAGGCGGGGCTGCGTTATGCAAATGGGGCGGAGCGGGAGCGAGGGCCAAGCTGCGAACGATGGTTTCGGAGCAGGAACTCAATGGAGCACTGAACCCGACGTGGGTCGAGTGGCTCATGGGGTATCCGCTCGGGTGGACCGCCTTAGAGGACTCGGCAACGCCATCGTTCCGCAAATCGCGGAGTGGATCGGCAGAAGAATAATTTTGGCAGAAGGAGGGATGAGATGACGATCAGGACGTGGCGTAGCTACCGTGACCGCACCCGTGCGGGTTCCCTAATCGCCACGCTTCCCGACCGCATTTTCATCCCGTTAAACCTATGAAAACAAAGGGAGAGACTCGTGCCGAAGAAAACAGAAGACCATGGCAAGTTCGCCAAATTCATCAGGGGGTTCGGCGTGGAGGACCTGGCGCGGCGCCTGGACGTCAATCCATCCGCGATTTATCACTGGTTGAGAGGCAAGACCATCCCCGATCCGAAGAACGCTCTCAAGGTCCAGAAGCTCGCCAAGCGCCGCGGCATCGAGCTGTCCCTGAATGAAATCTATGAGCCGTCCCGCGAGGTCCGCAGCGAGACCTCGTCCCTGAAACCTCAACAGGCGCGTGCCTGATGGCGAAGATACGCGAAGCTCGGGGACGGAGGCCGAAGCGCGATTTGCGCTTCCGCGACCTCATCGAGCCGGCTCTTGAAGCGAAACAATTCCAGGGCAACCGGCCGTCCTCCATCGAGACGGACCGCAAGAGGCTCGGGAAAATACTGCCCTACATCGGGCACATGAAAACGTCCACGCTCGGGAGGCCGACGGCCGCGGGAAAGATAGAACGAATTCTCCAGGATCTTGCGCGTGGCAACGGGCGCGGTCCGCTGAAGGGCAGTACCATCAATCGTTTCCATTCGCTGCTTTCCTCCGTTTTCACTCATGCCAGGCGCCAGGGATTGCTGAAAGTCAATCCCCTGGCCGATGGAAGCCTCCCGTGGTCGAAAGAATCACAGATCCACGTCCGCTATCTTGGCCGCGATGAGCAGCGCCGGCTGCTTCGCGTGATTCGGGAGGACGATCCGAAGAAGACCATCGAGGTCGAATTGGCGATCTTGACCGGCCTCCGCCGCGGAGAGCAGTTCAACGCCAAGTGGGAAGACTGGAAGGTCAAAGAGGGAATTCTCTACGTCGCGGGGAAAAGTGGACTTCGCCCGGTACGCATCAGCAGAGCCGCGGGACGGTGCCTCCGGGCCATGCGCAAGCGCGCGCCGCGGGACCAGGCGTTCATAACCCCAGAGAGAAACGAAGGACCCTCCGACCGGAGGCTGTGGTTCGAGCGCGCGGTCAAGAAAGCGGGACTGTCCCCGGCGTTCCGCTATCACGACTTAAGGCATACGTTTTGTTCGCGTCTCGCGCAGGCGGGCGTATCGCTTCTCAAGATCAAGGAACTCGCCGGGCACAAGGCCTACCAGACGACGTTGCGATACTCGCACCTGGCCTCCGAAGGACAGAGGCGAGCCGTCGAGAAGGTGGAGTTTTAATGGAGCCGATCCCGCAGAAGGAGGCCAAAGCCGTGAAGTGTCATTTCGACCAAATACCCTTGCCAAAGTTAGTCGTAGGACGCAAGGAAGGACTACCACAATTGTAAGAGTCGCTTTTGGGGGAGACGAAAGTCTCCCCCAAAAAACTCCTCCAAGTGGCAAACAATCATATTGACGGCGAGACCATGAGCGCTTTCCAAGGATGTGCGAAAAGGCCAGCAAAACGTGGGGTTCGTGAGTGGATATGATATCCACCACAAAACGCAGAAAAGGCGGCCGCGTGAAAGCCTACAATAAATTCCTAGCCGACAAGCAAATCAAACTTGCTGAGTCAGGACTGTCCGTACATGCCGAAGTCCTCAATCCGCTGCTATT
>Ga0193733_1000752_pt1 | contig 10255 bp, 6 predicted proteins | sample U1s2metaG_FD_145076 | JGI IMG/M metagenome (GOLD analysis project Ga0193733, IMG submission 145076) | Soil microbial communities from a riparian zone of the East river system, Colorado, United States - U1s2 | ecosystem: Environmental > Terrestrial > Soil > Riparian zone | place: USA: East River... | reverse complement strand
CAGGCGCCGTACCTCGGGGTCGGCGGCGTCCCCGACGCGGTCGATCAGATCATCGACGTCGGCAATCAGGTTTTGCACCTCGTCGCTAGCAGCAGCTCCGGGCTGCTGTGTCGCCTCGCGCGCCGCACCGCTGATATTGCGAGCATGCGCGCCACCGAACTCATTCGATGTGGTTTCCACGGGTCTCTCCTCGATGTTTCAATGGAATGTACAGGGAGCAAACCGCTTGCGCGGCCGTCGCCCCTCGCTCCGATGAGTCTCGGCGACCGATCGACGCACGGACGGCGACCAACGGCGTCACCTATAGCTGACTGCCCTGTACTATCCGCTGTTTGTGGAGCGAGATCGGTCGGGCACGTAGCTGAATAAGTGTAGGTGTGGGGCTACAACATCCCATGCTGGAGTCGCGCTGTTGAAAATCGCAGTGTGCTCTTGTTTGCCGGCCGTTCGCAGGGTTCGCCCAAAACCAGCTCAGACGGCACGCTGGATCAAAAGCAGCTTTGAGGGTCAACCACTTTTCCGGCCATGAAAGCGAGCTAGACGCGCGATCGACCAACAAGCAGGGTGATCACCGCTCCGACCAAGAACACCACGAAGAGCACTTTTGCGATACCTGCGGCACCGGCAGCAATCCCGCCGAAACCCAAAACACCTGCAATTATCGCGATGATGAAGAATACAATTGCATAGTGAAGCATGAGACGACTCTCTCGAAAACTGTACGTCTACCACATGTTAGAAGTCTCAACGTCTCGGCCGCACGTGTGAATCGGAATGGAAGCCGAAGGCGTGTAGGACTTGCGCTACAGGTATCGGCAGCCTCGTTGCACCAGGGGCGCCCCCGCGGGCGTCAGGAACGGCGCGCCTAACGACGAGGCGGCGCTTCTAGGAGGACGCCCTTTTCTTGGGCACCTTCTCGCCGGCTTGACGGGCCTCCGAGAGACCAATCGCAATTGCCTGCTTTCGGCTTCTGACTGTCTTGCCCGAACGACCGCTCTTGAGCTTTCCTCGTTTCATTTCATGCATTGCACGTTCGACTTTCTTGCCACTCGCTCTGCTGAACTTGCGTGCCATGGATTGTCTCCAGTTGACTCGAAGCGGCTGTGACGTGACTTACGTCTCTGGTTTGCGTGGCCCCGCGGCCTGGCTTATGGCGAAACACGCTATCGCTTGACCACGCCGCGTTCTGTAGGTTGATAGGGCCGCACTCGGTCGGGCAACTCGCACGCGGACCAGGCATGTACGGCATGAACTTCCACAACATGCCGGGGGTTGGGGTGCGTTGAGGCTATCTCGGTAAGCGGTGGAGACTTCGCGTCAAGCACAGGCGCGTGGGGCCGTCGACCTAAGCTCTAGCCTAGCTACACCATAATTCGTACTTACCTCGTCCTACGTCAGAACGAGGCACCGACCTACTCTTGTGTTGGCGACTTTCCCTAAGCATGTACGCGTTCTTGGGGCCCGCGAGGGGAAAGTCCATGGCGACCGTACGCGACAAGGCGTTCAAAATTCTTACCGAGAGAGAGATTTTAGAGATCCTAAAGGACACAGCGACGCAGCCACCCCGAAGAGCCCATGGCGTCGCGCTCGACAAGCGCGCCAGGAGTGCATTGTTCTCCGCAGTTGGATTTAGCGGCTTGCCGGATGTCGACGACGAATTTCATTCGAGCCCCGCATCTTTGCTCACATACGACGAGTCCGCGGGTGGTACGGATCCGCCGTACTGGGGGACGTGGGGAGCGGTCCAAGTCGACGACAACATTCTAGGCCCGCGTCCCCGTTGGCAGCGCAATACTGGATGAGATCGCTAGTTACGACCGAGCGGACGCGCGACGCGAAAGCGCGTGTTAGTTTCCGGCTCTTTGTACTGGACACGAATCCGTACTTCGTCCGCACCGAAACCGTACGGAAAATATGGGCGCATGCGTGCGTCGGCGTGACCGGTGGGCTACGTCCCAAAAAATCAAATGCTTAGGAGGGCAACCGTGCTGCCGGACGCCTCTTGAGTTCACCCGCCCCGCTGCAGGGTCTACGCGCTGATCGCCTCTCCCATCGAGACGGCATTGCGCCCGGCCTGCTTGGAGTTGATCAACGCCCGCTCGGCGGCCTGCAGAACCGCCTGGGTGCTGGCGCCGTCCTCAGGAAAGATTGCGATTCCGACCGACAGGGCGATCGGTCCGAGTTGGTGATCGTTCTGCCCGACTTCCAGGCTGCGCGCCCGCTGGCGAATCAGATCCGCGCGCTCCAACACGATCTGCCGCGACGCGTTCGCCATCATCAGGGCGAATTCGTCGCCGTCGTAGCGGGCGACGAGGTCTTCGGCGCGCGACAGCGACACCACGCATTGACCAACGGACCGCAGGATCGCATCACCCGCGGCGTGTCCAAGCGTGTCGTTGAATTCCTTGAAATGATCGACGTCGATCATCATGACGGCGAGGGTATGGCCGTGGCGCTTGGCGCGCACTTTCTCGCGGGTCAGAGATTCCTCCAGGAAGCGACGGTTGTACAGGTCGGTCACTGAGTCTCGCATGGCCTGATCGTGCAGCCGTCGGTTGGCGTGCATCAGGTCGTGCTCCGCCCAGATTCGCTTCTTGATCTCGAGATCAAGCGCCGTCCGCGCCACCTCGAGTTGCGCGCTGCGCTCCGCCACGCGCCGCAGCAGCCTGGCGATCGGCTGCACCAGCATGTCGACCGACTCGTGGTCCGCCAGCGGAGCCCGCTCCTGCGGCGCCGGTTCGCCAAGAGTGGCAGTGACGGTCGCGAGCAGCAGCTCAGGATTCGTGGGCTTGATCACGAATGAGACGCCCAAGGCATGTGCCAGCGCGCGCGCTTCGACTTCAACGCTTGCGACGGCGCGCATCAACACGCGCGGTTGCGGCAGGCTCGGGTCGCAGCGCATCCGCACCACGAACTTGCATCCGTCGATGTCGGGCGTAGCGATATCGATGATCATGAGGTCGGGGCGCCCCAGCCGCACGAGCGTCAGGGCTTCATCGGCGTCGCCGACGTCCCGCACGCGGTTGCCGTGGTTGCGCAGCAGCGCGGCGACCAAACGGCGGCTGACCGAGTTGGCGTCAACGACCAGGATGTTGGCCATGCGCGTAAGGAGTTGCGCGTCTCATTGCGCGCCCCTGAACCATTCCAGTGCCGAGGGCTCGTCGCGAAAGTGGCGCACGTTCATTCCGTGCAGTCGGCCCAGCAGCACGAAATACTCATGCGAGTAATTCGACTCCTGGTCGTCCGCGATCAGGGCGATCTTGTGTGAAGGATCGACGCCGACGTTCGTGAATCGCGTGAGAAACCCGGACCGCTCCACCGCGAACATCGGGCTGGACGAATGCACCGAGATGAGGATGCGGGAGCGGTGATGCCGCATGGCAGAGTCGGCGACCGCACCAAAGAACTCCCGGGCTTCCTCGGTGGTTTCCCGGTTGAACAGGTCCGCCCTCAGGTAGTCGCGTTCGGTTGCAATCGAGTACACCATGGCCGCTCGACCACATGGATACCAGAGGCGATGAATACCAGATCCGATGCGACAGAAATCACATTCGCGGATGGTTCTTATGACGCATCGGCTAACGGGCGGTCGGTGCGCGGGCGGGTGGCTTCGGTTCAGGATACGTGACCGCTGGCGCTGCGGTCGCGGGCCGCCACCGGGTCCGCGTCCGATCGATGGGACTGCGCTGCCCCGACCAGGCTGACGAGTCGCTCCCTGAACGCGCTCACCGCTTGTTCCAGGAGCTCGCAGGTCGCACGTGCCTGCTCCTTCTGCTGCTGTGGATCGAGTGATTGCAGACTCGCCGCCAACTGCTCGGCTGCCGTCGCGCGAACACCGCGCAGCATCCCGCGCAGCGTGTGCACCGCGCGGCCGAACGCTTCAGGATCACCGATCTGAATCGCTTCCCGCAGGCCGGTCATGTGTCGGGCGGACTCGCGCGCGAACAATTCCGCTATCTCCGCGAGCAGCCGCGGGTCGCCGCCGACCTGCTCGAGGAGGGCGGCCTCATCAGCCTCGGCCGACTCCGCATCGGCAGAGCCGCCCGCCTGCTCAGGCTCGAGGCCGAGTCGCTCGACCGCATCGAGCAGCGCTGTCGGGCGGATCGGCTTGACCAGATAACCGTCCATTCCCGCGCCCAGGCAGCGCTCGCGGTCCCCGGCCATGGCATGGGCGGTCAGCGCGATGATCGGCACGCGTCGCCCGCGGCGCCGCTCAGACCGGCGAATCGCGCGGGTGGTGTCGATTCCGTCCATCCCGGGCATCTGCACATCCATCAAGACCAGATCGAAGCGAGCGTGTTCCAGTGCTTCCAGGGCAGCGGCCCCGCTGTCGACCGCCGTAATCGTGTGTCCGTGTCGCGCCAGCACGATCTGGGCAAGTCTGCGGTTCACGGAATTGTCTTCCACCAGCAGCACGGCCAGTTTCGGCGCGTCAGGGCGTTGCTGGGCGCCGCTCGCCACGGGCGGCGTGCCACGACGGATGGGCGCCTCAGCGGTGCGATCCGCCAACCCCAAGCGCACTGTGAAATGAAAGGTACTCCCCTCGCCCGGCGTGCTCTCGAGCCAGATCCGGCCCCGCATCCTCTCCACGAGACGGGCCGAGATGGTGAGTCCCAGCCCCGTGCCGCCATAGTGCCGCGTTGTCGAGGCATCGACCTGCTGGAAAGGCCAGAAGACGGCCCCCTGCTTCTCCACCGGAATCCCGACTCCGCTATCGCGCACCGAGAAATAGCAACATAGATCTCCGTCCGTGGAGGATTCCGGCCGGACGCGCACGATGACGCCGCCCTGTTGTGTGAACTTGATGGCGTTGCCTACCAGATTCAAAACGATCTGCCGCAGCCTCAGGGGATCGCCGAGCAGCGCGTCCGGTGTCTCCGGCGCAACCTCCCATGAGAGATCGAGCCGCTTGGCGCTTGCCTCGATGACCAGCGTCTTCATGGCACCGTCGATGCATTCCCTGAGCGAAAACGGAATCGTCTCCACCGTCAGGTGCCCGGCTTCGATCTTGGAGAGGTCGAGAACGTCATTGACGATGGCGAGCAACGACTCGCCCGAGGCTCGAACCAGTTCCAGGCATTCGCGCTGCTCCACGGTGAGCTCCGTCTGCAGCGCAACCTCCGTCAGGCCGATGATCGCGTTCATCGGCGTGCGAATCTCGTGGCTCATGTTGGCCAGAAACTGGGACTTCGCCCGATTGGCCTCCTCGGCTGCTTGCTTGGCCACGAACAACTCCGCGTCGGCGCGCTCACGCATCTGCATTTCCCTGCGCAGCTGGTCGTGGGCCGAGATCAGGTTCGCCGTGCGCTCCCGGATCTTGATATCGAGGTCGTCTTTCGCCCTGAGTAAGTCGCGTTCCGCACTCCGATGCAGAAGCAGCTGCGTTGCGAGGTCGGCGTTCCTCCTGTTGAGGTCAACGAAAACCGCCACCTTGGACTTCAACACCTCGGGGTCCACGGGCTTGAAGATGTAGTCGACCGCACCGACTTCATAGCCCCGCAGCATCCATTCCGTGTGCTCGCCCGCCGCAGTCAGGAACACGATGGGAGTGTACCGGGAGCGCTTGAGTTTGCGGATCAGGGCGGCGGTTTCGAACCCGTCCATCTCGGGCATGCGCACGTCCAGCAGGATGAGCGCGAAGGCGGCTCGCAGGGTCCAGCGCAGAGCCTCGCTGCCCGAGGCCGCGGTCACCACGTTGCGGTCCGGCCCACACAACAGCGCCTCCAGTGCCTTGAGGCTGTGCGGCTCGTCATCGACGACGAGAATGTTTGCGCAAGGTGGGTCGGTCAGGCTGCTCATCGATTACTGGTTCAGCCACACGCTCAACAATGACGTCAGCTGTTCGACGTTCACCGGCTTCGCGAGGTAGTCCGACGCGCCCGCGTCGATGCATTTCCTGCGATCCCCTTTCATCGCTTTCGCGGTCACCGCGATAATGGGCAAGCTCTTGAACTGCTCGTAGCCCCGGATGATTCGGATCGTGTCGTAGCCGTCGAGCTCGGGCATCATGATGTCCATCAGCACCATATCAATGTCCGGGACGCTCTTCAGGATCTCGAGACCTTCCTTCCCGCCCTCGGCGTTGAGGACTGTCATCCCGCATTCCTCCAGAGCGCAGGTTAACGCGAACACGTTGCGCACGTCGTCGTCGACAATCAGGATCTTTCTGTTCGCCAGCCCCCGAGCCACCACCCGTGGTCCGGTCAGCGCGCGGCCGGTGGGTTGCAGGCTGCGCAGGGTGTAGTGCAGGAACAGCGTGATCTGCTCCAGCATGGCCTCGCGCGTCGGTCCTTTCTTCATGACCAGCACCTCCGCCAGGTGACGCAAGTCCGGCTGCTCTGAGCCGCCGAGGCTTTCAGTCCCGTAGATCACGAACGGCATCTCGGTAATTGCTTCGGACTCGGCGATTCGCCTGAGCAGCTCGATCGCGCTCATGTCGCTCAGGGCCGGACCGAGGAGCACGCAGTCGAAGGGCGCGGCGCGCAGCGCCTCGAGCGCCCGTGTCCCCAGGCTGGCCGAAGTAATCTGTACCCCCGCGCAACGCAAGCCCTCCTCGACGACCGAGCGGCGCGCCTCATCGCCGTCGGCCACCAGCAGGGCCTTGGCGTCGCGCTCGATGAGATTGCGAATCTTGAGCAGAGCCTCCTGCAGCGCTTCGGAAGCCGACTCCTTGCGCACTACCGCTACGGCGCCCAGGTGCAGGCTCCCGCGTGTCTGATCCCCCGGCGACACCACGCTCACGGGAATGTGCCTGGTTTGCACACTGTGCTTCAGCCGCTCGAGGACCACCCAGCCATCCACGTCCGGGAGTCCCAGGGTCAGCGTGATCGCATTCGGCCTGAGCGCCTGAGCCAGTGTCAAAGCGGCACCGCCATCGGAAGCGATGACTCCCTTGAACCCGTGTTCCTTCGCGACGTCGAGCAGTGTGGCTGCGAACTGGGTGTCGCTCTCCACGATCAGCACGACGCGGTCGCCGGGATCGATATTGTCGCGGTCGTCGTCGGTCTGAGACACGCACGTAACCGCCGGCTCGGCGCGCGGCGGCTGCGGGGTCTGCTGCGCGGCCGGCACCCGAGGCGCGGGCGTTTCCGCGCCCATGGCCGCTGGCGGTGCCCTGCCCTCGGCCGGTTCTTTCGGCAGGGGAAGATAGAGCACGAAAGTGCTGCCCGTGCCTGGAACACTCGCGATCGTGATCTCGCCCCCGAGCAGCCCCGTCAGCTCGCGGCTGATCGACAGCCCGAGACCGGTGCCACCGTAACGACGGCTGGTGGTACCGTCCGCCTGCTGGAAAGCCTCAAAGATGACTTTCTGCTTGTTCGCGGGGATACCGACGCCGCTGTCCGCGACCACGAAGGCAATCACCTGTGCGGCCGCGTCCAGCTGCGCGCGGCCCGGCGACCAGCCAGTCTCGGCGGGCACGATTCGCAGCTCTACAGTGCCCTTGGCGGTGAACTTGAAAGCGTTCGACAGCAGGTTCTTCAGAATCTGCTGCAGGCGCTTCTCGTCGGTCTCGATCGCGGTGGGCAGCCGCGAATCGACGCTGATTGTGAAATCGAGGTTCTGCTCCAGCGCGGTCGGCCGGAAGGTCCGATCGACGTAGTCGCGCAGGTCCGTCAGGCGCAGCGGCCCGAAGTTCAGCGTGATGGTCCCCGACTCGATCTTCGCCAGATCGAGGATGTCGCTGATCAACGCAAGCAGGTCCGCTCCCGCGGAGTAAATAGTCTGCGCATAGTCGATCTGCTTCGGCGTCAGGTTGTCGCCGGCGTTGTCCGCTAGGAGCTTGGCCAGGATCAGCAGGCTGTGCAGCGGCGTTCGCAGCTCGTGCGACATGTTCGCGAGAAACTCCGACTTGTAACGCGAGCTCAGCGCGAGCTGCTCGGCCTTTTCCTCGAGCGCCGCCTTCGCCAGCTCGATCTCCTGGTTCTTGTACTCGACCTGCCTCATCTGCTCGGAGAGCAGCTGCGCCTTGTGCTGCAGCTCGTCGTTTGCCCGACGCAACTCCTCCTGCTGCGTCTTCAGCAGGGTCTCGGACTTCTGCAGATTTTCGGCCTGCTGGCCGAGGCGGTCGTTGCTCTGCTTGAGTTCCGCCTGCTGCTTCTGCAGCTCCCTGGTCAGCGATTGCGATTGCGCCAACAGATCCCGGGTGCGGGTGTTCGCCTCGATCGTATTGAACACAATGCCGAGGCTCTCAGCGAGTTGATCGAGGAAGGAAAGGCGCGTGGCGTTGAACGGCTCGATCGAGGCGAGCTCCAGCACGGCCTTCACGTCGCCTTCGAACAGCACCGGCAGGATGACGACGTTCACGGGCACCGCCGAGCCCAGCGATGAGCTGATGCGGATGTAGCCCTGCTGCACGTCCTCGAGCAGAATGCGTTTCTTCTCGACGGCGCACTGACCGACCAGCCCTTCCCCGATCCGCACTACCTTGGCGAGCTGTCTGTCGGGGCCCGCGGCGTAGCTGGCCACCATCTCCAGGCACCGGTCGCCGCCGTGCGTCGACTGCGCGTACAGCACGCCTTGTTGCGCGTGGACCAGCGGGGCGATCTCTGAGAGCACCAGCTGCGAGGCCGCGACCAGGTCGCCCTGCCCCTGCAGCATGCGGGAAAACTTCGCCAGATTGGTCTTGAGCCAGTCCTGCTCGTCGTTCTTGAGGGTGGTCTCTTTCAGGTTGCGGATCATCTCGTTGATGTTGTCCTTCAACGCCGCGACCTCGCCCATTGCCTCGACCATGATCGAGCGCGTGAGATCACCCTGGGTTACGGCGGTGGCGACCTCCGCGATCGCGCGCACCTGACCGGTGAGATTGGCCGCCATCGCATTCACGTTGTCCGTGAGGTCCTTCCAGGTCCCGGCTACCCCCGGCACCCGCGCCTGGCCCCCGAGCTTGCCCTCGGTGCCCACCTCGCGCGCCACCCGCGACACCTCCGAGGCGAAGCCGTTCAACTGATCCACCATGGTGTTGATCGTGCTCTTGAGCTCCAGGATCTCGCCGCGCACGTCCACCGTGATCTTCTTCGACAGATCGCCCTTGGCCACCGCCGTGGTCACCTCGGCGATGTTGCGCACCTGACCGGTGAGATTGGCCGCCATCGCATTCACGTTGTCCGTGAGGTCCTTCCAGGTCCCGGCTACCCCCGGCACCCGCGCCTGGCCCCCGAGCTTGCCCTCGGTGCCCACCTCGCGCGCCACCCGCGACACCTCCGAGGCGAAGCCGTTCAACTCGATGACCATCGTGTTCACGGCCTTGCCGATCCGCTGAAACTCACCGCGCAGTGGCAAGCCGTCAATCTCGAGCAGCATGCGCTGCGACAGATCGCCGTTGGCCACCGATTCGATGACGCGCGCAACTGCCGCTGTCGGACGCACCAGGTCGCCGATGAGCTCGTTCGCCGAATCCACCTGGCTCGCCCAGGAACCGACCGCCGCCGCAACCCGCATCCGCTGATTGATCTGACCCTCCCTGCCGACGTCCCTGCAGATGCGCGCGAGCTCCTCGGTGATCGACTGGTTCATCTCCACCACGTCGTTGAAAGCCTGCGCGATCTCCCCGTCGATGCCGATCATGTCCAACGGCATACGCACGGCGAAGTCGCCTTTCTTCAGCGCGCGCAACGCGCGCAGCAACGCCCGGCGCTCGAGTGTCTGCGGGCCAAGATGCAGATCGTTCATCGAACCTCCCCTGCGGAACGCCGCCATGCCGGCGACGCGCCCCGGGGTGCGAGAAGATTCCTGCCATCGTAGTGCTTGCCGCTTCGGCTCACTATCGTGCGCACTCCCTCAGCGTGTCGTGATCCGGCGTCATGAGGTAGTCATTCCACTACAGCCGCGAGCCTGGACGAGCAGCGCCTGGGCGGCAGCTCTGATATCGGCCGATCGCGCCTGCCATGGACCAAACGGACCAGGTTGCGGGCGCGGCTGCGCAACGCGGTTTGTACTTTCCAGCGCGTAGTGTCGAGCCTTGTACCGATCCGCGCCACGGGGAGCCAGCATGCTTGCCGCACACGGTGATCTCGGACTGAAAGTCTTCTCCACCCGCCCGCCTCGCGTCGCAGCATGAGCGGCCTGCTTCAGAACCTGATCGCCGACCGGGCACTCGCCCGTCCGGACCGTCTGGCGCGCATGCTGCGCGAGCTGGACTGCCGGCGCGGGGATCGCGTCGTGTTGGTCGTACAGCGACCGGCGGCTGAGCCGAAAGGCCCAGCAATGCGCGCCCGGCGGGGCGGATCTGTGTAACGCACGACCGCCATCGTTTGGC
>Ga0193733_1000749_pt1 | contig 10266 bp, 8 predicted proteins | sample U1s2metaG_FD_145076 | JGI IMG/M metagenome (GOLD analysis project Ga0193733, IMG submission 145076) | Soil microbial communities from a riparian zone of the East river system, Colorado, United States - U1s2 | ecosystem: Environmental > Terrestrial > Soil > Riparian zone | place: USA: East River... | reverse complement strand
AGTCGGGAGCTCTTTCTTGATCTGCTCCAGTTCCACGCGCACTCGCTTGATCACATCGACCGAGTTTGCATTTGGAAGGACCCAGATGCCCATAAACACGGCCTTCTGGCCAGAGAATCGCACCTCCGTGTTGTAATCCTCCGCGCCGAGCACCACGTCGGCGATGTCACCTAGCCTAACGAGCGTGCCCTTGTCCTGGCGGACCACCAGTTGTTTGAATTGGTCTGCGGTATGCAAATCGGTGTTTGCCGTCAAGTTAACCTGAAGGAGCGAACCCTTCGTGTTTCCAACCGCTGCCAGAAAATTATTTCGCGAAAGCGCGTCACGTACTTGTGCCGGACTGATATTTAAGGCCGCCATCCGGTCGGGTTTCATCCAGACGCGCATGGCAAATGTCCGTCCACCAAGAATGTCTGCTTTTTGCACGCCGCCCACTGCAGTGAGACGCGGTTGCACGAGGCGAACCAGATAATCGGTCACCTCGTTAGGCTGGAGAATGTTCGAAGTGAAACTCAAATAGGCCGAGGCAAACTGCGAATCGGCCGCCTGAATAGCGATTACCGGAATTTCCGCTTCGGGCGGCAGGTCGCGCCGAATCGCATCAACTTTCGAGCTGATGTCGGAGAGGGCCTTGTTCGCGTCGTAATTCAATTTCAGGCGCGCCGTGATCGTCGAGACCCCCTGCGAACTCTGCGATTGGATATAATCAATGCCGTCGGCTGCGGCGATGGCGCGCTCCAGCGGCGTGGTGATAAATCCCCGAACAAGCTCCGCGTCCGCGCCCACATACACGGTCGTCACCGTGATCGCGGCGATATCGCTGCGCGGATATTGACGCACATTGATCGTCCTCATTGCCTGCAATCCCGCGATGAGGATCACGAAGCTGACCACCATCGCCAACACCGGACGCTTTATGAAGAGGTCGGTGAAGGATTTCATGTCGATCTAATGTCGAAATCCGAAGTCCGAAGTCCGAAGCTCGAAATTCGAATCGACAGAATCGCTCTGCAGTCGGTCATTGGTTGCATTTAAAAATTGTTTCGGATTTCGAACTTTTGGTCACGAATCCACCGGCGTGGGGTTAACCTGCGGTTTCGGCGCGAGATCGTTGTTGATTGTCACCGGCATACCGTTGCGCAGTTTGAAAACGCCCGTGCTCACGACCAATTCACTCGCTTTGAGACCCTCGGTAATCGATACGAAATCACCCCGGGCTTCGCCCACCCGCACAACTTGCTGCCGGATGGTTCGCGATTCCTTCCCGGTCTTCCCGTCCTTCTTCTTCTCGATCACATAAACCGAATCGCCGTACGGCGCGTACGAAACGGCTGAGCCCGGAATGACAAGCGCCTTATGGTTTTCCGGCAGGATCACGTTAACTTTGGCGAACATTCCCGGCCGCAGCAGGTGTTCTTTATTTTCCAGCGTCGCTTGTAACGAGACATTTCGTGTCACCGGGTCGACCGTTGAATTGATCGCGGTTAATTTGCCGACAAAGTCGCGCCCCCCAACAGCATCGCTCTTCACTCGCACTTCGAGTCCGGTCGACAACTGCGGCAAGCGTTGCTGCGGAATCGCAAAATCGACATACATCGGCTCGAGCGCTTGCAACGGCACGACCTGTTGGCCAGCATTGATCATTTGCCCGACATTCACTTGTCGGATTCCGAGCTGACCATCGAATGGCGCCCGTACTTCTTTCTTTGTAATCATGGAGCGCATTTGGTCCACGCTCCCTTCCTTCTGTTTGAACTTCGATTCAGCGCTGTCCAGCTCGGCCTTCGAAACGACTTTGCGCGTCGCCAGGTCACGGGTCCGGTCCAAATCCTTGCGCGCGAGTTCGAGGTCGGCCTCAGCGGTGCGCAACTGCGCCTCCTCCGAAGACGCATCTAGTCTCATCAGGACGTCTCCCTTTTTCGCAACGCCCCCATTTTGAAATGCAATCGCGCTGACCGTCCCTCCGAGTTCGGCCGAAACCACCGCGCCTTGCACGGCCGAGACCGATCCAACCGACGAAAGAATAGGCGGCCAATCTTCTTCTTTGACCGGAGCGCTCGTGACGGTGGTCGGCGGCGGCACCATCGACTTACCGGTCGAGATCATTTTTCCAATCTGCAGAGCTTTGATTCCAACAAGCAGGATGATGAGCGCAATCAGCCCCCCGATTGCATAGACGAGACTTCGACGGCTCGATTTTATCTTGGGCTCGGTCGACATAGGTTTCGCAACGTCATGCATACGCTGGCTCGTTCTCCGTCTTGAAAAGCAGTGTCCAAAGCCGCCGTGTCACTTCCAATTGCCGCGCGCGTCTCTCCGCGGCGGTCATTTCCTGCGGTTGCAGAACGTCCCGCATCAACATTCCGCGTGCGACAGCGAAAATTAGTTCCGATTGCTCTTTCGGTGTCAGACCGTGCGACGCATTTTTTGCTTCAGGCGAGCGCGCGATCACATCGGTCACGCCATCCATCGCGGTTTGCAAAACATCGCGCACCAAATCGGCAATTTGCGGATTACGCGATGCCTCCGCGTAAAGATCGACCACGAACGCGGAGACCAGTTTCGGTGAGTCTTCGGAGCAATGCGCAGTGAAAAGGATCTCGAGCGCTTCGAGCAAAGTTGGCGCCTGGCGCGCCCGTTCCACCACTTCATGGATCTCCCCTTTGTGCCGGTCCGCCATCGCCGAGATTACGGCCTCCTTGTTTTCAAAATAACGGTAGATAAGCCCGACGCTGATGCCGGCTTCCGCGCTGATGTCGTGCATGCTCGCCTGGTGAAAGCCGCGCTTCGCGAAACAAACCAGTGCAGCGTCTAGAATTTGCGTCCGCCGGTCTAAGCTTGGGTCTAGTTGAGTCTGTGCCATGAGGTTAGGACAATGAATGAACGTTCATTCATTGTCAAATCCTCCTCTGAATTCTGGGGAGCACAGGCCGCTGGCCTGTAGTTCGCGGCAGCTTGCCGCGAACCTGGGTTACCGACAGTTCTCATACATTCGGCAAGCTGCCGAATGCTACAGACGGGCAGCCTGTGCTCCCCAGAAGCAAACTGATTCTGCATTGAACGTTGGGCGTTGAGCGTTGAACGTTTGCCCCGTGAAGCCGCCAAGGCCAAACCTGTTGATCAAATCCAAAGCTCTCTTCCGCGCTTTCCCGCCAAAAGATCCCTATCTCATCGGCGTCTCCGGCGGTCGCGACTCGATCGCGCTCCTGCATTCGCTGGTCGATCTTGGCTACAAGAATCTGATCATCTGCCATCTCGATCATCAAATGCGCGGACGATCTTCCGCGACCGATGCGCGCTTCGTCGAAAAACTCGCCGCCAGGTATAATGTCGATTTTGCCATCGAGTCGGCAAACGTCCGCGCGCTGGCCAAGAAGATGTCGATCGAAACCGCGGCGCGCGAGGCGCGCTACTCATTCTTCGCCAAAGTCGCCAAGCGCCGGAAATGTCGAACCATTTTTATCGCGCATCACGCCGACGATCTCGTCGAAACGTTTTTAATTAATCTTTTTCGAGGCGCGGGCTCGACGGGGCTGAGCGGAATGCGGGAAGTAACAACGCGCCGGGTCAACGATGTCGATCTTACCATCGTGCGACCCCTGCTCGGAGTATGGCGCAGCGATATCGACAAATATGTCAGGAAACGTCGTCTGAAATTTCGCGAAGACGCTTCGAACAAAAATCTGGCGCCGCTCCGCAACCGTATTCGTCGCCGGATCATTCCCTATTTGGAAAAAACTCTCGGGCGCAACATTCGGCAGAACATTTGGCGGACGGCGACCATCATGTCTGAGGAAGAAAACTTTTTCGAAACGTTATTGCCTGAAAAACTTTCCAACCTCACCGCGCTGGCGGTCGAACCGCTGCGCAAGATGTCGCTCGCCGTGCAGCGACGCATGTTGCACAAATGGCTGCGCGCTGCGGATGTGGCGGACATTGGTTTCGATTTGGTCGAACGAGTACGTGCGCTTCTCGACGTGACCAACCGCGTCGCGAAGACGAATCTTCCGCAAGATCGACATGTTCGTCGCCGCGCCGGTCAAATTTTCATCGAGTTGTAGGGGCGCTTGTGCCAAGCGCCTGTTTATTAATTCGGCGGCTGACACAGCCGCCGCTACAACGAATCCGTGTTTATCTGTGTTCATCTGTGGCTAGATTGATCCCGTCATGACCGACATCCGCGTCCGTTTCGCTCCGTCACCCACCGGTTACTTGCACATTGGCGGGGCGCGCACCGCGCTTTTCAACTGGCTCTTTGCCCGGCATCACGGCGGTAAATTAATTCTACGCGTCGAAGACACCGACAAAGCGCGCAATACCGAGGAGGCCGCCGCCGCTATTTACGAAGGACTGCGATGGCTTGGACTGGATTGGGATGAAGGCCCGCACGTGGGCGGAGATTTGGGACCCTATTTTCAAAGTCAGCGCACCGAAATCTACGAGCGCTATCTCAAGAAACTTCAAGACGCCGGTCACATTTTCGAAGACCAGGGGGCGTTGCGTTTCCGTTCGCCGCGCGAACACGTCGTGGTTGACGATCTCGTCTGCGGCAAGATCGATTTCGATCTCACCAACCCGGGAACCCATCCCGATATGACGGTGCGCCGTCCCGACGGCTCCTGGATTTTTCATTTCGTCAACGTGATCGACGACATCGAGATGAAGATCTCGCACGTCATCCGCGGCGAGGATCATCTTTCGAATACCCCAAAACATATCGAGCTTTACAAAGCGCTCGGCGCCGCGCCGCCGCGCTTCGCGCACATTCCGCTTATCCTCAATCACGATGGCTCGAAGATGAGCAAGCGCGACGAAGGCGCCCGCGTTGCCGCCTACATCGAGCAGGGCTACGCGCCCGAGGCGGTGCGCAATTATCTTTGCCTGCTGGGCTGGTCGCCCAAGGACAACCGGGAAAAGATCGAGATCGACGAAGTCGTAAAACTTTTCGAGCTCGAAAAAATCAATCGCCGCAATGCCGCGTTCGATCTCAACAAATGTTTTTGGCTCAACGGCCAATACATCGCGCAGATGCCGCTCGAACGTTTCACGGAACTGACGCGACCGTTTTTAGAAAAAGCGAAGATCAACATCTCCGACGAAAAATATCTCGGTGCCGTCCTCGCGATCGTGAAAGAGAAGATCAAGCTCTTCAAAGACGCGCCGGAGTGGACGGCCTATTTCTTTACCGAGAACTACGAATTCGACCCGGCGGCCGTGGAAAAAGTTTTCGGAAAACCGGAAGCTACGACGCACTTGAGCGCGCTAAGCGATGAATTTAGCAAAATCGACAAGTGGAACGTCGAGACGATCGAGTCGACGCTGAAAAATCTTGCGCAGAAACTCGGGTGCAAAACCGGGGACCTTGTTCATCCCGCGCGGGTCGCCGTGAGCGGCCGCAGCGTCGGCCCGAGTTTGTATCACATGCTCGAAGTCATGGGCAAAGAGCGCGTCCTCGCGCGGTTCGATCGCATGAAATCGTAGCTCGGCGCCCAATGAAAAAGCGCCAAGCGCATTCTGTCATCCTGAGCGGAGTGAAGGATCTCCCACACGAAGCTTGGAGCACACTAGTCCCGAGAATATTCCAAGGTTCTATGCGAGGTCCCTCACTCCGTTCGGGATGACATGAAAAAAAAGTCCGCGTCAACAAAACAGGTTTACACGTTTGCCGATCTTCAGGACTGGTCGGGGGCAACGCGGGATGTCGATCCGCCAATTCGTCTCGGCGTCTTCGGCGATCCGGTCGCGCATTCGCTCTCGCCGCAAATGCAAAATGCGGCGCTGAAGCATTGTCAGATCGACATGCAATATGTGCGCTTTCAGATTTCACCAGACGAATTGCGCGAGGCGCTCAAGCTCATACGCGATCTGAAATTCGTCGGCGTGAACCTGACTGTTCCGCACAAGATTGCCGCGCTCAAACTGGTTGACGATCTAGAAGAAAGCACGAAACACGTCGGCGCAGTGAATGGGATCAAGGTCGATCCGCCAAAGGACGGATTCGCTGGGGCGAACCGTGAAAAGTTGCGTGGCTTCAACACGGACGGCCGCGGATTCGCCCGCGCCATTAGAGAAGAGTTCGTGGTGGATCTTCGTGATCTTCGCGTGATGATTCTCGGCGCCGGCGGCGCGGCGCGCGCAATCGCAATGCAATGCGCGAAAGAAAACTGCGAACGCCTCGTCATTGCCAATCGCACCTTGGAAAAAGGAAAGAAGCTCGCAGATGAACTCCGCGATTTTTTCGCGGGCCCGAGAGTTTTGGGACCGGTTGCCCGTTTACAGGCAATCGCATGGGATGAAGCAGCCTTCCGCTTCCAAATTGGAAATATCGATCTGATCGTGAACGCGACACCGCTCGGCTTGCATCGGAGCGATCCCTCACCGATCCCGGCGCGACTGCTCGCGCCACACCTGATGGTTTACGACACGATTTACTCGGAGAGACGGACGCCGTTTGTTTCCGCGGCGATCGAAGCCGGCGCGCGCGGCGCGAACGGATTGTCGATGTTGCTGCACCAAGGTGCGCTCGCCTTTGAGATTTGGTTTGGGCGCGAAGCGCCCCTCGATGTGATGCGAAATGCGTTGTAGGGCGTTTCTGTGAAACGCCGAGGCGTCTGACACAGACGCCCTACAGATTTTCCTTCGCCATTTCCTGGCCACGTTTCGTGGCCGCTTCGACGGCGGCAATTAAACCTTCGGCCGTTTTTAAATTCTCCATCGCCGCGAGACCTGCGGCCGTCGTGCCCCCGGGCGTGACCACCATCTTGCGTAATTCTTCCGGCGAAAGTTTGCTCTCGCTGGCGAATTGCGCAGCGCCGAAAACGGTTTGCGTCGCGAGCGTCAAGGCAGCATCCGGCGCGAGTCCCATTTTCTTTCCGCCTTCCGCGAGCGCTTCGATGACAGCGTAAACAAAAGCCGGCCCGCTGCCCGCCAGCGCTGTCACGGCATCGATCCGTTCCTCGTCGACCTCCACGACAACACCGATCGCGCTGAAAATTTTGCGCGCAAGATCGGCATCCTTATTCGTCGTGCCCGTTCCGCGAGCCAGGGCGGTGGCCGCGCGACAGATCGCCGAAGGCGTATTGGTCATTGCGCGCATAAACCGCGCGCTCGCGATTTTTTCCATGTTCGAAATCCGAACGCCGGCCGCGAGCGAGATGACTATCTTGTTGTCGATGAGCGATGCGATCTCGCGAAGGGCGGGTAGCACAACACCGGGCTTCACGCCGATCAAAATTGTTTCAGCGTGCTCCGCGACCTCCGCATTCCCCGCGGTCAGCAAAATCCCAGTCTCGTTTTGCAATCCAGTGCGAACAGTTTCATTCGGCTCGCTTGCGATAATCTCCGCCGGCGAACAAAACTTCGCGCGCATCAATCCGCGAATGACGGAGCCGGCCAGTTTGCCTGTGCCGATGAAACCGAGGCGATATCTCATCTGTGTTGCCATTCTCATGCCTGTCATTCTGAGCGGAGCGAAGAACCTCGCATTCGATGACAGATCACACTGATTGCCAAGTGTGACGCCGGAGCAATGGGAGGTCGCTCGGCCCGAGCCGGACTGGCATAGTCTGGACGGCTCGGGATGACACAAGTAAGTTGATGTTCCGAGAAGTTTGAGAATCCATCTAGAGCTACGATATTAGCCCATGGTCAGCGCTGGTGTAAATTTCGGTATTGATCTCGCCGAAGAGCTGCTCGAGCTCAAGCGGGAACGAAATGCCGTCATTCTGGCCCACAATTATCAAGTGCCCGAGCTCCAGGACGTGGCCGATTACGTGGGCGATTCGCTCGGCTTGAGTTATGAAGCGAAGAAGACACATGCCGACGTGATCCTTTTCTGTGGCGTCCATTTCATGGCGGAAACGGCCAAGATCATCAATCCGGGCAAACGCGTGATTCTTCCCGATCTCGATGCGGGTTGTTCGCTTTCCGAATCGTGTCCACCGGAAAAGCTGGCGCAGTTCTTAAACGAGCACGCCGACAAGAATTATTACGTAATTGCTTACATCAATTGCAGCGCGGGCGTGAAAGCGCAGGCTGATGTCATCTGTACGAGCGGCAATGCCGACAAGATCGTGCGGGCCGCGCCGCAAGATCGACATATACTTTTCGTGCCGGACCAAAACCTGGGGGCCTGGGTAATGGAACGCACCGGACGCAAGATGGATTTGTGGCAGGGGACCTGTTATGTGCACGTCGAGTTCACGGCGCGCAGCATCAATCGAATTCGCGAACAATATCCGGACGCACCGGTCGTAGCGCATCCGGAGTGCACTTACGCTGTGCGCATGCTCGCGGACGAAGTTTGTTCGACGGAGAAAATGGTGACCTTTTGCAGAAATTCTCCCGCACACGAGATCATCATCGTGACGGAAGCTGGAATGCTGCATCGATTGGAAAAAGAAATTCCGGACAAAGTTTTCATTCCGGGCCCAACCGATAATTGTTTCTGCGGCGAGTGTCGCTTCATGAAAATGAACACGCTTGAGAAAGCGCACGCCGCGCTGCTCAACCTGGAACCGGAGATAATTTTGCCGGAACCTCTGCGCCAGCGCGCGGAAGTGCCGATCCTACGCATGCTCGAGCTCAGCCGCTAGCGCGCCGCTCTGTCATTCCGAGCAAAGTCGAGGAATCTCCCATTACTTTCCTGTGCTTTCTCGGAACTAAATAGTGAGAGATGTCCGCTCGACATGACAAAGACCTGGACTCGGTGCGCAAGCTTGTCCCCAGGCTCGAGTTGATCTGACGCTCGTCACTCGTCACTCGTCACTTCTTTAGTCTTGTCACTTGTCACTCGTCACCTTTCACTTCGGGGCGATGCAACGGCCGTCTCTCTGGATGATGATCGTGGTCCTGCTCCTGGGCCTCTTATTCTTGCGCGAGCCACGCTTGCAACGTTCCGAAGAATATTTTCTGCGCTGGATTTTGAAGAACTCGCGGTCGAGCGGCCCGGCCGCCCCGCTCACCGTCGTGGAGATCGGTCGCGATCCGGCTTCGCGATTAAAGGCTAGGGCGACAGAAAAATTCCTGCACGGCCCCGGAACTTCTATTTCCGCGCTCGAGTATGCGCTCTTTCTGCAAGCCGCGCTTGAATTTAAGCCGACCGTGATTGCTTTCGAACCAATTTTAAAATTTCGCGCCCGCCAAAAAGATCAGGAACAGGTTCTTACCGATCAGGCCATGCGCGTGCCGAAATTGTTGCTGGCAGCGGAACTGACTGCGACGCCCGATCCGGATGCGCCCGTTCCGGAAATCCCCGGATTCACGAAAGTGACCGGCCGACGTGGCGACATTCCCGAATTCTCGGGTATCGGTCAGCAACCGGACGAGGATTTGCGGTTTATTTCCGCGCTGGGTTTCACCAATCTTCCGGACGAGATCGAGGCCGATATCCATGTGCCGTTGCTTTTCCAATATCGGGGCGAAGTCATTCCCTCATTTGCCTTGCAAGCCGCGCTTCTTTGGATGCGCATCCCGCTGAGCAACGTCAAGATCGAGATTGGTTCGTTCATCGAATTGCCGAATGGCAAAAGAATTCCGATCCGATCCGACGGCACAGCCTTCGTTAATCCGAGCATGACTCGCCGCGCTCATCACATGAGTTTGAACGAGCTGCTCCTCGCCGCTCAACAACATGACAGCGGCGCGGCGACCACCGCGCAACTCGCCCAACTGAAAGATCAAATTCTTCTGGCGCGCACTCCGAACAATCCGCTCGGGCCGCGCGACGTTTTTGCCGCGACCATCGCCAGCATTCAAACCAACTCCTTTGTTCGCCGCATCCATTGGATTTTCGAGTGTGTGATTCTTCTGCTGGTCGCTGGATTCAGCGGGACCGCGCGGAAGTTTTCCCGCCTTGACCTGGTCCTGGTAGCGTTCGCCATTTCGGCGGCTTATTGCCTGCTCGCCATCACGATCGTTTCGCGCTGGAATCTTTGGCTCCCCGGAGTTCTCCCGCTCGGCGCGGTTTGGCTGCTTGCCATCTTCTGTTTGTTCTCGCCGCGCAGCAAAGACGATCCCGATTTGCCTTCTGTTGCACCGCCACCACCCTCGCTCTAAGTCTGTAGTAATGAGCGGAACGACGGACGAACGCATCAGACGCCTGCACGCGCCGGGGATTGTCGATCTTCACTTCGATCTGCTCATGGATTTGTACGAGAAACGAAACAGTCCGGGCCTGCTCGTGTCCCATTACCTGCCAGAGTTCGAGGCCGGCGACATTGGAGTGGTCGGGGCAGCCATTTACATTGAGGACCGTTATCTGCCGGA